>Ga0210402_10000234_pt1 | contig 63864 bp, 56 predicted proteins | sample IncBWC7MmetaG_FD_161055 | JGI IMG/M metagenome (GOLD analysis project Ga0210402, IMG submission 161055) | Forest soil microbial communities from Barre Woods Harvard Forest LTER site, Petersham, Massachusetts, United States - Inc-BW-C-7-M | ecosystem: Environmental > Terrestrial > Soil >...
TGCGGCGGCGGCGGCGGTTACGGTGGCAGCTCTCCGAGCCCCACGCCGATAACGATAAGCGTGCAGCCGACGACGGTGGTGGCCGGACAATCCGCAACCGTTACGTGGTCGGTGACTGCCGGTTCGAATTGCACCGCAAGCGGTGCGTGGAGCGGAAAAGAGCCTTTGAGCGGCACGCTCACCGTAACGCCGACCAGCGCCGGCACCGACATGTACACGTTGACCTGCAGCGGCGGCGCCTACTCCAGCAACAGCAGGACCGCGACGCTCACTGTCACCGCGGCCAGCGCTTTCTCGGTTACCAATCTGGTCGCTGACAATGCGGCCGGCAATGCCATGAACGTGGATGCCAATCTGGTCAATCCATGGGGGTTGTCGATCCCCGCGGGCAGCGCGCCGGCATGGATTGCAAACAACGGCACGCAGACCTCGACGCTGTACGACGGCGACGGCAAATCGCAGCCGCAGCCCGCGGCCAGCCAGCTGGTTGTGGCGTTCGCGGCCGGCGCCGGCGGCGCCGCATTCAATCCGAGCGGGGTTGTGTCGAACAGCAGCGCCGCCGATTTCACGGTCACCGCCGGCGCCACTTCGGGCTCCGCGTTGTTCATCTTCGACGGCGAGGGCGGCATGATTGCCGGGTGGTCGCCGTCCGTCGATCGCACCCATGCAATAACCATGTACAGCGACGCCGGGGGCGCCGTTTACAAGGGTCTGGCGATCGCCAAGAACGCGGGCGCCTTGTTCCTGTATGCCACCGACTTTCACAACGCCAAGATCGATGTGTTCAACACCGGCTTTGCCAAACAAGCGACTTCCGCGACGGCCTTCACCTTCGCCGATCCCAGCATTCCAGCCGGGTATGCGCCCTTCGGCATTCAAGCCATCGCTAACGGCGCCAGCGGCGCCACGCAAATCTACGTCACCTATGCGCAGCAACTGGCGCCCGACAATCACGACAACACCAGCGGCGCCGGTCTCGGATACGTCGATATCTATGACACCAACGGACAGTTGGTCAAGCAACTCATCGCCACCGGGGCGCTGAATGCGCCGTGGGGCATGGCGCTTGCGCCTGCGGATTTCGGCACGTTCAGCAACGCGCTGCTGGTCGGCAATTTCGGCGATGGCAAGATCAACGCCTATGACGCGGCCGCCGGTACCCCGCTCGGCACCATCAGCGATGCCGGCAACACGCCGATCGCAACTCCGGGACTCTGGGGCATCGCCTTCGGCAATGACGCTAACAACCAACCGCACAATACCTTGTTCTTTGCGGCCGGCACCAACAGCGAAGCCGACGGCCTGTACGGCCGGATCGATCTGGGCTCCACGCCGCCGGTGCTCAATGCGCCGCCGGTGGTTGCCCTGACGGTACCCACGGGCAACCTCTCGGGTACCGTCGCATTGAGCGCTACGGTCACCGATCCCATCCGAATCGCCAAGGTGGATTTCAAGGCGAACGGCACGCTCATCGCCAGCGCGGCTGCCTCGCCATTCAGCATTCAATGGGACACCACCACTGTTACCGATGGCCAAGTCAGCCTCACTGCCACGGCGACCGACGCCGACGGCAATGTCGGCAGCTCGACTGCCAGCGTCGTGACGGTCGCGAACAACGCACCGCCCCCGCCGCCGCAGGTCACGCTCACTCAACTGCAAACGCAGATCTTCACGCCCATCTGCTCGGGTTGCCATTCCGGCGTCGGCAGCTCCCTGCCCGGCGTGCAGAATCTGACCGCGGGAAATACCTTCGCCAACGTTGTCAACGTGGCGAGCATTGAACAGCCGGCATTGAAGCGGATTGCGCCGAATGATCCGACCAACAGCTATTTGATACAGAAAATCGAAGGTGCGCCTGGCATCACCGGATCGCAGATGCCCTTCGGCTGCGGAGGCGCGGGAAACCCCTGTCTGGATCAGACGACCATCGATCTTGTGAAGACCTGGGTTTCACAGGGTGCGCTGAACAATTGAGCGCACAGCGATTGAGCCCAACGAGGAAATCAGGACCTTCGCCGGCAATGCCGCGGTATCGCACATTGTTGGCCGCCAGCGCCGCTATTTTGGTCGTAGCAGCATGTGCGGGCAACGGCGAAGGTCTTGATGCCAACGGCCGGCCGGTGGCGCCGGGCAGCGTCACCGTGCCGCTATCGGCCGATTTCGCGGCGATTCAGGCCAACATATTCACGCCGATATGCTCCGTCTGCCACGTTGGCGGCAGCGCGCCCGAGGGGCTACGGTTGGATGAGGCCAACAGCTATAACTTGCTGGTGGGCGTTCCCAGCACCGAAGTCCCTTCGCTGCTGAGGGTCAAGCCGGGCGATCCCGCCAACAGCTACATCATCCAAAAGCTGCAAGGCCATGCCGCGGTCGGCGCGCAGATGCCGCTGGGCGGACCGTACTTATCCTCCGACACCATCGCCTTCATTCAACAGTGGATCACGAATGGCGCACCTCCCGAGGCCGCCGCAGCAGTGGCCGCCCCGCTCGCCGTCACCTCGATCGTGCCGGATGGCACGGAGCCGCTGAACCAGCCGCCGCCGCAGATCATGATTGCATTCAATCATGACCTCGATGCGACTCAAATCGATGTGCGATCTGCGCACATCGACAAGCTCGGGGACACGGCGCAATCGGCGGCTGCAGTCATTCCCGCCCGCCTCGCCGTCGCGAGCGCCAACCTCAAGGCGCTGATGATATGGCCCATGGGACCCCTGGGTGCAGGCCGCTATCGCGTGGTGGTGGATGCTTCCATGCCGGGTTTCGCGGATACCACCGGACAGTCGATCGCCATTGGCACACCGAACGAGCTCGGCGAGTCGGTGATCAGCACATTCGAAGTCACGGCCGCTGACGCGGCGGTTGCAGAAGCCAAGGATCCGCAATGAATCCGCGTTTGGCTATCAGCCTGGTGCTGTTGTTCGTACTCGCCGCGTTGCGCGCCGCCCCTGCTGCCGCCGAACCCTACCTCGCCGTGCAGACGGGTTACAAATGCAATGTCTGCCACTTCAATCCGACCGGCGGCGCGCTGCGCACGGAATTTGGAATCACCTACGCGAAGGTGCTGCTGCCGGCGGAAACCATCGACAACTCGCTCATCAGCAATTGGACCGGAAAGATTGTCGACGGTTTGCGCGTCGGAGGCGATCTGCGCGAGGACTGGACCCGCGACAGCGCCCCCAACACGATGACCACACAGTCTTTTCAGCTCGAGCAGTTTCGCCTGTATGGCGACTTGAATCTCATTCCCAACCGGCTCGACATCTATATCGACGAGCAAGTGGCGCCGAACGGATCTCAAAATGAGGAAGCCTATGTCCTTTACGGCAGCACCACCGGCTTCTATATCAAGGGTGGACAGTTTTACTTGCCTTTCGGATGGAGATTGCAAGATCAAAGCGCATTCGTGCAGGAGCTCTCCGGCATCAGCATGGCGACGCCGGACAAGGGCGTGGAAATCGGCTATGAACGACCGTCCTGGTCGGCGCAATTCGATCTCACCAATGGTGTCGGCAACGGCACTAGCGGCCACGGATATCAAGTCACCAGCCAAGTTGCATACGTGCAGCCCATTTGGCGGCTGGGTGTTGCCGGCTCCTATACGCAAACACTGGTCGGTGATCGGCGAGTTGGCGGCATCTTTGCAGGACTGAAGACCGGGCCCGTTGCCTGGCTGGCCGAGGCCGATGCGGTGCGCGATGACTCCTTCCCGGACGGCCGCACGCTGGCCGCGGGATTACTGGAGGCTGATTGGCTGATAAGGCGCGGGCATAATTTGAAGATCACCACAGAATGGTACGACCCGGATCGCTCGGTGGCGCAGGACCAGCAGACGCGCTACAGCATGCTGTACGAATACACGCCCATACCCTTCCTGCAGCTGCGCGCCGGCTACCGCTACTATCGCGGCATACCGCAGAGCAATGCGCAGAATCAGCGGCTGGTGCTGGCAGAACTGCACGGTTATTTCTAGCTGCGGTCTGTGCGGTCTGGCGCCCTGCCGCGAAAGGCATCCATCGCGATGCGCCCCGCGGGCCCGAGCGGATCTTGGCGAGCCGCCACAATGTACAGCGCGACGTTGCGCGAACCTCCGGACACGAGCGGCAGGCGGCGCAGCGCGCCGCTTTGCAATTGCTCCTGGAGCATGTGTTCCGGCAACCACGCGTAGGCGAGCCCGGCCAGAGTCGTGGCCAGTGACGCCTCCATGCTGCTCACCGTGAAGCGACGCTCGGCACCCAGCCAGCCCTCGTCACGCGGCTGCAAGGTTCCCGAGTCCCGCACCACGACTTGTACGTGGCGTACCAGATCATCCGCCGTCAACTCCCGCTCCAGCCGCAACAAGTCGTGGCCGGGGTGCGCCACGGCAATGAACGCCACGTCCAGCAGCCAGTCGCCCAGAAAACCCGCCGGCACGCGGCTGGTGATCACCACATCAGCCCCGCCCTCGATGATTGCCTGCTCGGCTCCCGACAGAACGACATCAGCCAGCTGGATTTGCGTGCTGGGGCAGGTGGTCTGAAGGTTCGCGATGATGCCGAGCAATCGCGCGCGGGGATAGGCGCTGTCCACCACCAATGTTAGCTCGCTCTCCCATCCCTTCTTCAGGCTGCTCGCCAGCAGCTCGAGGGTCGCGAGCTCCTTCAATAATCCGCGGGCGCGCTTGAGCAGCGTCTGCCCATGGGGCGTAAGCACCGACTTGCGGCCCTCGATGGTCAGCAGCGGCAAATCGAGCGATTCCTGCAGCCGCGCCACCGTGTAGCTCAAGGCGGATTGACTGCGATTGAGCTTGTGCGCTGCCTGCGCGAAGCCGCCTTCGTCGACCACGGCTGCCAACACCGCCCACTGTTCCAAGGTCGTTCTGGCCAACGTCATGAATGAATCCATTTTTTCGATCAATGACCCCTAAATTTTGCGCTTTTTTATGGACTTATTCGAGGCTATTCTGTGGCTCAGGAGGTTCCCATGAACGAGATTCGACGCAGTAACGAAAGAGGCTATGCCGATCATGGATGGCTGAAGTCGTTTCATACCTTTTCTTTTGCGGACTACTACGATCCAAACCATATCGAGTTCGGACCACTGCGGGTGATCAACGAGGATCGCGTGCAGGCCGGCGCGGGCTTTGGCACCCATGGTCATCGCGACATGGAGATCATCAGCTACGTACTGTCGGGTGAACTGGCCCACAAGGACTCGATGGGCAATGGTTCGACCATAAAGCCCGGCGACATCCAGCGCATGAGCGCGGGCAGCGGCGTTCGGCACAGCGAGTTCAACCCGTCAAAATCCACGGGTGTGCATTTCTTGCAGATCTGGATTCAGCCCGATCAGTTCAACATCGAGCCCAGCTACGAGGAGAAGCATTTCGCACCCGAGCAAAAGCGTGGGCGCCTGCGTCTCATCGTCTCGCCCGATCGTGCGCAAGGATCCGTACTGATCCATCAGGACGCGCGGGTGTACGCAGGATTGTTCAACGGCGCAGAAGCCGCGGATCTTCAGGTACAACCAGGTCGGCGCATCTACGTGCATGTGGCGCGAGGCGCATTGTTGGCGAACGGCGTCGCGCTCGATGCCGGCGACGCCCTGCGCATCACCGACGCGCTTCACCTGCACATCGAGAGCGGCCGCGATGCCGAAGTGCTGGTATTCGATCTGCCGGGGCAAAGCAACTAGGCGCGCGCGTGTCGTCAAGCCGGCGTGGCGAAAACCTACGCCGGCTTGGCGCTGCGTCGCGACCAGTACCAATACAGGGGCAGGCCCGCGATCAACATCAGCATTCCCCGTAGCGCCTCGCGAGGCGCCGCAATGAAGGTATTGATGAGCAGTGCGGTTGTGACTAGGACGAAGATCATGGGCACGAGCGGGTAGCCGAGCGCGCGATACGGCCGCGGCGCGTCGGGCATCGTTCTTCTGAATACGAACAGGGATGCGGTGCTCAGGCCGTAGAAAAGCCATGATGCAAATATGACCGAATCGGTCAGATTGTCATAGGAGCCCGACAGGGCGAGTACGCTGCCCCACGCGGCTTGCGCGACAATCGCTCTCGCGGGGACGTTGGTGCGCGGCGAAAGCCGCGCCAGCGCGCGAAAGAACAAACCATCCCGCGCCATGGCGAAAGGTACGCGCGAGTTCGCGAGTGCGCTGGCGTGCAGCGAGCCGAATGACGAGATCATGAGCGCAACCGCGGTCATGGAGACCGCGACCGGCCCTAAGAAGCGCTTCAACACCTCGGTGGCCACCGATGAACTCAAGGGGACGCTCGCGATCTCGACGGGCGTCAGCGCGTAGTAGTAGGCAATATTGACGAACAGGTACAGGGCCGCCACCACCAGCATGCCGCCGATGAATGCGCGCGGCAAATTGCGTTGCGGGTTGCGAATCTCTCCGGCCAGGGGCGCGACGTTGTTCCAACCATCGTAGGCCCACAGGGCGCCGAGCATGGCGGCCCCGAAACCCGCGTAACCACCGCGCGCGCTGTTGGCGACGCCTTCGCAGGTGCCCGCGAGTCCCGAGCCTGCCAGGTGACCCCAGTCGCCCGGGGCGAAGATGAGCGCGCTGATTCCCACACCCAAAACCAATCCCACCTTCGCCAGCGTGAGCACGAGCGCGGTGTGGCCGCCGGCCGCCACCGAAGCGCAGTTGATGAGAGCCACCGTCCAGATGGTCGCCAGCGCCACTATGGTCAAACCATTCAGGCTGAGGTTAAACCCGAAAGGGCTGGCCGCGAGTTGCCAATGTTCCAAGGCGCCGCCGACCGCGACATTCATGAATATTGCCAGACCCACCGCGAGCGCAGCTTGTGATCCGGCCTTCGCCACGGCGAAGGTCATCCAGCCATACAAAAATCCGACCATTTTGCCGTAGGCGCGCCGCAGATAAACGTAGTCGCCTCCCGCCTCGGGCATCATCGCGGCAATTTCCGAATATGAGAATGTGCCGGCAAGCGACAACAAACCCGCCGCGAGCCAGACCAAGAGCACGGTCTTGGCACTGCCGACGTTGCAGGTCATGACGCGCGTCTTGAGAAACACGCCAGTACCGATCATGTTTGCAACGTTGACCGCCACGGCACCCCAGGCACCGACTCCGCGCGTCAGGCCGCTTGGCACAGGTGTCACCACAGTGGCGTTGGTCATCGTTGTAGTAGTATCGGACAAATGAACGCGGAAATTTCACAAATCGGCGCTTTTCTGCTGGCAGCCCTGTTGATTTTTGTCGTCTACCGCCGGTTTCGCCGCAGCTTCGGCCAACAGCCGCTGCTGCCGCTGCGCATGCAGTTGCGGATCCTGCTGCTGCTCATCGTCGGCTGCTTGCTGCTGCCGGCGGCGATGCGATCAACGTCCTTTCTATTGGCAATACTTGCGGGCGTGTTGGCCGGCGTCGCGCTGGCCTTTTGGGGCGCCGCACACACCCGCATCGTGAGAGACGGCGATCGCCTGTACTATTTGCCGCACACCTACACGGGAATAGCCGTCTCGTTGCTGTTCATCGGACGACTGGGCTACCGGCTGGTTCAAGTCTACGGGAGTCCGGATCAAGGGTTCACCGCGGCAACCATGCTGCGCAGTCCTTTGACGATTGGATTGTACTTTGTGTTGATGGGCTACTACGTGTGTTACTACAGCGCAGTGCTGTGGAAATCCAAACACGTGGGAACCGCTGCCGCCGAGTCGCGGCCCGAAAATGCAACGCGCACATGAGCGCGCTGCGCGCCAATTAGCTCAGGGAAATGACCACCGCGTACGTCATTATCGCGAACGAGATCAACAAGGCTTCGTTGCCCCATCGATTTACCGTTTCGACCATGATGATTCTCCTGAATTGACTTCCACTCGCCCGCGACTCTTTCGCGTGAACGTTTACAGCGCGGAAATTCTACGTTTCGAAGCATACGCAATGATTGCGGCAGGTCTCAAAACCGCCTAATTATGGCTATTTTGCCGCGGATTATGTTCAGCCGATTGCACCAATAACGGGCGCGGTTGCGCAGCCCCCGCCACCGGCCTCGTGCGCCCGCTAGCGCAGCCGTGCAGCCGCGATGTCGGCACCTGCGCGCAGCGAGCGCAATTTCTTCCAGGTCACTGCAGGATCGATCTTGCCGTAGCCGGCGAAGGTTCCGAAGCCGCAATCGGTGCTGGCGATGACGCGCTCTTGTCCCACGATATCGACGAACCGTTCGATGCGCTGTGCGATGAGTTCCGGGTGTTCGACATAATTGGAGCAGGTGTCGATCAGTCCCGGCGCCAGTATCTTGTCTTCGGGAATCCGGGTCGCGGCCCACACCTTCCACTCGTGTTCATGCCGCGGATTGGCAGCCTCGAACAAAATGGTCGATGGGCGCGCCTTGAGTATGATCCCTATCACCCGCTCCAGCGGGATGTCATGATCGTGGGGACCTTCATAATTTCCCCAGCATACGTGCATGCGCATCTGCTCCGGGGCGATGGCCGAAGTCGCGGCGTTGAGCGCCTCGACGTTGGCTGCCGCGATCTTGAGAAATTCCGCTTCGCTCGCATCCTGGAATCCGGTGTGCCGCGACATGGCGAGATCGGGACAATCGAGCTGCAGCTGGAATCCGCTGGCCGCGATCGCGGTGTATTCCGGCCGCATCGCCTCCACCAGGTCCGTGAGGTAGGCTTCGTGGCTCGGATAATATGCATTCGGCTGAAAAGCGGTGATGAGACCTGGCGAAGCCGCATTCATGAAGCCCTGAACGCCGCGCCCGGTCATCGATTTCTGGAAACGGCGGATATCGTCGCGACAGGGCGTGAGGTTCCTGAGCTTCACCGGCGCCACACAACTCGACCGCAGAAACTCCTGTTCGCCCATGATTACTGCCAGCTTCTTACGCAGCTCCGGCAGCGGCGCAAGGTCAAGTGCAGGCTTGCGCGCGACGTTGCCGCCAAACCCTGACAGGCGTTCCGTGACATAGGTCGAGTATCCGACCTTGCCGAGCTCGCCATCGCTCACCACCGATACGCCTGCTTCGACTTGGCGGGCTACGGCGGCGTCGACGGCAAGCTGCACCCTGTGATCGAATTCGGCGCTGTCGTAGGGTTTGCCGTGATCCCGCGCAAGCAGCAGCGGCACCAGTTCGTCGCCCCGCGGCAGACTGCCGACATGAGTGGTGAGAATGGTCCGGTGACTCGTCAATGCGCGATATTCAGCCGGTAGGCGCTCGGCGAGAATCCGAAGCGCTCGCGAAATCGGCGGGTGAAGTGGCTGGGCTCGCTGAACCCGCAGCTCCAGGCGATTTCCGCAATTCCAAGCCCATCAAAACGCTTGTCGCACAGCAGCCGCTCCGCCCGGTGCAGGCGACAGGCATACAACTCGTGGCTGAAGGTCGTGCCGGTGGAGGCGAACAGCATATGCACGTAACGACGCGACAAACCGAGCGCGGCGGCGACCGTTGCCGGATCAAGGTCTGGTTCGTGGCAGCGCTCGCGAATGGTCTCAGTCACGCGCCGCAATAGTGATCGCTGGTGGGTGGTCGGCGTCGAGTCCTGATGTGGCGTCGCGAGCACCAATAGGGTGACGATCTGTTCCGCCACCACCGTCGGGGGCAGCCCCGATGCGGCAACTGTCTTGGGCGTGACGTTGCTCAAAGCCGATGCCAACGTGGCTCCCCAACCGCTGCGCCCGTCGATCAGGCGCGCCGCGGCATCCTCGGGCGCGGGCAGCCAGCCCTTGAGCCAATCTCTTTTGATCTCGAGCACCAAGGCTTCGACACCCTGGGGAAAGTCGAATTCGAAGCCGGCGAGGCAGTCAATCAGCAGGCAGTCGCCCGCCTCGACCTTGAGACTGCGACCGTATTGTTCGATCAGTTGCACGCCCTTGCGCACATGGATCAAGTGGAACAGATGATCCTTGGCGCTGCATGCCGCGGTGCGCTCGCGCCACACTTTTTGCTCGCTGACCGAAATGAAATTCGCCTTCATCGGGCCGAAGGCGTGTTTTTCGATGCAGCCGAAGAACGCATTCTGTTGCGAACTCTGAATGTGCATCTGCAGAAGATTTTCGCAGATCACGTCGCGCCAATAGGAAAGCGCCTTGCCGGGCTGCAGGTGTGCGGTCGACCAACTCTGTTCGAGTATTGCCATCAGCCATTCCCCCGGGATCCCATATTGCTATGTTGGGATCCTAGTTACAACATGACTGCCAGTGCACAAATCCCGGCCTTGCAGCGCAAATTCCGCGCTCCAGCCACCCGTAGCGCTCAAGATCGCCTCAGATTAGAAACGATTCGCTCAGCATCAACCGCCGCGCCGGGCGCCGACGCCGTACTCGATCTTTGCATTCCGGGTTGCTTGAAACTCTTCCAGCGACTGTCCGCGCATTGCCGCGTAAACGTGAAGATTGGAGACGCCAACCACTGCCGCCAGCTTCTCGAGTACGAAGAACGTGACGCCATAGTGAATGAGTTCGCGCCAGTCCAGTCGACGCACGAGATCTGCCTCCGCCGCAGTCAATTCGTGCTCAGTCATCAGCGCATCGGGGTTCCGCCGGAATGCCTCGCGGTACTCCGGAATGATCAGGTCGTGCAGGAAGCGGTTGAGCCGGTAGGCTTTGGCGCTTCGCTCCAGGGTATAAGGATACGTACCGGCGAGACGCTCCACCCCGTCGAGTTGCAGGTCGCGAAATGGCGCGGCGGGAGGATATTCTCCGTCATTCTCATAAATCGCCGTGGCGATTGCCGCCATGGACGGCAGGTAGTATGTACGATGCAGCCTGCGGATTCGATCAGTCAAAGCGCCGCGCATGATCAGCCACATGATGATCTCGCCGCCTTCCATACCGCCGCGTTCGGCATACTCGGCATGAGTCAGCTTCGCCAATGCCTCGGGGTCGGTCTCGAATAGATCGAGAAACTGATGGTCCCATTCCGGGTTGTTGAATCCGCAGCGCTCCCCGTGGACCTGATGCGACAGACCCCCGGTCGCGACGATTACTACGTTGAGATCCGAAGGGTCAGAGCGAATCGCGCGACCCAGCGCGGCTCCCAGCCGATAGCAGCGCCGGGCCGTCGGCAGCGGAAACTGCAGCACGCCGACTTGCAACGGCAGCACCTTCCACGGCCAGCTACCGTCAGGGTCGGCGAGCATCGACAGCGGCGAGAAGCAGCCGTGATCCAGGGGCTTGCCGCGAAAGAAAGAAATATCGAATTCCTCGGCAAAAAGCCGGGTTGCGATGGAGCGTGCAAGTTCCGGAGCACCCGGCAGGGGCGCCACGTTGCGAGCGCCGCCTCCCTCGTCGGCCGGCCGGTACAGGTCATCGACTCCGAGTGCAAATGGCGAGTAGTGATCAAAGAAGAACGAGGTAATGTGATCGTTGTAGATGGTGACCAGAACGTCCGGGCGCTTTTCCGCAAGCCAGGCACGTATAGGCTTGTACGCATCGAAGATCGGTTTCCAGATGGGGTCGTTCTCGAGGCCTCGATCCTTGGCAAACCCAATCGTCGGGGTGTGCGAGGTTGCAATTGCACCGATGATCTTAGCCATGATCTTGAGCCCTTATGGGAGCAAAAATTTTGAGCGCTTGCTCACTGCCCTTATGCTACCCGCCGCGAGCACCGCTACGAGAGGAAATTTTATGTCAATGCTGCCCAGCCGCCGTGACATTATAATTTCATTCAAACCAGTGTGAAGCGGAACTAGACTCTTAGAGAAGCCAAGACCGGGTCTTCCAGTGCTACAGTCGGGTGCTCGGACCGCCGTCATTCAAGTCAGGAGGATCACATGAGCGCACAGGCACCCAACGCCGAACGGCAGATATGGATCTTCACCCAAATGCTGCGCATCCGCGAGTTCGAAGAGCGCGTGAAGCGTACCTTCACCGAGCATCCCGGTGTAATCCGCGGCCATACGCATCTTGCCGACGGCGCCGAGGCGTCGATTGTCGGCTCGCTGAGCCACTTCCGCGCCGGCGATGCCGCACTGGCCACCTATCGCTGCCACGGATATCCAATGGTTCTCGGTAGCGACCCGAAGGCCATGATGGCCGAGATCTACGGTCGCGTGGACGGCCTATGCAAAGGTCTCGGCGGGTCCATGCATCTCACCGACGTCAAGCGCGGTTTCCTCGGCACCTCAGGCATCGTGGGCGCGGGCATTCCGCATGCGGCGGGTGCCGCGTGGGCGGCGCAAATTCGAAAGAAAGGCGAAGTCGTGTATTGCTTCTTCGGTGATGGCGCTTCGAAACAGGGTGCGTTCCACGAGACGCTCAACATCGCATCCCTGTGGAAATTGCCGGTGATCTTCGTGATGGAGAACAACGGCTACAACGTCGTGACGACCACGGCGCAGGAGGACGCCAACGCCGCAAACGGCGAGCCGCTCGCCGTCAAAGCCAAAGCTTACTCGATGCCGGGGGTGACGGTGGATGGGTCAGATCCCTTGGCCGTACATGCGGTAGTCGGTGCGGCGGTCGAGCGAGCGCGCACCGGAGCCGGCCCGACGCTGGTCGAATCGAAGGTTTATCGGCTCTCCGCGCACGGCAACATCATCGCCCCGCCCGGCGTGCCGCTGCACTATCCGGAACACGAGGCGATCACCGTGTTCGGCAAGCGCGAGGAGTACGAGGCGGCATTGCGCGGCGATCCCGTGCCGCGCTTTCGCGCCACTCTGGTCAAGGCGGGACTATTAAAACCCGAGAAAGCCGACGAGCTGGCTGCGCAAGTCGCGAAGGAAATGGAGGCGGCGGTGGCCTTCGCCGTCAAGAGTCCCTTCCCCAAGCTCGAGTCGGCACTCGAGTACATCTACGCCTGAGCGGAGCAAGACATGGCACAGCTTCCCTTTATCGCCGCCATCGATGCCGGCATTCATCAGGAAATGCGGCGCGATCCAAGCGTTCTTTATTTTGGCCAGAACATGGCTACTACTGAGAACCACGAATTCGTCGCCGCCTACGGGCACGACCGCGTCCGCGTCACGCCGATTTCCGAGACCGCCGAAATCGGAATCGCCATCGGCGCGGCGATGGCGGGTTTGCGCCCGGTGGTTGAACTCTACATGGCTGAGTTCATGCTCGTCGCCATGGATCAGGTGGTGAACGAAGCGCCCCGCTTCCGCTATATGTCCGGCGGGCAGGTGAAGGTACCTCTGGTGCTCAAGGCGGGTTTTGGTTTCGCCTGCGGCTGGGCCGGCCAGCACACCGGGTCACTGACCGCGCTATTCATGGGTGTCCCGGGTCTCAAGGTCGTGGTGCCCTCGACCGCGGCTGACGCCAAGGGACTGATGGCGACCGCAATCCGCGATGATAATCCCGTGGTTTTCCTGCACCACTATCTACTGACTCTCGAGATGGGCGAAGTGCCGGACGGCGAGCATCTGGTGCCGTTTGGCAAGGCCGAGGTGCGGCGCGCGGGCGGTGACCTCACCATTGTTGCGACCGGCTGGATGGTGCCACGCTCGCTCGCGGCAGCCAAAAAACTCGCCGCTGAAGGAATCCAGGCGGAAGTGATCGACCCGCGCTCGGTTGCGCCGCTCGATCTCGCGACCATTCTCAAATCGGTCGCCAAGACCAGGCGACTGGTCGTCGTCGACCAGGCGCCGCGCCACGCGACGGTGGCCGGCATCATTGCGGGCGATGTCGCCGAGCATGGCTTCGAATCGTTGAAGGCGCCGATCGTTCAGGTTACCGCGCGTGACGCGACGGTACCCTACAGCGAACCGCTCGAGGCCTATGTGATTCCCGATGAGGAAAGGATCATCGCCGCCGCCCGCAAAGTGCTTCAAGACCGGCGCTGAGCCTCGCGCGAATTACTCCAGGCGCCAGTCGCGTCCCTCGAGTATCGCCACCAGCCGCGCGATGAACAGCGCGGCGAGCCGGCCGTCGGCAACTCGATGATCGACGGTCAGCGTGAGATCGGACAGCGGGCGCACGACGATGTCGCCATCCCTCGGCACGACACAATCGCGCGGGCGACCGACGGCAAGAATGGCGGATTGCGGCGGATTGATGATCGCGGTAAAGCGGTCAGGGCCGTTCACGCCAAGATTCGAGATGCTGAGGGTCGCGCCGTCGAGATCCTCGCGCTTCAGTCGGCCGAGCAGCGCACGCCTGATGCAATCGTGCCGGCGGCGCGCGATCTCCGCGAGGCTCAGCTGCTCGACCTCATGAATAACGGGCACCAGCAAACCGTTATCGACGGCAACCACGAGACCTATGTGCGCGCCGCTCGCCTGTACGAGGTGTGCGCTGGCCGTTTCCGGATCGCCTGAAAAGGTGGCGTTCAGGGCGGGAAATTCAATGAGCGCTCGGGCGAGGGCTTGCATCAGAAAGTCATTCACTGAGAGTTTGGGCGCGGCATCGGGCAGGCGCGCGGAGAACTCGCCCCGCAAGGTCTGCAACAGGGTCCATTCCACCGCACGGGCGACCGTGAACTGTGGAATTGTGGTGTGGCTCAAGGTCATGGCACGCGCCACCGCGCGACGCATCGGGGAAGGAGGCTGCGCCCCGACAAGGGTTGCGCGCGTCGCGGCGATGGCTCGTTGTACATCCTGCAGCTGAACCCGCCCGCCCGGTCCGGTGCCGGCCATTCCAATAAGGTCGATACCATGTTCGGCCGCGAGCTTGCGAGCGATGGGGGTACTTCGGAGACGCTCGCGCGACGATGTCGCGGCCGGCGAGCTCAGCGGCGCATCAGCCTTGGGATCCGCTGTGCGTGGCGTGAGGGTTGTCGCCGCTGCACTCTGCGCTTGGGCAGACTCGATCCAGGCGACCTGATCGCCGACAACCGCCCGGCCGTCGGCGTGCACCAGGATCTCTGTCAGCCGCCCGGTTACAGCCGCCTCAATCTCAACCACCGACTTTTCGGTCTCGACCTCGAGCAGCGGCTCGCCCGCAATGACGTTGTCGCCGACGTTCTTCAGCCAGCGAACGACCTTGACCTCCTCCATGACGAGGCCCACTTTTGGAATTTCCTGCGCAATCTGCGTCACTCAAGCAATTCCTGGCGCACCGCGCGAGCAATATCCGCGCTCCCCGGGAGCAGGGCGCGTTCGAGCTCCGGAGCGAATGGAATCGGCGCAAAGGGACAGCCCACGCGCAGCACCGGCCCGTCGAGTTCGTCGAAGAGCTGCGCACCGATGCGCGCCGCGATTTCGGCGCCCACGCCGCCATTGAGTACCGCCTCATGGACAATCACCGCGCGATGAGTCTTCGAAACGGACGCCGCAATCGTCGCCATGTCCAGCGGCAGCAGCGTCCTCAGGTCGATGACTTCCGCCGAGATGCCCTCATCCGCCAGATTCTGCGCCGCGGCCAGCGCGGTTTGTACCATCGCCGAATAAGCGATCAGGGTGACATCTGTGCCCGGCCTTGCAATCCGCGCCCTGCCGATCGGCGGTAATTCGGCACCCTCTCCCAATTCCTCTTTCATCGTGTACAGCCGCTTGTGCTCGATGAACAGCACCGGGTCACCTAGCCGGATCGCGCTTTTCAGAAGGCCATAAGCCTCGACCGGCGTGGACGGCGCGACCACCACGAGCCCCGGTACGTGGATGAACCACGCCTCGAGGCTCTGCGAATGTTGCGCGGCGGCCCCGCCCGCGGCGCCCGCCTGCGTGCGCACCACCAGGGGAACCGCGAGCTGGCCACCGGACATGTAGCGATACTTGGCGGTTTGATTCACCAGACAATCCATCGACAGCGTGGCGAAATCGATGAACATGATTTCGAGTACCGGCTTAAGGCCGCACAGCGCCGCACCGGTGGCAAGACCGGTGATGGCCGCTTCGCTGATGGGCGTGTTGCGCACGCGCGCAATCCCATGTTTCTGCGCGAGTCCCCGGGTAACGCCGAACGCGCCGCCCGCCGCCACGTCCTCGCCCAAGAGATGTACCGCCGGATCGCGGGTTAGTTCCTCGTCGAGCGCGCGGCGCAGGATCTCGATGAATGTGTGCTGCACGGTTCAGCCCGGGATCGAAGCAAGCGCCGGCGCGCGGTACACGAATTCAAGCACGGTCGCCGGGTCCGGCCGCGGCGCCGCATATGCGCGCTCCAGCGCCCCGAGCACCTGATTCTTGGTGCGCTCGCCGATGGCGTCCAAATCCTCCATGCTGACTCCGCGCTCGAGGAGATGGCGCTTCAGGCGGTCGATGGGACATTTCTCACGAATCTCCGCGAGCTCCTCTTTTGACCGATATTGCTGTGAGTCGCCGACGTAGTGCCCCGCCATGCGAAAAGTCATGCACTCGAGCAGATAGGGACCTGCGCCCCGGCGCACGGTCTCGATTGCAACAGCGGCGGCCGCAAATACCGCCGGCAGATCGTTGCCGTCGATGGTCTGCGTGGCGATGCCATAGGGTGCCGCGAAACTGCTCACGTGCTTGACGTTGGAATGTTCTTCGCGGCTGGTGAATTCGGCGTAACCATTGTTCTCACAAACGAACAACAGCGGCAGGCGCCACAGTGCGGCCAGATTCAGCGTTTCGTGAAACGCTCCGGCACCCGTCGCCCCGTCGCCGAAAAATACCACGCTGATATTTTCTCTTCCCTGCGCCTGCGCCGCCCATGCGGCGCCTGCAGCGAGCGCAAGATTGCCCGCCACCACGCCGGTCGCGCCGAGTACACCGTTCGCTGCATCGACCAGGTGCATCGAACCGCCGCGGCCTCCGCACAGGCCACTCCGCCGTCCCAGAATCTCCGCGAAAGTGGCCTCCATGTCGCTGCCCTTGGCGAGCACATGGCCGTGCCCGCGATGGCTCGTGAACAGCACATCCTCGGGCTTGAGCAGTGCGCAAACACCGACTGCCACCGCTTCCTGCCCGGTGGACAAGTGCGGAAACCCGGGGATCTCGCCCGCTGCTGCGAGCCGCTGTACGTGGCCTTCGAACAGACGTATCCGCCAGAGCGCGGCGTACATCTCGGTCCAGTCAGCCAATGTGGAATCGGTCACGTGACTCCTCAAGAAACGTCGGCGGGCTACTTCTTCGCCTGGCGCGCCGCTGCCACCACTCGCTGCGTCTTTGCAAACGCCTCGGTCGCCGCGGTCTTAAGGTCCCACTTTCGGATGTATTCATTAAGAACCTCGACGCCGATCGGCCCGTCGTAGCCAACCGACCAGACGGCCTGCAGGAACCCCGCGATGTCGAACTCTCCGTCACCGGGCAGCAGGCGTTTGTTGACCACGGAGTCCTGGAACTTCAGCGGCACGGCGAGAGTGCCGTCGTTGATTTCGACGCCAATCAAGTCGCTGGCATTAAGTTTGCGCGAGATCTCCGCGGAGCCGATGCCGATGCGCTGCAGGTGCAGATTGTCGAGCATGATGCCGCCATTGGGGGCTCCCGAGCCGCGGGTGATCGAGAGCACCTGATCGAGCGACGGCGCGCGCGAAAACTGCGCCGGCAGCATCTCGAACAGCACATTGGTTCCACGCTCGGCAGCTTGGCGGCAGAGGGGGACAAAGGCCTCCGTCATCTGCGCAACATCGGCACAATCATTGCCAAGGTCGGCAACCTTGATATGCCGGGCGCGCAAAACCTCGGCTGCATCCAGAAGCAGCGAGCGGATTTCATCCGCAGCGCTCTTGCGGGCGTCGCTGCAAAACCAATCGAGCAGCCATTCGACTTCGACATTCACGATGCCATTGGCGTCCAGGATGTGCTTCATGTCCTGGAGGCTGTATGTCTTCCGGATCTCGAGGATATCCGCGTGCCAAAAACCCATGCCGGTGAATCCGGCTTGCGCCGCGATCTCCACGCGCGTCCTGAAGTCATGCAGGCAGCGTTGATCGCCGAGCGGATCCGCTCCAACCGCGAGCGTCCAGAAGGATCCGATGAGTTCAAGCGGCCGTGTCATAAGTGTGTTCGCATCAAATGGAAGCCTGGATGATACCTTCACGGCGGCGTCTTAGCACCGCAGGCGCCGTCTCCCGCAACATCGCCGCAAGCACGATGATCGCAAGGACAAGGCCGGCCACAATCCACAAGGTCATACTCAATCCTTTGAGGTCAGCCACTTTGCCGGCGACGCTCGGCGCCAATACGCCGCCCAGAATCTCACTGACTCCCATCGTCAGCGACAATGCGGTGGCGGTTTTGTTCGGGCCCACAAGCTCCGATGGGATTGTCGCCATGACCAGCGGAAACACACCGCTCAAGGCGGCGCCGACCGCGATGCACGCAATGATCGGCACGAGCTGGGTGCCTGTCGTAAACAACATGCCGAACGGCAGCACCAGACCCAGTAACGAAGCCACGATGATGACCGGCTTGCGCCCGAACCGGTCGGAAGATCCCGGCACCAGAAATGCCACGGCCATTGATGCCACGCCGAACGAGGACATGATGAAGCTCATGTGGCGCTGGTCGAAGCCGCGCACCCGGATGAGATACAACGGTGCGAAAGTGAAAAACACCACGAGATAGGCCACCAGCAGCGTCGAAATCGCGATACACAGCAGCATCGAGCGATCGCCCATCGAGGCATCGAATCCGCCGCGGCCGCTGCGCGCCGCAGGCGCGGCCGCCGCGGGTTCGCGCACCAACGCGGCGATCAGCAGCGCCATGGCGATCCCTGGGAGGGCGGCAAGGAAAAAAGCATTGCGCCAGCCAAAGCCGACCGCCATCCACACGATGATCACCGGGCCCAGCGTGTTCGCAATCAGATTGGCGCCGAAGTTCTGCGTAACACCCTGCGCCAGCCCACGGCGCTCATGAGGCACCTCGGCCGCAATCAGTGTCTGTGTAATCGGCATGATGCCGCCCTCGGCAATGCCCATCAGCAGGCGGGCTCCCAGCAGCCATGCAAACCCGGAGGCGAGGCCCGACAACACCGACGCCAATGAGAAGACGATGGTCGCTACCACCAGCATCAGTTTGCGGCGCCCGAAGCGGTCCACCAGGCTTCCCATGCCGAGCCCCGCAATCGCCCAGCTGAAGGAAAAAGCGGAAGCGATGTTGCCGATCTGAAAATTGCTGAGGTGCAGATCTGGTTGTATGAACGAGGTGAGATAGCCAAAAACATTGCGATCGAAGAACACGACGCCGAAATTGGCGCTCAGTAGAGCGACCAGCAGCCACTGGTAGCGGCCCATTGAAATTGACATCATCTTTCCCCGCGGCGAGCGCTTAGTGGCGGATGGTACACAGGGCGCCGCCGTCCACGGACCAGGCCGCGCCATTGACGAAGCTGGCCGCGGGCGACAACAGAAATGCGACCGTCTCGGCAACTTCCCGCGGCTGGCCGATGCGCTCCTGCGGCGCGACCTTTCCCAAGGTGCGTTTGCCGAGCTCGACGTCGCCGTTGAACATGGTTTTGATCATGGCTTCCAGCAGCGGTGTTTCAATGACGCCCGGCATCACCGCGTTGACGCGCACGCCGCGGCCGCCGACATCGGCTGCGGCGGTGCGCGTCAGCCCGATTACCCCGTGCTTGGTGGCGTTGTAGGCGCAGGCTCCGGCAAGCCCGCGTTCACTGGCGATCGAGCCGGTGTTGACGACCGCACCGCCGCCCTGCGCCAGCATCACCGGAATCACATGCCGCAAGCCTAGAAAAATGCTGCGCAGGTTCACCGCCATCAGGCGGTCGAATTCCGCTTCATCGTAGTTTTCGATCGACGCCAACTTGCCTTCCGTGCCGGCGTTGTTGAACAGGCCGTCGATACGACCGAAAGCCTTGCAGGCCGCGGCGACGTAGCCCTGCACCGCCTCGGACCGGCTGACGTCCGCATGAAAGGTTTCGACCTGCGTGCCGAACTCGGCGACGGCGGCGCGACGCTGCTCGAGCCCATCGCGATTGATATCGACCAGCAGAATATCAGCACCCTTCGCCGCCAGCACGCAGGCGGTGGCATGGCCGATGCTGCCGGCACCGCCGGTCACAATGATCTTCATTCCCGTCAGGTCTTTCATCGCAACTTCTCCAGTATCAGATCCGCCGCCCGCTCGGCCAGCGCGTTGACGGGAATATTGCTGTTGCCCGCGATCACCGTGGGTATGACCGATGCGTCCACCACCCGCAGCGCATCGACACCCTTCACCCGGAGCGATGTGTCCACCACATCGCCCATGCGACAGGTTCCGCAGGCGTGGTGCACGGTGACCAGCGAGCCGCGGATATGCGCCTCGATCTGCGTGCGCTCGCGCACCTTGGGGCCAGGCGAAATCTCGCGGCCGTGAAGCGGCGCGAATGACGGCGCCGCCAGAATCGCGCGCGCGACCTCGAAGCCGCGCACCAGTACATCGAGGTCCTGCGGCGCGGCAAGGAAATTGAAGTCGATTGCGGGCTTGTCAAGAGGGTCGTTGCTGGTGAGCGCGACGCTGCCGCGGCTCTCGGGCCGCAGGTTCACGAAAATGATGCCGTAGCCATGGCCGCGCGGCAGCCAGTGGCCGCTGGCATTGCGATGCGCCGGCATGAAAATGATCTGCAGATCCGGTCGATCGAGCTCCGGCCTCGAACGCATGAAGCCATTGGCCTCGAACACATTGCTCGCCAGCGGTCCGGAACGGCGCAGCAGGTATTGCGCGGCAATGGCCACGCTACGTGGCGCGGTACGCCACGACAAACCGTAGGATTCGGTATTGTCCGTGCGCACCGCCAGCGAAGCCGCCGGGTGATCGTGGAGATTCCTTCCCACCGCGGGCAGATCGAGCAGCGGCGCCAACCCTACGGATTTCAAGGCCGCGGCGTCGCCGACGCCGGAGAGTTGCAGCAGCTGCGGCGAGCCGTAAGCGCCGCAGGCGACGATGACCTCGCGACGGGCGTGCAAGATACTGCGCGCGCCGTCCCGCTCGATTTCCAGACCCGTTGCGCGCCTTCCTGAGAACACCACGCGCGTGACCCGCGCGCCGGTCACGATCTTGAGATTTTGCCGCCGCCGCGCGGGATTCAGATACGCCGTGACGCCGGATTCGCGGCGCCCGTTGCGAATAGCCGCCTGCCGTGGGCCGAAACCTTCCGGATTGCCGCCGTTGAAATCCTCACAGCGCGGCAGCCCGAGCGTGTCGGCGGCAGCGAGGAAGCGCTGCACCAGCGGATTGGGGTTCGGGATGTCGATGACATTGACCGGACCGCCACGCGCGCGCGCTGCGGTGTGTGCAGCCTCGTAGTTCTCGAGCCGCTGAAAATACGGCAGTAAATCGGCGTAGCCCCACCCGGGCTGCCGCCATTCGTCGTACTCGCGCGAATGGCCGCGGAAATACACCATGCCGTTGATCGACGAACAACCGCCGAGCACGCGGCCGCGCGGCACCGGCAGCACACGATTGTCGACGTGAGCCTGCGGCACAGTTTCGTAGCCCCAGGACTGGCGCGGATTGCCGATGGCCTTCGCCACCATCGCCGGCACGTGGATCGCCGGGTCGTCATCCGCAGGCCCCGCTTCGAGCACTGCCACGGTGACGCCGGCTTCGCCCGACAGCCGGTTGGCCAGCACGCAGCCGGCGGTGCCAGCGCCGGCGATCAGGTAATCGAAGCCATCGCTATGGCCGCTGTCCACCACCGACGCGATCAGGCGCCGCCGCCGAACAGGGTTGCGACATAGTGGCTATCCATGTATTCGCGGATTGCGAAGATTTTTCCGTCCCGCACGTCGATGCTCCAGGCGTAGCGATTGTTGTATTTTCGGCCGTCGCGCAAGGTACCCGCGCCGCGCGATTCGCACATCACGGTGTCGCCGCTCGACACCATGCGATCGACGGTGGTCTTTGGATCGCCGGCGACGAACAGGCCGCGCACCGGCGCTAGGAATTCATCGACGATCTTGTCGCGTGGCCCATGCACGCCGGCACCCGGCACACCCTCGACCATCGGCCGCCAGGTGGCATCCGGATGCAGCGTTGTGCGGATGGCCTCGAGATCGCCGCTGCTTAATACGCGGAAGAAATCGAGTACCAGCTGTTCCTGCGGTGTGCGCGCGCTCACCATGAGTCACCCCTGTTTTGGTTTGTCCAGCTCGGCAAATGCCTCGCGCGCGATGCGCACGCTGTCGATGCCGGCGGGCACGCCGCAATAGACCGCCACCTGCAACAGCACCTCGCGAATCTCCTCGCGGGTCACGCCATTGTTGAGTGCCGCCTTGACGTGCAGTTTCAGCTCATTTGGACGATTCAGCGCGCTGATCATGGCGATGTTGATGAGACTGCGATCGCGCAGCGCCAGGCCTGGCCGCGTCCACACATAGCCCCAGCAGTATTCGGTCGAGAGCTCCTGCATCGGCATGCTGAACTCGTCGGCGCCGGCCATCGAGCGCTCTACGTACTCGGCGCCCAGCACCTGCTTGCGCAGCTTCAAACCCTTGTCGAATCGGTCCTGTGCCACAGCCTTACTCCTCTTTGCCGCCGATCTGGCAGCCCGCCCACTGTTCTACAACCCTCACCAGATCGGTGCAATCCGCTGCTGCACCATGGATCTGTCGGGTAATGGATAACATCTGCCGCACGGCTGCACCCACCACCATCGGTACACCCAGCGCCTCGGCTTCATCGAGGCACAGCCGCACATCCTTCAATGACAGTGCATTGGAGAACCCGAAATCGAATTTTCGATTGAGCACATGCCTTGGAAATTTATCCTGGGTCGCGCTGTTGCGTCCCGAGGAGGCGTTGAGCACCTCGAGCATCGCGGCCGGATCGACGCCGGCTTTCACCCCCATCGCCAGCGCCTCCGCGGCAATGGCGAGCGATGCGGCCGACATCAGATTGTTGGCGAGCTTGACGGTCTGGCCGAGGCCCGGCTTGGCGCCCAGCCAGTAGACCTTGCCCAGCACCTCGAGGAGCGGGCGTACCCGCTCCATGGCGGGCTGGGGACCGGAGGCCATGATGGCGAGTTTGCCGCCGGCTGCTCCCTTGACGCCGCCCGACACCGGCGCGTCAATGGCGGCGATGCCGCGCGGCGCCAGCAGCGCCGCAATCGCCTGCGCCGCGGCCGGTCCCGACGTGGATAGGTCGACGAATACCTTGGCTTTGGGTGAATCCGCGATAGTGCGCGCAATCTCGCGCGCATCGGCCGGGCCGGGAACGCTGATCATCACCACCGCACTGGCGGCCGCAGCGTCGGAAGCTGAGTCTGCGACCCGCGCGCCCAGCGCTGCCGCCGGCGCCATGGCCGACGCGACCGGATCAAAAATCGCGAGTTCGTGTCCGGCCGCGATGAGCCGCGCCGCCATGCCTGAGCCCATGCGACCCACGCCGATGAAGGCAATTTTTTCGCTCACGCAGCCTCCCCGTATGTTCCGCAGCGCTTAAGTCTAGCTCGATTGGTCAGCTGCGGGGATCCACATCCACGCGCACCTCGTTGGTGAGGCCGGCACGAACCTTGGGATAACGCGCCAAAACCAAAGGATCGTGACCCGGAATGACATGTTGCGGCGAACTGGCCAGCGATTCGATCACCGCGAAGGCATCAAGATAGGCCGCGACATCGTCGACAATTGGAAACGGCCGCCGCTCCAGCCAATTGGCGTAGAAGTGCGCCGCGTCCGATGCCAGCACCACCCAGCCGCGCTGCGTATGGACGCGCACGATCTGCAGGCCGCGCGTATGACCGCCGACATGGTGCAGCGTGATCCCCGGCGCCAGTTCGGCAGGGCCGTTGTGATAGACCACGCGCCCGGCAAACAGCTTGCCGACCATCGCCTGTACATCGCGCGCATCATAGGGCGCGCGCATCAGGGCGTGGCACATCGCGCTGCCCGTGCAGAAACCCATCTCCTCGGTCTGCAGGTGGTAGCGGGCTCGCGGAAACAACTGGTGGTTGCCGGCGTGATCGTAGTGCATGTGGCTGATGATGACATCCGTCACCTGGGCGGGATCGACACCCACGGCCGAAAGTCCCGCTTCGACGGGCTGCACCAGCTGCCGGCCCCGCGCAGCGCCCATCGCCGCATCGAATCCGGTATCGAGCAGGAAACAAACCCCGGGACCGCGGATCGTCCACACATAGTAATCGAGCGGCATCGGACCATCGTGCTCATCGCCGCCGATGAAATTATGGCTGGCCGTGCGTTCCAGATGGGCATAGCGCACCGCGCAGATTTCATAATTGGGAGCCATGGCGGTATGCTCGCGGGATCCGCCGCAACAATCAACACCGGAAGCAATGACCACCATGACGAGTGCCGATATCGTGGCGGTCGGGTCGGGCCACAACGGGCTGGTGGCCGCTGCCTATCTCGCGGCGGCCGGAAAGAAGGTCCTGGTGCTCGAGCGCAACGCCTGGTTCGGCGGCGGCGTGGTCACACGCGAGCTCACCCTGCCGGGCTTCCGCCACGACCAGCACTCCATGAGCCATATCTTCATCCAGGCCAATCCGCTGCTGAAGAACGACGAACTCAAGCTGAAATCCCGCTATGGGCTCGACTACATTTTCCCGGACGTGCCGATGATGTCCGTGTTCGAGGACGGCAGGACACTCAAGCTGTATCGCGATCGTGAACGCTCGGCGGCCGAAATCGCCAAGTTCTCCAGGCGCGATGCCGAGGCCTTTCGGCGCATGTCGCTGCAAGCCGCCGCCTGGCTGCCAATGATGGCTGCCACGCTGTATGCGCCGCCGGCGCCGGTGGGGGCCACGCATGCGCTGTTCGATTCGAGCCGCGAGGGTCGCGAACTGTGGCGCGTCATGCAGATGAGCAGTCACGATCTGCTCTGCGAACTGTTCGAGCACGAGTGGGTGCGCATGCATTTTGCCCGGGTGGCCGGCGAGAACCTGGTGTCCCCCGACGAAAAGGCCACCGCCATTGGCGCGTACGTGTTTCTCGGCTTTCTCGAAGGCTGCGGTTTCGGGGTGGCGCGCGGCGGCGCGGGCATATTGACCGATGCGCTCATCGCTTGTATCCACGACCACGGCGGTGAGGTCATCGGCAATTCCGAGGTCGCCCGCATCAAGGTTGCCAATGGCCGCGCCGCTGGTGTCGAGACGGTGGATGGCCGGAGCTTCGCCGCCAAGGACGCGGTTATCGGCGCCATTCATCCGCACCTGCTCGGCAGCATGATCGACGGCATGGATGCCCGAGCGCGTGCGGCCGCGGAGGCCACGCACATCACCCCTGCGGCCTGCATCACGGTGCATGCCGCGCTTGCTGAGCCGCTCAAATTTCGCACCCGCGACCCGGTCGATGCCGTCATGGTCGAGATGCTACCGGCGAGTTACGAGATCCTGCGGCGCGATTTCGACGAACTGCGCTACGATCAGTTCATGCCTTACCCACTGCTGGGTCTGGGCTCGCTGTCGCAGTTTGATCCAAGCCGCGTGCCCCCGGGCAAGGCCATCCTGCATTTGTGGGACTACGTGCCCTACCGGCGCCCGGACGGGCGCAGCTGGGATGAGACCAAGCAGCAGTATGCCGATCGCATGCTCGCGCATCTTTCCAAGTTCGTGGCGAACATTCCAGACTGTCTGCTGAAGGCGCATATCGACAGCCCGGTGGACATGGAACGCACCAGCCCAAGCTTCCGGCGCGGCGACCTTCACGGCATTGCCAATGCCACCTATCAGAGCGGCGCTCATCGCCCGACGCCGGATCTTGGAGGATACACGGTGCCCGGCCTCGAGCGCTTCTACCTGGTGGGACCGTTTCAGTATCCCGGCGGCGGGGTGTTCGGCGCCGGACGCGCAACGGCGATGACGATGTTCGAAGCGCTCGGCATGGATTTCGAGAAGCAGGGGCGCGTCAAGTGAAATTGCGCTCCGCCGACGGCAGCGAACTTCTGACGGTGAGCGCGCTGGAGCGCGACGGCAACTCTTTGTTGATTCGCGGCAAGGTGTTCGGCGCGATGCCGTTGAACGCGCGCCTTGACCCAAGGGCTGCGCGCGCCGCGCTGAAGCTGCTGACGCCGCGACTCATCCTGTTTCTGCTGACACTGCCGTTTCGCAGAGGCTGAAGAGGCCTTGGGGCCGCAGCAGAGGCATCCGTGACGAGCGACGCCCGATTCGACTACGTCATCGTGGGTGCCGGCACCGCCGGGTGTGTGCTCGCCGCACGTCTGTCGGAAGATCCGGACACTCGCGTCTGTTTGCTGGAAGCCGGCGGGCCGGCGCGCCACCCCTTCATTCACGTGCCGGCGTTGGTGGGCGCGGCGATCGCGCGCCGGGACTTAACCTGGGGCCTTGACACCGAACCGCAGGCCGCGCTCAACAACCGGCGACTGCCGCTGCCGCGCGGCAAGGTGATCGGCGGTTCCGGATCCATCAACGGCATGGCCTATCACCGCGGCCACCCGAAGGACTACGACGATTGGGCGGCTGCCGGCAACTCGGGCTGGGGCTGGAATGAGGTGCTGCCCTACTTTCTACTGTCGGAAAACAATGCCGATCGGCGCGACCTCAGCGTGCACGGCATCGACGGACCCATTCACGTGACCTACATTCCAAAACCCAATCGCCTGAATCAGGCGTTCATCGATGCCTTTGCGGCGCTCGGCGAATATCGGCACTGCGATGACTTCACGGGTCCAGATCCCGAGGGCTACGGACTGCGCCAGGGTACGATTCACCGCGGCCGCCGCGATTCCACCGCAAGCGCGTTGCTGCTGCCGGCACTGCCGCGCCCGAATCTCACCGTGCTCACGCGCACCGCGGCGCTGGCCATTCGCATCGAGGCGGGCCGCGCCACGGGCGTGGACGCGGTGGACGCCGCCGGACTGCGCCCGGTGCAGGCGTCGCGCGAGGTCCTGCTATGCGCCGGCGCCATCCACTCGCCCCAACTGCTGATGCTTTCAGGCATAGGACCGGCACAGCATCTCGAAGCGCTGGGAATCCGGGTCAGGGCCGACGTTGCGGGTGTCGGCGCGAACTATCACGACCACCCGGCTGTCATCGTAGCGTTGGAGATGCGCGATACCACGTCCTATGGATTGTCCTGGCGCACATTGCCGCGCGCGCTGTGGAATATCGCGGAATATGCGCTTGCCCGCCGCGGACCGCTGGCGAGCAACGTATTCGAGTCGACCGCGTTCATTCGCAGCGGCACAGCCGCGGATCGCCCGGATGTGCAAATCGCATTCCAGCCGGCGCGCCGCAACCCGCATGCATTCCCCCTGCCCTTGGGCCATGGCTTCGCGATGAGCGTGGTGAATCTCTACCCGCGCAGCCGCGGCGAGGTGCGGCTGGCGAGCAGCGATGCGCGCGTCGCGCCGCGGGTGAATCCGAATCTCCTCGCCGATCCCGGGGACGGTGCACCGCTGCTGCAAGGCCTCAAGCTGGTCCGCAAACTCTGCGATGCGCCGGCTTTTGCCCCCTATGGCGCCACCGAAGTGCGACCCGGCCGCGCCGTCCGCAGCGATGCCGAACTGCAGAAGTATCTGCGCGAGGCGACCGCCACCGTGCATCATCCGGTCGGCAGCTGCCGCATGGGCAGCGACGCTGAGGCCGTGGTGGACCCGGCGCTGCGAGTGCGCGGCATCGCGAATTTAAGGATAGTGGACGCCTCGGTTTTTCCGAGTATCGTGGGCGGCAACACCAACGCACCGATCGTGATGGTGGCCGAAAAAGCCGTCGATTTGATCACGGGGCGAACCTTGCGGGGCAGGCATGGCGGCTGAACATATCCGGCACTGGCGCATCGGCGATGTCGATATCGCGCGCATCGTCGAAGTCTACGGTTTCGAAGACGACATCAGCATGCTGCTCCCCGACGCCACGCCCGCGTACCTGCAGCAGTTCAAGTGGCTGGTACCGCACTTTGCCACGCCGGATGGCAGGATGATCATCTCCTTCCAGTGCTTCGTGCTGCGCTCGCAGGGCCGCACCGCCATGATCGACACCTGCATCGGCAACGACCGGCGGCGTGAATTCGAGGTGTTCTGCAACATGCAGAACACCTTCCTGGAAGATCTGACCACCGCCGGCTTCCCGGCAAGCCAGGTCACAGATGTGCTGTGCACGCACCTGCACTTCGATCACGTGGGCTGGAACACGCGGCTCATAGACGGCAAATGGGTGCCGACCTTTCCGCAAGCGCGGTATCTCTTCGGGCGCCGCGAATGGCAGCATTGGAAGCATCTGCGCGACACCAATGGCTATCATCACATGGATCATCTGCAGGATTCGATCGACCCGATCCTAAGCATGGGGCTCGAGCAATTCATCGATGCGGATTTCCGCCTCACCGAAGAGGTCTCGCTCATCGCCACGCCGGGCCACACGCCGGGACATGTCAGCGTGCTGATCGAATCGCGCGGCCAGCAGGCCGTCATTACCGGAGATTTGATGCACAACCCGGTGCAGATTGCCGTGCCCGCCACCGAAGCGCGCTTCGACATGGACAAGTCCCAGGCAGCGCGCACGCGCTGCGAGTTCGTGCAGCGCTTTTGCAATAGCGGCACGCTCGTCATCGGCTCGCATTTTGCGGAGCCTACTGCAGGCCGCATCGTGCCCGATGGCGCGGCGTGGAGACTTAAAATATGAACGGCGCGCAGGCGTTCCCCGATCTTTCCGGTCAGAAGGTCTTTGTCACCGGCGCCGCGCGCGGTCTGGGACGATCGGTAGCAGAAAAGCTGGCGCGTTGCGGCGCCACGGTGGCGGTGACGGATATCGATGCTCGCGGCTGCGATGAGGTGGTCAAGGGCATTCGCGCCGCCTCCGGCACCGCCTTCGCGTACCCGCTCGATGTCGCCGATCGCGAGCAGTTCATGCACGCCGCCGCGCAGTTTGCGGAGGCTTGCGGCCGCATCGACGCCATGGTCAACAACGCGATGTTGCTGCGCTACGAACCGGTGGAGAAAATCACGCCGGAGACGCTCAATCGCATGACCACCATCGGCATCAACGGCAGCATCTGGGGCGCGCAGGCGCTGCTTGCGCACTACGATGCGGCGCGCGGCGGCGCGATCATCAACATGGCCTCGCCGGTGGCGGAGAAGGGATTCCCCAACACGGCGGCCTATAGCTTGGTGAAAGGCGCCATCGTCACGCTCACCAAAGTCCTGGCCGCCGAACTCGGACCGCGCAATGTGCGGGTCAACGCCATCGCGCCCGGTTCGGTGCCCACGCCGGGAGCACTTGGGCTCAACGACAAGGCCGAATACGAGCGCCGCATGCACTCCATTCCTCTGCGCCGGCTCGGCAGAGAACAGGACAACGCCGAAGCCTGCGCGTTTCTCTTGAGCGGCGCCGCCTCATTCATCAACGGCGAAATCTTGCATGTCGATGGCGGCATTGCCGCCGCGGGATAGCCACATGGCCAAGACGATTCCGGAATTCGACACCGACCCGTTCTCGCGCGAATCGGTCATCAACGCCCGTGTCATCGATGACCGCCTTCGTGAATTGGCGCCGGTGGTCAGGCTGCCGCGGCAAAACATCACCATGCTGGCGCGCTTCGAGCACGTCATCGCCGGCCTCAAGGATTGGAAGAGTTTCTCTTCCACCTCGCGCCCCTGGCACGACCCGAAATCGGTGCGCCCAGAACTGCTGCTCACCGATGATCCACCCAAGCACAGCCGCGTGCGTGCGGTCGTGGCGAATGCGCTCTCGCCGCGGGCGCTGTCGCATATGGCGGAAGCATTTCGCCGCGACGCCGGGAGCATTGTCGACGGTTTGCGCGCGCGCCGCGGCGAGACCCTTGATGCGGTCGCCGACATCACGCAGCCCTTTGTGTACAAGGTGCTGCCGGATCTGATCGGCCTCCCGCAGCAGGGTCGCGAACACATGTACGCCTTCGGCAACATGGTGTGGGCGACCATGGGCCCGATGAACGAGCTGTTCCATGAGGCCATGCAGAATACCGATGCCGTCATCGCCTGGGCGGGCCGGTGCTGCAACCGCGAGAACCTCGCGCCCGGGAGTCTTGGAATGGCCATGTACGAGGCGGCCGATCGCGGCGAAGTCACGCCCGAGGAGGCTTATCTTCTGGTGGGGATTCTGCTGTCGGCGGCCGCGGACACGACCGTGCTGACCCTCGCCAACACCATCCGCGCGTTCTGCGAATTTCCGGACCAATACCAGCTGGTGCGCTCCGACCGCGCGTTCATCAGGGCGGCGTTTGAGGAAAGTCTGCGCTGGGACTCGCCCTCGCGCATGGCCGGACGCATCGCCATGAAGGATGTGGAGATCGAGGGCTACGTCATTCCGGCGGGCGAACGCTGCGGCCTGATGTTCGCGGCCGCCAACCGCGACCCGCGCCGGTGGGACGCGCCGGAACGTTTCGACGTGCGCAGAAACAACCGGGATAACTTAGGCTTCGGCTATGGCGTGCATGCCTGTGTGGGCAGGGTTCTCGCGCTGCTGGAGGCCGAAGCGCTGCTCGGAGCGCTTGCCGATGGCGTCGATCATTTTCAAAGCGCCGGCCAACCCGAACCGTGGATGACCACCATTGGCCACGGTCCCATTCGCCTTCCCATCAAAGCCTCATTCACCGCGCACTGAAGCCTAAAGGCGGATCAGGTCGCGGCGGAAATGACCATGTCCGAAAGTTTCTGGAAGCGCTCGGTATTGGCATTGCTTTCCATCAGTCCCGCCGATAGAAAACTGAACGAAAGCTCGCGCTCCGGATCAACCCAGAACAGCGTGGTGCCCGCGCCGTAGTTGCCAAAGGTGCCGGGCGAGGCCAGCGTGCCGAACAGGTTGCGGCAGATCGCCGTGCCGCGCAAGAAGAACCCCAGACCGATGTAGGCCGGCTCCGGATCCCAGCCACGCTCGCGGCCCCGCGCCGCGTGCAGCTCGTTGGGCTTCTCGCCGGTCCAGTTCCGGCGCGCCAGCGCCAGCGTAGCCGGCGACAGGATGCGCGCGCCATCAAGTGCGCCCTCCTGCCGGAACATCTCGGCAAAACGAAACATGTCTGGCACCGTGGAGGCTATGCCCACCCAGGGCATTTCGGCGTGCTCTTCCTCGAAGGCGCCGTTGGGCCCGAAGTTGCTGTGCCCGCGATGCCCGATCGGAAAGTTGCCGCGAAAATCCGGCACCACGTGGCGCGCCTTGAGATCGGCACGCAAACCCACCGAAGTGTCGCTCATCTTGAGCGGCGTCAGGATCTCGTCCTGTACGATCTGGCGGTAGCCGCGGCGCTTCGGGTCACGGCGGCGCACGCACTCCGCGAGCAATACGTGGTTCACCAGCGGCGAATAGGCCACCGTGGTGCAGGGTGGTTCCGCGGGTTTCACCACCTCGATGACCGCGGCGATCATCTCGTCGAACCGATCGATGTACATGCCGGGCTTGACCTCGAAGATGATCGGAAAGCCCGCCTGGTGTGAGAGCAGGTGCCAGATCTGGACCTTCTCGCGCTCGTGACCGCTGAACTCGGGGACCAGCTCCGATATGCTCGAGGTCAGCGCGAACTGTCCGAGCTCGATTGCCCGCAGCACCAGCGTATTGGTGAAGGCCTTGGTGATCGAAAAGATGCTGAACACCGAGTTCAACGCCAGCGGCTTGGTCTGCGCCGCATCGGCCGACCCGATGGCCGCCTGCAGCGCCACCGCACCCGCACGCGCCACTTTGATGACGGCGCCGTGATAGAGCCCGGCCTTGATATCGGCGCGGATCACGTTTTGCAACTCCGCGAGTCGCTGTTGATCCATACCTGGCGATGCCATTGACCCCTCCCGCGCGAATGCGGAAACCACCAGTATAGCCAGAGCCGGTTTCTTAGCATCCTGAACTTTCTCGCCGGCCACCTGATTGCGAGAGGGGTACCCTGTAGGACAAACAAGAGTTCCCTCTCAATTGAATCGGCCCAAGGCTGATGGTGTATAAATCGGGGCAGGTACGGCCCCGGCGCGGCCCGTTGCGGCGCGCTTTTATGGCTTTGGAACGGCCAGGGATGCGATACGCAAAATAGACACGCGACTGTGTTCGGCACGCGCGGTACAAGATCAAGATCATGGGGGGATTGGGATGTCTACAAGATCACTGGTAGGGAAATTACTTCCGGCAAACGCTCGCCGCTGCCGCCTGGTGATTGGTTCGGCCGCGGCAACTGTCGCATTGGCGCTGATCGGGTCCGCGGCATTCGCCGACGCGATCGAGGAAATTGTCGTCACTGCGGAGAAGCGCAGCGAGAACATCCAAAAGGTGCCGATCGCGATCACGGCCTTCACCGCCGAGACCATCCAGAGCAAAGGCCTCACCGATGTCCACTCCCTGTCGAACCTGACACCGAACGTCAACCTGGATGGCGGCGCGCCCTTTTCCGGCGACACTTCCGTGCTGTCGGCGTCGATCCGCGGCATCGGCCAGGACGACTTCGCCTTCAATCTCGATCCGGGCGTCGGCGTTTACCTGGACGGCGTATATTTCGCGCGCACGTTCGGCGCAAACCAGAACCTGCTCGATGTGGATCGCATTGAGATCCTCAAAGGTCCGCAGGGCACGCTGTTTGGACGCAACACCATCGGCGGCGCGATCAATATCGTGACCCACACGCCGGGTACCGAAGAGAGGATCATCGGCAGCGCGAGCGTGGGCCAGTTCAACCGCCACGACGTGGCTCTGACCGCCGATCTGCCGATCTCGAGCAACGTCCTGACGACGGTCAGTGTAGCCTCGCAGACACGGGACGGTTATCAGACGGTCATCCCTTATCCGCCGAATTCCATCATCGGCAGCACGCCATATCAAGTCGCCGGCCAGACCGACTTCCCGAAGGCTCCCGGAAGCCAAAGCTCATCGACCAATGGCGGCCAGAACGTACAGGTGTTTCGCGGCAAGGTGCTGTGGCACGCCACAAATACCATCGACGTGACGCTGGCAGGCGACTACACGCACGAGGACCAGTCGGGTATCTCCAATACGATCCGCAGCGTCACCACAGCCAACGCCGTCAATTACATGGGACCCTCGCCGGCGCTGTTCGGTCCGAACATCTTCGGCAATCTGTACAACATGTGCATCACCACGCCAGCCGCCTCGCTGAACAGCGGGGGCTTCGGCGGGATCTTCAATACCACCAACGGTCTGTGCGGACCGCTGGCCGTGGGCACGTGGAACTCGACCACCGGAAAGTTTTCGGGAACCCCGTACGGTCCGGGCAGTCCGGCGCTGGGCGGCGTGGGTGCCGTCGGGGTGCCCAACACGGTGCTGGCCGGATTGATCGCCGCGAATCCGGCGGTCGCCCCGTTCGTCACGCAGGGTCCCAATGGTGTTGGCAGCGTGATCTACCCGGGACAGACGCCGCGTATTTACTGGGGTTTTGGCAACACGCAAAGCGGCAGCATCGATACGACTTACGCCAATGGTCCGAGCTTCGCGAAATCCAATTCGTACGGCGGATCGGCGACATTGGACTGGCAGCTCGCCCCCAACATGAAGTTCAAATCGATCACCGGCTGGCGCGCGATTACCTGGGACATCGGCACCGACCTCGATGGTGAGCCCGAATCGATGCAAGAGGTTACCGACAGCCAGGGCCAGCATCAGTTCTCCCAGGAGTTCCAGGTCACCGGCATTGGGTTCGATGATCGCCTCAACTATGCCGCGGGTGTTTATTACTTCACCGAAGCCGGCTACGTACATGATTACGTGCCGTTTGACTCGGGCTACCTCTACATCTTTGACCTCCAGAATAACGTCAAGACCGATTCGTACGCCGCGTACACCCACTGGGACTTCAAACTGACGGACAAGTGGGGTCTGACGGCTGGTGGCCGCTATTCGGCGGAGCGCAAGAAATTCCTCGGCGGCCAGGCGGATTTGGACGGATTCAACTACAAGATCTCGGGCTGCCTGGACCCGAACGCCCCGGCCCACAATTTTATTCCACCTGTTCCGCCCGGCCCCACCTGCCAGCAGCTGCTGGGATTCCCGGCCGCCGGGCAGCCGCTGCGCTACTTCCCGGACCAGTGGGACAGCCAAAACTGGAATGTGTTTACGCCCACCGCGGGGACGCAGTACCAGATCACGCCGGATATCATGGCCTACGCGAGCTACTCGAAGGGATTCAAGTCGGGCGGCTGGACCACCCGTCTCTCCCAACCGATCGCCAGCCCTGCACAGGCCCGGTTTTCGCCTGAGTATGACAAGACCTACGAGGTGGGCCTCAAGTCGCAGTGGTTCGATCACCATCTGCAGGCGAACCTCGCGGTCTTCGAGAGCAAGTACGACGGCATCCAGCTCAATGTTCAGGAAGGACCGTCGCCCGTTTATCAGAACGCGGGCAACGCCACCATCAAGGGCGCGGAGCTCGAGCTGCAGTCGGTGTTCGACAATGGCCTGTCGCTGAATTTCGCGGCTGGCTATCTCGACGCCTACTACACCTTCCTGAATCCCTGCCTGCTGTATTTCACCAACGCGGCCGGCCAGTGCGTGCCCTCGGCCGGGGCGCAATACGTCCCGGGATTTGGCGGCTTTTCGTACAGCAGCGAACTGCCGAAGACGCCGAAGACCAAGTTCACGTTCAGCCCGACCTACGACTTGCATCTTGGCGGCGGCGGCACTGTGCGATTCCAGGCCGACTACACCTACGTGGCGCACATGTTCAACGATGGTCCGAACACGGTCCTGCTGGAGAGGGATTCGACGAATACGGTTAACGCGGGAGTCCACTACATTACGCCGAGCGCAAAGTACGAGTTCATCCTCGGCGGAACCAACCTGACCAACGATCGGTACATCATGACGGGTTCGACGAATTACGCCGCCGGCGAGGTCGTGGCTTCCTACAGCCCGCCGAGCCAGTGGTATTTCACTGTGATCGCCAGGATGCCGTAACGAGGCGAGCCCGGGACGGAGCGGGCCGGTCCGGAGTATTCTATCGGCCCCACCCCCCGGATCTCTGGGTGGGGCCCTTCAGGAAACCTGGGGTTTCGGCGCACATTCACACTATCCGGCGGTCGGGGCGAATCGTCTGATCGCTGCGCGAGGATTCATCATGGCAACGGTACAAACAGCAATTCAACCGAACGATTCATTTATTCAGCTCGACTATTCGGCGGCGGCGAAGCGCACGCTGGCGCGCGCTCCGGCGCTGTTCATCAACAACGAGTGGGTGCGCTCGACGCATGGCGCAACACTGGCGGTGGAAGACCCGTCGGTGGGCCGGGAAATCGCGCGCATCGTGGACGCCTCCGACGCCGACGTCGACCGGGCGGTCGGCGCGGCTCGCACAGCCTTCGATGATGGCCGCTGGTCGAATCTTCCGCCCAACAGGCGCGAGCGCATCATCAACAAGCTTGCCGACCTGATCGAAGCGCATGCCGCGGAGTTCGCCGAACTCGAGGCCATCGACAACGGCAAGCCGGTGGGCATGGCGGGCGCAATCGATGTTCCCGGTGCGGTCGACATGCTGCGCTACATGGCTGGCTGGGCATCGAAGGTGGGCGGCGAACTGATCGAGCCGCAGGGCGTGCCGCGCGGCAAGTTCTTCAGCTACGTGACTCGTGAACCCGTCGGTGTCGCGGCGCAGATCATTCCCTGGAATTTTCCGCTGCTGATGGCGGCGCTCAAGATCGCGCCGGCGCTCACAGCCGGTTGCACGGTGATCCTCAAGCCCGCCGAACAGACCTCGCTGACGGCACTGCGCCTCGCCGATTTCGTGGCCGAGGCCGGGTTTCCCCCGGGGGTCGTCAATGTGATCACGGGCAACGGCCACACCGCCGGCGACCGCCTGGTCAAGCATCCGCACGTCGACAAGATCGCCTTCACCGGATCCACCGAGGTGGGCAAGCTCATCAACAAGAATGCCACCGATACGATGAAACGCGTCACGCTCGAACTCGGCGGCAAGTCGCCGGTGGTGCTGATGCCCGACGTCAACGTCGATGAAGTGGCGCCCGCCGCCGCCGGCGCCATCTTCTTCAATTCGGGCCAGGTGTGCATCGCCGGCTCGCGCCTCTTCGCCCACCGCTCCATTTTTGACCGCGTCATCGAGGGCGTGGCCGGCGCTTCGGCATTTTGGAAACCGCGCCCGTCGCTCGATCCGCAGGCCCATATGGGTCCGTTGGTCTCGAAGGAGCAGATGGATCGCGTCATGGGTTACATCGAGGCGGGCAAACGCGACGGCGCGTCGGTCGCGATCGGGGGCGACAGCGCAGCGGCAAACGGCTACTACGTCAATCCGACAGTGCTGGTCAATGTGAAACCAAGCATGAGCGTGGTCCGCGAAGAAATTTTCGGACCGGTTGTGGTGGCGCAGCGATTCGATGATCTCGATGAGGTCGCGAAAGCAGCCAACGACACCTGCTACGGCCTCGGTGCAGGTATCTGGACCAAGGACCTGTCCGCCATGCACCGGCTCGCCGCCAAGATCAAGGCCGGCACGGTGTGGGGCAACTGCCACGCCGTCATTGATCCGGCGCTGCCCTTCGGCGGCTACAAACAGTCGGGCATTGGGCGCGAACAGGGGCGGCAAGGCGTCGAGGCGTACACCGAAGTAAAGACCGTCATCATTCAACTCTAGGTAACACACTTAAGAATGTCCGCATCCCCACGAGGCGCCGCATCGTCGCTCGAATCGCTGCTGAACGGCGCCGGCAATATCGTCGAATTTCTACGCAATCAGCAGGCGGGCCCGAACGTGTATCCGGGCGTGCCCGCCGAATACACGAACTGGCGGGATGAACAGCGCGCTTGGGCGGAAAGCTGCGTGCTGTTCAACCAGTCCTACCATATGGCCGAGCTCATGGTGGAAGGAGCGGATGCGCTCGCGTTTCTCAACGAGCTCGGCATCAACAGCTTCAAGGGCTTCGCTCCCGACAAGGCCAAACAGTTCGTGCCCTGCAGCCATGACGGCTATGTCATCGGCGATGTGATCCTGTTCTACCTGGCGGAAAATCAGTTCAATCTGGTCGGCCGCGCACCGGTCCTCAACTGGGTACTGTTCAACGCCGAGATGAGCCGTCAACGGGTGACGTGCACATTCGACGAGCGCACGGCGGCGCGTCCGGATCCGCAAAACCGGCGCCATTACCGCTATCAATTGCAGGGCCCGAATGCCTCGAAGGTGATCGCGTCGGCGACCGGACAACCCGCACCGGACCTCAAGTTCTTCAACATGTGCGGAATGCAGATCGCCGGCCGCGCGGTGCGCGCGTTGCGGCATGGCATGGCCGGGCAGCCGGGATTCGAATTGATGGGTCCCTGGGCCGATGGCCCCACGATTCACGCGGCGCTGGTCGAGGCAGGCAGGGCGCACGGCTTGAGACTGGTGGGCGGGCGCTGTTACTCCTCGAATACGCTGGAGTCGGGCTGGATACCCTCGCCGCTTCCCGCCATCTACACCGGCGAGAAAATGAAACCCTACCGGGAATGGCTGACCGTGAATCACTACGAAGCCAAGGCCTCGATCGGCGGAAGTTTCGTCTCCGGTAATATCGAGGACTATTACCTCACGCCCTGGGAGCTGGGGTACGGACAGTTCGCCAAATTCGACCACGAGTTCATCGGCCGTGCCGCGCTGGAAAAACTGGCCGCAAAGCCGCATCGCCGAAAAGTCACGCTGGCCCTCGACAACGTGTCGGTGACCGACGCGCTGTATACAATGTTCGATGAGGGTCTGCGCGCCAAGTTCATCGAGTTCCCAAGCGCCGTATACTCAATGCATCCCTTCGATCGGGTGACGGTGGACGGGAAACTCGCCGGCGTGTCCACATGGATCGGCTACAGCGCCAATGAAGGCAAGATGCTGACCTTGGCCATGCTCGATGAACGCCATGCAACGCCGGGAACCGAAGTGGTGTTCGTGTGGGGCGAGCCCGACGGCGGTAGCCGCAAGCCCGCGGTCGAGCGCCACAAGCAGGTGGAGATCAAGGCCGTGGTATCGCCGGTGCCTTACTCGAATGTAGCCCGCACGGTCTACGCCGAAGGCTGGCGCACCAAGTCCGCTTGATTCACCTCTCAGGTTCTGTCGCTCCTACCTTGAGCGCCAGCAGCGCCGCCGCTGAGCACAGCGAGCCCATGGCCATCATCGTGGCGACAGCCTGCAATCCTAATCCCGCCTGGAGCAGATACCCGGCGACGACGGGCGCCAGCAGCGCGCCCCCGCGGCCCACGCCGACCGCAAAGCCGGTGCCGGTCGCGCGTACATGCGTCGGAAAAACCCTGGCGAACAGCATGTAGTACCCGCCGATCGCCGCGTTGGTGAACAGGCCCGCGATCGCCACCGTGCTCGTGAGCGACCCAAGATCATGCGAGCCGCGTCCGAACCACACAACCATGACCGACGAGCCGACCAGCGTAATGAGGGTCAGCGCCTTCAAGCCCACGCGCGTTGCAATCAGTCCGAAGAGCACGACTCCCGTGGCGCCGCCCACATTGGCCCAGGTCAACACGCCGGCCGCGGCCTTGGCCGCAAAACCCATGTCGACAACCAGTTTCGGCACCCACTTGATGATGAAATAGAAGCTGATGACATGCGCGAAATAGCCCACGGTGACGAGCAGCGTCGAAACGATCAAGCCGGGTTTTAAAATATCCATCACCGAGCGCTGCGTCGATTCAACCGTGTCCGGGCTCAGCGCGGACACCGGCTCGTGACGAAAGCGGGTCAGGATCCGGTTGATGGCATCCAATGCTCCCGGCTTGCGCCGGCGATCCAGGAAGGCCACTGATTCGGGCAGCAGGAACCAGACAATGGGAATGAAGGCCGCTGTGACCCAACCGCCAAAAAAGAACACATCATGCCAGGTGCCGCCGGCCAGCAATTTCTGCACGACGGTGCCGCCGATCACGCCACCCACCGGATAGCCGATCACCATCAGCGAGACGGCGAGGCTCCGCCAGCGCTGGCTGGACAATTCCGCGACGGCCGCATTGATTGACGCCAGCATGCCGCCGATCCCAAATCCGGTCAGCAAGCGCCACACCAGCAGCGTCGAAACGCCGCCGGCGTAACTTGCGCCGAACATTCCGACAGTCATGGCCGCAAGACACCCGAGGATGGTCGGGCGCCGTCCAATCTTGTCGGCCACACCGCCGAGCAGCACGGAGCCCAAGGCCATGCCCACCAATTCCATCGACAAGACCCAGCCGAGCGTGGCCTTGTCCAGCCCCCAGTCCCTGGCGATTCCCGGCGACGCAAAGCTGATGGACAGCACATCGAATCCGTCCATTGCATTGAGGCCGACGGTGACCAGAACAGCCAGCCATTGGCCGATGCTCATGGTCCCGAGATCGATAACAAATTTTGGAGATTTATCTTGCATCTTATTCATTTATATATATTTTTGTCATCTCACGAAGTCGCGCTGGTTTTTCGCATAGTCGATGAAGTAATCGAGCGACGCGGGATTGCGCAGCGCGGCGCGGTTGGCTGCCTTATCAGGATCCACGCCCATCAGGATGCGCCGCACCGGTACCTCGAGCTTCTTGCCCGTGAGCGTGTAGGGAATATCCAGCACCTGGTAAATCTTGTCGGGCACATGGCGCGGAGAATAATCGCGACGCAGTTGCTTTGCGATGCGCTGCACGAGCGGTTCATCGAGCACACGCTCGCCGCGCAGCTTGACGAACAACGGCATGAAGAATTTACCGCCTGGCAGATCCAGATTGACGATCAGCGCATCGTCGATCTCCTCGAGAAGCGCAAGCGAGCGGTAGATTTCCGCAGTGCCGATGCGAATGCCGTGACGGTTGAGAGTGGAATCCGACCGGCCGAGCACGTACACACCGCCACGCTGATTGAACCGAACGAAATCCCCATGGCGCCAGATGCCGGGATAGACGTTGAAGTAACTCTCGCGGTAGCGCAGATCATCCGGGTCGTCCCAGAATTTCACCGGCATCGATGGCATGGGCTCGGTGATGACCAGCTCGCCCACCGCATCGACGATTTCATGACCCTGCTCATCGAACGCAAAGATGGCGCACCCCAGCGCGCGCGCTTGGATCTCGCCCGCGTACACCGGCAGCATCGACACCCCAGCGACGAACCCCGTGCAGCAATCGGTGCCGCCGCTTCCGGATGCCACCCAGAGATCCGCATTGACGTTCTCGTATAACCACTGCATGCATTCGGCGCTTACCGGCGAACCGGCGAGAGTCACCGATTCGAGCCGGCTCAGATCAAAACGCTGCTTGGGCACGATCCCGGCCTTGCGCTGTAGATCGATGTAGCTGGGACTGGTGCCGAACAGCGTCGCGCCCGATTCCTCGATGACCTTCCACAACGCATCGGCCTTAGGGTATGCGGGGTTGCCGTCATAGAGAACGGGGATCACATCCGCGGCGAGTGAGCTCAAGAGAAAGTTCCATATCATCCACGATGTGGTGGTGAAGAAGAACAGGGGCTGGCCGGGTGTTGCCTCGTAATTGAAGTGCAGGTGCTTCAAGTGCTCGAGCAGTATGCCTCCATGCCCATGAACGATGGGCTTGGGCAATCCGGTCGTTCCCGAGGAAAACAGGATCCACAGCGGATGGTCGAATGCCACCTGTTCGCATGCGAAATCCGCCGCAGCCACCCGCGGTTGATCCATCAGCTCGTCCCAGCAGCGAACGCCGGCAGGCAGCGTCCGCGCAGGCGCAGTGCCGTTGGGCACGCGAATCGCATGCTCTACGGTATCCAGTCCTTTCAGGATTTCGCCGAGTTCAGTGGTACGGTCGTAGTGCTTGCCGCCGTACTGGTAGGCATCGACGTACAGCAACACCTTCGGCGCCAGTTGCCTGAAGCGCTCCAACACGCCCTTGGTGCCGAAATCGGGGCCGCAGCAGCTCCAGATCGCGCCAATGCTGGTGGTTGCCAGGGTCGCAATTGCCGCCTGAGGAGCATTCGGCAATATCGCGGCGACTCGATCGCCGGGCCGGACGCCCATTTGACGCAGTTGTGTCGCCAGGATGCGCACCTGATCGCCGAGCGTGGCCCAGCTCATGCGCTGCGGCGTCCCGCCTTCGCGCACGCTGATGATGGCCGTGGCTTCGGGACGCTCGCGCGCGAGAATATAACCCGCGTAATTGAGCCGCGCCCCCGGGAACCACTCCGCCCCCGGCATGTTCCGCCGTCCGAGAACCTTGCTGAAAGGGGTGGACGCCTGAATGCCGAAATAATCCCAGATCGAGTGCCAGAACCCATCCAGATCCGTGACCGACCAGCGCCACAGGGCCTCGTAGTTTTCCAGGTGAAGTCCTCGATGCTCCTTCAGCCACTGCATGTAACGCTTCACCTGCGAGCGGTCCCGTCGCGCTTGGCTCGGCGTCCACAGCAGTTCCCCTTCGCGAATACTCGTCACCGGACGGCACCTTCCCCAATGGTGGAAGGCGATGCCGCTACGCTTTCGAGGAGTTCGCCGAGGCGCCGCAGTATGCGCTCGGGGCGCCGCAGGCCGGTCTGACGCTCCCACTCCTTGCGGGCTGTGACACCCGTGGTTACCGCGAAGGCTTTGGCGCCACCCCGTCGCGCCATGATGATTTCAACCGATGGGTCGTCACCGACTATTCCCAACTCGCGGCGCCGCAACCCCAGTCGGCGAGCCACGAATCGCAGCGCGTGTAGTGAAGGCTTCCCCGTGAGGATCATCGGCGCCCCGGTCACGCGCCGGATGGCGCCGGTGATCGCATGCGAGTAGCCCATGGTGCGGCCTTGCTTGGTCGCAAAAAATGGAACATCGGATGCCACATACAGTCGCGCGCCCGCCCAGATCGCATGACAGGCCGCTTCGATGGCCTGCATCGTGCACTCTGGATACCAGCCCACGTACACCGCCTGAACATCGCGTTCGCCACGCTCACCCGCCTGCAGCGTTTCGATTCCCGCATCCCGCAGCGCTTGCCCTACTCCGGAGCTGCCAAGGATGAGCGCGCGACGAATGCGGGCCCGCCGCATCAGGTCGGCGGCGACGCTGGAGGGTGTGAGCATGCACTCATCGCGCACCGGCAAACCCGCGCGGCGCAATTTTTCGGCCTGCTCCGCAGGGGGATATGCGGAACCGTTGGTCAATACGACGAAGGGAAAAGCCCGCCGCGAGAGTTCGGTGAGCAGCTCGGCCGCGCCCGGCAGGATCTCATAGCCGCCCAGCGAACGGTCGCTCAAGAGCAGCGTGCCGTCCAGATCGAACATCAGGCCCTTGAGGTGCGGTGGCGCGGCGCTCTTCGCAATCCTGTTCACGGCACGGCACCTGCTTTGGTTGCCGCCTCAGCGCGGGCCGCGTGGCGGCGAAGTTCCAGCCGCATGCCTGCCTTGTCGATCGCGATGTACTGAAGGTCGCTGCGCTCGCTGAGTTTTCGGATGAGGGTGAGTATCGGACTTATCGTGGGATTGTAGTGCCGCCGCGCAGGACCGGCCGCCACCATGGCATCGACCTGACCTGCGGGCATCGTGGCGCGCAGCAGGAATTCCTCGTCGCCAAGCTGCGCGCCCACCCGCCGCCGCAACTCACCGAGGTTGGCCATTTCGGGCTCGGCGCGCAATTCACGCGTGCGCGGCAGCGATTCGATGCGCTCCATCACGGGTGCGGCAATCGGCACCGTCGGCCGGCCGAATCGTCCGATCGCATAGCGGATCGCCTCGTCCGGAATGACCGTGTAGCGTTCCTTGTTCATCACATTCATTACTGCCAGGGTCATGAGGATTTGCGCGAAGGGCGTCATGACGATGGGCCACCCGAGCTCTTCGCGCACCCGGCCCAACTCCTCGATCACGGCTCCTTCGAGATGCGACAACCGCGCCTCGGCGAGCTGGCGGCGCGTGGTGCCGACCATGCCGCCCGGCAGCTGATGCTGCAGATAACGCGCATCGAATGCCTGCGGCGCGCCGACCGGCAAACCCTCCGCCTGCGCCAGCTGGGTGAAGTACTGGTTGACCTGGGCCAACGCCGCATCGTCAAGGGCCACGGAATGTCCCAGCGCCCGCAGATTCGCAACCACGCGCGCGGAATGCGGGTTCGAGGTCCCGTCGGCGGCGGCGCCGGAGGCACACTGCAGCGCCGATACACCCAGATTGGGCGCGTCCATATAGGTGTGTTCCGCGAGGCCAATGGTGCAGTGGGAATGCAGTTCCAAGGGCTTGCCGCCCATCACCGCTTTGATGGCCGGTATCAGGGTTTGCGCCCGCGAGGGCTTGAGCAGCCCGCCAGGGTCTTTGATATAGAGCGCATCGATGCAGGGATACGCTGCCAGCTTGCGCGCCCGCTCGATGTAGTGGGCATCGTCATGGATGGGACTGATGGTGAATACCAGCGCCACGATCACGTAATCGCCCCCGCCCTCCTTCACCATGCGTGCGCAGGCCATGTTCGATTCTGCATCGTTCATGGGATCGGCAAGGCAGAAGCGCCGGATGCCGTTGCGCACCAGCGTCGTGAATGCCAGCGCCATGAAATCGGGGCTGGCGGTCTCCCAGGATATGAATCTGAAACCGGTCGACATGAACTGCAATGGTGTGTGCGGTGTCGCAGCCGCCATGAGTCGAATCCGCTCCCACGGGTCTTCTTTCTTGTATCGAGCCGCCACGCCCATATGCGTCGAGGTGGTGAAGTCGATGGCGCGGAAACCGACACGGTCCATCGTCTCGGCGATGCTGAGCGTCCTCGCCGTATCGATACCCAATGCGGCCCACAGGCACTGGTTGCCGTCGCGCAGCGAGGTCTCGACCAATTGAACGTCAGCCATTGGAGACACCGGCGGCGCGCAGTCCGCGAAGATCCGGCCGGCGTGCGTACAACCTGTCTACGTACCCCGTATCCACACCACCCGTTTGAAATTCCGCATCGTCCAGCACAGCCGTGTGGAAGCCGAGATTGCTTGCAACTCCGCTGATCCGGGTCATGGCGATTGCGGCACGTAAGCGCGCAAGCGCACGGGTGCGATCCGGGCCCGACGCGATGATCTTGGCCAGCAGCGAGTCGTAGAAAGGCGGAATGTTGGAGCCGGGTACAACATGCGTATCCACGCGAATACCCTCGCCGGACGGCCATGTTACATCGCGGATACGCCCGGGACTGGGGCGGAACTCGTTGCGATAGTCCTCGGCATTGACCCGGCATTCGATGGCGCATCCGACGCTTCGCACCCCGGATTGCCGCAGCCGGAGGCCATTGGCCCCTGCAATTGCGATCTGCTCGGCGATCAGATCGACGCCCGTGACGGCCTCGGTTACCGGATGTTCGACCTGGATGCGCGCGTTCATCTCCAGAAAGTAGAAGGCATCGCCCCGCGTGTCGACGATGAATTCGACCGTCCCGGCGCTGCGATACGCGATCAGTTGCGCGATGCGCACGGCGGCTTGTTGCAAAGAATCGCGCAGCGTCGCCGTCAGACCCGGAGCCGGCGTCTCCTCGATCAGCTTCTGGTAGCGGCGTTGCACCGAGCAATCGCGCTCGCCGAGGTGAATGACACGGCCCTCGCCGTCGCCCAACACCTGCACCTCGACATGCCGGCCGCGGCCGATGTAATGCTCCAAATAGAGGCGGGCGTCGCCGAATGCCGCCCCCGCCTCGGCTGCGGCCAGGTCCAGCAACGCAGGCAGGTCTTCAAGCCGCTCGACCAGTTTCAAGCCGCGGCCGCCGCCGCCGGCCACCGCCTTGATGAGCAGCGGCGTCGAAATTTTTCTTGCCAGATTCTCTGCCTCGGCCCGTGAGTTCGCCTCGCCGCCGGGCACCACCGGCACATTCGCGGTCTCGGCCACGGCGCGCGCCTGCAGCTTATCGCCGATCGCAACGATTTGATCCGCGGTCGGCCCAATGAAAACGATGCCTGCCCGGGCACACAACTGCGGCAGGATCGGGCGCTCGGACAGAAAACCATATCCCGGATGAATCGCATCGGCACCGGTGGCGACGGCGGCATGGACGATGGCCGCGGCATTCAGGTAGCTATCCGCAGATTTTGCCGCGCCGATGCATACGACACGATCGGCCAGCCGTGCCGGTTCGCCTTCGCGGTCGGCTGCCGAGACCGCCAGCACCACCTCGATGTTGAGCGCGCGGCAGCTTCTCATGATGCGCGCGGCGATTTCTCCGCGATTGGCAATCAGAATTCTACGGATGGCCATGATTCATGGGTCCTTGCGCATCCGCATCAGGACTTCGCCGAACTCCACCAGCGTCTCATCCGCCGGCAGGATCTGCGTGATCACGCCCCTGGCGCCGGCGCGCACCGTATTCATGAGTTTCATGACTTCGATGATGGCGATGACACTGTCCTCGTCCACTGCCGAGCCGATGTCGACAAAGGGCGCAGATCCCGGCTTGGGTGCCCGGTAAAATGTGCCGAGCATCGGCGATGTAATGTCCATGTGATTCGCATCACCCAAGCCCGCAGCAGCGGATGGTGCGGCGGCACGCGCGACTGGCGCCACTGCCGGCCCGGACTGCGTCACGTTGCGAATAATTTCGCCGGATGCGCCGCCACGGCGCAGCGTCATCTTGATGCCGTCGATCTCGAGGCTCAGCTCGTCAAACTTCGACTGTTCAACCAACCGCATGATTTCCGCGACATCTGCGGCGGTCAAAGTCACCTTCGTCCTCCAAAAATACGCATCACATGCTGCAAAGGGTCGGAAGCCTGCGCGATCGCCGCCGTCTGACTGTCCTTGTTCGACCAGACCGTCTCGGGCCGGCTCTGCAGCAGCAGGATTTGCTGGGTGTGCCGGTCGATGGCCCACTCGATATCCTGTGGCCGGCCGTAGTGGCGCTCAATTTGTCGCGCGATGGCGCGCAGCGAGTCCAGCTCCTGATCGGAGAGACAGGGTTCGCGACGCAGCGACTCCTCCACGGCCAGCTGCTCGACACCGCCGGCCGGCGACTGCGCATGACGGATGGCCTTGTCGGAAATGTCGCGCACCGAGATTTCGCCGGTGATCTTTGCCACCACCCAGCGGTCCGGCGTCACTTCGCCGCCGACCAGGGCGGAGCCCAGTCCCCAGGCCGCTTCGATGGTGATCACCGATCGATCACCGCTCAAGGGACTGCGTGTGAACATCACGCCGGCGGTGCGCGCATCAACCATGGTCTGAACGACCACGGCCATGGCCGCCGTCGATTCCGCAATCCCATGGCGCAGCCGATAGCTTAAGGACTCAAGCGAATACAGACTGGCCCAGCAGCTGCGGATCTTGTGCAGCAAGGAATCGGCCTGCGTGACCCACAGGTAGGTGTCCTGCAGACCGGCGAAGCTCGCATCCGCGGCATCCTCGGTGGTCGCCGACGATCTCACCGCAACGGCCGGCGGGGCTGCCAAGCCGCCCAGGCGCGCGTACGCATCGCGGATCTCCAGCTTGAGATCGGCCGGCAGCGGCGCATCCTCGATGCGTGCGCGCAGTTCGCGCGACACGGCGCCGATCATTTGCAAGTCATCCGCCGCGAGTGCCTCGATCCGCGAGCGCAGCGGCGAGTACCGCTCCAACGGATCGATGACATCCGCGAACGCCTCGGTGCGCACCACGAACCCCGGCGGCACATTGATGCCTGCGCGCTGCAGCTCGCCCAGGCTGCCGCCCTTGCCGCCCACCCGCGGACGGTCATCAAGACCGATATCGCGAAACCAACTGATGTACTTCGGCACAGGCACTGTTCTGCGCGATCACTGCAGCAACGTCACGATGCCGCGTCCGCCATCGACGCGAATCCGCTGGCCATCCTTGATCTTCGAGGTGGCATTGCCCGTGCCCACGACGGCAGGCAGCCCATACTCGCGCGCGACGATGGCGGCATGGCTCATGGAGCCGCCGATGTCGGACACCGCGGCGCGAATCTTCTGAAATATGGGTGTCCACGTCGGATTCGTGACCTGGCAGACGAGAATATCCCCCTGTTGCAGCCGTGAGATTTCGTCGGCCGATTTCACGATGCGCGCGATGCCCTCCACGACGCCTGAAGAGGCGGCGAAACCGCGCACCTCGTGGCTGTCGGTTGCCGCACCGGCGGACAGCCAATTGTCGAGGCTCTCGCGCGTTATCCCCCACAGCATCACGATGGCCGGATCATCGATGACGTCCGGAATAGGGCCGAGTGCCGGCGGCGTTTCGTGCCGGGCCCACTCGGCGATCGCCGCCCTGCGCTCGGTGACGATCGGCGGCCAGTAGGCCGGGCCGCGCGGTTCTGAACCGCTCGACCACGCATTCATGAGATCGATGATCGCCGCCTCGAGCTCGTAGTGTGTGAGATGGAACACATCCTCGGCGCTGGCGAAAAATCCCTGCGCGGCCAGCAACGCGCCGAAGCTGCGGATCTTGTTGAAGAACAGGTTGGTGTACCAATGCTCGCAATAGAACTTGTGTCCCTCGACGTACGGGAACACCCGGTGCGCCAGAGAGATCATCTGGTCGTAGGCGGCGCGCTCTTCATCATTGGCAAGAAGCTCGCGATAGTCGGCTATCAGCCGGCCACGCTCATCGCGCAGCCGTTCCACCTCGCGATCCTGCAATTTGCCGGCGCGCGCGCTGCGTGCGTAGCCCGGAATCGCGGCAAACGGCATGGATAGATCGTCATTCCAGCTGCGGTGATAGTGATAGAACCCATCGCCGACATTGATATTGAACCAGGGCTCGCGCGAGGTCTGCAGTTCCTCGAGCCAGCGACGGCCGGGTTCGCCCGCCGCGCGCAGCGATCGCATGATGTCCTCGACCGTGGCCCCGTCGCGGAAATGCGCATCGACATCAAGTTCGACCGCACACCGCGCGAGGCGCCGCAGCTCATCGTCGGGCCGGAATATCTCCGCATCGATTCCGGCCACCATCCGCGCGATGGTCTGGTCGGTGATTTCCGGAAAGGCCTTCTTGCAGAAGCCGAAAAAGGTCAGGTAAGCCCCGTAGCCCAGCAGCAGAAACTCGAAGTGATGGTGCCACATCCGGAAGTAGCCCTCGAGCGTCTTCTGGTAGGTCACCAGCAGATCGTGGTTCGAGGCAATGCCGCGGCCGGCGTGCACATGTTCCAGGGGCTCGAACTCGGGCAACTGCGGATCCGGAATTGCCTTTGCGTCCTCGATCAGCTGCAGCATCTTGGTTTTCCACCGTGCGTACAGGGATTCCCAATTCTCGTAGTAATAGAAGGCGCGCTTCTGGAACTCCACGGTGCGGCGTGCGATCTCCTCAGGATCGGTGACCGCGTTACCGCCAATGTACACGCGGCCATTGATGATTCGATGATCGATGCCCAGGGTCGTCGGCAGGCAATGCACGCGGGTGTTCGCGGCGCCCAGCGCGCAGTAGGCCGCCTCCGCCGTCACCATGTCGAATGCGGACATCGGCTCCGGAAAGTGCATGGAATTGTAGAACCAGAATTTCTGATCGTCGGTTCGCGAAAATTGAATATGGTAAGGATAGGCCGCCTGCGCCCTCTCGGTACCCGCTATGACCTTCACCGAGCTGGGCAGGGGGAACTCCCGGGGCTTGAGCTTGGCATTCATGGTGCACTCCCGATGCGAAATGTGGTCGCCTTGAAATGTGGGCGCGATGCCATACCCTAAACCTTGAAACCTGCGCCGTCATCCAGAACAAAACGGCCGTCGGCGACGGCCTGCAACCATCGGCAGGTACGCACAAAACCGCCGAAGCAAAACAGGTGCACTCCCGCGAAATCGCTGGAGTTCTCGCAGCGCGCCTCGGCGAGTGCGCGCAGCACGCTCTCGGGTCCATGATCGCCCAGCAGCTTACCGAACGCGGCCGGCCGCGCGGTCAGCGCCCGCATGGAGGCACCGGCGCCGCAGCGCATGGCAAACCTGATGAGAGTGCTGAGCCGGGTGGGTCCTGTCAACCCGCCCACTACCCGCGCCTGCACTCCCGCCGCCCGCAACTCCCGCACCCAATCGAGAAAGGGCCGCTGCTCGAAGAAGAATTGCGTCAAAAATGTCAGCTCCAACCCCGCCTGCAGCGCCAGCCGCGCCTTGTCGAATTCGGCACGCCGGATGTCCGCAAGTTTTACATGGGGATGCCCCTCGGGGTGGCCCGCGACCGTGACCCGCCTCATCCCATGCCGCTGCAACACGCCACCGCGCAGAATCTGCAGAACCTCGGTATAAGGCCCGAGCGCCTGCGGGTAATCACCCGAGATCAGCAGCACCTCATCGACTTGGGCGGAGTCCACATAACCGCCGAGCACGCGATCCAGAGTTGCCGCATCAGGCAGCAGGCGCACCGGTACATGAGGAACCGGCCTGAAGCCGGCGGCGCGCACCGCCGCGCAAGCCGCCTCGGTGTCGCGCCATTGCTGCTTCGGCAGGTGACTGACAAACAGCGTCTTGCCGGGCGGCAACACGCCGCGGCTCTCGTTCAGGTGCACAAGATCGTGTACGGTGATCTCGACCGAGGCTTCGCGCGCCAACTGCGCGATGCTCGCCAGCGGCTCTTCCAGCCTCGAGAATGCGGTGCTGCTTGCAGCTGGCGCCATCATTGCGCGATCAGCCCTGCCGCGTGCGCCAGCCTGCGTGATAACCCTCGCGTGCGTCCCGGGCATAGGGTACCGGCGCCACTTTCACCCGTACGTCGAGTTGTTTATGCCGCTCCACCGTGGTTTTCTTGGTGCCGCCGCCCTCCTCGCCCCACACCAGGGTGAGCACGTCGCCCACATTGATGCTCTCATCCACCACACCCAGCGACAGCACCGTGCGTTCGTTGTAGCTGTAGCCGCCAAACATCGAAAGGCCGACCACCTTGCCGCCCATCATGATCCGGTCATACGAGGACGACGCATAGTTGGCGATGGGAATATCGAGAAATTTATAATGGTCGGTGCCCGGCATGAACAACGACGCGTAAATCTTGGCGCAGTCGTCGCCGTTCCAGGCGAAGGTTACCTTTTTTCGATGCGGTTCCTTTGCTTTCTTTTCCAGCGCCTCGCGCCCGATGAAATCATGATCGAACTTCACGAACGAGCCGTAGCCCAGCTCGTACGGGGTCATGTAATAGTCCTCGATGTTCTTGGAGACGAAGCTTCCGCCAATCGAGCCGGTGCCCTCATAGCCGCCGGCCGGCAGCCACTCCCGATACTTCTGCATTTTTTCGCCCGTATACACCGCTGGCAGGGGTGAGGGGATCCATCCGGATTCCAGCGTGTTGCTGGCATAGGCGCGTGAGCCCACCGGCACCAGGCCAAATTCGCGTCCCGCTTCCAGGATCGCCTCGCGAATCTCATCGCCTTCGGCATAAGGTCCCCAAACCTCGAGTCCGGGGGCGCCCGCCATGCCGTGACGCAGGGCCCGCACCCTGCGGCCCTTTATATTGATGGCATCCATGGTGAAGAATTTCACGTCGGGAATGGGTCCGCCGTTCAGTTTCTCCAGCACCTTGGCGGCATTCGGTCCCTGCACCTGATAGCGATAGTGGCGCCGTGTCACCGCCTTGCCGCGCGGATGCGAAGGCGAACGGTCATCACGGATCATCTCCACCTTGAAGCCGCCGGTCTCGCCATGAAATTGAATCCAATTCACCGACGGCGCTCGTCCGACAAACAGCAGCTCGTCCTTGTCAAGATAGAACAGGATGCCATCGCCGATGACATAACCGTCGTAGCTGACCGGCACCATCTGCTTGGCTTTGTTGACCGCGAAGTTGTTGAAGCTGTTGATGGTGGTATGGGAGATGAGTTTCAACGCATCCGGGCCCTTCACCGTCAGCTCCGCCATATGGTGCGTTTGGTCGAACAGGACGGCGGTCTCGCGCCAGGCGCGTTGCTCGTCCCGCCAGTTGTAGAACTCGCTGGGCACCACGGGATACACGTAGGCGCCGATTTGAGAATTGCGCAGCATGTCCACCGTGTTGCCGGCGCCCTTCAGCAGGCTCTCGAGATTTTGCTGACTCATGACGTATGTCCTCTGTTATTCGATCCGAATTGCTAGTGAATTACGAGCGTTGCGGCGCTACACCGCCGCCAGCCGCAGTCGAATGAGATTGCCTCCGGCAACCTTGCGCAGCGGCGCTTCACGCGTTGCCGCCTTCTGCAGATTGCGTTTGGCGAGGTGCGAATGCTCCCGGGCCACGCTTTCAGCGCGCGCGCTCGCGCCTGCTGCCAGAGCTTCCAGGATCGCCCGATGCTGCTCCTGGGAGATGATCAACGTCTGATGCGCATCGACCAGAGCCGCCTGCGCCATCACGAAGGCGCTTGGCGAGGCAAACGGCAAGGCCACGATGCGCTCGACGGCGCGCGTCAACACCGGACTGTGCGCCAATCCCACCAACAGGGAATGGTAGCGCTCGTTCAGACGCACAAAATCCGAAAACTGCTCCACCCCCACTCTGCGGCGTTTGACGATGGCGTCCATGGCGCCGACGCAGTCGCGCAGGTCGGTCAGTTCCGCGTGCGATGGGCGGCGCTGTGCGGCACGCCGTGCCGCCGCGCCCTCGAGCATGCCGCGCACATCAATGGCGTCACACACATCGGCTTCGTCGAAAGCCCGCACCACAAAGCCGCCGGAGCTGGATGGTTCCAGCAATCCTTCCTCCGCGAGGCGTAACAATGCGGCGCGAATCGGTGTGCGCGACACGCCGGTGCGCTCGACCAGCATCAATTCCGGCACGCGATCCCCGGCGCTCAATTCGCCGTCGAGAATCATCTGGCGCACGCGCAACTGCGCCTTGACCGTCTGAGCGGCGCGCGGATCGCCGTTGCGCATCAACCGGGTCATGGCCTGTCGGGCTCCAATGTATACGTTATCGTAAATTGTATACAATTTGGCGCCACGGGTGTAAAGATATGAGCTCGCCCGGCAGCCACCCTGAGCCTACAGGCGCTGCGCAGCGACCTCGCCTCCGATGTGCTGCGCCTGGCGCAGCGCCAGGGCGACGATTGTAAGCGTGGGATTTGCGGCGCCGGCCGTGGTCTGCACGCTGCCATCGGAAATGAACAGGTTCGGCACCTCGTGTGTGCGGCCGTAGGCATTGGTGACACCCTGCCCGGGGTCGTGACTCATGCGTGCGGTGCCCATCTGGTGGGTGGCGGGCGGTACGGTGCTCACCACGGTGCGCTTCGCGCCCGCGGCTTCGTATAACTTCTTCCCCTGCCCGGCGGCATGTGCCCGCATGGCCAGATCGTTGGGGTGAGGATCGCAGTGGATATGCGCCACGGGCAGTCCGTAGCCATCCTTCAGCGTCCTCGACAATGTGATGCGATTGTCCGCGCGCGGCAGGTCTTCGCCGTTGATGAGCATGCCGGCCATGTTGCGATAATTGTCGATGACCGAGGCGAAATCGCGCCCCCAGCCGTACGGCAAGCCGATGAGCGGCAGCGTCGGCAGATCGAGCATGGCGAGCTCCAGATGATAGCCGCCTGCGAAGCCGCGCCGCGGATCGTGGATATTTTCATCCTCCACCACGCCCGCCAGCACCGCGCCGCGCCAGAAGCTGACCGGTTGATCGAATATGCCGAAGACAAAACTCAGCACGTGGTGGCAGTAGTTGCGGCCCAACTGGTCGGAACCGTTGGCGAGCCCCCCTTTGAAGCGTCCGGACTCCGAAAGCAGCAGCAGGCGCGCGGTCTCGATGGCGTTGCCGGCAACGCACACAATCCGGGCGCGCTGGCGCTGCTCCGCTCCCGCAGCGTCCCGATACACGACGCCGCTGGCGCGGCCCGCATTGTCGTGCTCGATTCGAGTGACGAAGCATTCACTGCGCAGGTCGAGCTTGCCGCTGGCCTCGGCCTGCGGAATCTCCGTGTACAAGGTGCTCCACTTGGCGCCGGTCTTGCAGCCTTGAACGCAGAAGCCCTGCTGAATGCAGAGCCCCCGGCCATCGCGCGCGCGTGAATTGATCGCCAGGTAGTTGGTGTGCACGCGCTTGTAGCCGAGGCGGCGCGCGCCCGCGTACATCACTTTGAAATTGTTCGATGCCGGCATGCCTGGATTGCCGTTGCGACGCGTGACCCCGAGCCGCTTCTCGGCCGCCTGGTACCAACGCTTGAGCTCGGCGTACTCGATCGGCCAGTCGGCGAGCGACGCCCCGGGGATATCGCCATACACGGATCGTGCGCGTGTTTCGTACGATTGCAGGCGTGGTGTCGCGGCGGTCCAGTGCACCGTGGTGCCACCCACCGTGCGGCAGTGCCATGCGGGAAGCGCCGGCGAGGTTTTTACCGGGTCCCAGCTGCCGCTCTGCGAGCGCGGCTCGAGCCAGGTGAGCTGTGCAAAGGCTTCCCCGGGGTTTTGCGAGAAACTCGCGAGCGATTGCCGCTTGCCCGCCTCGAACAGCACCACTTTGAGGCCGCGACGGGTCAGTTCATTTGCCATGGTGCCGCCGCCGGCGCCGGATCCGACAATGACGACGACGTCCGAATCGCTGAGGTCGAAATGCGGCACGCCCTGTTCCCTACCCCAGCGGCATCGGACCGCTATCCGCCAGCGGCACTTCGGGCAGCCACTTCAGATCGTTGAAGCCGCGCAGCAGGTAGCCGCCTTTCGAGAATGACTCGCCCTGGAATCCAAAGTGCACCCAGGCGATGGGATTGTTGTACAGCACCAGCAAGGTCTTCAAACGCACCGACTGAAAGAATGCGCCGGATTCGATGGCCTTGAGGTGCTCGACGCGCACCTGTTCAGACATGAGAGCAAAGCCGTCGCCCAAACTGGCAATGCCGGCCTTAAGATCGGCGTGCGCCTGCGTCGAGGCGGCCGCGTCGGCATCGATGGCATTGACGACCAGGGCGTAGGCGGCATCATCAAGCGTGTCGTGCGGCGCGATGGTGCGGATCATGGCCAGCAGCGCCGCCGCCTCGGCTGAGGACAGCACGCGCAATTCCACCGCCCAGATGCGGCTCGGCAGCAGCGCAGCGAGCGGACTGCCGAGGGCAATCACCCCGCTCAACACCCCCACGCCGCGCACGAACAGGCGCCGCTCAGCGCTTTGCAACGAACCCAAATGTGTGGCGCGAATGTTCAAGTCTCCCCCAAGGCTCTGCCATGGGGGGCTGCTAGACTCTACTCATAGTGAACAAGAACCTGCTGTCCAGTGTACCCACCCGCAAACGCGCATCGAGTAAAGTCGCCGTCGGCTCGGAACACTATCTGATGATCAAAGGCTGTGGCGGATGAAATACGAAACCAGGCTGATCTGGGTGCTGACCATCACCTTTGGCTTCGTATTCTTCGACCGCAATGCCGCCAACTTTTTGATGCCTTTCATCGCCAATGACCTGCACTTCACCAACAGCCAGGTCGGACTCGTGGCTTCAGCGCTGTCCTTTACCTGGGCGGTTGCGGCGTTCGCCGGCGGCGCATACTCCGATCGCACCGGCAATCGCAAGACCTTTCTGCTGGTCACTGTGGTTGCCTTTTCGCTGTGCTCGTTCGCCTCCGGGCTTGCGGCTTCATTTGTGACCCTGTTCTCGACGCGCCTTCTGATGGGACTGGCCGAGGGACCGATATTGCCAATCGCACAGTCGCTGGTGGCGGTCGAATCCACCGCCGCCAAGCGCGGCAATAACATGGGGGTGATGCAGAACTTCGGCAGCAATCTGCTGGGGTCGTTTGCAGCGCCGCTGGTGCTGGTGGCCGTCGCGTCCGCCTACAATTGGCGCTGGGCTTTCTATCTTGCGGGTGTGCCGGGTCTCATCATGGCGCTGCTGATTGCCAAGTATGTACGCCAGCCCGCGGCGGCCGCGGCGACTGCAAACCCGGCCACAGCGCTCGCTGAGCCGAGCATGGGTTATGGGGAAATGTTGCAGCATAGGAACATGTGGCTGTGCATGCTGATCGCCATCTTCATGGTGGCGTGGATGGTGCTGGGTTGGGCCTTCCTGCCGCTGTTCTATACCAAGGTCCGGCAGATCAGCAACGGCCAGATGAGCGTACTCATGAGCGTGCTCGGCCTGTCGGCTGCCTTCTTCAGCTTCGTCGTACCGGCGCTCTCCGACCGCTTCGGCCGGCGCCCCATCATCGTCATCTTCAATTTCATAGGATTGCTGGTTCCGCTCGCGGCGTTGTACTTCCAGGGATCGCTGTTCCTGCTGGGCACCCTGATTTTCATCGGCTGGTCCGCCAGCGGGACCTTTCCCTTGTTCATGGGTACCGTGCCATCGGAAACCATTCCGGCTCGCTACGTGGCAACCTCACTCGGCATCGTGGTGGGGCTGGGCGAGATACTGGGCGGTGTTTCCGCACCGGCAATTGCCGGCCGCGCCGCCGATCACTATGGTCTGCAGGCGCCGCTCGCGATCATGGTGGTGTGCGCGATCGCCGGCACCGCGCTGGCGCTGTTTCTTCGCGAGACCGCGCCGTCGCCGCGCGGTCGCCGTGCCGCGACCTTGAGGTGAATCAATGCCCCTGACCCAGCTGGAACACTACCTGGTGCTCACTGACGATCTCGACGCGACCCGCGACTTCTATCGCGACGCTCTCGGCCTGCGCGAGGGCGCGCGGCCGCCGCTGGGATTTCCGGGTTACTGGCTGTACGTGGGCGACGTCCCCAGCATTCATATCGCGGAGTGGCAAACGTATCGCACGCATTCGATCGCCGCCGGCATCAGAGTTTCGACGCCGGCGCCGGGCACCGGGCCGCTCGATCATATTGCATTCAATGCCGTCGACCTGAGCGCGGTGAAGGCCCGGCTCGCCGCGCACGGGATCGACTATGCCGTCAATCACGTGCCGGCCGCCGCATTGACCCAGTTGTTTCTGAAGGATCCCAACGGGGTCAAGATCGAGATCAATGTTAGATGAATGAGCGCACCGGATCCGCGCCATCCCAGCCGATACTGGCGCGGTAGAACTTGCTGAAGACCGCCTCGAAACCCGCACCCAGCTCGATCAGCTCCACGTAACCCGGCAGCTGCGCCGTGGTGTCCATGTAGGCCACGCTGCCGCCGCTCGGCACGCCGGCAAGAAACACAAGCTCGTGGCCCTGCGCCTGATACTGCGCCACGTCCCGCTCGAAATTCGCCGTCGCGCGGCCCCAGTGATGAAATCCATAGCCGCGCTTTTCGATCCATTCCTTATACACCGAAGGCTCGCCATCGTTGGGCTGGATGAGCTCGATATTCATGTGCCCGGCGAAACTCATCGCAAGCGACACATCGGCCTTGGAATCCCGGCCGCGATACCTAGGGTTGGTACCGCAGAAGTGATCGAGCAAAAACCACGGACCCACTTTCAGCTTATCGATCCATAGCTTCATGGCCGCGCGAATGTCGGGCACCACGTAGCACATCTGAATGATCCCATCGTCCGGCTGACCAAATCCCACAAGACCCATGATTGACCCCCTATTGATTGATCAGCGGCGACACGGCCGCGTCCGGCTCATTGCGCCGGCGTATTGCGCGCCAGGAATTTCGCGAGCGCGTCAAGATCGGCATCGCTGATCTCGGTCTTGCGAAACTGCGGCATCACCGAAATCCCGTTTCGCACCAGGTGGCGCACCAATTCCGGCGGCAAATCCTTCCATTCGAGCAGCACGCCGGATTTGACTCCCTGGTATTTTGCGCTCAAGGCGTTGGTGCCTGGGTGGATGACGCCAGGATCGTGGCAGGGTGCGCACCATTTCGTGTACACCGCATGTCCGGCCGCGTACGGGTCCGATGGCTCCGCGGCCGGCGCCGTCCCCATCATCAGCCCCGCCAGCGCGAACCCGGCCAACGCGAACCCGTACCTCACCCTTGCCGCACCATGCCGGCTCATGATCGCGTCCCCCGCAGGCCCTTGGGCCATATCGCGTAGCGGCCCGGTGACATGATGCCGTTGGGATCGATGGCGTCCTTGAGCGTTTCGTGAAAGCGCTGTAGCGCGTGATCGTTGAACGAATACACATCCATCACGGATTTCTGGAACACCGGCGCCGTGCGATATTCGCCCCAGCCATGCTGGCCGCCGATGGCGATCAATTTCTTGAATCCCTCGCGGTAGCGCTTGTTGGTCGCCGGATCCTCGGTCACCGGCGTCGCCAATATGAAAATGAAGCATCGCTCCCAGAAACAGGCCGGCATGCTGAAGGAGCGGAACAGCGGCATATCAAGTTCGCGCGCGGCTTCGCTGAACACGCGATTCGCCTCGATGATGGCCTCGCCGGTGCGCGGAACTATCGGCGAGAACCACATGTGACCCTTGGAGGGCGTCGGGTTCCACGGCGTGCGCGCGCCGATCGAGAATGCGCGCAAGGAAGGCACCCCCAACTCCGGCTCATGATAGGCATCGGCCTTGGCAGGATCGATCGGCATGCTAACCCGGTCGACCACGCGAAATTTCGCGCCCTGGATCTTGGCAAAATGCCGTTGCGCAGCCTGCCACTGCGCCTCGACGACCTCTGCGGGCCCGTGGAAACTCACGTATAGCTGCCAGTAGGGTATTCCCGCTTTGATCCCGTAGGCCTCGAGTTCCGGCGAGTATCCCAGCTTGGCGGAGGATAGGAGTTTGCGGTGTTCGTCTGTCATGCTGGGTGGGCCGGTCTCATTCCACAACTGCAGCTGACCGATGGGCGGGTAGGCATTGAGGGGCGACGCGATGTCCGGAAATCCCGCTGTGATGCGGGCGTTCTCCAGATAATTGAGCGTTTCCACCATCGGCCCAAGATCGGCATAACGAGACAGGGACACGGTGCCGCGCAGATACGCCTCCGGCTCGGGCATGAGCCAGAAGCCCATCTTGGTCACGATGCCGAAATTCGATTGCGAAAAAATACCGTCGAGCCACGGCCCGCAACCCGACTTGTACTGCTGCCAGGTCTTGGCATTGGGTATCGCTCCCATTCCGGTGCGCAGCAATTCACCGTTCGGTAGAACTACCTCCATACCGCAGTGCGAATCGAAATGATTGCGGTAGTTCGCGGTCGTGTAGCCGCCGCCGCGATCCAGTGCATTGCCGATGACGCTGCCCCAGCCGGGATCAGGACAATCGATCCATACCTTGAGCTTCCGCGCCTGGATATGGTGATACAGGTCGAAGTAACTGACGCCGGGCTCGACCAGGGCGCTGGCATTGGCTTCATTGACCTCGATGATCCGATTCATGCGCTTCAAATCAACCACGACGCTGCCCGAATACGCCGGCGCCGAGCCGCCGTAGCCCAAATTCTTGCCGGTGGAGATGGGATACAGGGGGACCTTGTGGCGATTGGCAATCCTTACGACCTGTTGCACTTCCAGGGTTGTGGCCGGAGCAACCGCGGCCGAAGCCACCAGTTCCTCCGCTTCATGGAGGAAGGGCGAGAAGGCGTCCCGGTAAAGATCCACGTCCTCGTCGCGGGTAAATACCCACGGCTTGCCCACCGCGCGTTCGAATTCCGCGACCACCCGCGCGAACTCCGCGGCACTCATTCCTGGCGGCGATCTCATTTATTCCCTCCCCGCACCGATATTCGCTTCATGTGATGACAAAAGAGACGAGCGCATCTTCCGTAGCCAATCGGCACGTCGGTCCAATCGCCAAGCTCGCACCGGCACCCACTGCATCCCAGCAAGTCGCCAGAGCCGCCGGCAGTTTCTGCGCCCAGTCCTCGGCTGCCAGCGCCCACGTCATGCGCGCAATCATCGGTTCCGGGGCGGTCAATCGATGCGCGATTTTCTGGCCCGCGAGCATCGCGTGTTCGGTGCGAATCGCTACCCGCATCCATTGATCCCTGGCGAGTTGTTCCAGGCACAATAGGGTTCGCGCCGAGGTCAGACCGGCAATCGCGCCGCCGCCGGTGCGCCACTTAGGCTCAAGATCGCGCGACCAAAGCTCGGTAATGTCTCCCCTGATCGCCACCACTCCGCCGCTGGAAGGTGCATGCTCGGCGGCAGCGCCAAAGCTTCGCGCAGCCGGATAGCGCCGGTCGTAAACAAATTTGTAGAGTTGCGCCCCCGCCGCGGAAGCGTGCACGGGCAGCGCGGCCCTCTCTCCGGTGGGCAGACTGCCTGCAGCGAAAGCCGCACCGGAAATCGCCGTGGCGAGGCTCGATAAGCAGAAATTTCGGCGGTTCATGGCATCCCGCGAATAAGTTTCGCCACTAAACTACCGAGTGCCTCGGCAGGCTGCTCGCTCATGAGCGAAGTACGCCGCGCTTCATGAGGAATACTCGACAGGTTCGGAGAACGTGGATGCGAAAATCGACAAGACGCGTGGTGACTGGCCATGATGCCGGCGGCAAATCAGTGGCGGTGTCGGATGGTCCGCCGCCGCAGCACCACCCAATGCACGGCGAAGCTGTGGGCGCCGATTTCCATGAAATGTGGGGCGACGCCGACACCGTTCCTGAACTGACCCTAAGGGTGGGCCGGGAACCGAACGAGCGCCCATTCACCATCATGCCGGTGTCGGGCCACCTGCTGCGGATCCTGGACGTCTATCCGCTCAAGGACGGCGGCAAGCGAACCGCGATGCATCGGACGCGGACGCTGGACTATGTCGTGGTGATCGAGGGCGAACTGGTGCTGATACTCGATGACAGCGAGCTGATCCTGAAGCCGGGAGATGTGGTCGTGCAGCGCGGTACGGATCACGCCTGGGAGAATCGCTCAGGTCAGATTGCCCGCGCGGCGTTCTTCCACATCGATGCACGCTTCAGCGCGGAACTGCTGGCCAAACTGCCGCAACCCCTGGTCCTCACCCGCTAGCGACGGCGGTTGTGGCGTCGATCAGGACGCTGCGTTGCCGAAGAATTTCATCTGAATCGAACCGCGCCGTTCGAGGAATTTCCACTCGCCGTCCTCGCGCACAAAGCGATCCTTGAACTCGCCGAAGTAAACCGGCCCGGCCGAAATAAACGGTGCGGCGGCGTCGCCCGGCGTCGTCGAGATCATGGTCAGGTAGGAAAGACCATGGGCCTCGTCGCGGCTGAGGACATCGATCATCACATTGGTGGCAAGGTGCTTGGTCAGTAATGTCTTGGGCCGGGTCAACAGGGCGGCTCGAATGCTCTCGCGACCCTGAATGATCTGATTGGGAGTCATGGGCCGGGCGAATGAGCCGTTCTCGGCAAAGAGGTCCGACGCCGCGCTCATGTCTCCGAGATCAAGGGCGCGTGAATAGGCATAAACGAGGCGCTCGCAGGCACGCTCAATATCGATGCGTTCCGCGGTACTGAGTTCGTGCGTCATGACGAGCCCTCCAAAGTGTCCGGTGCCGGCGGCGCGCGGCCCAGGATCAGGTCGCAGGCCTTTTCAGCGATCATGACGATTGCCGCATTGGTGTTGCCGCCAATGAGGGACGGGAATACCGAGGCGTCCGCGATGCGCAGGGCATCGAGGCCCACCACCTGCAATCGTGGGTCGACCACCGCGGCAGCATCGTTGCCCATGCGGCAGGTGCCGACCGGATGATGCACCGTATAGGCCTCGGCGCGGACGTATGCGGCAAGTTCTGCATCGCTGGCCGCGGCGCTGCCGGGAGAGCTCTCCTCGGCCTGGTATTTGGCGAAGGCGGCCGAGGCGAAGATCTTGCGCGCCAAGCGCATACCCTTGATCAGCGGCCCCAGATCCTCGGGCGACGACAGCAGATTCGGGTCGATCAGCGGCGCGTCGAAAGGGTCCGGGGTCGCCAGGGTCACTCGCCCGCGGCTGCGTGGATAAAGAACCACGGGACTGATGGCAAAACCATGACCCAGCGGATACGGAAAGGATGGACCCGGCCGCTTGGCGGGCTGGAACACGAGTTGTACATCGGGCTTGTCGAGACCCGCAACCGTCTTCACGAACGCCGCCGATTCGAATACGTTGTTGGCAAATGGACCGCGGCGGAACAGGAGATATTCGGCGACATTCCACAAGTTTCGCGGCATCGCACTTAGCGAGACACCGTAGGACACGGGATTCTCGGTGCGCATGTGCACCGGACTCGCAAGATGATCGTGAAGATTTCGCCCGACGCCCGGAAGATCATGCCGCACCGTTACACCTACGGCCCGGAGATGTTCGCCGTCGCCGATTCCGGAGAGCATCAGAAGCTGCGGCGACTGGATGGCGCCCGCGGCGAGCACGATTTCCCGATGCGCCTTCACGATGATGTTGGCGCCTGCCGAGCGGGCCTCAACCGCCACAGCGCGCCGGCCGTCAAGGACGATACGGGTGGCCTGCGTGTGGGTCAGCACGGCCAGATTGGCGCGTCCGAGTGCCGGTTGCAAAAAGGCTTTTGCGGTGGTCTCGCGCGTACCGCGGCGGATCGAGAGCTGGCGTAGCCCCATGCCCTCGCTATCGGCGCCATTCAAGTCATCGCGATGCGTGTAACCCAGACCTGCGAGCGCGTCAAAAAAAGCGAAATTGAGGGGATTGGGGTGCGTAACGCTGCGCACGTTCATGGGACCACCGCGGCCGTGAAACACGCCGGCGAAATTCTCGTTGTGCTCGCTTCTGCGAAAATACGGCAGGACCTCCCGGTAGCTCCAGCCACTGGCCCCGGCAGCGGCCCACGCGTCATAGTCCCGCGGGTTGCCCCGGAAATAGACCATACCATTGATGAGCGCGGAGCCGCCGAGGCCCCGTCCCCGAGGCACCGAAATGCAACGACCGCCAAGCTCCCGCTGCGGCACGGTCTGAAAGCGCCAGTTCAACGCGGCCGACCGTTGCGCCATCACGATGGTGCCCGGCACGTTGATAAACACGCTCCGCCCGGAACCGCCGGCCTCGAGCAGACAGACCGACCGCTCGCCATCCTCCGACAAGCGGGCGGCCAGTGCGCAGCCGGCGGTCCCGCCGCCCACCACGATGTAGTCGAAGCCCTGTGCGACAGCTGCCAATGTTATCCCCGTGACGCGGCAGTTCGCGTGCGCGATGATGATACCGCGGCTAGGAGCGAAAACATCATGAAGCGATACCTGGGCAAGCTTGAGGTCAAGAGCGTTCGCGAGGGCGAAGGCAGCATGCCCATGCAGTTCGCCGTTCCGGGTGTGACCGCTGAAGATCTCAGGGCGCTCAAGGATTGGTACTGGAGTGATGAACTCTCGGTGGACGCCCAGGCGGCGATTTTTCGCATCGAGGTGCGCAGCTACTTGCTGAACGTCGACGGCCGCAACGTGCTGGTCGATACCTGTTGCGGCAATGACAAGGAACGCAGCGTTCCCTGGGCGCATCGACTACAGACCCAGTGGCTGCACAACCTCGAAGTCGCGGGCTGCAATCCTGCCGACATTCATCTCGTCCTGTGCACGCACCTGCACGCCGATCATGTTGGGTGGAATACGCGTCTTGAAAACGGGCGCTGGGTCCCGACGTTCCCGAACGCCCGCTACGTGTTCAGCCGCAAGGACTTCGATTTCTTTGGCCGGCAGACGCACGAAGCCCACAATCGCGAGGCCTACGCCGATTCGGTGCTGCCGGTGGTCGCCGCAGGGCTCGCCGACATCGTGGACAGCAGCGCCTGTGTGCATCGCGAGATCGAGGATGGCATCTGGCTCGAGGACGCGGCCGGTCACTCCCCCGGCAGCGTCGTCGTGAATGCCCAACGCGGCGGAGCGCGGGTGGTGTTCACGGGCGACATCGTCCACCACCCCATCCAACTCGTGCGCCCGGACATCCCCTTCTTCGCCGACGAAAACCCCGCCGCAGCCTGCGCCACGAGACAGCGCCTTCTCGAACAATGCGCCGACAACGAAGCCGTGCTGTTCCCCGCGCATTTTCCCGATCCGCCCGCCGGCCGTGTGCGGCGCGCCCAACGCCATTTTTCCTACGGTTTTTTGTAGCCTGCCATCAACGCGCATCTTGCGGCGAGCTTTGGAAATACCCTGCGGGCATTGCCCTCGAACACCTTGTAGCGGTCGGAATCACTCAACTCAAGCGCGTCCAGATAGCGTTTGGTGTCATCGTAATACTGCCCGGTTTCCGGATCGATGCCGCGCACCGCTCCGACCATTTCAGAGCCAAATATGATGTTCTCCACCGGAATGACCTTCAGCAGCAGCTCAATTCCCGGCAGGTGATATACGCAGGTGTCGAAGAACACGTTATTAAGGAGGTGCTCGCGCAGCAGCGGACGCTTCATGTCCTGGGCCAGTCCGCGGTATCTCCCCCAATGGTACGGAACCGCTCCTCCGCCATGCGGAATGATGAATCTCAAACGCGGAAAATCCTTGAACAAATCGCCGCTCAGAAACTGCATGAATGCCGTCGTGTCGGCATTGATGTAGTGCGCGCCGGTGGCGTGAAAATTTGGATTGCACGAAGAACTGACGTGCACCATCGCAGGCACGTCCAGCTCCACCATTTTTTCGTACAGCGGGTACCAGTGGCGGTCGGTGAGCGGCGGCGAGGTCCAGTGTCCGCCGGATGGATCCGGATTCAAATTGCAACCGACGAAGCCCAGTTCATTGACGCAGCGCTCGAGCTCGGCGGCACTGTTGACCGGCGGCACCCCCGGTGATTGCGGCAACTGACAGACGCCGACAAAATTATCCGGATACAGCATGCACACGCGATGAATCAAGTCATTGCAGGCCTGCGTCCAGCGCCGGCTGGTTGTTTCGTTGCCGATGTGGTGCGCCATCGCCGATGCTCGCGGCGAGAATATCGTCAAGTCCGTGCCGCGCGCGCGCTGCAATTTGAGCTGCGCATTCTCCAAGCTGTCGCGTATCTGATCGTCGCTGATCGTCCCCGCGGCGAACAACGGCACGTCGCTGCCGGATTTCAGTCCCGCGATCTGCTCGTCGCGGAAGTTTTGCAGCGCCGCGGGCGCCGTGGTGTAGTGGCCATGACAATCGATGATCATTGCTGCATCCAGTACATACGCGTGGGATTTTCCACCAGAATCTGCTGTTGAACGACGGGGTCGGGGCAGAACTCCGCAAACAAATCGACCAACTCGCCGTCGTTCGGCATGTCCTTGGAAATGTTTGGATGCGGCCAATCCGTACCCCAGAGGATACGGGCCGAATCCACCGCAATGAGGGCACGCGCAAACGGAATGGCGTCGCGAAACGGCCGCTTGCCTGTGGAGACGCGTTCCGAACCGCAGACCTTGATCCAGGCCAGGGGGTTTTTACTGAAGAGATCGAGCAGCAATTGAAACGGCCGTTGCTGCATGCCCTCGCCCGCCTTGACCCGGCCCATGTGATCGATGATGAATGGGATCTCGATTCGTGCCAGCAGCTCCTGTTGCGTCAGAATGTCCTCGGCATCAAAATGTAGCACCACATGCCATCCCATCGGTTTGATGCGCGCCAGCAGCCGATGAAAAACGCTCAGATCCGGCACTCCACCCAGGTGCTTGACGAAATTGAAGCGAATGCCGCGAATTCCACCCTGGTGC
>Ga0210402_10000235_pt1 | contig 63743 bp, 53 predicted proteins | sample IncBWC7MmetaG_FD_161055 | JGI IMG/M metagenome (GOLD analysis project Ga0210402, IMG submission 161055) | Forest soil microbial communities from Barre Woods Harvard Forest LTER site, Petersham, Massachusetts, United States - Inc-BW-C-7-M | ecosystem: Environmental > Terrestrial > Soil >...
GTTGCGTTGGAGATGAATATTTTCCTGGCCGAGAAGATTCGTGCGGGGATGGGAGCGGACGGCGGGTTGACTGGTTGCTGGGCCGCGGAAACATCAGCTGCAGTTATCGCCAAAGTGATAGCAAACTGCTAGCCTCACGGTGGCCATGTGTTGTTCTCCGTTTGAAATCACTTGGAAGAAGCCGGCAGGCGCCGGACTGTACCGACAATATTTGTTGGCCGGGCGGCCCTGTCGCGGCTAATCATTCGACGAAGGCTGGGAGAAATCTGAGTACAGCGGTATTAAAACAGGCGGGGCTGGCGCTTGGGGAGTTCGCGGCCGAAATATTCGTAGGCGCGTGTGGTGGCGACGCGGCCGCGTGGGGTGCGGTCGAGCATCCCGATCTGCATCAGGTAAGGCTCGTACATTTCCTCGATGGCGTCTTCTTCTTCGCTAAGGGCCGCGGCTAGTGTGCCGACGCCGACTGGGCCACCGGCGTATTTGTCCAGCAAGGCGATCATCAGGTTGCGATCCACTTCATCGAGGCCGTGTTCATCCACGCCGAGCATGCGCAGGGATTCCTGGGCCACTTCGCGGGTGATGCGTCCGGCGGCGCGCACTTCGGCAAAATCACGGGCTCGGCGGAGCAGCCGGTTGGCGACGCGCGGTGTGCCGCGGCAGCGTCCGGCAATTTCCCGGGCGCCGGCTTCGTCCATTTGGATGTTCAGGATTTTGGCCGAACGGTGCAGGATGGTCAGCAGATCTTCCGGTTCGTAAAAATCGAGACGATGCACAATGCCGAAGCGAGAACGCAGCGGGGCCGTGATCAGTCCCGCGCGGGTGGTGGCGCCAATCAGCGTGAACTGGCTGAGATGAAACGGATGGATGCGTGCGCCTGGACCCTGGCCGATGACCAGATCCACACGAAAATCCTCCATCGCGGGGTAAAGCACCTCTTCCACCGCGGGCTGCAGGCGATGAATTTCGTCGAGAAAGAATACTTCTTTTTTCTCGAGGGAAGTGAGGATTGCGGTGAGGTCGCCTTTGCGTTCGAGAAGCGGGCCGGCGCTGGTCTTGATGACAACGCCAAGCTCGTTGGCGATGATCTGGGCGAGGGTGGTTTTCCCGAGGCCGGGAGGGCCGTAAAGCAAAACATGGTCGAGGGCCTCGCCGCGGCTGCGCGCGGCTTCGATGGCGATGGTGATGTTTTCTTTCACGCGCTTCTGGCCGATGTATTCGGCGAGCGTTTTGGGGCGGACGCTGGCGTCGAGGCGCGCGTCGTCGTCGAGCGGCGCGCCGCTGACGATGCGTTCGGGAACATGTCCATCGTGACGCGCCATTGCTTTTTTCTGACTGAATTCCGCCATGTCTTCTGCCGGCTGCCCTTTCGCCGGATCTCCTGACTGGTACAGCCTCACTTCCGCGCGGGCGTGCTTAGCGCTGCAAGAGTAACACGAAGCAGTTTTTCGAAATTGGAGGTACCGGCTTCGCGCTTGGCCTCAGCGAGGGCGGCATCGGCGGTGCGTTCATCGTAGCCGAGATTAAGTAGGGCGGATTTTACGTCGGCCTCGACGCCTGCGGGTGAGGACGGAGCCGGTTTTTCGGTTTCGATGGTCACGGCTTCCAGCTTATCCTTGAGTTCAACGACCATGCGCTCTGCGGTTTTCCGCCCCACGCCGGGAATCTTGGTGAGCCGCGCGAGATCGCCGGTGCGGATTGCGGGGACGAGTTCTTCGACATTCATGCCGGAAAGAATCTTCAGCGCGAGCGACGGACCCACGCCCGAGGCGCCAAGGAGAAGTTCGAAGAAATGTTTTTCGCGCGCGGAGAGAAAGCCGTAGAGGGAAAGCGCGTCCTCGCGCACATGCGTGTGGATCAGCAGGGTGACTTCGGCGTGGAGATCGCCGAGCGCGGCGAACGTGGAGAGAGGCACGGCAACGAGATAGCCGACGCCGGCGACGTCGAGAATAACTTGATTGGGTCTTTTTTCCAGCAGGCGGCCGCGGAGCAGTCCGATCATCGAATGCAAGTATTGCCACGGGGGCGCAGCGGTGTCAACGCGGGAAAGAGAAAGGGCGTTTCTTCATGCTGAATCGCGTTTTCTTGCCGAAATTATCAGGACGCGGCGCGCGTCTGAAATAACGCGGTAACTTCCGGATGGTTGCGTTCTATTGCCAGGGACAAGGGGGATTTCCCGTCATTGGTGGTGGCTTGCGGATCGGCGCCGTGAGCCAGAAGTAGCTTGGCCATATCCAGGCGTCCGCTGGCGGCGGCAGTCAGCAACGGCGAGTAGTTTCCAGCGTAACGGTAATTGGCATCGGCGCCATGGTCGAGCAGCCAGTGAACGACGGCAACGTGTCCACCGGTGACCGCCCCGGTAAGGGCGTTGTAACCCGAGCCGTTCGTGGCCACGGCGTGAATATCGGCACCGTGGGTAGCCAGATATTGCACGACTTCCAGCTGGCCCAAAAAAGCCGCGAGAGCCACGACCGGAAACCCATCGGGAGAAAACGTGTTGGGCTGGCCGAGATTCTTTTCGATGAGTTCCCTGGCGCGGGCGAGGTTTCCCACAGCGGCGGCCTCAGGCAATTCCAGCACGGCGCCGCTGGCGATCAGAAAGTCGCGGATTTCACTGCGCCCCATGTAAACCGCCGCCAGGACTCCAGAAACGCCGGAATCATTCCGGGCCGAGGCGAGCGACGCATCGGCCGCGATGAGCCACTTCACCGCAGCAAGATCGCCTGAGCGGATTGCATCGAAAAATGCTTTGTTCTCGGGCATGACGCTAACTCTCCTGGCCCGCGGTCGGCCGCAGGCCGCAACAATTATGCGCACGAAATGGGTCAAACGAGAAAGAAGCTTTTCAGAACAATCAACTGGCCGCGGAAGATTTCTGCGCCGGCTGGTAATGGCCCGGCACCGCTCGAAGTGAAATCGCAATGCGGTTCCAGGAATTTATCGCGGAGACGGCGTAAGTGAGGTCCACAATCTCTTTCTCCGAGAATTGCGCGTTCACCGCGGTGAACGCTTCGTCGGGCGCATGCGTTGTTGAGATCAGTGTGAGCGATTCCGTCCATTCCAGCGCGGCGCGTTCGCGATCGGTGTAATTGGGAGACTCTCGCCAGGCGTCGAGTCCGTAGAGCCGTTGTTCGGTTTCACCCGCCGCGCGCGCGTCCTTCCAGTGCATGTCAATGCAGTACGCGCAGCCGTTGATCTGCGAAGCGCGAAGCTTAATCATATGAAGCAGCTTGTGATCCAGGCCGCATTCGGAGAGATACGCTTCCAAATCGAGCAAGGCGTTCAGCGGTTCCTTCGAAAATTTGCGGTAATCCAGGCGAGCTGTCATGGGAAAGACCCTCCTTTCTGAATTGGATGCAGTCTGATTGTCAGGGGATATGCGCGCCAGAAAGAAATTGTTCCGATCAGCGGCGGGCGCGATCTTTGCGCACGGCTTCATCCACCAGCGCGTCCAGTTCCGAGCGCGTCAGCGTAACTTCGTCGGTTTCGTTCTCGCCGCCGTCGCAGGTTTCCGGCAGCTCCGCGCCGCCGCCGGGAGGCGGACTGACGTGATACCGCGCGCGCGCAGCCATCAGCTTGGCAACTTCACGCGTGGTGAGGAGCTGTGGTTCACCGCTGAGTTTTGCGATGAACGCAATTTTGGCGAAATGTTCGAGCGTTTCCATGCGGAAAAACGCCGTCCGCAAATCCGGGCCGCAGGTAACCGCGCCATGGTTCGCCAGCAGCAACGCATCGTAGTGCGGCACGTAAGGTTCAAGGACGGCACCAAGATCGGGTGTGCCGGGCGTGGCATAGCGCACCAGTGGAATTTTCCCCAGCGAAACCACCACCTCGGGCAGAAGCGCCTGGTCGAGTCCCACGCCCGCCGCCGCAAAACCCGTGGCCGTGGCCGGATGCGCATGGCAAACCGCCTGTACATCAGGGCGCATTCGATAAAACAACAGATGCATTCCCGCTTCCGAGGAAATTTTCCGGTCGCCCTGCAGGTGACGGCCGTCCAGATCCATGATGACCAGGTCTTCCGGCGACATCATGCCCTTGTTCATGCAGGTAGGCGTCGTCAGAATGCGGTTGGCGTCGAGGCGGATCGAGAGGTTGCCCTCGCACGCGACGATGTGCCCGCGCTCGTACATCCACCGGCCCACGAGACATATCTCGCGCCGGAATTGTTCTTCAAGTTTCCCAGAAACTCCAGGAGTCGAGTCCGTAGCCACTTTGCGGACCCTTTCCTCGGCCGAGGGGCAGTTCGAACCGAAACGCAGTGTCAATATACCGTAACTTCTGGCAGAGAGAGTACGCCGAGGCGCTCAGAAAGCCAAGCGCAAATTACGCATAGATGCCGCGCAGCTTGAGCGCGATGGCCACGCGGTCAATCGCCAGCATGTAGGCGGCGATCCGGTTGTTTACCTTGTGTGTCTCGGCGTAGCGAACCACTTCGTCGAAAGAACGTTCCATCACGTCCAGCAGCCGCTCGTTCACTTCGCTTTCGCGCCAGAAGAACCCCTGCCGGTCCTGAACCCATTCGAAATAGCTGACGGTGACGCCTCCGGCGTTGCCGAGAATATCCGGCACGGTGAAAACGCCCTTGGCATCGATGATGGCATCGGCTTGCCAGGTGGTGGGGCCGTTTGCGCCCTCGCAAAGAATCTTGCACTGGACCTGGTTAGCGTTCTGCTCCGTGATCTGGTTTTCGATGGCCGCTGGGATAAGAACATCGCACGGCTGGAAAAGTACGTCGCGCGAGCTCATCTTGGTGCCGCCTCCGGGGAAATCCTGCAGCGGCTTTTTCTGGGTATAAACCCAGTTGATCACCTGGGGAACGTCGAAACCCTTTTCGTTGTACAAGCCGCCGCCGATGTCGGCAAGGCCGATGATTTTGTAGCCGGCCTTCTGCATCAGCTCCGCGGCCAGCGACCCTACGTTTCCGAAACCTTGAATGATTACGCGGGTGTTCTCTTTTTTCATTCCCAGCTTGGCCAGGGCCTTGTCCACGCAGATCATCACGCCACGGCCGGTGGCTTCGCGGCGTCCGCGAGAGCCGCCAAGTTCGATGGGCTTGCCGGTAACCACCGCGGTGGTCGCCTGGCGGGCGTGCATCGAGTAGGTGTCCATCACCCAGGCCATGGTCTGTTCGTTGGTGCCGACGTCCGGCGCTGGAACATCGCGCTCGGGCCCCAGCCAGTCGGAAAGTTCGGCGGTGTAGCGGCGGGTGAGGCGCTCCAGTTCGCCGCGAGTCATCTTTCGCGGATCGCAGATGATGCCGCCTTTCGCGCCGCCAAACGGAATATCCACCACGGCGCACTTCCACGTCATCCAGGCGGAAAGAGCGCGTACTTCGTCGATGCTGACATCCGGCGCGAATCGAATTCCACCTTTCCCTGGTCCGCGCACGGTCGAGTGCAACACGCGATAGCCAGTGAAAACTTCCAGTTGGCCATTGTCCATTCCCACGGGGATGTACAGCGTGATTTCCTTGTCGGGATATTTGAGATAGCGATAGATTCCCTGTTCGAGGCCAAGCTTGTTCGCTGCCACCTCAAAACGCGCTTCGGCGTTTTGGTAGACATTCATCTCTTCCGGTGCAGGCGTGTGAGGCATGCAAAATTCTCCTTTGCCAGGACAGCTCGTGGAGCGGCCGGCTGTACAGCGTAATTCGCCTGTATGAGTCGCGCAGGCGTGAAAAGTGAGGCCAAAAAGGAGGTCGCGGGCGGGCTACCCACCCGCCAGGCCCGAAAATTGGCCGGGAGGCCAGTATACGAAGGCGACTGCCGGACCGCAAGGCGACCGGGCACGAGAAGCGGCGCGGTTGGTGGCGAATCGACCAACGTGACGTTGACGCCGGACGAATCGCCAAATAGGATTTGCGAAACACAATGAACAGACATTTCTGGATTCGCGCAAAACTGTTTTTGCGGCAAGCCCGCTGGGGATTTGCCGTGATTGGCACGTGGTTTCTGCTGGGCACGCTGGTTTTCCGTTATGCCGGCGGTCTGGGTCTTCAGGATGCAATTCTGAATGCGGTTTATCTGAAAAAGAGCGGCGGCGAACTCTGGGATCTGTATTCCTTCTGGGGCCAGTGCGTGCTGTTCGGGATTGTGATTTCCATTTTCTTTTTGCAGGCGTTGCAGCGTTACAACCCACAGGAGGGGTGCCGCATGCTGGCAGGCGAACTGAGGAATCATGTGATCGTGGTGGGTTACACGCATCTGGGAGCGCGCATCGTAGAGCATCTGCGCGACGCGGGCCTCGCCTACGTGCTTGTCGACCGCGACCCGGCCGTAGTGGACGATCTCGTGCGGCTGGGCGAGCCGGTAGTGGTGGACAACGCAAAGCAGGACTCAACTCTGGTAGATGCCGGCATTCAGCACGCGCGAACCGTTGTGGTGGCGACGAACAACGTGGAAACGGCGCTGCTGGTGACCAAGAAGGCGCGGGAGAAAAATGCCAAGGCGCATATTATCGTGCGCTGCTACATGGATGATTTTGCGGAAATTCTGGAAACGCTTGGCGCCAACGAAGTGATCTCAAGCTCCAAGAGCGCGTTTGAAGGGATCGCGCCGCGCCTGGCGGCGAAGTAACGCGGTAATTTACTTATTTCGAGCAAAATTACTGGGCGCGGAACTGGATTACCACGGTCAGATGCATGGACGTGGGATTGCCGTTGAGCTCTGCTGCTTGATATCTCCATTGCTTCAAGGACTCGAGCGCCGCTTGGCGAAGCAGTGTCGGGCCAGAGAGGACTTTCATGGCGCTGACGTTTCCGTCCGCGTCAATCAAGGCGTCAATTTGAACGTTTCCGGATACGTGCTGGGACCGAGCCATCGCCGGATAGACCGGCGGAACGGATTTGATGAGCTTCGCGGGCTTCACGTCGCCGCCAACCGGCACAGGAGCGGACGGCTCGCTGCGGTGAGATCCAGCCAGAGCAGAGAGGGGGGCGGCGTTGGTCGCGCTTGCGGTTACATCGATCGAAGGCTCGGCTTCGCCCGGCACGGAATTGGACGATTTGCCGTGATTGATAACCGGCGATGTCAGACGGACATCGCCCAGGGCCGGCTTTTTCGGTTCTTCCACCGGCGGTGCAGTGCGCGCAACCGGCGATGCGCTCGGAGTGACGATCGGATTCGCGTTCCGTGAAGCAGGTGCTGGCGTCGCGTTCTTCACAGCCGCGGAAACAAGCGGCGCTGGTGAATTGACGGAAGCCGAGCTTGGCGATGAAGCCGACGCTGCAACCGGAACTTCTGGACGCGAGACAGGCTTCGCGACGGCAGGCGCCGGTTCCGCCGGGGATGAAACCGGAGCTTGCGATGGCGTGGAGCTTCCACCGAACAGGCCAGAGATTGCGTTGCCGGGTTGCCGTGAATACCAGACGCCTCCCGCGACCAGCAGAAGTGTGGCCGCGATGCCGAGGAAAAGCCCCATTTTTGAGCCGGAAGGAGCAGCATTCGAAGACCGGGAAGCTTCTCCTAGCAACTGGCCGCCAAAGATGGCGACTTCGGGGCGGTGCGTGGATTCCCGCGCGGCTGAGCTGACCTCGTTTTCAGATGATTGCGCAACCACCGGTTCGACTTCCGTGAACGAATCCGATTCGACGCTGGAGTTTTGCACCGGAGTCGAAGTCTCCGATTCGCGAGCGAGGGGCGCGAGCCACGACGGGATCTTGATTTCTTCCACTTCGAGCGAAGACGGCCCGGATTTCGGCCGGGTAGTGACGGCCTTCAGCGGCTGAACGGGCACGGGCGCCGGGGCAAAATTCGTGAGGTCCAAGACTTTTTGCGCCAGTTCCGGCGCGGTGGTGTCTTTGAGAGTGTGCGCGGGTGCGGAGGGTTTCGGGGCCTCGGCGAACAACAGCGAGCTGAGCTGCTCCTGCAGGCGAGCAGCCTGCTGCTTGAGCTCTTCGGTCGATTGATTTGCGGGAGATGAGCTGCCCGCAGGCGTTGACAGCACAGCCTGTTTCGACTCCGGTGGGACGAAGAGTGGAGAAGACGCGACACTCGGCTGTGAGGATTCCGCCGCAGGTGCGGACTGCAGAGTAACCGGAGTAGCAACCGGTGCTGGAGGCGCAGGAGTCTTGGGAGCTTCGGGTACAAGCGCGACCGGGGCCACCGGCGGAGCAACAACAGGCTTGACAGTGATCGGCAGCGGTGAAGTAACGGGCTGCACAGCCACTGCCGGCACAACCGCCTCAGCCTTGGGCGGAACCGGAGCCGACACCGGCACGGCCGGCCGCGTTGGCGCCTGTGGCAGAACCGTGTCTGAAGGAAAACGCATTCCCCAGAAACCGGGAGCGGGTTCGGTGAAACGCAACTCAACGTAGCCGACAGCGTTGCCGTCTGTCTTGGACTTCACGACGACGCAAACAACTTCCTTCTTCGATTTTTCGTTGGTGAGGAAAACGAGTTGCCCGGGAGCGAGCAGGGCCGAAATGCGCAGCACGGCGCCGTGGCCGAAAACCAGCACGGTCTGCGAGCGTTCGGAAAAAGGTTCGCGCTTATCGGAGCCGTCCACGGAGCGGGCGCCGTTCACGGTAACGGGAACTTCGAGCGCGACAGGTTGCGGGCGCGCTGGAGCCGCAGGGATGCCGGGAGCGGCTGGTGCGGTCGCGTTCTCTGGGTCTTTCAAGATGGGTGTCATAAACCACTCACTCAAGCTGGATTTGTACGGACAGGCCCGTACCGCGGGCTTCCCGGATATACCTCTATATGGTGGGATTGCCAGGGAGGGGGCCATATAGTACTTGGGTACTACGGTGGGTAGATTGTGCGCGAAGAGTGAAGTTGCGAATTGGAACAGAAACGAGGCTGAAAGCTCCTCGCGGGCCGAGGTTTATCAGAGTCGGAGGAATTACGCGAACGGCTATTTCTTGTTTACGTCCAGCGGTGGCTGGAACCGCGCATCGACGGCAACCTGGTAGCCAGTGACGAGTTTGTTGGTTTCATTGGCCATGCCGATGACTGCCTGGAGTTCCTTGAACATTTCCGGGGTCATGCCTTTGGCAAAGGCCGACGCGGTGTGGGAAGCAATGCAATAGTGGCAATTGTTGGTGACGCTGACGGCGATGTAGAGGAGTTCCTTGGTCAGCGGATCAAGAGCCCCCGGGGCCATGATGGCTTTCAGGTCTTCCCAGGTGCGCTTGAGGAGTGCGGGATCGTGAGCGACGGCCTTCCAGAAATTATTGATATAGTCGGTCTTGCGCGTGGCCATGATGTCGTCGTAGACGGCTTTGACGGCGGGATTGGCGTCTTTGTATTCGATGAGGCCGAAAGTAGACATGAACTCGCTCCGTGGAAATTCAGTGGATACACGAAGAATGTTAGCTGGAAAATTGGGGATGCGGTAGGGCAGACGGTTCAATTATGGGAGTGGCGCGGGAAAGAGGGCTGACCTCCCCGCGCAGCTCAAGCGGCCGGGAGAGTTCCGTTTCCCTTTCATTAAATCGGTATAATAAGGCGATTTTGCTGGAGGTACGCATGTCCGTGAGTTTGCCGCAAAGAATTCCTGCTTGGCTGATTGCAATCCTGCTCTTCTCGACCGTAGCTGGCACCCGGGTGGGTGCGCAAACGGTTCGCGTGGACGCCTCGCCAGAGCGGGCCATCAAGTTTGATCCGGACCGGGCTATGGGGAGTTCCCTGGATATTTTGTCGGCCAAGGAATTCGAGACGATTTTTAGCGACGCGGTGGTCAAGGAGTCGCTCTCCGCCGGCTGGGGACCCATCACATACCGGCAAAATACCGAGCTGACGATCGACGCCTGGCACTGGAATCCGCACGGAACGTGGAGCGACGAGAAAGAGAAGAGCGGCTATTTCACCGGCAGCGCAGAGCCGGGAGAATTTCTGCGCAAGTCGTACGGCTACGCGCTGCCGCACCGCGGCACGACCCGCAGCGACGCGGGACAAACCGAATATTCGCGCCTGACCGACGGAGATTCCGCGAGCTATTGGAAGAGCAATCCCTATTTGACAGAGAGGTTCACCGGCGAAGCGGACGCGCTGCACCCGCAATGGGTGGTGCTGGATTTCGGCACGCCGCAGGAGATCAGCGCGATGGAAATTGCGTGGGCGAATCCGTATGCGAAGAAGTACGTGGTGGAATATTGGACCGGGAAAGAGGATGCGTTGAACAAGCAGGACCAGGGCGCATGGGTAAAGTTTCCAGCGGGCGAAGTCAGCGGGAGTTCGGGCGGGAAGTCGGTGCAGCGTCTGGCGGAAAAGCCGATCGCGGCGCGGTTTCTGCGTATCTGGATGACGGCGTCTTCGAACACCTGCGACACCCACGGCAGCGGGGACGCGCGAAATTGCGTGGGTTACGCGATTTTTGAAATCGCCGCGGGAGATTTCAATTCGCAGGGGAGCTTTGTGGATCGGGTGCATCACACCCCTGGCCAGGCGCAGACGGCGACGCAGGTTTCTTCAATCGACCCGTGGCACCGGGAAACCGATTTGATTGCGACGCGCATTCAAACGGGGTTCGATCTTTTCTTCACCAGCGGATACACGAATCACCTGCCGGCAATGATTCCCGTGGCCATGGTCTATGACACACCCGAAGACAGCGCGGCGGAGCACGCGTATCTCAAAAAACGCGGTTACCCCATTTCGTATGTGGAGATGGGAGAGGAACCCGACGGCCAATTCATGCTGCCGGAAGATTACGCGGCGCTGTATCTGCAATGGGCCACGGCGCTGCATCGCGTGGACCCGAAATTGAAATTGGGCGGGCCGATCTTTACGGGCGTGAATGACGACATCAAGGTCTGGCCGGATGCGCAGGGTCGCACGTCGTGGCTGGGCCGATTTGTGGAGTATCTGAAGGCGCATGGCCGGATGGCGGATCTGACGTTTATGTCGTTCGAGCACTACCCGCTGGCGCCGTGCGACATCAATTGGAGTGATCTCTATCGCGAGCCGGAGTTGATGGGGCACATCCTGGATGTGTGGCGCGCGGATGGAATTCCCGCGGACGTACCGTTAATGAACACGGAGAGCAACTTGTCCTGGGAACTTACGGACCCGATGCAGGACATTTTCTCCGCGCTGTGGCTGGCGGACAGCGTGGGCGCTTTCCTGACGCGGGGCGGCGCCGTGTATTACCACTCACCGATTCAGCCGGAGCCTTTGCGACCGGGATGCCACGCGTGGAGCACGTACGGAAATTTTGTGGCGAACGAAAAATTGGAGGTTCAACAGCCGACGGCGCAATATTTCGCAAGCCAGTTGCTGAATCTGGAGTGGGTGAAGCATGGCGCTGGGATGCATGAGCTTTATCCGGCGCAAGCGGAACTGCACGACGAATCAGGGCACACGCTGATCACCACCTATGCGGTGAAACGCCCGGATGGGCAGTGGTCTTTTCTGCTGATCAACAAGGATCCGACGAACGCGCATGATGTGGAGGTTGAGATGGATCAAGGCGGCAAGGCAGAGACGCTGCGATTCAGCGGTGAAGCAAGATTGGTCCAGTTCGGGGCGGCAGAATACGTTTGGCATCCCTCTGGACCCACAAGTCATGCAGATCCAGCAGGACCAGCGAAACTTCTTAGCATGGAATGGAAGAAGGGCCAGAAAATCGGATTGCCAAAGGCATCCATCACCGTGATTCGAGGAACGCTCGCCGGCCCGCTATCGCAGTAGTCTGCAGATTCAGCTGCTCCGTTGGAATTCATTGAGAAGCAGAAGAATGTTGCTTGAAGTTTTCGTGGGTTGATTGGGAGTCAAGCTCAAGAAATGGCCGTGATAGTAAAACCTTTGCGAAGAAACGCCATGCTTGTTTTGGCTTTCTGTACGAACTCTGTTTATTCGACACCATCGCCCGGCGCAAGTGGCTGGATCTCGGAATGAAATTGTCCAGAGCATTAATTCTGACGGAGGAAAATGGTTACCCTGAATTTGTGCTTCCGAATTGGAGAAAGGCATTTCTTGCAGGATTTAAGGGCTGGATCCGCGGCGGTTCAGGGGCGCAGGAATTCCTTCACCAGCAGGCTGGCGAGGCGCGGCGAATTGTGGCGAATCACGCCATGCTCTTCAAGCAGATTGTCCGCCAGCAGGCGGACTTTCATTTTCGCGACATGCGGGGTGTCGACCACGACGGGCTCCGCGCCTTCCGCCCGGTAACGCCGCGCCACTTCGGGAGAGACCTGCTTGCGGTTGGCGACCACGTAATTGATGATCCGTTTGCCCACATGGTTTTCAATCGCGCGCAGGTGCTGGCTGAGCGTGTAGTGCGTGGTCTCGCCGGGCTGCGTCATCAGGTTCGCAATGTATACGCGCGGCGCCCTCGAGCGCACCAGCGCCTGCGCAATTTCGGGAATCAGCAGATTGGGAATCACGCTGGTGTAGAGCGAGCCGGGGCCCATCAGAATCAGGTCGGCTTCCTGGATCGCTTCGATGGCCTTGGGAAGAGGGCGTGCGCCGCGCGGGCTGAGTTCGATTTTGCGGATGGCAATTTTGCTATGGGAAATGCTGGTCTCCCCCTGGATGCGCTTTCCGTTCACAAGAGTAGCGACCAGGTGCACGTTGGAAATCGTCGACGGGAAGATGCGCCCGCGAATCGCCAGGACTTTGCTGGAAACGCGGACAGCTTCGGCGAAATCGCCGGTGACGTGCGTCAGCGCGGCGAGGAACAGATTGCCAAAGTTGTGGCCGATCAATCCGCGGCCGGCCTGAAACCTGTATTGAAACAAGCGGCTGAGGAGCGCTTCGTCTTTGGCCAGCGCCACCATGCAGTTGCGAATGTCGCCGGGGGGCAGCATACGATTCTCGCGGCGCAGACGGCCGGAGCTGCCGCCGTCATCGGTGACCGTGACGATCGCAGTGAGATCGGAGATGGGACGCTCGCGCGTAGGGGCCTGATCCGAGCCGCGCACAACGTGTTCTTTTAAGCCGCGCAACAGCGCGGAAAGCCCTGTGCCTCCGCCGAGCGCAACGACGCGCATGCCACGAACCGGTTGGTTTTTCCTACCTGATTTTTTTTTCACGAGCAGCCCAGTGATCGAAGAATCCCGGCCCGGCGCGGTGTTTCACCTGTCGATTGAGTTCCGTCGTGGTTGGACGGGCGACGGAAGGCAAGGCAAACGTCCCATGGCAAAAACCTGTTCGAGATTACCGGATGAGCCGGGCGACCAGGATTACCCGGCGTAACCATCTTTTTCAGGATACAGCAATTCGGTGAAGCGGGGGTCTTCCTGAAGGAAGGCAAAGTCTTCGTCGTTGCGGGCGTGGAAGCGATTCGCAGGGCGCAGGTCAATGGCGATTTTCAGATTGGCCATGGCGGAATCGGCTTCGCCAGTGAGGCAATCGAGGGCGGCCAGGGCGTAGTGGATGTGATCCGCTTTTGGCGCCAGCTTGCGGGCCTTCTCCAGACTTTCGCGGGCTTCGTCCCAGCGGCCGAGGTTCATCATGGCCACGCCGCGCTGGTAATGTTCCTCAGGCGATTTCGGATTTTGTTCGGAGGAAGGCTTCATGCGCTGTTCGACAATGCGCAGGTGGGTGCGCGCGCGGTCGGCAAGTTCCTTGCTTGGGCCTTCCAGAACCTTTTCGAGCTCCTGCCTGGACCGCTGAAATTTTTGCTGGTGAAACAATCCCATGGCCTCTTCATAGAGCTTCATCTGCGCGCGGACCAGGGGATCGACCATTTCGACTCCCCCACGCTGCGGGGGAGGAGGGGGTAAGCTGCTCTTTTTCTTTGATTTAGAGGAGCCCTTAGAGGAACCTTTGGATCGCCCGGAGGAGCCGGAAGAGGTTTTCTGCACTTTCGCCATGGCGCGAATGCTAGCAGAGGCTTTGCCGCACGTCAATGCAAGCGGGAGTTCCGCAACATCTTAGGCGCGTGCCGTGTTCGATAGCCTTTACCGAAGGGGAGCACATCCGAAAATAACCTTTTAGAAAAAAACGCTTATCCACGACACTGGTACAAGTCTTTCCTAGAGCAGGAGCATGGCGGAGTGCTGGCCTGCCCTGCGGGCGTATGCTATAAGTTTGAGATGTAAGTCAGGCTAACGACTCGTGCCCTTCATAAACTTTCCTGCGCGCGAAATTAATTGCAAGCTCGTGTATTACGGTCCAGGTCTAGGCGGAAAGACCGCCAACCTGCAGTGGATCTACGACCACACGGGCCAGAATCTGAAGGGCAAGATGGTTTCTCTGGCCACGGAGACCGATCGCACACTGTTTTTTGATTTTTTGCCCCTGGACCTTGGAACGGTTCGCGGGTTCAAGACGCGCTTCCACCTTTATACCGTGCCCGGGCAGGTGTTCTATGAGGCCAGCCGCAAGCTGATCCTGAAGGGCGCGGATGGTGTGGTGTTCGTGGCCGATTCGCAGGAAGAACGCCTGGATGCGAATTTCGAGACCATGGAGAACCTGCAAGAGCACCTGAAGGAACACAATCTGAATTTCGACACGATTCCCTATGTGCTGCAGCTGAACAAGCGCGATTTGCCGAACTCGATGACAGTGGACGAATTGAAGAAACAGTTGCAGAAAAAGGGCGAGCCGATCATTGAGGGAATCGCGATTAATGGCACCGGCGTTTTCGAAACTCTCAAAGAACTAGCCAAGATGGTTCTCGCCGAGCTCAAAAAGGGCGGATAGGCCCGTTCAAAACAGTCGAAGTGTAATTTCGAAGGGAACGAATACAGGAATAGGTTTCCTTTCTAACGTGGTCGGCTTGCACCTCCACGTGTTCAAGGCTCGAAGAGCGGCCTGATTCAGCCCATAAGGAGCCCCACGCACGAACCGGAACGCTTTCACAGTTCCATCCGGCCTTCCAATTCCCTCGATCAATATGGTCCCAGAAAAACGAAAAGTTCGTGCATCGTCACTATATAGTTGGCGTTGGGCATATAGTCGCACCTTGGCATGCCAACGCCATTTACTCCCGCCTGATAGACCCGCTCTCCCTGGAATGACTCAGGTAGAGGCGGAAGTTGTGGAAGCACGATTGGGGAAAGGTCCGGGAGGAATCCACGTGCAGTGGCCGGAGCAGCTCGAGCCCACTCAGATCCTAAAATGTAGTGAAAACTCAGCCATAGCCTAAACTGATTTCAAAGGACTTAACCCTCATTTGGACCTCTCAGTGACGAAGATGGGCTAGTCAAAGAAGCCCGCTAGTTAGAAACATACTCAGTTGACAACGGACCGACATGATTTGTGAGTTTAACAAGGGTTAATTGGCCAGGAGTGGATGCTCAGGTTGGCTAAGACTCAAACGCTATGCTTCAAAAGCTGGCGCGGGCGGCGGATTCGGTTTCGTAGGTGGGGATGGCCTCGACGAGGCGCGTTACCGTGAGAGCGTCGCGGACGCGGCCTTCGCCGCAGACGAGATGCAGGCCACCGCCCTGGCGAGCGAGGGAGATGGAAAGCTTTACGATCGCGGAGATGCCGGAGCTGTCAATTTGCGGAATTTCGTTCAGGTTGACGATCACCTTCCGCGCGCCCTCGGCCACCAGCTTTTGCATGAACGCGCTCAGATGTTCGCTGGGATCGCCGATGGTCAGGCGGCCCTGCACATCAACGAAGTGAATGCCGTCGGCGGCGCGCGAAGAGATTTCCAGTGGTGGGTGCAGAGTCATTGCCTTATTTCCTTAAATCTACTTCTGCAGAGTAACCTGGCGGCCGCTGAGCATCCCGGCGATTGCGGCTTTTGCATTATACGATGATAAGGATGAAGGACAAGCCAATTGGGGTTGCTCATAAGCACCGCTGGGATGTGAGTCCGGCGAAGGCACGCAAAATCCAGGAAGAGCTGCGGGCTCATTGGAAGGGCGTGGACGCGTTCGGTGATATTCGTACGGTGGCGGGGCTGGATGCTTCGTTCGTTCTGACCGCATCGCAGGCGGTGAGGAAACCGACAAGCCACTGGAATCGATTGCAGGAGGCGAACCGCGCGATCGGGTGCATGGTGATGTACCGCTTTCCCGGAATGGAGGAGCTGGAACGAGCATACGCAATTTTGCCTCTGGAGTTTCCCTATGTGCCCGGATTGTTGAGTTTCCGGGAAATTCCCGTGCTGCTCGCTGCCCTGAGGAAATTGCACACCTTGCCGGATTTGCTGTTCTGCGACGCCCACGGTTATGCCCACCCGCGGCGACTGGGTCTGGCCTCGCACCTTGGTGTGGTACTGGACCTACCTTCCATAGGATGTGCAAAGAGCCTGCTGATCGGGACGCACAAAGCGCTGCCGCAAAAGGCGGGAAGCTGGACGCCGTTGACCGATGAAAAGGCAGGCGGAGAGCGAATCGGCGCGGTGGTGCGCACACGCTCCGGCGTGAATCCCATCTATGTCTCGCAGGGCAACCGGGTGAGCCTGGAAACCTCAATCCGGCTGACCCTTGCGGTGACCGACGGCTACCGGATTCCGCGCCCCACCCGCGACGCCGACCACTTCGCAGGCGAAATAAAAAGGAAGGTCCTGGCGGGCCAAGCATCCGAAAAATGAATTTTCTCCAGCAAAAATTCAAGCGCTGACATCCGATGGCGATGCGTATAATCTGGGCGTTAAGTGAACATTCCCCTGAATAACCAGTGGTCGACCCTGTAATGGGCGGGCTCACACCTTTCGCTCCGGAGAACCTATCGATGAAGCGCATAGGCATTTTGTGTTGTTGCGTATTGACCCTGGTTTTAGGTTCCCTCGCCCTTCGAGCGCAACAGTCTCCCGCCTCTTCGCCGGTCTCCACTCCCGCCGCCAGCGCCACCTCACCGGATTCCGCAAAAGCCGTCGCCGACAAACTGAACCAATTGGAACAGAGAGTGACCGCGGCTCAGTCGAACGCAGACAACGCCTGGATGCTGGTCTGCGCGGCGCTGGTGCTCATGATGACCGGGCCCGGCCTGGCGCTCTTTTACGGCGGGTTGGTGCGCCACAAAAACGTGCTGGCCATCATGATGCAGAGCTTCGCGCTGATGGCGTTGATCACCGTGCTGTGGGCGCTGGTGGGCTACAGCCTGTGCTTTGGCGGGAACGGGCCGGTGATCGGGAATTTCCAGTTTGCCATGCTGCGCGGCGTTGGCGTAGTGCCGAATGCCGATTACGCGCCCACGATCCCGCAGCTGACGTTCATGGTCTACCAGTTGATGTTCGCAGTGATTACTCCCGCACTGATCACTGGCGCGACCGCGGAGCGCATGAAATTTTCTGGTACGGTGCTCTTCATGACCCTGTGGTTTCTGATCGTTTACGCGCCGATGGCCCACATGGTGTGGGGCAAGGGCGGATTCCTGAACGCTTCCTTGGGTGGAAGATTTCCGACGCTGGATTTTGCCGGCGGCACAGTGGTGCACATCACCTCCGGTGTTTCGGCACTGGTCTGTGCGCTCTATATGGGTAAACGCGTTGGCTATCCGAAGCAGCCGATGCCACCGCACAGCCTGGTGCTCAGCTTCATCGGCGCGTGCCTCTTGTGGGTCGGATGGTTCGGCTTCAACGCCGGGAGCGCACTTTCTTCCGGTGGCCTGGCGAGCAGCGCGTTTGTGGCCACGCATTTTGGTGCTGCCGCTGCAGCGATGAGCTGGAGCGTCGCGGAATGGTTGAAGAACGGACGCGCCAGCGCGTTGGGCGCGATTTCGGGGGCTGTAGCCGGTCTGGTTGCCATCACGCCAGCCGCTGGATTTGTTGATCCGCTCTCGGCGCTGGGCATCGGCTTCGTCGCGGGCGCGTTCTGCTACTGGATGGTCACAAAGTTTAAAGCCATTTTCGGATACGATGATGCGCTCGACGCTTTTGGCGTTCACGGCGCGGGCGGCACCATCGGCGCTCTGCTCACCGGCGTTTGCGCGCGCATGGTGATCTATCCGATTTATGGCGACGGAAAAGCCGTCGGCGGCTTTGACGGCCACTGGGGACAGGTTGGCAATCAACTGGTGGGCATTTTGCTGGCGTGGGTGTTCGCCATCGTCGGCACGATCGTGATTTTGAAAATCGTTGGTGCTCTCACCGGCGTGCGCGTAACGGAAGAGCAGGAAATCCAAGGGCTGGATATCACGCAACACGGAGAAGAGGGTTACAACCTGGAATCGTAAAGTAAGAATGGAATTCGGGAAAAACACCAGGCGGGAGCTGAGATTCGTATGATGAAAATTGAAGCGATCATTCAGCCGTCGCGGTTCGAATCGGTGAAGGACGCACTGCTGGAAATCGGCATTGACGGGATCACGGTGACGGAAGTCCGCGGCCACGGCCGGCAGAAAGGCCACACGGAGGTCTACCGCGGCCGCGAATACACCGTGGACCTGCTGCCCAAGATCAAGCTGGAGCTGGTGCTGCCGGACAATCTGGTGAACCGCGCCGTGGAAACGATTTTGAAGAGCGCCAAGACAGGAAAAATTGGAGACGGTAAGATATTCCTGACCCGGGTTGAAGAAGCAATCCGGATTCGCAACGAGGAACGCGGCGAAAGCGCTCTGTAACGAACCCGATGTCCTCACCGCGTTCAGGTCTGGTTCCAAGCTTTCGCGCGAAAAACAGTCCGATGGATGAACCGCAGGTCACTCCGCTTTCTGAGCTGGGTCCGCAATGTGAAGCTCAGCGGGAGCGGATTCGTAAACTATTTGAGAGCGGAGCCGGTGCCCGCGAGACGCTGCGGCAGTTGTGTGAGCTGGCGGACGCGACGATCAAGAAAGTCTTCGGTGAACTGTTGCGGGTTCGCAGCACTCCGCCACAGGGGCTGGCTTTGCTCGGACTCGGCGGCTACGGGCGCGAGATGCTTTTCCCTTATTCGGACCTGGACCTGCTTTTTCTTTTCGTCACCGACAAATCCGAAGAAGAGTTTCGGCCCCTGATTTCCGAGTTTTCGCGCACGCTGTGGGATCTCGGCTTTCGCGTCAGCTCCGCCGGCCGCACGCTGGACGAATGCCGGCACATCGAAGAATCCAATTCCGAATTTCATCTGGCCATGCTGGATCGCCGCTTTCTGGATGGCGATGCGCAACTCTTCGAAAAATTGGATACGAAGGTCTTGCTGGGTCCGGAAAAACAGGCCCGGCCGCTGCTGCACGCGGAACTCCAACGCCTCACCCGCGAGCGGCTGGCGCGGTATGGCAACACAATTTTCCATCTGGAGCCCAACGTAAAAGAGGCGCCGGGCGGTCTGCGCGATTACCACGCGACGTTGTGGATGCGCCAACTGGCCGGCGACCGCCGCGACCCGCGCATTAGCCCGATGAATGAAGACGAGCTGACGCGCAACGCTGTGGAGTTCCTGAGCGGCATCCGGTGCTTTCTCCATTACAGCAACGGGCGCAACGACAATACTCTCACGTACGAACTGCAGGCCGACGCAGCGGAACGTTCGTTGGGTATTGACGACAACCTGCGCCGCAACGCCGCCGAATGGATGCGCCTCTATTTCCGCCACGCGCGAACGCTGAACCGCCAGCTGCTGCGCTACATGGAGCAGCGCCCGGCAACTACACTTTCGCTGCGTCAGCGCCTGATGAACGCGATGCCCGGCGGAAAAATTGAAGCGGGAAGTGGAAGAGCGTTTGCCGTGCGCGACGGCTTGCTGGAATTGACCAACGAACAGGCTTTTTCCGACCGGCAAACGATTAATGCGCTGCTGGCGGAATCATCGCGTCTGGGAGTCCCGCTGAGCCGCGACGCCGAGCGCGGCATCGCGTACATCATGCTGCACCCGGAGCTGCAACACAAAAATACTCGCATCACCTGGCCGGCCCTGAGCGAAATTCTTGGCGGGGCCTTCCCTTCACTCGCGCTGCGGCCGATGCATCGCCTCGGTCTGCTGACCGAAGCGTTGCCCGAATTCCGGACCATCGATTCGCTGGTCGTGCGCGATTTCTATCATCGCTACACAGTGGACGAACATTCGCTGCGCGCCATCGAGCACCTGCAGGAACTCGCGGCGCCGACGGATCAGCGTGGAGCACACTTCGCTCCGCTGTGGCGAACCGTGGACCGGCGCGATCTGCTTATCCTCTCGCTGCTGCTCCACGATGTCGGCAAAGGTATGCCGGTGGAAAGCCATGTTGCCGGAAGCCTGCAAGCGCTCGAAACCGCCTCCGACCGCCTGAAACTGAGCGCGGAAGAAAAAAGTGAAGTGTATTTCCTGATCGAGCATCACCTCGACATGTCCGCAACCGTCCAGCGCCGCGACATTTTTGACCCGTCTACAGTTTCGGGATTCGCGGCGGTCGTTGGCAGCCAGGAACGTCTGCAGCGGCTTTGCCTGCTCACCTACGCCGATATTCATGCCGTAAATCCGGAGGCGCTCACTCCGTGGAAATCAGAAATGCTGTGGCAGCTGTTTGTCGCCACTTCCAATCATTTCAACCGCACCGTGGACCGTGACCGCTTACATGTTTCCGACGAAGCGCTGCTGCTGGATCAGGTCAGCCAGCAGGTGGAAACTGCATCCAAAGCGGAGATTGAACGTTTCCTCGAAGGATTCCCGCGCCGGTACCTCGCGGTTCACTCGCCGGAAGAAGTGGCGCTGCACTTTGCGCTTTACCAGAAACTTGGCGCGCAGCCGGTCCAGACCGAATTGAAGGAACGTCACCAAGCGTTTGAACTGACGTTGTTGTCCGCGGATCGTCCTGCGCTGTTTGCCGCGATTTCCGGAGTGCTGGCGGCATGGGGCATGAACATCGTGAAAGCGGATGCGTTCGCGAATTCTGCCGGCGTGGTGCTGGACACATTCCACTTCGTCGACATGCATCGCACGCTGGAACTGAATCCGGGCGAGCGGGCGCGCTTTCAACAAAGCATCGCGGACGTGGTGAATGGCAAGCAACCGCTGGAGCCTTTGTTGAAGGGTCGGCTGGCCGCCGCCGTCGCAAAACCGCCGAAAGTCACCTTCCGGACTTCGATCCAGTTCGATGACGACTCTTCCGATCACTCCACCTTAATGGAGGTGGTCACGCAGGACCGGCCCGGGCTTTTGTATGAAGTGGGGTCCGCATTAGCGCGCCAGGGCTGCAACATTGACGTGGCCTTGATTGACACCGAAGGCCAGAAGGCCATTGACGTTTTCTACCTGACAGCGCAGGGCGGAAAGCTCACGCCGCAGAAAAAAGATCTGCTCCGTGAAGTTCTGGACGCGACCCTCGGCTAGAGTTTCCCTCTCATAAGCCTGCTCATCAAGTGCCGTGCGCTGGTTCCCGGAGTCCCATTCAATATTCAGGCGGGTTCGATCAAGCTGCGTACTTGCTCAACCAGAAGCGCGGATTCATAGACCGGTTTCTCGAGATAGCCATCGGCGCCGGAGGATTCGGCCAAGCGCTCGCGGTCGCCGCTCATGGCATGCGCGGTAGCCGGCAGCGCCGGCAAGCGCCGTGGCGATTCATCTTTTAACATGCGGCACAGCTCCACGCCGCCGATGGGGCGCCCTTCCCACTCCGAGTTGTTGAGCGACACGTCGAGAAGCACGAGATCAATTTCGCCCGTGGACACATGCTTCAGAATCGTGGGCACGTCTTCGGAAATGATGCACGAGCAGTCGCCAGCCCGCTCCAGTGCCATGCTAAAAAAATTCGCCACCAGATCGTTGTCTTCCACAATCAGGGCACGTGGTGGAAGATCAGCTGCAAGCGCGGGAGAGCAGCCACGGAATCATCCGTGACTTCATGCTCAGGAGGATGCAGAGAGGACTGCCGAAGGCTTGCGTGGGAAAGTATGAGCCGGAATTTCAAGTGCGATGTCGAGAACCGGGAGAGCGGATTCTGTCCTCGGCTCGGGAGCAACAATCGGATTTGATCATTTTAGGATTGCGTGGGGGAACGAATACCGGACAGCTCCCTTCGGCGATCGCTTATAAAATCGTTTGCCAGTCCAACTGTCCGGTGCTGACCACTCGCCTGTAAGATTAGGATTTCCTACCTAAAATAAGGGTAAGTTGGATCTGGGCAGAACAATCGCGTGCGGATTACGGGTGCGTGCGTGGAGGATCGTAAACAGCCTGGGCTGCGCCAATGATTTTGCGTGAGCTTTTTTCAGCGAGGAACATGACCACTGTGAGATTTTTCTTTTTCCAGCCCGGATCGAGCGGCGATTGAACCTGCTGGTGGTAGCCCGACGGATCGCGCAGGGTCTCGATTTTCCGCAAGCTGCGTACTACCGCGGCGTGCTTCAGCGTTTCGCCGGAATTTTCGCCCGCTTTCACGTCGGATTGCAGGCCGGTTTCCGTCACCGCGAGCCAAAGCTCTGTTTCGCCGGGCACTGAAATTCCTCCCAGGCTTTTGATCTCCACTTCAAAAGAGGGCTTGCCGGGCGAGGAATTCGGGCTGGGAACAAGAACTATTTCGGCTTTCGGTTTATTGGCGGCCTTCTGGATCGCTTCCTTCGCGGCCAGACTGCGGCTTCCGACAACTTCGCTTTGCCCATCCACGATCATTTGCGGAGTGTAGACACCGTCTGATCCGAGGACGTGAGTGTAGTCATTCTGGCGCTGCGAAAATTGGGCCGCGGAATACGGATCCTTCCAGCCAAGGTGGTTCCAGTAATCCACGTGCTCTTCAAGCGCCACGATCTGGGCGCCTTGCACTTCCTGTTGTTCGCTGAGTTCCTTCAGCAACGCGTCGGCGGGCGGGCAGCTGGAGCATCCCTCGGAAGTGAACAATTCCACGACCACCATGCGGGGTGCGCTTCCCGGTTCGCGTGGCGCTGCCATGCTGTTGGTTCGCTCAAAATTGGAGATAACCGAGAAGGCCGTCAGTCCGGCGGCGGCCGCGTACAAGAGTGGTTTCAACAGAAACTTTATCGTCACAGTCAATCGTACCTCGCTTCGCGGTAACTTGAGTGCGCGAGGCCCCCCACCACATAAGAGTCCCAGAATACGTAAAGGTATCAGGAACTTTTTGGCCGAAAAGCGCGGGAATACATGGCGTCAACCACGGCCGCCTTCGATCGGAATGGCGAGGCCCGTCAGGTGTTTCGCTTGTTCGTCTGCCAGCGATAGCACCAGTTCAGCAACGTCATCGGTTTTTGCCCATTTCGAAAAATCGGCATCGGGCATGGATTTGCGATTCGTGGGCGTGTCCATGGTGCCCGGCAGGATCACGTTCGCGGTCATCCCCGCATCGGTGTTTTCGAGGGCTACGGTTTGGACCAACATCGCCAGCGCCGCCTTCGATACAACGTAGGCGCCAAGATTCGCGTGCGGCTGGACGGCGGTCAGGCTGCCGATGGCAATCAGCCGTCCGGCTTTCGATTTTCGCAGGTGGGGGATGCACTCGCGGAAAACACGAAACGCCGCGGTGAGATTGATGTTCTTCATCTGTTCCCACATCGCGTCGGTGGTCTCCGCGATAGATGGGCCGCCGGCAAAACCTCCCAGCACGTGCACCAGCACGTCCAGGCACCCATGACGTTCGATGATATTCGCAACGCCGCGTTTGATCTCATCCAGTTTATTGAAATCGATTGTCAGGGCTTCGAAATTCGGCTGGGGGAAGTCCGCGGCCGTGATGCGCAACGAAGCGCCGATGACGCGCGTACCTTGCTTCAGAAACGCCCGAGTAACGGAAGAACCCAGTCCCCCATTGGCGCCGGTGATGAAGACAACTTTATCTTGCATGGGCGATTATCCTTCCAGGGAGCAGCTCCGCGGATGAGCGTCTGCTATAGCCCAAACATTTATGGTGGGCCGCTCAGTTATCCTTGCGATGGGATGTATGCCAGCGCCGGTATTCTCCATGTTCCCGATGATTCGGCGGATTGGCAAGGGTTTCCGAAGAAATAGCGCACCTTTCAATAGGAAAACTGCTGTAACCTTTGGGCGAAGCGACACTCCTACAAAAGAAGCCGAAGGGAGCCCTGCGTTTGTCCATGCCGGCCACGGTCGAGCGGGAAAAGGAACTGATCGCCCGCATAATCGCGGGTAAAACCGATTTTTTCCACGAGTTGATTCGCCCATACGAGCGAATGGTGTATCTCTCCCTCCTGACCATGCTCCGCAATGAACAGGAAGCGGAAGACGCCGCACAGGAAGTGATGGTCAATGCATTCCGCCACCTGAAAAGTTTCCGCGGCGACGCCAAGTTCAGCACGTGGCTGGTGACGATCGCCATGAACGAAGGGCGCCAGCGGCTGCGCAAAGCGAAGGGCATTCAATTGGAATCGCTGGATGAAGAGAAGGAAGATCGCGAAGGCGATTTTACGCCCGCGGTGCTGACGGACTGGCGGGAGATTCCGTCCGAGGCGCTGGAGAAAAAAGAAATGCGCCAGAAATTGCGGGAGGCCGTCGAACAACTGCCGCCCATCTACCGCGAGGTGCTGGTGCTGCGGGACCTTGAAGAACTGAACCAGGAAGAAACGGCAAGCGCGCTGGGCATCAGTATCACGCTGGTGAAAGTTCGGCTGCACCGGGCGCGCATGATGCTGCAAAAACTGCTCGCGCCCTATCTGCGCGCGGCAGCTCCGGCAAAGAAGGGTTTCTTCGGGAGGATGTTTCAATGAAGCTGGAGTGCAAAAACGTTTGGGAGCACATTTCCGAATATCTCGACCAGCAGCTCGACCCCAAGCTGCTGATGGACATTGAGAAGCACCTGGAAAACTGCGAAGTCTGCTCCGCGATCCTGGATTCCACGCGGAACATCCTGATCCTGACCGCGGACAATCGGACCTACGAACTTCCGGTAGGCTATAGCGAACGGTTGCACGCACGCCTGGAAAAGGTGATTCGCGAGACGGAAAAGCCGAAGAACGATTCCGCGTAGCGCTCTTAGATTGCGCGACAGCCTAGAAATGGTGCGTATTGCGCAGATGATAGAAGGATTCGACTGCCAGCAGGATCAGCGTCAATACCGATAACACCAGTTGCACTTTTTCCGATGCGAATTTGCTTTGTGAAATTGTCTTTTGCCGCCACGCCGAAGCCGTGCGCCCGCGCAACCGCCGCACCTGCCACAACGCCACCAAATTAAAGACGGCGCCCACCAGCGCGAACATCACCATCGGAATTCGCACCGCATCAATGTGAATTCGCTCGTCGGCGATTTTCATCACGCCAATGGCCGCGCCGAACGCCGCAGTTCCGAGCAAGAGCCGCAATCCGCTGAGCGCCACGAAGATCGTGCAGACGCTCTGCACCATCGCCAGGAAAAGACTGGACCAGCCGACCCATTTGAATCGCGATACTGTTTGCGAAGCCGCGGTTTCCGCCGATCCGGCGGGGGCCTCGATGGATTCGTCCATTGCCTTGCTCCCTGATCGATTGTTGACAGAACCCAGTCTGCCGGTTCCCATCACGGCGCGCAGCCGGGGAGAACCGGTGGGATTTTATTTCCGAGTTATTTCGAAACGATGAGCAGCTCCAGCGTTCCCGGCTTCGCGGTAGGCCACTTTTGTCCCGCGGCTGGTGGAATCATCTCCGCCGCCGGCAAGTACAGTGTGTGTGTTTTCAGGTCGAGCCCCATCGTCCGCGCGCTCTTCTTCGTCGGGACATTTTCCACCACGGAATATTTGTCCGGCGCGTCTTCATGCACCACGGTCAGCGTGCCGCTCTCTCCGTTCGACGAAAAAGCAAGGTTTGTTCCCGGATCAAACGCGGCCGCATCGGCTCCTTCTCCCGTTTTCGGAGTGGCGATCACTTTGCCGGAGTCCGCATCCACCACGGCCATCATTTCGTTGTCGCAAACGGCAAAGAGGCGGCGCGATTTCGTGTCCATCGCCAGTCCGGACGGTTCCTTACAGGGAGCGAGCGGCCAACGATGCAGCACCGTCATTTTCTGTGCGTCAATGTGCAGCAGCTCGCTGGTGTCTTCCACGTTCACATACACACTGCCCTTGCCATCGGCCGCGGCAAATTCCGGCTTTCCGCCCACCGCAAACGTGCTCAAAACCTTTCCATCCGCCGCATCGATCACCGTGGCATCTTTGCTGCGGCCGTTGAAGGCGAACACGCGCTTAGTGACGCCGTCATACAGAATCGCGTCTGGATTCGTGCCGGCGGGAACTGTGCCGATCGTCTTCAGCGTCTTCAAATCAAAAATGGTCACTGAATTGGCGCGGCCGCTGCTGACAAAGCCCCGCCCCAGTTCGGGTGCCAGTGCAATGCCGTGCACTCCCTGCGTGTCCGGAATATCCCCGACCACGGCGTGGGAATCCACGTCAAAGACGACTACATGCGTGGAGTGCGAGAGATACAGCCGCCTCGAATCGGCATCCACCAGCAGGTAATCCCACCCCCCTTCGCCGGCCACCGGGATTTTCCCGCTCACTTTATAGCCCGACGCAGCCGCACCGGCGCCGGCCGCGTGCGTTCTTTCGTTGTAGAAAAACGTGCCTGCAGCAAAAGTCAGTAGTGAAGCAACACCCACAAGTCCGATTTTCTTCATGTGATTTTCCTTTTCTGCTTAAAGGTTTGATCTGGCGCTGGCGCCAAGCATTGTATCCGAGTTCGCGGGGGGATAGCGATTGTTCGCGGTTGACGATAAGAATCGCGCGACTTACGATGCGCACCAGGGGGCAAAATGCCAAGGAACGCTCGATTTTCGTTTACTCTGCCAGCCGCGGCGGTGGCCGCGTTGTTCTCGCTTTCGGTGCTTCCCATCGGGATCCGCGCGCAATCCGATTCGGTGGTCGTCGAACGCGATATTCCCGCGAAGATGCGCGACGGCGTCATCCTGAAAGCCGATATTTATCGTCCCAAGGTCGATGGAAAATATCCAGTCCTGCTGCAGCGCACCCCCTACGACAAAAATAACGCACGATCATTTGGCATGAGCGGCGCAGCTCGCGGCTACGTCGTCGTGGTGCAGGACGTTCGCGGCCGCTACAGTTCAGACGGCGAATGGTATCCCTTCCGCCACGAATCGCAAGATGGCTATGACACCGTGGAATGGGCGGCGGCGCTGCCGCAATCGAACGGCAAGGTCGGGATGTTCGGGGGATCCTACGTCGGCGCCACCCAGATGCTCGCCGCGATTGCCAGTCCACCGCATCTTTCAGGCATCGCTCCCAGTGTGACGGCTTCCAACTACCACGAAAACTGGACCTACCAGGGCGGTGCCTTCGAGCAATGGTTTAACCAGTCATGGTCGAGCGGGTTGGCGGAAAACACGTTGGAACGCAGCGTCGCAAAAGACACCAACGCGCTCAACTGGAAAGACACGCTACCGCTTGTGGACTATCCGCTCCTCGCCCCGCCGGACCCGAACTCGCTCGCTCCCTATTACCGCGACTGGCTGGCCCATCCGAACTACGACGATTACTGGAAATCCGTCTCGCTGGAAGAAAACTATTCACGCATTCAGGTGCCGGTCTTTCATATCGCCGCGTGGTACGACATTTTCCTCGGCGGCTCGCTGCGCAATTACGTCTTGTTGAAAAGCAAAGCGGGCAGCGAAGCGGCGCGCAACGGCCAGCATCTGTTAGTGGAAGTCGGCGGCCACTCCGGCGGCTCGGATCAGCGAAAAATCGGCGACGTGGATTTTGGTTCTGGTGCGCCGTACGACAATGATGAGCGCGTGTTCCAGTGGTATGACTACCTTCTGAAAGGCCAGTCAAATGAATTTTCCGGGAAGAATCCTGTGCGAATTTTTGTGATGGGGAAAAACGAGTGGCGCGACGAAGCGGATTGGCCGCTGGCGCGCGCGAAAGCTGCAAAATATTTTCTCCACTCGGGCGGAAGAGCCAATGGTGCCACCGGAGACGGCCAGTTGAGCACCCAGGCTCCGGCGACGGAGCCGAAGGATTCTTTCGTCTACGATCCAGCGAAACCCGTGCCCACCATCGGCGGGCCGCTCTGCTGCGATTGGGGGCATTTGGCTCCGGGGCCGCGTGACCAGCGGACGATGGAAGAACGCAGCGACGTTCTCGTGTACACGACGCTCGCATTCACTCAAGACACCGAGGTCACCGGACCAATTTCACTCGATCTCTTCGCCAGCACGTCCGCGAAAGACACCGATTTTACCGCGAAGCTCCTGGATATCTGGCCCAACGGTTTCGCGCAGAATTTGACCGAGGGGATTCTCCGCCTGCGCTATCGCAATTCGATGCAGCGGCCGGAATTGGCCAAGCCCGGCGAAATCTATCACGTCATGGTGGACCTCTGGGCCACCAGCAACGTTTTTCTGGCGGGCCACCGCCTGCGCGTGGAAATTTCCAGCAGCAATTTCCCGCGCTTCGACCGCAATCTTAACACCGGTGAAGACCAGGCAACCTCCACGAAAATGCTGCCCGCTACCAACACCATCTATCACGACAAGGAGCACCCGTCGGCTCTGGTGCTGCCGATTGTTCCATGATGGAAAGCTCTGACAAATTACAACTCGATCGCAGCCAAGCACCAAACGCCAACGTTGTCATCCTGAGAGGCGCACGTCTTGCGCCTCGAAGGATCTCAACCTAAACATCGTTCAGAGTCGTTAGATAGGCGGGATCGAGAAATCGCCTGGCGGAGAGAGTTTCTACGGCTTCTTCGCAGCTGCCGTGGGCCGGATCTTTTCCGCAGGCACGATTCCCTGCCCTTCGAGCAGGCTGTAAATCTTGTCCGCTTCCAGATTCTTCAGCGTCTCTACGGCGCCTGAAGGCCAGCGAATTTCAAGACTTTCGATTTTCGTGGCGGCGCCCAAGCCGAAGTGAACGCGAAGATCGTTCTGTGAAAGATAGCTGCCGCCGCTGTGAATCTCGTCGGTCTGGGTCATGCCGCCCGCGACAAGTTTCAGCCTCGCGCCGATTGCCAGACGATTGCTCTTCGTTCCCGCCAGTTCGAAGCTGACCCAATGCCGCGCCGGCAGGCCCGGGTTTCGCAGCACCATCGGGCTGCCCTGAATGTCTTCCACCACCAAATCCATGTTGCCGTCGTTGAAAAGATCGCCGACGGCCAGGCCTCGCGAAACGCGCGGCTCTGTGATCGGTGGGCCGGACTGCTGGCTGGCGTCGCAAAAAGTTCCATCGCCCTGGTTGTATTGCACCAGCTTCGGCTGGCGATAGCGCGCGCCGGTCTGCAGAGAATCTACCTGCGGATAGACGTGGCCGTTCACGGTGACTAAATCCAGCCAGCCGTCATTATCCAGGTCCACAAAGGCCACGCCCCATTTCACAAACGGTACTGATGGCAACCCGATTCCCGACGGGTAGGAAACATCCTGGAAATCCCACTTGCCGTCGTTGCGATAGAGGGGACTGTTGTCCAACGCAAAGTTCGTTACCACCAACGAAGGCCGGCCCGTGTGGAGATAATCGCCAATCGCCACGCCCATGCCGGCTTGTTCGTGTCCGTCTTCGCCGAGCGCCGTGCCGGACTCGAGGCCAATGTCCGTGAATTTTCCTTTCCCGTCGTTGCGATAAAGGAATCCCGCCGTCGAATCGTTGGCGACGTAAATATCCGGCCGCCCCGTGTTATTGAAATCGGCCCACAGGGTCGTCAAACCGTAATAGCCATTTGGATCGTCCACGCCAGCATTTTTCGAAACATCCGTGAACGTGCCGTCGCCGTTGTTGTGAAACAGCGAATCGCCCGAGCCTTTCAATCCGCGCGGGCCGCACTGCACGTCGATCCCCATGTATTTGCAGGTGACGCTGCTGCCGAACGCGGGCGGGTGATGGATATCGAGGTCGACGTAGTTGGTGACCATCAGATCCAAAAAGCCATCGCCATCGTAGTCGCCGAAGGCCGCACCCGTCGAAAAGCGCCCGTCGCGGACGCCGGCTTTCGCCGTAACGTCCGTGAACGTACCGTCGCCATTGTTGTGATAAAGCACGTTGCCGCCGTAGCACGTCACGTAAATGTCTGGCCAGCCGTCGTTGTCGTAATCACCGACGGCGCCGCCCATCGCAAAGCAAGGCTTGCCGATGCCCGCCTTGTCTGTGACATCGGTGAACGTGCCGTCGTGATTGTTGTGGTAAAGCGCGCCGCGCGCGTACTGCCCCTTCAATGCCATGTTCACCGTCGGCGCGTTCGTGAAATAAATATCCAGCCAGCCGTCGCGGTCGTAGTCGAGCAGCAGCACCCCGCCGCTCATGGACTCAATAATGTAGCGGCTCTCCGGCGCCGAGGTGTGGGAAAAGTGGATTCCCGCTTTTTCGGTGACGTCTTCGAATTTCGGAACGGCGCGATCCTTGCACCTGATCGTCTTCGCCGTCGGCGGAGGCGGTGGCCCCTGCGCCACGCCCTGCGCCCAACCACCCGGCGACAGCGCCAGCGCCGCAATCAGCAGGAATCCTCCGCGAACGGTCACTTGCCGCCCGCGAAATTACCGAATGTTTTGTAGATCATTTTCAAAAAAGGTTCCGCCTTTTGCCCTTACTGGCTTTATTGTATACCGAAGATTCCTGCTGTCCCCGACTAGACACAGTCTGCGCATTGTGCGAGCCTGAATCTGTCCGCGCTTGGACTGACTTGGTACTCCCGAGGAGACGCTTCATGAAATCACGATTTTTCTTTTTGCCCGCGCTGGCCTTGCTGGCCGCTTCCATTGCTTCGCCTGCCGACGGTTCGTGGACCGGCTGGATTTCCGACGACATGTGCGGCGCAAAAAATGCCGAAGCCAGCGGCGAGTGTGCCTCCAAGTGCGTGAAGGAGCACGGGGCCAAGTATGTGTTCGTGAACGACAGCGACAAGAAGGTCTACACCGTTGATGCGCAGGACAAGGTCGCGCCCCACGCCGGGCACCACGTTGTCGTGAAAGGCACCGCGGACGGCAGCGCGTTGAAGCTCACCAGCATCGAAATGGCTAAGTAGCCGCTCACCGGCAATTTTAGTTCGGGCAGGAACTCGTTTCCTGCCCATTTTGTTTTTGCGGCTGGCGGAATTTCCGCTACGATAAAAGTTCGCCATGTCCACAACCCTGCTTCATGTTGCCCGCGCGTTCACTCCAGCCACAGAAATTCCCGATGCCGCGATTCTCTTTCGCGATGGTGTCATCGAATCCGTGGGGCCGCGCAGCGCGGTCGCTTTGCCCGCGGGCGCGCGCGAGCTTATCTCCACGGACAAAATCGCCGTTCCCGGCTTCCTCGACGTACACATCCACGGCGCGGGCGGCCACGATGTCATGGAAGGTACCGAGGACGCGCTGAAAGCCGTCTCGCGCACTGTCGCCACGCACGGCACTACTTCTTTCGTGGCCACAACCGTCACCGCCAGCCCCGATTCCATCTGCCGCAGCGCGGGAGGCATCGCCGGCTACATTTCCCGGCAGTGCCAGTCCGATGAGTGTCGCGCCGAAATTCTGGGCATTCATTTTGAAGGGCCGTTTATCAGTTCCCTGCGGCGCGGCGTGCATCTTTCGGAGTTTCTGAAGCTTCCTTCCGCGGACCTGCTGGAACAATTCATCGATGCCGCGAAGGGCAACGCGCTGATTCTCACCCTTGCCCCGGAACTTCTGGGCGCGATGCCCTGTATTGATGCGGCGCGCAAGGCCGGCCTGGTGGTCGCGATTGGCCACACTGACGCCACGTATGAGCAGGCGCGCGCCGCCATCGCACGCGGCGCGCATCACGCTGTCCACGTTTACAATGCCATGCGGCCATTTTCTCACCGCGATTCCGGCGTGATCGGAGCGGTGCTCACCTCTCCGGAAGTTACCGCCGAACTGATCGCCGACGGCGTTCACGTGGATGAAACCGCGATGCGGCTACTGCTGCAGGCCAAGGGTGCGGCGGGCGTGATCCTTGTCAGCGACGGCATCTCCGCCACGGGAATGGCTGACGGAAAATACACTCTCGGAAATTTTGAAGTGACGGTGAGCGGCGGGGTGGCACGAAACTCCGAGGGCAAGCTGGGGGGCTCAACGCTGACGCTCGACCGCGCGCTGCGCAACGTCGTGAATCTCGGCGTCCCGCTTGCGGATGCGCTGCGCATGCTGACGCTGAACCCCGCGACGCTGCTCGGGATCGAGTTCAAGAAAGGATCTCTGCGGTCAGGTGCCGACGCCGACATCCTGCTGCTCGACGAACGCCTGAACGTGACGAAAACCTGGACCCGCGGCTTTTCCGACTAGCCGCTGGCTATTCCCTCTATCGAACTTCCACCACCAGTTCGATCTCCACACAAGCGCCCAGGGGAAGCTGTGCCACACCGACCGCGCTTCGGGCATGTTTTCCCACAGCGCCGAAGACTTCCTGCAGCAGTTCCGACGCGCCGTTCGCCACCACGTGCTGCTCGGTAAACGCGGGCCCGGAATTCACCAGGCAGAACAGTTTCACGAGGCGCTGCACACGCTCCAAGTTACCAAGTTCGTGATGCAAGGTGCCGAGCAGATCGATCGCAATCCCTCGCGCCGCGCGCTGCCCTTCCGTCGTGGTCATGTTGACGCCCAATTGTCCCGCCCAGGACTTGCCATCGCGTTTCGCAATGTGCCCCGAAACAAAACAGAGATTCCCCGTCTGCACCGTGGGCACAAACGCGGCCACGGGTGGAGTCGCAACTGGCAACACCACGTTTAATTCCTTCAGCCGGTCGTAAACGCTCATCTTCCCCTCCATTACCGTAAGAAATCGACGGCGGTGGTGTTCCCTCCGCAGATCAGGACAGCCATCCGCTCGCCTTTCGCCGGAACATACTTTCGTGAAGTTAGCGCCGCCAAACCCGCAGCGCCGCCTGGTTCTGCCGCAACGCGCGCCGCTCCCCACAACTTCTCCTGCGCGTCGCGAATCTCGTCGTCCGAGACAAGGAGCACGCGGTCCACAAATCTCTGCGCGATTGGGAACATAAGTTCGCCGACTCTGCGCGGGGCGAGCGAATCCGCGGCAATTCCTCCTGCCTCGGCATCCACGGGCCGCCCGGCTTCGAGGGCCTTTGTCAGTGTCGGTGCAAATTCCGGTTCAACTCCGATAATCTTGATTTTCCCCTGATACCACGACGCGATGCCGCCAATCAGCCCGCCGCCGCCCACCGCCACCAACAGCGTATCCAGATCGGGCACTTGCTCCTCGAACTCAAGACCAACTGTTCCTTGTCCCAGCAGCGTTTCGGTCTGGTCGAAGGCGTGAATGGGCAGCGCTCCGGATTTTTCCTGCCACATTTTGCTGGCCTCAAGCGCGTCGGCGTAGCGGTCGCCGGCGATCACCAGATTGGCGGCGTATTGCCGGATGCGCTGCTGCTTCGCCGGCGAAGCAATGCGGGGAACAAAAATGCGCGCGGGAATATTGAATTTTTGCGCGGCGAAGGCTACGGCGACGCCGTGATTGCCGCCGCTTGCGGCGACCACGCCGGCGGCGGGAACATTCCGCGTCATCAGATTCGTCAAAGCGCCGCGAGCTTTGAACGAGCCGGTGTGCTGAAAAAGCTCAAGCTTTAGAAATAGTGGAAAATCATCCAGCCCGAGGTCGTTTCCCTCGATTGCCAGTATCGGTGTCCTGCGAATGTGTTGCCGTATACGCGAATGCACGGCGACGATCTGCGCGCGGTCAATCAGAGGATTTGTGGTGGCGGCCATGGAAGGAGGATGCCATAATTTAGGCGTTTAGCTAAGTGCCATTTTGGCAGGATATCCATGACGACTTCCGATCGGTTCTTCCGCGCCCTGGCCAACGACAAGCGCCTGCTCATCCTGAACTGGCTGAAACGGCCTACGTGGCATTTTCCACCCCAGCGCGACGGCGACCTGGTAAAGGACGGCGTCTGCGGTCTGCTGATCGCCAGAAAGCTCAGGGTGAGCCACCCAACCGCCAGCGAGCACCTCAAAATCCTCGCGCAAGCGGGCTTGCTGCGCGGCAAGAAAATAAAGCAATGGACCTTCTACAAGCGCGATGAAGCCCGGATTGCGGTCTTAAAGCGTTCCATTATTGACGGGATTTGACGCAGGGACGTTTCAGGAATTCAGAGCGATGCGCAACTCGTCGGCCAGCTTTTGCGCGTTGAACGGGCTGCACGCAAAGTACCGCTCGCCAATTTTCAGCGTGGGAACTTTCCGCCTGCCGTTATTCACGCGAAGCACCAGCTCTTCGCTCTCTTCATCTTCTTCAATGTCGATTTCGCAGAATTCCACGCCGCGCTCTTTCAGAAAATTCTTCACCCGCCGGCAATCGGGACACCAGCCCGCGCTGTAAATCGTGATCGGTTCCATTCTTTGCTCCACCGCATTGGATGCGCCGGGCACATCCGCGTGGCATCGTCAGACCAAAGGTCAGCAATGTAAAGCGTTAGCGAGATTCGACAGGTACACCGTGATATTTTCGTGCAATCTGAATGCGAATGACCGAGCGCTGCAGCGCGATATTCGCGCGGTCCCAATCGATGTTGGAGTCGCCGGCCGCCAGGCGCTTCTCCGCCCGCGCCTTGGCTTCTTCCGCGCGCGCCAGGTCGATCTCTTCCGCGCGCTCCGCAGTTTCCGCCAGAACGGTCACGCGATCCGGCAGCACCTCCGCGAACCCGCTGATCACCGCCAACACAACCGGCTGGCTGGAAGTGCTCGTGCGGTACGAAAGCTCGCCAACCCCCAACTCCGTCATCAGCGGCGCGTGGCCCGGCAAAATTCCCAACTGGCCATCGAGGCCAGGGAAAGTCACCTCCACCACGCTTTCGCGCAGCAGTTGCCGTTCCGGCGTCACGACGATCAGTTGGATTGATTCAGGAAGCATCGCAGTCCTAAACGCCCGCCTTCATCTTGTCAGCCTTCTCCAGCACCTCGTCGATGGTGCCGACCATGTAAAACGCCTGCTCCGGAATTTCGTCGTACTTTCCTTCCACGATTTCCTTGAAGCTGCGCACGGTGTCTTCGATCTTGACGTACTTGCCTTCGAGGCCGGTAAATTGCGCTGCGACGTACATCGGCTGCGAGAGAAATTTTTCGATGCGCCGTGCGCGGGCCACGGTGCGCTTGTCTTCGTCGGACAGCTCTTCGATTCCGAGAATGGCGATGATGTCTTGGAGATCCTTGTAGCGCTGCAGCACCGACTTCACCGCGCGCGCCACGGTGTAATGTTCCTGGCCCACAACGCGCGGATCCAGAATGCGCGAGAAGCTGGCCAGCGGATCGACCGCGGGATAAATGCCACGCTCCACGATCTGCCGGCTCAGGTTCGTTGTCGCGTCCAGGTGTGTAAACGTAGCGGCCGGCGCGGGGTCCGTGTAGTCATCTGCAGGCACGTAAATCGCCTGCACCGACGTGATCGATCCGTGCTTTGTGGACGTGATGCGCTCCTGCAGTTCGCCGATTTCCGTGTTGAGGTTTGGCTGGTAACCCACGGCGGAGGGCATGCGTCCGAGCAGTGCCGAAACTTCCGAGCCGGCCTGCACGAAACGGAAAATGTTATCAATGAAGAGCAGCACATCGAGATGTTCCTGGTCGCGGAAATATTCCGCCACAGTCACGCCGGTGAGGCCGACGCGCAAACGCGCCCCGGGCGGCTCGGTCATCTGTCCGTAGATCAAGGCCGCGCGCGATTTTTCCGAATTTCCGGGAACCACGACCCCGGACTCCTGGAATTCCAGCCACAAGTCGTTTCCTTCACGCGTGCGCTCCCCCACGCCCGCGAACACCGACACGCCGCCGTGCTGCATCGCGACGTTGTGAATCAATTCCTGAATCAATACCGTTTTGCCAACGCCCGCGCCGCCGAAGAGCCCGATTTTTCCGCCCTTCAAGAACGGCTGAATCAGGTCCACAACCTTGATGCCCGTCTCAAACATTTCGAGGGATGTGGACTGCTGGTCGAGAGCCGGAGATGGCCGGTGAATCGAATACTTTGTATCGCTGTTTAGCGGCCCCAGCTGATCCACGGGCTTGCCGAGCACGTTCATCACGCGCCCCAGCGTCGCGCGTCCCACGGGCACCGTGATCGGCTCGCCCAAATCCACGGCCTTCATGCCGCGCACCATGCCTTCGGTCGGCTCCATGGCCACTGTGCGGACGCGCCCTTCGCCCAGATGCTGTTGCACTTCCGCGGTGACGTCCAGCGGCTCGGCGAGATTGAATCCCTCGCTGGTGATGCGCACGGCGTTGTAAATCGCCGGCAAATGCCCCTGCTCAAACTGAATGTCGAGTACCGGCCCGATGACCTGGATCACTCGTCCGACTTGTTGCTCCGCCATTTATGCTCCTACGCGGTGTATGAAGCGCCGCTGACAATTTCGATAATCTCTTTCGTAATGGCCGCTTGCCGCACTTTGTTCATGTGCAGCGTCAGGCCTTCGATCACTTCGCCGGCGTTTTTCGTGGCCGCTTCCATTGCGGTCATACGCGCCGCGTGCTCCGCCGCGCACGATTCCAGCATGGTGCGCAATACTTGCGTCTCTACGTACCGCGGCAGCAACCGTTCCAGTAGCTGCTGTTCCGGCTGCTCGTAGATGTAATCGATTTGCGAGGAGTCAGCCTCGACTTCCGTTTCTTCGCCCGTCGAAATCTTTTCCACGGGCAGCAACTTCTCGACGGTCAGGTCAGCGGAAATCACGTTCTTGAATTCGCTGAACACCATGTACACCGCATCCACTTTTTCTTCCACATACAAATCCGTCACCAACTTCGAAATCCCGCGGGCTATTCCGTAGTCCACTTTCGAGAGCACGTTCACGTATTCGCCGGCAAAGGTGAACCCCGCCCGCCGCATCGCATCGCGGCCTTTTTTGCCGATCGGGATCACCGTGAACTGTTTCCCAGGCTTGCTACGGTAAAACTCCGCCGCCTTCTTCAAAATGTTTGTATTGAACGCGCCCGCCAGCCCGCGCTCTCCCGAAAGCACCAGCACTAGAATCCGTTCTTCCGGCCGCCTGGCTAGCAGCGGATGCTCGGGCGATTCGATTCGAGCCATCGTTGAACGCAGCACGCGCACCAGCTCCTTGGCGTAGGGACGCGCCGCCAGCGCCGCTTCCTGTGCCCGCCGCAACCTGGCCGCGGCAACGAACTTCATCGCGCGCGTAATCTGCTGGGTGTTTTTCACCGAGCGGATGCGGCGCCGGAAATCAAGTAGTGTGGGCATGGTTTCTGCTTACGCTTGGCTCCTGTGCTACTTCGCGGTCGCGGCCAGCGCTGCCGTGAAGCGCTCCTTGAACCCGTCGAGCGCGGTCTTAATCGCCGCCTTGATACCGTCGTCGAGCGCTTTCTTCGTGGCAATGTCTTTGAGCACGGCCGGGTAATTCGTCTCCGCGAACTGCGCGAACTCTTTCTCGAACCGGAGCACGTCGCTGACGGCAACGTTGTCCAGACCGCCGCTGGTGGCCACGTACAGCACCAGCACCTGCTTTTCCACCGATAGCGGCACGAACTGATCCTGCTTCAGCACTTCCGTCAGGCGTTGCCCGCGCTGCAACTGCGCCTGCGTCACTTTGTCCAACTGGTCCGCGCCGAATTGCGCAAATGCCGCCAGTTCGCGGAACTGCGCCATGTCCAGACGCAAACTACCGGCGACCTGCCGCATCGCCTTGATCTGCGCGTTGCCGCCCACGCGGCTGACCGAAATTCCCACGTTGATCGCGGGGCGGATGCCGGCGTTAAACAAATCCGACTCCAGGTAAATCTGCCCGTCGGTAATGGAAATCACGTTGGTCGGGATGTAGGCCGAAACGTCACCCGCCTGCGTTTCAATCACCGGCAGCGAAGTCAGCGAACCCGCTCCCAGCTTGTCGTTCAGCTTGGCCGCGCGTTCCAGCAAGCGCGAGTGGAGATAGAACACGTCGCCAGGAAACGCCTCGCGTCCGGGAGGCCGCCGCAGCAACAGCGAAATTTCGCGGTACGCCTGCGCATGTTTCGAAAGGTCATCGTAAAAGGTCACCGCGTGGCGCTTGTTGTCGCGGAAGTATTCGCCCATCGCGCAAGCCGCGTACGGCGCGATGTATTGCAGCGAAGCCGGCTCCGCCGCGGAAGATGCCACGATGATCGTGTACTCCATTGCGCCCGCGTCAGTCAGCGCCTTGATCACCTGCGCGATCGTCGAGCGTTTTTGCCCGATCGCGCAGTAAATGCAGATCATGTCGTTGCCTTTCTGGTTGATGATGGTGTCCAGAATGACGGCGGTTTTTCCCGTCTGGCGGTCGCCGATGATCAGTTCGCGCTGCCCGCGGCCGATAGGAATCATTGAGTCGATGGCCTTGATGCCGGTCTGCAGCGGTTCGCGCACCGGTTGGCGATCCAGAACGCCCGGCGCCAGTTTTTCAAGTGGATTGCGGATCTTCGAAATGATGGGGCCTTTGTCATCGAGTGGTAGGCCGAGCGGATTCACCACGCGCCCGATCAGCTCCGGCCCCACGGGCACGGACATAATCGTGTTGGTGCGCTTTACGACGTCGCCTTCCTTCAACTCAGACGACTCGCCCAGCAACACCGCCCCGACTTCTTCCTCTTCCAGGTTCAGCGCCAGTCCAAAAACATTGTGGGGAAACGCCAGCATCTCCCCGGCCATCACCTTTTCGAGTCCATGAATGCGCGCGATGCCGTCGCCGACGCTGATAATCGCGCCGACCTCGTCCACGGAAACCGTCTGCTCGTAGTTCGCGATCTGTTCGCGAAGTATTTTGCTGATTTCATCTGCTTTGATATTTGCCATGCCTGCTCCGTTCCCGAATGCCTATTCCGCGCCCAGCCTCGCCCGCATCTGGTTCAGCCTGTTGCGCACCGAACCGTCGTAAATCGTGTCGCCGATGCGGACTACCGCGCCGCCCAGCAATGCCGGGTCCAGCGAATACTTGGCTTGAATTTTACTTCCTGTCAGGCGCTCCAGCGTCTGTTGCAGCTGCGTTTTCTGCGGCGCGGTCAGTTCGGCCGCGGAAGTCACTTCCGCTTCCGCAACGCCTTGCCGCTGCCGGATCACGTCTTCGAAGGTCTGCAGAATTTCCGGCAAAAGGTGCGTCCGCTGGTTGTCCACAACCACGAACAGAAAATTCCGTACGATGCGGCTGGCGCCCATCCGCGCGGCCAGCTTTTCGATTACACCGTGCTTCGCGGTGCGTTCCACCGCCGGGTTGCTCAGTACGTTGCGCAGTTCGGCGGACTCCGCATAGGCCGCGCCAAATTCTGCCAGTTGCTTCTTCACCGGCTCCGCAGCGGCCTGTTCCAATGCAACGTCCGCCAGTGCCGTTGCGTATTGCAGGCTTGCCGATCTCAATTCGGCCTCCCCTGCAGGCTTTGCACGAAGCTGCTGATCAACGCTTCCTGCACCGCCGGCGTCATCTGCCCGGCCACCAGCGATTCCGCGCCGTCTACGGCCAGTCTCGCTGCCAGTTCTTTCAATTCAATGCGAGCCGCACGTTCGGCAGCTGCCATTTCGGCTTTGGCTGCCGCGCGAATTTTCTCCACGTCCAGGACAGTGGCAGCGCGCAGACGATCAACTTCCGCCGCCGCGTCACGTTGCGCCTGAGCTCGGAACTCCGCAATCTCCCGCTCCAGGTTGCCCATTTTCGTAACTGCTTCCTGCAGCTTGCGTTCCGCTTCCAGCTTTGCGGCGGTCGCCTTGGTGATCGCGGAGCTGATGGTGTCCGCATTCCGGCGGAACACCGGCGGCAACAATTTTCCGAATGCCCAATAAACCAGGCCTGCCAGAATGGCGAAGTGGATCCATTTGAACAGCAATTCGGTGGAATGTTCCGCGGAGCTGCCGCCTTCTTCCGCCGCGAAAGTCGCCACCGCTGAAAACAAACCAAGCGCGCACACAACAAGACTGTAGTAGACCTTGCGCAATGGTTTCATCGAGCCTCTCTTGTCGGAGTGCCGGGCGCAGGAGAGGATTGCAGGACACGGCGGGCAATTTCCGCCGCAAGTTGCCCAGCGAGGGCTTCGATCTCTTTTTTGGCGCCGGTAGATTCGCCCGCCATGCGGGTTTTGGCCGCGTCCACTTCCGCTTCGGCCCTGGTTCGCGCCTCTTTCAGGGTCGCCGCGCGCTCGTCCAGTAGCTTCCTGCGGTCTGCTTCCTGCTCCGCGTACACTTTTGCGCGCGCTTGCCGCAGGGCTTCTTCACACTGGTGGACTTTTTCCGCAGCCGCGGCCTGTGCCGCTTCCGCCGCCTTCTGCGCGCCAATCGTGCGCGCGTGGCGCTCCGCCATCACTTTCAGCAATGGCTGAAAGAACAGGGAACGCATGATGATGTAGAAAAGGAGAATGATGACCGCTACGGGCACAGCCCGGAGGAATAGTTCGCCTAGTTGGTGAACCAAATCAGACATGAACTGTTTCGCCTAAAATTTCAGGAAGGCAGCCTGACCGACCCTCTGACCCGGCAGGAGCGTACGGTGGGCTTAGTGCCGCCTTACGGAACAATAATTTATATCATTCACAGCGACTTTCCGTCAACGAAACGCACCTTTCGGAAGAGTCCTTTCACATTGTCTCACTCCGCCGAAGCGGGAGTCTTTGAGCGAAGCACACGCCGCGCAACGCGATCTCACACCAAACTTCCACTGGATACTTCCCGACTCAAATTCAGGAGGAAATAAAGAAAGGAGGCGAGCCAGGTCTTCTCGCCTCCCTGTTATTCCCCTTTCGGGGAATCCGATTAGCCTGACGGAGGGCGGCCAATCGGTCGTGTGTTGGCTTGCGTATGAAACTCCTGAAACCCGAAAAAAGTTACAACGAATTTCAGAAAAATGACTAGAATCTATACGCGCTCCGCCACTCCCCGGAAAGGGGTCATTGGATGTCTCGCCAGTTGCAGCTCAGTCCTGATAACATCCTGCGTTTTCTACAACTTAGAAACGGCCCCGCTTCCTTGGAGGACCTCTCGCGCGCGCTCCAGGTTCGGCGCTCCAGCCGCCGCGCCCTGGTCCAGATGCTCGCCAAGCTCAAAAAACGCGGCCTCGTCGAAGAACTTTCCCACGGACGCTTCCTGCTCCGCCAGACTCCCCGCCCGCAACAGCCTTCCTCAAAGCCCCGGCCCAGTCCTCAGCCACCCGCTGATAATTTCCCGCAGCAAAAAGCCGTTTCGCGCGATGAAATCAAGGGCCGCATTGTTCTCCACCAGGATGGTTACGGCTTTGTGGTTCCCGACGTCGCGATTCCGAATCTTGACGGCGACCTTTTCATCCCCCGCGACTTTGTGGAAGACGCCATGCACGGCGATCACGTTATCGCCAAAATTTCTCGGCTCAGCGGCGCCTCCGGAGCCCGCCGCGCCGAGGGCCGCATCATCCGCATCGTTTCTCGCGCGCATCCTTCCGTCGTCGGCCTTTTCCGCTACACCTCTCGCGGCTGTGTGGTCGTTCCCTACGATCCCCGCGTGCAGCACGAAATCGAACTTCCTCCCGGTGAAGAACTTTCTCCCACCCTCCGCGAACAGCTGCTCCCCGGTGAAAAAGATCGCTCCGGTAAACGCGCCCGTCTCCCGCACATCTCGAAACTCGATGGCGCCGTCGTCAATGCCGAACTGATTCGCTACGCCCGCGAAGGCGCCTCGCCCATCGGCCGGGTCATCGAAATTCTCGGCCGCCCCGGTGATCTCGGCGTGGACACCGAAATCATCATCCGCAAGCACCACCTGCCGCACACGTTTCCCGGCGACGTTTCCCACGAGGCCGAACAACTCGCGCGCCCCGTCTCCGAAAACGAATTAACCGGCCGCGAGGATTTTCGCAGCCTGCCCATCGTCACCATCGACGGCGAGACCGCGCGCGATTTCGACGACGCCGTCTACGTCGAGCGCCGCGATGACGGCGGTTGGCTCCTGCAAGTCCACATCGCCGACGTCGCGCATTACGTCACGCCGGAATCTCCGCTCGACCGCGAAGCCCGCCTCCGCGGCAACTCCGTTTACTTTCTCGATCGCGCCGTTCCTATGCTTCCGGAAGCTCTCTCCAACGGAATGTGCTCCCTGAAGCCCCGCGAAGAGCGCCTGGTCATGAGCGCCATCATGCAGTTCGATTCCTCCGGCCGCATGCTCAACTCCTGGATGACCGCGGGCGTCATCCGCTCCGCCGAGCGCATGACCTACACCAACGTCAACAAGGTCCTCGAAGGCGACGCAGAAATGTCCGCGCGCTACGCCCACCTGAATCATCACTTCCGTGCCATGAAGGGACTCGCGCTACTTCTGAATGCCCGGCGCGCCGAAAACGGCTCCATCGATTTCGATCTACCAGAGCCCGTCATTGAATTCGACGAACAGCGGCAGATGACCAACATTGGCCGCAGCGAACGTAACATTGCCCATCGCCTGATCGAAGAGTTCATGCTCGCCGCGAATCGCGCTGTCGCGCACTACCTTCTGCAGCGCGGTCTGCCAGCTTTGCATCGCGTCCACGAAAAACCCGACGCGCGCAAAGTTCTCGAATTCGAGGAACTCGCCCGCGCGTTCGGCTACTCGCTGGGCGTCGAAGACCTCCACCAGCGCGAAGTCGCGGTTCGCCACGGCAAAGTTCCCTCACCCGCGAAAGCCGGACGCCCCGACACGCGCGGCCACGGACGCGAGCGCCCGATGCGCGCCGTCCTTCCCGCCTCCGACATCAGCATCACGCCGCAACACTACCAGCGCCTCGTCCAGAAACTTTCCGGCAAAGCCGAAGAGCGCATCCTCTCCTACCTCATGCTCCGTTCTCTGAAGCAGGCGCGCTACTCCGCCGAACCTCTCGGCCATTTCGCTCTCGGCTTCCAGGAATACACGCACTTCACTTCGCCGATTCGCCGCTATCCAGACCTAATTGTTCATCGCATCTTGAAATGGGCTTTGGCGAATCCCAAAGCGCTCGCGCCGACCCACATCAAACCCGCCGTCGGCGCCGAATCCGCTGTCTATTCGCTGAAGCATCTCGAGGAAATTGCCGCCGAAACTTCCGAAACCGAACGCCGCGCCGCCGGAGCCGAGCGCGAACTCATCAGTTGGAAGACCGCCCAATTCATGGAACAGCATCTAGGCGACGAATACGAAGCGCTGATCATCTCCGTGCAAAAATACGGCTGCTTCGTAGAACTCTTCGAAGTTTTCGTCGAAGGCCTGCTGCCCATCACCGCGATTGAAGAAGCCGCCGACGCCCGCTGCGTCTACCGCGAACGCGACCACGCCATCGTCGCTCTCCCCGGAGGCGACTCCGGCCCCGGCCGCCGCTCCGCCCGCCGCAAATCCACGCTGCAACTCACCTGGAAACTCGGCGATCGCATTCGCGTCCGCGCCGAACGCATCGACCCCATCCGCCGCCGCGTCGAATTCGCCCTCGCCTCATCCTAGGCGCCCCTGATTGGCTTGTGTAGTGGCCGCCTTCCGAGGCGGACCGCTGCGAAACGCCGTCATCCCGACCGGAGGCCTGCGCAGTTTGCGGGCCGGAGCGGAGGGACCGCGGCAAGCAGTAAAGGCCCAGAGCATTCGATGAGACCCACAAAAGTTCCAGCCCCATGGCGTTTCCAGGTCGCTGGTCGCTGCTAGCTGTTTGCCCTCCTCTACGGCTTCGGCAATTGCAAAATCATCCCGCCGCCCTGCCCCGACTCCACCGTCGGCAACTGCCCATTCCACTTCTCAAGACAATCGCAACAAGCTCACCGCTCTTGAGAGAACGCAATCCACCGACCTCGATAACTCTAGAAGGATTTGCAAGGCTTCAAGAAAAGCTTGCTCAGGATTAACTTTCCAAGCTGTCCCTATCACGGTTTCCATGGCTTACTCCTTTTGGTTAGTCAAGTATATTATTGCCACTGCAAATCGCGAGCTCGCAGCTCCTTTCTTTTGATATCACTCCACAAAACAGGGGGGTACAGGGTATTGGTCATACCACGCCGCCCGCTCTTCACCAGTCACCGTCCCCAACTTGCCCTGAGCGCAGCCGAAGGGTCACCATTCTTCTGCTATCCTATGGAGCGGACACGCCGCAAATTCGCATCGAAAGGCCATCTTCCCGTGAGCACTCCTGTCGGAAACATCACTTTCGCCCCGGCCACAACTGTCCGTGCCGCCAGGCGCGCTTTCAATTTCAATGCCGGGCCCGCCGCGCTGCCGCTTCCCGTCCTGGAGCGCATCCGCGAAGAGCTGCTCGATTACCGCGGCACCGGCATGTCCGTGATGGAGATGTCCCACCGTTCGCCCGAATTTGAAGCCATCAACAACGCCGCCGAACAGAACCTGCGCAAGCTGCTGGCGATCCCCGACGACTACGCGGTGATTTTCGTGCAAGGCGGCGGCAGCATGCAGTTCACCATGGTGCCGATGAACCTGGCGTTGCCCGGCAAGCCGGTGGACGTGCTGCACACCGGTGCGTGGACCGCGAAGGCAATCTCTGAGCTTAACAAAGGCGTGCTGCACAAAATTGCCGCGTCCACCGAAGCAGCGAAATTCACCCGCGTGCCTCGCGCCGACGAGATCAAACTTTCGGCCGACGCTTCGTACACCCATTTCTGCACCAACAACACCATCGAAGGCACGCAGTATCACGCGCTGCCGACCTCCGCCGCGCCACTTGTGGCGGACATGTCTTCGGACATCGCTTCGCGCCCAGTGGACGTTGGGAAGTTCGGCCTGATTTTCGCCGGCGCGCAGAAAAATCTGGGGCCCAGCGGCGTCACGCTGGTGATCGTGCGCAAGGATCTGGCCGAACGCGCCGACAAGAATCTGCCCACCACGCTGCAATACCGCACGCACATCAAGGAAAAGTCGCTCTACCACACGCCGCCGACGTTCGCGATTTACATCCTGGGCCTGGTCACCGAATGGATCGCCGGCGAAGGCGGTCTCGCGGGTATCCAGAAGCGCAATGAAGCGAAGGCCAAGCTGCTCTACGACACGATCGAAGCCAGCGGCGACTTTTACACCTGCCCCGTGGAAAAATCTTCACGTTCGCTGATGAATGTGGTGTTTCGGGTGGGCGGCAGTTCAAACCAAATTGGCGATGAGAATCTGGAAAAGGAATTCGCCAAGCAGGCCACGGCCGCGAACCTGGTCGGCACGCCCGGGCACCGCTCCGTCGGCGGAATGCGCATCTCGCTTTATAACGCGGTCGGCCTCGACGCCGTCGAAGCGCTGACCCATTTCATGCGCGAATTCCACCACGTGCGGGGATAGGAATGACCTACTATTCGCTCGCCCTCTTCTTTCATTTCGTCGGCTTGGCCATGCTCTTCATCGGCTACGGCCTCGAGTGGATCGTATCCGCGTTCCTCCGCGGCGCCACGTCCACGGACCAGGTCCGCGCCTGGCTCCGCGTCTATCGCACTTCGCTCCCGGTTTCCGGCCCCGGCCTGCTGGTGTTGATTCTAAGCGGCGCTTACCTCGCGCAAGAGAGGAGCGCGATGAAAAATGGCTGGATGTCCGCATCAATGCTCGCCATCGTCTTAGCGCTCGGCATCGGCTTCGTTCTCATCCTGCCGCGAGTCCGCGCCATCCGCGGCGCACTGCCCGAAGGCAGCGCCGCGCTCCCGGCCAACGCCACCGCGCTTCTCCACGCGCCGGGATTGCCGACGCTGATCCGCGTCCGCGCCATACTAGCTCTCGGCATCGTCTACCTAATGACCGTCAAACCGGACACTTTCATCTCTTCACTACTCGTCCTAGGAATAGCGATCATCCTCGGCCTCCTGGCCTCTGCACCGACATTTTCCAAATCAAAATCGGCGTGAAAACAGCAGGCGCACAACGCGCTACTTGATGGCGATGTTCATGCGGCCGCGCCGGCCCGGTCTCGAACTCGGTGTTGAAATCCAATTCAAAACGCGTATCGAGCGCCAGGTCGTGATGTGAAATCCGCGCCACATGAATCTTGTGGTCGCCTTCGGCGTGAACCTTGCCAAACGAATCTTCATTCAGGAAATAGTCGCTGATCACCAGCCGCTTTTCATCCGGACTCAACGCGACATTGTGCGGCCTTGAATTCCCGCCCTTCTTTACTTTCTGATTGCTGTTATGTGGTTGCTGGTCGCCACAGCAAGATGCTGCCTGCGCGTGCCTGCGGCAAGCAGACTGGAAACCCTCACCCCTGAGAAGATGAGCTACAGGCGGATTCCCTCACGCGAGGTCGAAGAGCAGAACTTCCGCGTCCTCGACACCGGTTAGTTCGAGGGCTTTCTCCTGCGAGATGGCTGCGCCGTCGCCAGTGACTAGCTTGGTGCCGTTGAGCGTTACGCTGCCGCGCGCCACCTGCACATAAGCGTGACGGTCGGGTTGCAACGCGTGCTTTACGGTTTCACCGGGAGCGAGCACCGTTGCGTAAAGCTCGTTGCCCTGGCGAATCTTCACCGAGCCGTCGCGGCCATCCGGCGAAACCACCAGCCGCAGCCTGCCCTGCTTTTCCGCCGCGCTGAAGTGCTTCTGGTCATACGTCGGCGTGTGGCCCGTTTTGTCGGGAAACATCCAGATCTGGTACATGTGCACGGGAACTTTGTCGGAAGCATTGAACTCGCTGTGCGCCACGCCCGTGCCTGCGCTCATATACTGCACGTCGCCCGGCTTGATCACGGAGCCGTTCCCCATGCTGTCTTTGTGGGCCAGTTCGCCGCCGAGCACGTAAGTGACGATTTCCATGTCGCGGTGCGGGTGAGTGGGAAAACCACCGCCGCCTGCGATGCGGTCGTCGTTCATCACGCGCAGGGTGCGGAACTCGACGTGCTCCGGATCGAAATACTCCGAGAAAGAAAAGGTGAACCGGGAATCCAACCAGCCGTGGTTGGCGTGGCCGCGGGTATCGCTTTTGCGAACCTGAATCATGAGATGCCTCCTTGACTTGCGATAATGATACTTGTTATCACGACTATTGTCAAGAGGTTAGTCCTTGAGCTGCCCGCTACCCCCTATTCCCTTACCCTTCAGCCAATTGCGAATTTTTCCAGAACCCTGGTGGCACTTCTGAAACCAGTTTGGCCTTGCGCACTCCATTTCCCCGGTTTCCTGCTTTGGTGTAAAGTGATAGACAATGCGGCGGATGGCTCGCCGCTTCCGGTGAGGTTATCCGTATGGACTCGGCTCTTCCCACAACGCAAACCAAGACTTCCGATAGCGGCGCAACCCGCCGCGAAACCGTAACCATCACCGACAACCGCACAGGCAAGAGCTACGAACTGCCCATCACGCACGACACTATCAAGGCGATGGATTTGAGGCAGATTAAGGTGCACCCCGAAGATTTCGGGATGATCAGTTACGACCCGGCGTACAACAACACGGCATCGTGCATCAGTCGGATCACTTATATTGACGGAGATAAGGGAATTCTGCGCTACCGGGGCTATTCGATCGAAGAGCTGGCGGAAAAATCCACGTATCTGGAAACCGCGTATTTGATTCTGCGCGGCGAACTGCCAACGGAAGCGCTGCTGAAGGACTGGCAGTACAACGTAACGCACCACACGTTCATTCACGAAAGCATTAAGAAATTCCTGGACGGCTTTCACTACGACGCGCACCCGATGGGAATGGTGATTTCGACGATCGCGGCACTTTCGACCTTTTATAATGACGCGAAAGATATTTTCAACGAGGATTCGCGCCGGAAGCAGACCTACCGGCTGATCGGCAAGATGCCGACGATTGCGGCGTTCGCTTACCGGCACACGCTGGGCATGCCGTACGTTTATCCGGACAACGATCTGAGCTATCCGGGAAATTTCCTCAACATGCTGTTCCGCACCACCGAGACGCGTTACCGGCCAAATCCGACCCTGGAGCGGGCGCTGGACATTCTGTTTATCCTGCATGCCGATCACGAGCAGAACTGCTCGACAAACACGGTGCGCGGCGTGGGCAGCTCGCACGTGGATCCCTATTCGGCGACGGCGGCGGCGATTGCGGCGCTTTACGGGCCGCTGCACGGCGGCGCCAACGAAGAGGTGGTGCGGATGTTGCACGAAATCGGCTCGGTGCAAAAGGTGCCGGAGTTCATCAAGCGGGTGAAGGCCGGCGAAACGAAATTGATGGGCTTCGGGCACCGCGTTTACAAGAACTACGACCCGCGCGCGCGAATCATAAAGCGCGTAGCGTATGAAGTGTTCGACCTGATGGGAAGGAACCCGCTGCTGGAAATTGCGCTGGAATGCGAGCGCATTGCTCTTGAAGACGAATACTTCATTAAGCGGAAGCTGTATCCGAACGTGGATTTCTACACGGGGCTGATTTACCAGTCGATGGGATTCCCGACGACGATGTTTCCGGTGCTGTTCGCGATTCCGCGGATGTCTGGCTGGATTTCACAGTGGGAAGAGCTGCTGCTGGACCCGGAGCAAAAAATCGCGCGGCCGCGGCAGATTTATCTGGGCTACGACACGCGGAGTTACGCACCGATCGAGCAGCGTTCGTAATTCGAGACTTGCACAAGTTCGAAGATTTTTTCCTCTCATTAAAGTTCTCAAATCAGCACTTCTCTTGGGCCGAGTAGTCTTTTTGCATACGTCCGGGCGGCATGCCTCTCGACTTTACGTGCCCGCGCGGTATAGTCGAGAGGAAGAGGTCTTATGGGTCAGTCGCCGAACACTCCACCACATCCCGGGCCAAAACGCCGCAGCCAGCGAGTGTTGATGCAAGTCCCCATTCGAATCTGGGGGAAGGACGCACAGGGTAAGAAATTTGAGGAAGAGACAGCCACGCTGGCGATTAATGCGCATGGAGCGCTGGTGCTGATGCACGCGCGTGTCACCAGCGGGAGCAAAGTGCAACTGCAGCACAATTTGACCAAGGAAGAACAGGAATGTCATGTGGCGTTCCTGGGGCCGGTGCGTTCCGGCAAAGCGGAAGTGGGATTGGAGTTTTCCGATGCGCGGCCGAGTTTCTGGCGCGTGGCGTTTCCGCCGGAAGACTGGACGCCGAGGCATCCCGAAGCGCGGACGATGCTTTCAACGAATCCAATCACGCCAGGAAAGAAGTAGAAGTCTTTCGAGAAGTGCCGGACCAGTTTTGGGATTGACGCGGCTGTCCCAGGCAACATCACCTCCCCTCGAATTTCTCGTGAACTGCTAGAATCCCCGCATGCGTAATTTTCTACTTTTGTTAGCGTTAGCCGTTCCTGCCGGGCCCTGGTGGGAGCTGCACGATAGCGGCGTTGATTCGAATCTTCGTGGCGTGAGCGTGGTGACCGAGTTATCGCCCTCTGAGACAGCGACTATTTGGGCGGGCGGATCGCAGGATGCCGTGCTGCGCTCGACGGATTCCGGGAAAACCTGGAAGAGACTGGGCATTCCAGAGGCGGAATCGCTGGATTTTCGAGGGGTGCAGGCGTTCAGCGCCAATACGGCTTATGTGATGTCCAGCGGCGAAGGCGCGCAATCGCGGATTTACAAAACCACGGACGGCGGGAAGAGCTGGAAGCTGCAGTACCAGGGCGCGCAGAAAGAATTCTTTCTGGATGCCCTGATCTGCAACGACGAGAGGCACTGCGTGGCGTTGAGCGATCCGGTCGACGGGAAATTTGTGATCCTGGCAAATACAGACGGTGAGCACTGGATGGAACTCCCGCGCGAGAACATGCCAGCGGCTTTGCAGAAAGAGGGCGCGTTTGCGGCCAGCAATTCTTCGCTGTGCCTGGAGAATGCGGACATCCACTTCGGAACAGGCGGCCCCGCGGCGCGCGTTTTCGCATCACACGATTTCGGAAAGACGTGGACAGTGGGGGAGACGCCGATCATCAGCGGAAACGCGTCGTCGGGGATTTTTTCGCTCTTCTGTGATGAACGCACCATTGTTGCGGTCGGCGGGGACTATCAGGATCCGGGGCGAGCGTATAGGAACGCGGCGGTATCGAGGGATGGTGGGAAGAGCTGGGAATTGGCCACGCAACTGCCCGGAGGGTATCGCTCGGCGGTGGGGAAATACGGCGGCGGATTTGTGGCGGTGGGGCCTACAGGTGAGGAGACTAGTGTGGACGGTTTGCGGTGGAATTTTATCGGTAAGGTGAACTTCAACGCTTACTCATCCACAATTTTCGGCGGCTCGGGTTGGGCGGTGGGACCGCACGGGACTGTGGCGAAGTTTCTGGATCAGACGAAATATTTGATTTGAGTGGCGGGATGCGAGCGCGGATTTTGGTGTGGTGCGTGAAGTTAGTCCCACATTCAGTTGGGAGAAGGAGCGGGATTCGTAAAAGCGGTGGCAGGGCGACCCTTCGGGAAGCTCAGGACAAGCCGCACTCCAAACTAAGAGCGGCCGGGCGGGGTCTTAGGGCGTGGATTGTTGGGCGGTGGCGTGGACGCCGCCGGACGTAAACTCGAAGCGGATTAACCAGGCGCTGGGGATGCCGCGGCCAGCGGATTCGGCGCCGGAGAATTGCCACTGGCGAGCGGCTTTTTCGGAGAGGCCGGCAAAATATTTGCTTGGGCCCGGCGAGCTGAGTTCGGCGTCGACCACATTTCCCGCCGCGTCCACCTGAACTTTCACAACCACATGAAACGTACCGTGGATGGTGCCGAGGGCCTTTTGCGGCGGTTTGGGCAGGACTTCATTCAGGACTTCACCGCGGCCGACGGGTTCGCCAGCTGTTTTTGCAAGTGGAGCGGGCGCGGGATCGGCCCGCAACACCGCAGGCGCCGGAGCAGGCGAAGAATTTTCAATGGGGATTTTCATTTTGTACGGCGGTTCGCTGCTGACAATTTTTTCAGGGGCTTTTGCCGCCGGAGTTGCGGCCGGCGATGGGTCGGCGGATTCGACGGGGTTTGCGGCGGCGGGCGGTTGGCTGGTCACCGAAGCGGAAGTGGATGAGGGCTGACTGTGAAAGTTGAGCAGCTTCGGGATAGCGAAAATCAGGCCCGCGAAGACAGCGGCGCCGAGCACCACAGGAACAAGATAATCCAAGAGGGAGAGATTGCCGCGCTTCGCCTGGCGCGGTTCGCGGCGCAGCGAAATTTCAGCCGCGGATGCCATTTTGGAGAGCGGCACGGCTGGTTCGCCCGCAAGCGGGACGCTCAGCGGAGAGGCATTCATCGTTGGCGGCGCGACCGGTGCGGAAGGCATGGACGAAGCTACGGCAGCAGCGGCAGCCAGCGGAGCCGGGTTCAGCCGGGCGGCGATTTCGGCGACGCTCCAACGATGGTGCGGATCGCGGCGAAGGGCGTGCTTGGCAATCACGAGAAAAAGATCCGGCAGTTCGCGGGGCACCACTGGATCCGCGGATTGTTCGGAGGAAAAGACCGGGGGATGCTGGGTTAGCGCTTCGACGAGCGTGACTCCCAATGACCAGACGTCTTCCTTGGGAGAAACCGGAGCGGACTGCATTTCGGGAGCGTCGTAGAGGTCGCAGCCGCGAAGCAGTTGGCGCTTTTCGCCGATGGGAAAGATGGAGTCGCTGGAAAGTTTCAACCGGTCGTGTGTGGCGAGAATGTTCGATGGCTTCAGGTGGCCGTGAACGAAGCCCTTCCCGTGGAGATAGACGAGGACGTCGAGAGCCGGGTCGAGAACATCCCGCAATTCATCCACGGTAAGAGCGCGCTGCGGCAGGATCTCGCCGAGGTTCTCTTCGGCAAATTCCATGACCGCGTAGATAAATTGCAGGTCTTCCAAGCGGCAGCGGCCGGCATCAAAAATGGTCAGCAAGTTGGGGTGGTTGAGATGAGCCGCACGCTTCCAGAGGCCGAGATGCACTTCGGCCGCCGGGGAGCCGGAAGCAACCAGCTTGAGCACCGCTTTCTGGCCCGGGGGATCCGCGAGTTCGGTCAGAAAAACGGCTTTGAATTCCGTGCTGGCGAGACATTGACCCAGGACGAATTTCCCCTCGATGGTCTGGCCTTCCCATTTTTTCCATTGTTCGCTCATAGCGCACCCCATGAGAAGTGATTCGGCTGACAGCAAAGCCAGGCGGGGAGTTTACTCCCGCAGCCTGTATGGGAAAAGCACCAAAGCGTCTGGGTCTGGGCTACGTCGGGAACTGCCGAGGGTAGCAGGCGCCGGGGGCTGGGCGCTTGTCGCCCCCATCTTCGCACAAGAGTGTGCCCGCGCAACAGAGTACCTGTTGATGGTTAGGTAGCAGGGGGGGGCCGTGGGAGGAAGATCTGGACGGCAAGGCCGATGAGGACGGGGAAGCAGACGAGGACGTAGCGGGGCTCGGGAGTTTCGAGAGTGGTGAGGAATCCGGTGCGAAGCAGGAGATAGAGGAGGAAGAACGCGAGCGCCGGGCGGGCGGCGGAGAATTTCCAGAGGCGCCAGGCACCCCACAAGCCGAGGGCTACGTACAAAATGCCGAGGAAGAAAAGCTTGAGAGTGACGCGCTGGTCCGCGGGGTCTTCTTCGTGCATGTAGCGCAAGGGGAAAACGTGGCCGGAGACGGGCAGCAGTTCGATGCGCGGGGTGAACCAGATGCGAACGGCGCGGCGCAACGGAATCCATAAATAGGTGCGCAGGGGATAGCGGGCGGTTCGTTCGCGGGCGAGTTGGGCGAAGGCGGCGTCTTCTTCCGGGGTGAGGGTGAGTTCGTCGTTGTAGGCGTCGAGGACCGCGGCGACACGATCGCGTTCTTCGGGAGTGTCGAAAGCCGTCGAAGGGATGTCGTCGAGGCGAATTTCTTCTCCGTTCAATTTCCAGGGAACGAGATAGCAATCGCGGACTCGGTAGAGCCACGTGCGTTCCCAGGCCATGAAACCTTTGGGATCGAGTTCGCCGGGGAGCGTGGCGCTTTGGGGAGTGAGCGGTTGGAATTCGTGGAGGGTTCGGGCGTTGCGGATGGTCCAGGGAACGAGGGGGAGAGCGGTGGTGAAGCTCAGCATCGCGACGGTCAGAAGTAAGTGCTTGAATTCTCCGCGATGAAGAAGAACTACGACGAGGATCAGGAATGCAGTGACAAGCAGGAGCGGCGCTTCCGGGCGGAAGAGAGTGCCGAGGCCGACGGCAAAACCGGCAAGCGCGGCAGCCAGCCAATAGTTGCGGCCGATTACTGACCCTTCGCCCAGCGAAGAAACGCCAACGGCGCTGGCGATGACCGGAACGAGAAAAAAAGTCGCGAGCGCGGTGAAGAAAACAGCCCAGACTTCGGTCAATGGCACGGCGGCGTAGTTGGCCGTGAAGGGACACAGTGCGGCAAGCCATAGGCCGAGTAGAAAAGCGCGGCGAGCGTGGTCCTTTTGATTGCAGAGAAGGGCGAGGATCGCAGCGAGGGCGCCGATGAGAACACAGGTGGATAAATCCACGAAGGCTTGCGTGATGCGAACAACGCGGTAAGCGGCTTCACCGGTGTGGCCCGTAAGCGCGTAGAGGATGGCGAGAAACGCCGGATAGCCGGGCATGCGGATGTCCACGGAGACGGGTTGCCCGGCGATATCCATGGCGTATTGGCCGTGTTTGAGCCAGTTGGTGGCGAGCTGATCGTAAATTACGGTGTCGCCGGAGCCAGCGGGAAACTTCCATACAAAATAGAGGCGCAGGGCGGCGCCAATAACCAGTGGCAGGATGGGGCTCGAGAAAACTCGCTTCATTCGTGCTTTGCATCTTACAATAAGGGGGAAATTGTTCCACTCGACGGAGTGACCCTGGCCCGCAGGGCGATCCCACCCAGCCTGCGGGCAGCCACGCTTCATGAAAGAACAAAAACCGATCTTCTACGACGCGGAGAAAGTCCGCTGGCGGCGCACGCGCCGGATCATGGAGATCAGCGGCGCACTGCTGACGCTGCTGCTGGTTTATTTCTTCCTGACCATCGCGGGTAGCGTGGAGCTGCCGGCGGCGCTGCTGCCGGATACGCGGCCCATCTATCATTCGATAAAGAAAAAACTGTTGAAACCCGTGGTGCAGCGCGAGGGACGCCACAAACGCGTGGCCAATATCGGGCAGGTTCCCGCGGCGTACGACCCGCTGCGCTCGGCGTTTTTTGTGAGCTGGGATCCCAACAGCCTGGCGTCGCTGAAAAAACATTACAGAGATATCGACTTGCTGATGCCGGAGCAGTTGCACGCGGTGACGCCCGATGGAGCGATCACGGTGGTGGATTACGAGCGGAACCAGACGGTGCAGGCATCGCCGGCCGAAGCGCTCTCCCGGTTGCAACAGGACAAGTTGCACCAATGGATGCGTTCGCTGAACCCGCCCCTGGAACTTCCGATGATGGGCCTGCTGAATAATTACGACGGCCAGGTGTGGCGCGTGAAAGAAATGGCGGAGTTGCTGGCGAACCCTGCGGCGCGCAGCCGTCTGATTTCGGACGTGACACAATACGCGGTGATGGCCAAACAGGCCGGCATCGTGGTGGATTTCGAGGAAGTGCCCGACGCGAGCCAGGAGAATTTCCAGAAGTTTATCGGACAGTTTGCGCCCGCGATGCACGCCGTCGGGTTGAAACTGATGATTGCGCTGCCGGCGCGGGACGATTCGTACGACTACGAGTTTTTCGGCAAAGAAACCGACGCAATCATCCTGATGAATTACGACCAGCACTGGCTGACGTCGCCGCCGGGGCCGATCGCGGCACAGGACTGGTTCGTGGAGAACCTGCGGCAGGTGCTGGAAGTGGTTCCGGCGCAGAAGATCGTGGTGGGCATCGCAAACTATTCGTACGACTGGACGGAGACGTCGAAGAGGGAAACGCCGCACGCGGAGGAGTTCAGCATACAGGAAGCGCTGCTGCACGCTTATGAATCGGAAAGCGATGTGGAGTTTGATGCGGCTTCGCTGAATCCGCATTACTCGTATTCGGACGAGCTGAATCACACGCACCAGGTGTGGATGCTGGACGCGGTGACGGCGTACAACGAATTGCGTGCCAGCGAACGGCTGGGCGTGCAGGGAACGGCGTTGTGGAGGCTGGGGTCGTCGGACTCTTCGCTGTGGCCGGTCTGGGATACGACGCACCCGGATGACGTAGCTCGTGCCAAACTCCTGGACCTGCCGCCGGGACCGGACCTGATTCTGGAAGGTGACGGAGACATCTGGCACATAGCGGACGTTCCAAAGCAGGGCAAGCGCAGCATTACGTACGATCCGGCGACGGCGTTGATCACCAGTGAAGTGTATGAAGCGTTTCCGCTCTCGTATGACATTGACCAGATCGGCGGAGTGAAGAACAAGATTGCGCTGTCGTTTGACGACGGGCCGGACCGACGATGGACGCCGAAGATTCTGGACGTCCTGAAAGAAAAGAAGGTGCCCGGAATATTTTTTGTGATCGGGGACCAGGCGAACCGCGCGCCGGACCTGCTGAAACGGGAATACAACGAAGGGCACGAAATCGGGAACCACACGTTCACGCACCCGGCGTTCGACAATATTTCGCGAACGCAGCTCAAGTGGGAACTGAACCTGACGCAGCGGCTGATCGAGAGCACGCTCGGAGTAAAGTCGCTGCTCTTCCGCCCTCCCTACGGCATCGATCATCAGCCGGAATATGCGGAGGAAGTGGCGCAGCTGCCGTACCCGCAGGAATTGGGCTACATCATCGTGGGGCAGAGGATCGATCCGGACGACTGGCGAATGACCGATGAGAAGAAACAGCGCCCGGCGCAGGAAATTGTGGCCGACGTGGTGCGGCAGGCCAAGAACGGGAACGTGGTGCTGCTGCACGATGGTGGCGGGGAGCGGGCGCAAACCGTTGCCGCGCTGCCGCTGATCATCGAACAGTTGCGGGCAAAAGGCTATCAGTTTGTGTCGGTGGCGGACTTGCTTGGAAAATCGCGGGCGGATTTGATGCTGCCGTTGACATTCCGGGAGCGGATGGCAGCGCAGGCGGACGGATTTATCTTCGGCATCTTTCAGTGGTCGCGGTTCGCAATCGCCACAGTTTTTGTTCTGGGTATCGTGCTGGTCAGCGGGCGGGCGCTGATTATCGGCATCCTGGCGATCATCGAAAAATTGCGGCCGGATCGCGCGAAACTTCCCGAACCGCCGCCGAGGGTGACGGTGCTGATCCCGGCGCACAACGAAGAGAGCGTGATCGTACAGACGGTACAATCCGTGCTGATGTCCGATTTGAATGAGATCCATGTGGTTGTGGTGGACGACGGATCGTCGGACCGGACACTGGAGCTGCTGCAAAGCAATTTTGGCAGAAACGATCGTGTGCAGATTCTTCATCAGGTGAATCGAGGGAAAGCCGCGGCTCTTAACAATGCGCTCTCACACGCGCAGACGGAATTCGTTGTGACGATTGACGCGGATACGGAAATTGAATCCGATGCGATCCGCAAGCTGCTGCGGCATTTTTCGGATGCAAAAGTGGGCGCAGTGGCGGGAAACGTGAAGGTGGGCAACCGCTCACGCTGGCTGACGCGCTGGCAGGCGCTGGAATACATTACCAGCCAGAACATGGAGAAGCGCGCGTTTGATCTTCTGAATTGCATCACGGTGGTGCCGGGGGCGCTGGGGGCTTGGAGAAAAGAGGCGATCGAGGCGGCTGGAGGAATTACCGCCGAAACGGTCGCGGAAGACGCGGACTTGACGATTGCGATTCGCCGGCTGGGCTGGCGCGTGACCTACGATGAAGAGGCGATTGCGTGGACGGAGGCGCCGGAGACGCCCGGGCAGTTGATCCGGCAGAGATTTCGCTGGACGTTTGGAACATTGCAGTCGTTCTGGAAACACAGCGACACGTTGTTCCGGCCAAAGTACGGGACGCTGGGGTTCGTGGCGCTGCCGAACATATTTGTGTTTCAGATTCTGCTGCCGCTGGTGTCGCCGGTGCTGGACCTCTTGTTTTTGGGGAGCCTGGTGCTCTGGGGCCTGGCGGGGCTGCACATCACGCAAATTCCACAATTGTGGACGACGGAAGACGTACAGCGGTCGGTGGTATTTTTCCTGGGATTTTTGCTGATCGACGTGCTGACGTGCGTGATTGCGTTCGCCCTGGAGCGGCACGAAGATTGGACGCTGCTGATTCCGGTGCTGCTGCAGAGATTTTATTACCGGCAATTGATGTACATCGTGCTGTTCCGGTCCGTGAAGGAAGCGGTAAGCGGGCGGCCGGTGGGATGGAAAGGCGTAGAGAAGGAGCCTCCGGCGATGGAGCCGGCGACGTTGTAGTTCGTGGCGTGAATCACGGTTCGTTCTGTTTTGAAATTCCCTGCACAATTTGATTGTGGTTTTTCTTACGTTGAGGTCCTTCACCCGTCTCCTGTGAACATGACCGGAATCCCAACACCGGAACTTGCGGATGGATTCAGAGACGACAAGGATCTTTTGGCATCCTCGTCCAAACTGATTGTGAGCGGTGCCGCCACAGCGGACGGGCGAGCCTTACAGATTCTTCAGTTTCGTGAAGATTCGAAACTGCACTGGCGACCGGAAAAGTCTAGACTTTTGGTTTATACAGAGGATGTCCACACAGCCAGATGACAAATGGTGGTGGAAGTGAAGGCCAGGGTGGGCTGCTTAGTGGGAGGGTTGTGTCTGGGCGGGTGAGTTCTGCGGGGGCGGGAAGAAAAAGTCGCGGGGAGTGGCGCGGAACTGGCGCCAGAGGCTGCGGAGGATATTGAGGTGGTCACTGCGGGTAACATCCTGGGCGCGCAGTGCTAGGCGCAGGGCGAGATAGAAACTAACGCTAAGATTCAGGACGAACGTTACGGCGATGCCGAGGCTGGCCCAGATGAGCGCGCCGCGACCCAAGATTTCCGGTCCGCGGGATGCGAGGCCAAGAGCCATCGTTCCTGTGGAGAGGGTGACGTGGCGGACGTCGAGCGGCACACCGAAGAAATGGCCGAAGACCGGGGTCATGCCGAGCATGAACCCGAGCACAATGCAACCGCCCCAACCGGCGATATTTTTTGAAAAAGAATCGGAGAACCGCAACAGGGTTTCGGGTTTAAATGTGGTGCCCCAGCGGTGTTCGGCGATGGCCCTGGGCAGTTGATGATAGATGGCCCAGTTTTCGATCCAGCCGCCGGCAAGGCTGGAGAGCCAGAGAATGACGCCGGTAAGGGCGGCGAACACTATCGTGCCGCTGTGAAGAGGGTGGAGGGATTTGACGGCGTACTCCGAGGTTTCGGCGGAGAGAAATGGCGAGCCCACGACGAGCTTCCAGAGAATACTGAAAACGATGGCTCCGACGCCGACGGCGAGGATGTTGCCGAGCGCGGCTGCCAGCTGGGTGCGGAAGATGCGCTGGACATAGGTGATGAGCTCGTCCACCTTGGAAGTGTCGCGGCAGTTGTGGACGATGCGAGCCAAAGTGGCGCCGGTCATGGAAGGCTGCTTGGTGGCGAGCGCTAGATGAAAATTCTGCATCAGGACAAAACTGATGGCGTAGTTCAGACCGGCGAGAAAGCCCTCGATGAAGGGCGGGAGGCCGCGGTGAGTGACCATCAGCTTGATGGCCGCGGTTCCAACAGTCAGCAAGCCTCCGCCAAGCGCGGCTTTCCACATCAATGCGTATTCCGTGCGATTCGAAGAGATGTAGTGCTCGCCGGTTTTTCCGGCCCACTCGACAATTTTTCTGGCCAGCAGTCGGAAGCTGTTTTGCGCCAGGCTCCAGAGGCTGCGGTCGTCCAGGCGGCCGTGGATGACGTCTTTCGTGAGGCGCAGGGCAGTTAACAGTTTGGGCGGGCCGGGCTGGGAGAGAAGCGTTCCGGAGATTAGTTCCATGCGAGCGAGACTTTTTTCGATGACGTCGAGGGCGTAGACAATGTCGAGGTTGACGCCGCGTGTGTCGAGGTGCGCGACGATGGCGTTCGTTTCGGCGCGGCAATCAGCGACGACCGCTTTCCAGGCCCGTGCCGCTGGGGCAGCGCCGTCTTTTTTTCGCAGGGCTACAACCAGATCGTCGCCCGCATGCGTGAGGCGGTAGAACGGAGATTGCTGGACGGGGCATGAATTGCTGCGAAGACGAAGTTTTTCGGAAAGGCCGAGGCCCTGCACGCGGGCGCCGAGGAGGCAGAATGCATCGAGCAAGGACGCGACGGGGACGTCCCACGCTTCAGGAATATTCACGGGAGCGATGAGAGCAACGGAGTAGTTGAGCACGTCGGGGGGAAGGCTGAAGAAGCGGTCCACTTCCTTCTGCGTGGGAAAAAGCCGCAGGAAAAGTTTGGCAAGCTCCGTTTCTTCGCGAGGCGCGGGAAGAATGTTGTTGAAGAGGCGATCGAAAGCTTCAGGAAGCAAGCCGCGGTCGCTGGGCATGCCGGATTCGGCGAAGAGCGAGATGCCATCGGTCTCGTCGAGAATGGAAGCGATGCCGGCGTAGTAGCGGTCGCGAATTTCGTCGGAGGATTGAAGGATGGAGAGCCACACGCCTTCGCGGCGCCACTCCGAAGAAGCCAGGGCCGGGGGAATCTGCTCGCGGTTCAGGGCGGGTATGCGCGCGTCGCGATGGCGGAGCCAGACATAAAGATTGACGAGCGCATCGAGACGGGTGCGGCGAGTGCCGGCACGGGTGAAGGCCTCGACGCGGTCAGCAAGATGTTGCAGCGCGGGGTTTTTCTGCGTTTCCGGCGGAAAAAGATCCAGAAGGAGCTCTCTGGTCGAGTCCACACTGGAGGGCTTGGTCATCATCGGCTGGCTGGCGGCCATACTTGCGGAAATCCCCGTTGGGGCATAGTAGCAGTTCCGCGGAATTCGCGCAGCCCTGGTGATTTTTCGGTGATTTCCATACGGTGGCGGGGTGTTGTAGGATATCTGACGAGTGGGGGGAGAAGATCATGGGCACAACGTTTACGCTGAATGGAAAATCGACAACCGTTGATGTTGATCCACAAATGCCGCTCCTCTGGGTACTGCGGGACACGCTGAACATGACAGGCACGAAGTTCGGCTGCGGCATGGCGCTTTGCGGAGCTTGCACCGTGCACATCAACGGCGAAGCGACGAGATCCTGTATCACGCCGGTTTCGAGCGTGGCGGGAAAGAAAATCACCACGATTGAGGGGCTTTCGACGGATGCGTCTCATCCGGTACAGAAGGCCTGGATCGAAGAAGACGTGCCGCAGTGCGGTTACTGCCAGTCCGGACAGATCATGTCCGCGGTGGCGCTGCTGGCGAAGAAACCCAATCCAACCGACGCGGATATTGACGATGCCATGAGCGGAAACATCTGCCGCTGCGGCACGTACCAGCGAATCCGCAAGGCGATTCACCACGCGGCTTCACTGCAAGCCGGCAAGTCCTAGTTCAACATTCCAGCCCTGTTTCACCAAACTGTTCGCGAGTCTTCCCGGGGTGTCCTATGGCAATGAGTTCTGCATTCTCTCGCCGTGAATTTCTGAAGACAAGTGTAACTGGAGGGGCGGCGCTGGTGGTAGGGTTCCGTTTGACTGGTCGCGCGTTTGCCGGCCAGGCGGCGGAACAGGAAAAGAAAACTCCCAGTCCCTTTGAAGCGTGGGTGCGGATTACGCCGGACAACCACGTGACGCTGATTCTTGGCAAATCGGAAATGGGCCAGGGGATCATGACCGCGCTGCCGATGATTCTGGCGGAAGAGCTTTGCGTCGATTGGAAGAATGTGAAGGTGGAGCAAGCGCCCACGAATCCGAAAATTTATGAGCTGGGTACGGGAGGCAGTGGCAGCGTTGCCGGTTCGTGGCTGCCGTTGCGGCAGGCCGGAGCGGCGGCGCGGGAAATGCTGATTGCGGCGGCGGCACAGAAATGGGAAGTCGGCGCGGATACCTGCAAGGCTGAGGACGGGCAGGTGGTTCATGGCAACCCGAAACGTTATTTCTCGTACGGAGAACTGGTTGAGGCGGCCGCGAAATTACCGATTCCGAATTTCAAGACGGTGCCTCTGAAGAATTCCGATGATTTCACGCTGGTCGGACATGATACGCGACGATATGAAATCCGGGCAAAAGCGACGGGCACAGCGGTGTTTGGAATTGATTCACGCGTTCCTGGAATGCTGTTTGCGGTTGTGGCGCGGTGCCCGGTATTTGGCGGCAAGCTGGTTTCGTTTGATGCCGCAAGAGCGAAGGCAGTGCCGGGCGTGCGCGATGTGATTGCATTCGAGATAAGTGGGCGCGGGGCTTCGACGACGGGGGGCGTGGCCGTGCTTGCGGCGAATTCGTGGGCTGCGATGCAGGGACGCAAGGCGCTGGAAGTGAAATGGGACCTTGGGCCGGCGGCGAAGGAATCGAGCGCCGGGCTTCACGAACAATTTATGGCGAATGCCGCGAAGCCGGGAAAGATTGTCCGCAATGACGGCGGTGCGAATGCGGCACTGACTTCGAGCGCGAAAGCTATCGAAGCTGCCTACGAATTTCCCTTCGCCGCCCATGCCTGCATGGAGCCCATGAACTGCACTGTGCACATCCGGCCAGACGGAGCGGACGCTTGGGTGCCGACCCAGGCTCCGCAATGGGCGCAAGCCGTGATCGCGGAAACGGCCAAGCTGCCGCCGGAAAAAGTGATCGTGCACACGACGCTGATGGGCGGAGGATTCGGTCGGCGCTACCAGGCGGATTTTGTGATGGAGGCCGCGCAGGTGGCCAAGGCCGCTGGGAAACCAGTGATGGTTCTGTGGACCCGCGAAGACGACATGCAACACGATTTTTACCGGCCGGCGTCGTACCACAAACTCCAGGGCGCGCTGGATGCAAATGGAAATCTGGCCGCGTGGAAACATTTTCAGACTTCCACTTCGATCGCGGCCAAGTGGCGGCAGAACGGCGCGGAAAACCCGGAGCAAGGAGAATTCGGCACCGGCTCGACGATTCCGTACCAGACGCCAAATATCCGCATCGAATACACGCTGGCGGAATCAAGCGTGCCGCGTGCGTGGTGGCGTTCGGTGGAGCACTCGACGAGCGGGTTCGTGATGGAAAGTTTCATCGACGAACTGGCGGCTGCGGCGGGAGAGGATCCGCTGGCGTTCCGTTTGAGACTGATTGGAACGGACCGCAAAATTCCGGTGTTCGACGGGGAAAAAGCGCCGCCGCTGGACACGGCGCGGCTGAAGGGCGTGCTGCAACTTGCCGCGGAGAAGGCCGGTTGGGGGAAACCGCTGCCGAAGGGACAAGGGCGCGGGATTGCCGCGTTTTATTCGTTTGATTCCTACACCGCGGCCGTTGCTGAAGTGAGCGTGAAGAATGGTGCTGTGAAATTGGAGCGGCTGGTTTACGCGGTGGATTGCGGGCGGCCGATCAATCCGGAAGGTGTTCGGGCGCAGGTCGAGAGCGCTGCGATTTATGGGCTGTCCGCGGCGTCGTATGACGCGATTACCATCAGCGGCGGGCGTGTGGAGCAGGCGAATTTCAATGATTACGGGATGCCGAGGATGAACGACGCGCCGAAAACGGAAGTTCACGTGGTGATGAGCAAGGAAGAGCCGACGGGGATCGGCGAGCCGGGATTACCCGTGATGGCTCCGGCTATGTGTAACGCGATTTTTGCGGCGACCGGGAAGCGTTTGCGGAGACTACCGATTCAGCCAAAAGATTTAGCTTAATAGGAGAACGAATGCCAACGATCGACATGGTGGGCCGGCGGGAATTTTTGAAAAAGGGCGCGGCGGGCGGCGCTGGATTGGTGATCGGCCTTTATCTGCCGGGGAAATATGAGGCGCTGGCGGGAACGCCCTCGAAAGATGCGGCGGCGATCAACGCGTGGGTGCAGATTTCGCCGGATGACACGACGACACTGTTGATCGACAAATCGGAGATGGGCCAGGGGATTTCGACGGCGCTGGCGATGGTTCTGGCGGATGAGTTGGACCTGGATTGGAAAAAAATCAAGACGCAATTTGCGCCGGCGGCACCGGTTTATTTCAATCCTGTTTTTGGATTGCAGGGCACGGGCGGAAGCACGAGCATTCGCGGGTCGTGGGAGCCGCTGGCCAAAGCCGGAGCGGCGGCACGGGAGATGCTGGTGGCGACTGCCGCGAAGCGGTGGAACGTGGAGCCGAGCGCTTGCCACACGGAAAATAGCGCGGTGGTGAATACGGCTTCGGGTAAGCGAATCGGGTATGGTGCGTTGGTGGAAGAAGCGGCGAAGATGCCTGTGCCCGCGAGCCCCAAGCGGAAGAACGCGAAGGATTACAAGTACGTTGGGAAGGCGACGAAGCGGATTGATTCTGGCGTGAAAGTGAACGGCACAGCGGAGTTTGGGATTGATGTGCGGCGGCCACAGATGCTGCACGCCGTCGCGGCGCGGTGCCCGGTGTTCGGCGGCACGGTGAAAAGTTTTGATGGAACGAAGGCGAAGGCTGTGCGCGGAGTGAAACACGTGGTGCAGATTTCGACCGGCGTGGCGGTGGTGGCGGACAACACATGGGCGGCGATGGAAGGACGGAACGCGCTGCAGATTACCTGGGATGAAGGCGCGAACGCTAAGAATTCGAGCGACGCGATCCGCAAGCTGTATCAGGGACGCTTGGAAAAGGCTGGCGTGATTGCGCGCAAGGATGGCGATGCGGACGGGGCGATGAGCGGCGCGGCGAAAAAATTGGAGGCCGTATACGAGGTGCCGTTCCTGGCACACGCGACGATGGAACCGATGAACTGCACAGCGGATGTGCGCGCGGATGGTTGCGATATTTATGCGCCGACACAGTTTCAGACGTTTGCACAGATGACCGGTGCGAAGATCACGGGGTTGAAGCCGGAACAGGTTCGGATTCACACAACGTACCTCGGCGGCGGATTTGGGCGGCGGGCTGAGCTGGACTTCATCATTGAGGCAGTGGAGCTTTCGAAGGCGGCCGGTGCGCCGGTGCAAGTGACGTGGTCGCGCGAAGACGACATGCAGCACGATTACTACCGGCCGGCGCTGCTGGTGAAATTGTGGGCAGGGCTGGACGGCAAGGGCGCGCCGGTGGCGTTGAAATCGCGGATTGTGGGACCGTCAATCATGTCGCGGTTTTTCCCCGGCTCGGTGAAGAACGGGCTGGACGACACGGCAACGGAAGGGATCGCGACACTGAAATATGATGTGCCGAATTTCCTGGTGGAGTATTTACTTACGGAGCCCGGTGTGCCGGTGGGGTTCTGGCGGTCGGTGGGAAATTCGCACAACGGGTACATTGCGGAATGCTTTGTAGATGAGATGGCGAAGGCGGCGGGGAAGGATCCGTTTGAATTCCGGCGCGGGTTGTTGAGCAAGGATTCGCGGCAATGCGGGGTACTGGAGCTGGCGGCGGAAAAGGCGGGATGGAGCAAGCCGTTGGCTGCGGGGCGTTACCGGGGAATTGCGGTTGTGGA
>Ga0210402_10000236_pt1 | contig 63565 bp, 113 predicted proteins | sample IncBWC7MmetaG_FD_161055 | JGI IMG/M metagenome (GOLD analysis project Ga0210402, IMG submission 161055) | Forest soil microbial communities from Barre Woods Harvard Forest LTER site, Petersham, Massachusetts, United States - Inc-BW-C-7-M | ecosystem: Environmental > Terrestrial > Soil >...
GCAAATGTATCGCGCTGACACAACTCAAGGACGGGAATCCTGCCGCGACGATGGAAACGGCCAGGTGTCTCCGATGCGGTCCCTCTGCCGCAGCGGAGCGCACTTACGATAATGTCCAGTTGCTATGCCGCCGATGCAATCGTCATAAGGGCGCCTCACGGATAGTCGGTCAGTTGCCGCTTTTCCCGAGGCCTACGCCGGAGATCATCATTCGTGCGCGCTTGCCGCGCTCCCACCTCTGGCGGTCAGCCGCGGGTCCCGCGCTCCCCGTTAGCGCGTCGTCCGGTTGAACCGCCTTGGTCAAACGGACTCCCGGAAAGATTGGCGCTCCGCCGCCGGGAGCTCACCTTGCAGGACGGGCAAACGGAGCCGCGGTCACGCGTGGCGAACGGCCGTGTGCACAGTGAGCAAGTGCGCTTGGTCATTCCCGGCGGAGGTGTCCAGTCATCGCCTTCCATTGCGCTACGCTCCCGCTGATGCAGCGTGGTCAACCATCCCGCCGACCACCGCCTCAATTTCCTCCGGGGAGTGTTCTTCCTCCCGCATCATGACCCGGTCATCAAACTCATGCCATGCGCCGTCCTCGCACAGTGGCGGCGCGGCCAGGACGATGCCGGTCCGGTTGTCAAAGCGCACGAGTGCAGCGCACCGCCACCGCTCCGCCTGGCGCACGAGCCACGCGCGGAGCTCCGGGTCCCGGTGCGCGTTCCGGTGCGCCGGGTCGCACCATATCTGGATCACGGGGACCTTGGCGGAGCTCCCGTCATCATTCTGCCGGACGATGAAATCCAAGGTCATGTCGATCACGTAGTGGGAGCGGTCCGGGCGGCGGAGGCCCGCCGTTGTTTCGTCAATGAGCCACCGGCAGGCCCATGTGGCGCACGCGACGGGACGATCAGCGTAGATCGAGCAACCCTTGCCGAAGCGGGCATACTGACACCGCTGGCCGGCGGCCTTGTTGAGCGGGACGGGGACGGGGACAAGCGTGCAACAGAGTGTGCACGTGCCGCACACTCGGCCGGAGGCCTCCCGGTTGAATGTGAGCTCCATGGAGCCGTCATCGTGCTCCACCATCTTCATGTGATCGCCGGCCAGTTCATAATCCGGTGCTATGCGGGGCGGCATCAGGTGCGCCCTTCAATTTCCGCCAGGGTCCGCCGCGCCAGGTCACAGAGCGTTACCGTGGTCGCCTCCGTGGCGCCGGCCAGGGCCTCCCACGCGGCTCTATCCTCGGGGGACCATGGTCCGCCGCGGTGGAACAGTAAGACGGCCCGTGCAAGGCGCTCAGCCGGCGTCATGGTCCGGGCCGGTGTCGCTCATGCCGGCGGCCTCCCCGTCCCGAACCCCTGATACTCCCAACCCTCTTTGCGGAGCCGGCGCAGCAAGTAGGGGAATTGCGCGAGCAGGTTCAGCAGTGCGGCGGCCTCCCCGGGGACCGTGGTCGCGCCTTGTGCCCAACGCTCAACGCGTCGGCGGATCGTAAGCGGCTCCGCGGTGTCCCCAAGGTGTCCGAGCAGGCGCGCCAATGCCCCTTGTGACAGTTGCAGCGCGTCCAAGGTGCTGCGGAATTCGTCCGTTGTCATGGTTCTCTCCGGCGCTCCGCCGGCGCCAATCGCCGGCGGTTCCGCTTTCAGTCTAGTGCAGATATTCCGCTAGACCCATCCGGGTGACGGCCTCGATGATGGGCGTGGAGCACATGCCGTCTATACCAATGAAATAGCCGGCTTGCTTCTGCCACTCACAGGCCTCCCGGACCGCGGTCACGAATTCCGCCGCATCAGCGCACTCCGTCACCACGACATCGCCCTCAGCGTATGAGCAAAGCCGGAGGGTGAGGGGATTGATCCAGTTGCCGTAATACCAAGCGTCTTGCTTGGTATCGAGTTGAGCCCAGCCGTCCCTGAAATGGCACAGCTTGAAGTCATAGCGGTATCGGTCGCCCATAGGCTCAAAGGCGCGCGTGACCTTCACCGGCCGGCCCTCCGGTCCTGGCGGCGCATGGAGCGCAGCACGAGGCTCGCCGCGGTTTCCGGTGACAGGTTGAGGCGCTTCTCATTCAACCAATCCGCCACGGCCCGCATGGTTGACTCGTCACCGAATGCAAACCGTTCCGGTAGAGGATAGTGGCCGGTCACGCCTTCAATAACTATGGACAGGATATAAGCGCCGCGATCCATAGTGGCCGTGAAGCAAAAGGGCACACGTCCGCGGCCGTTCATTTCGAGGACCCGGTTTTCCAGGGCAGTGCAGAGCTCGTCGGCCGGGAGGGCGGCAGGCTCAGCGTTGACGGGCAATTTGTCAGACATTGGAGGCTCCACAAGTTCCACCGGCGCCAATCGCCGGCGGCAGTGAGTATAATACCAACATTTCATTGGTATGTCCAGTGAACTTGCGGCGCGCATCAAACGGAGCTCCGCTTATGGACCTGTTGCTGATTATCGTCGTGTTGTTCCTGCTATTCGGCGGAGGCGGGGGACTATACCGTTACGGGTCACGCGCCAGTTGGGGACCGTCATACTACGCCGGCGGCGGCCTGGGGCTGATCCTGCTGATCGTGTTGGTTGTGTTGCTGCTCGGTGGCGGCGGCCTTCCGCACTGGCGCTACTGACGCGTCAGGACCTCAAGCGGCTCCACCTGCAAGCCCATTTCCTTCAACTCTTCCAGGAGCGCTTGAGCCGCGCGCTTCTCGGCGTCAGTGGCCAGGCGGGCCGGCAGAATGTTGATGATTTCACCCTCGACCCTCCCGCCGTGTATTGAGACTTTCCGGAGGCCGGTAGGCATGCCGCTGGCGCGCCGCTCAATCTCCCGCATGTCCTGGATTGTCCGCCGCTCGCCAGTGGCGTTATCACGCCAAGTCAACATGCACCATATGACCTCTTTTCGATCTGACGCCTTGCTTGGCGGGAGCTCCGTGGCGCGCCGTTTATGATCCGCGTCAGTCTCGCCGGGCAGTTGCCCCACATCACGAATCCACGCCTCACCGATTGAGCACAGTGCGACCGCATCATGGATGACGCAGAGCAACCGGAGCACACGATAGAAGTTTTGCTTGTCATGCAGCATCAGTGCCGGGATCACAAGCGGCCCCTCCGCCCGGTGCAGTATGAACATCGGGAGGACCTGGCCTTTATCGAGCAAGATTTGCCGGGCAAATGTCACGTCGAATTCGACCTGCTCTTGCCAGCGCTCGGGCACGTTGGCGCCTCCCGCGCTCCGTGGCCGGACGGTCATAGCTCGTCCTCCGCGGCCGGTTCATACGCGTCATCGAATATCTCAACCGCCGGCATGCCCAACTCCGCACGCTTCTCGTTGATCTTGTCCATGCAGGACCGGCACACCGGCTCCCGCGTCCCGGTGAACGCCGTCGTGCTCGGGACACGGACCGGATTGTAAGAAAACACTTGATGGCACGTGATGCACGGACCCATGCAGAATACGAATCCCATCACTAATCCTCCCGTTTGATGTTTCAGGGTAGCGCCTCCGCCTCCCGCCGGCGCCAGCTCGTGTAGTTTGCCACGTCAACCGCGAGTTGCCGGGCAAGCTGGTAAGGGCGGTAGAGCGCGTCCTGCTCTTCCCGCGGCTTGTCGAAGTCAACGCGTTGATCGTACTGCTTGAACAGGCGCCACGCGTCCTCAATACACTTGTCCGCGTGCCAGCCTGACCAGTTCTCCGGGTCCTTTGGAAGCCTGACCATAGCCGTCACTCCGGCAGGCTGAGCGTGGCACTGTAGCGCCGCGCCAGGTCCTTCGCCGCCTTCACGGCCGCGGACTGCGATCGAAAAAACTGCTCGGACACCGTGCGGCCGAGTGCGTTGAAATCATCGTCCGGCAGGCCGAAACAACGGACCCGCCAGCCACGGCCGCTCCCGCGGTAGCCTCGCGGTTGCGTCCAATCAGTGACCGTCACTGTGTAGTGCATCATGACACGGCTTCCATCAGTTTTAACTCAGCGGACAACAGAGCAATGTGCTCACGGCTCAACGGCTCAACCGGAGCCGGCTTCCACGGGCCGCGGGTCAGTGAAAGCAACGCGTCAATTTCCGCGTCCGTCAACGGGATTAGTTTTGTATCACGCATCATCTTGCCCTCCGTCAGCTATCCGCTTGGGCGCGGTAGTAATCACGCATCAACCGCAAGGTTTCCAAGGCTTGCGTGATATTGCCGATCTCCACGTGTGCGACCAGCAGACCCAACGTTGTCGCTAGCATCATTTCGAGATGGCGGCGCGTGCGTTGTATTTCGACCAAAAGGCGGCCGATCTCTTCATTGAGTTCCATCACCGCTTCCCGCTCATGAGGTAGGTCATGCCATACGGGCCGCAGCCTGACAGTGGCTCAGCGTTGTGGAGGTTGCCGCGCGGATGGCGTGCCGGCGTCTTCCAACCGTCCGACTTCAGCAGGTTGCCGGTGGCGATCTCGATGAAGCCATAAGCGTATCGGCTTGATGGATTGTCCTCCACGACGATCCGGGAGTAGCGCGCGCCAGGCATTATCAGCACGCGCGGAGGCGCGCCGACATTCCGGTTGGTAGTGTGATGCGCGGCCAGCATTGCCTCAAGGGCGGCGCGGAAGGCTTCGATTTCCGCCGCCGTCACTGGCGGGATAGAGCTCTGTGTCATGGGGAAATCCTCAAATCCCGCCGGCGCCAATCGCCGGCGGCAGGCACGGCACGGCACGGGTCAGGTCAGGACCCGGACCACCACGCAGCCGTTGAAACCCTTGGGCGCCATCTGCTTGATCGTCCGCCGCATCCAAGCCTTCGCAGCGCTATAGGTGCTTGAGGGAGCCCAAATCGGATCAGAGCCATCAAAGGAGAAGGCCCAACCGCCATAACCGCGAGGCTCGCGGCTGTGGGTCCAAACGTAGGTGACTGTGTCAAATTCAAAGGTCATGGGGAAGGGTCCTCAATGCCACCGGCGCCTATTCGCCGGCAACAATTGGAATATACCAACATAACGTTGGTATGTCCAGCGCAATCATCCAGCCTCTCTCAAATCATGCCGAAAATCAGCAGCCAGGACGGAGCTCCGTCCGGACCCGTGCCGTCCGGTTCGACACGGTCGCCGGTGGGAGTTTCACAGACGCCGTCACTGACCCATTCTTCCAGGCACGCCATGGAAGGAAGGCACTTCACGTCGCGGCGCCACGCCGGCAGTGATTCAACAAACGCAACTTTGCGCGCGCGCCACTCCGCCAACGTAAGCTCAGCCTTCTTGTGGCCAAACAGTTTCCAGGTCCGGTCATAGACGGACTTGCAAAGCACAACGCCGTCCTCGCGCGCGCTCAGCAAACGGCCGCCCTTGCCGATGTAACGGGCAAACTCGGGACCGTGGGCAGATAGTTTGGCCATGGAAGGCACTCCCTCAAGCCACCGGCGCCAATCGCCGGCGGACAAATGAAACATACCAACATTCCATTGGTATTGCCAGTTTAATCGCTATGCATCGGCGGAGTGTCCAGCGTGCGCTGATAACGCATGACATACCAACTGAATGTTGGTATAGTGTTTCCTGTAAGAAGGAGACACGCACATGACCACCGAAACCAAGTTGACCTGGCGCCGCGCATCAAAAAACAACGGCTTCTATGCCAAGGGTCCCGACGGTGAGTTCCACGTCTATCGCGCCGAGAAGGGGCGCCGCGCACATGAGGCCACGTTGAATGGTGAGGTCATCGGCAAGTGGAACGACGCCGCTGACGCCATGGCGGACATTGAGCGCAGCCTCCGCGTGGAGGCCGAGTAATGGCCTCCCGCCGCACCTGGATTGACGTTTGCGCGCACTGCGGCCGGACCGCTGATACCAACGTCCCGCCGATCCCTCCGGAAACCGCCTGGGGCGGCGTCTGCATGGCGTGCAACGCCAAGCACGGATTGAGCGAGGCCTATACCGCCTGGCGCACCGCGTGGATCGCCACCGCAAAGGCGGAGTCCCGGGCCAAGGGTGAGGCCGTTTGGCAGGCCAAGGGGATCAAGGTCGGGGAGCGCGTGCGCGTGTGGGGCCGGTCATTGCTCGGCGCGTTCCCGATCACCGGCATTGCCCGCGTCGGCGCCTCCGGCGCCTATGTCCAAGCGAAAGGGTATGGCCGCCTTGACCCGCGCGGCGCTCAGCGCGTGGAGGACCCGCAAGCGTGAATGATGCGATAGTCGAAATTCAAAACCCGCCCGTCGCCGCGGCGCTCGTGGCCAGCGGCTTTGATGGCATCGCACCACGCTATGACAGCGTGTTTCATTCGCGTCGTTGCTGCGCCGAGGACCGGCTCTTGGCCGCCAGGCTCCGCCCGTTCCTTCGCGGCTCCATGGGCCAGCTCTTGGATGTCGGTTGCGGCACTGGCGCACTATTGCGCCTGGTCACGTGGCCGGTGTGGCGATACTCCGGCATTGACGTGTCAGCCGGCATGCTGGCGGAGGCCTCGCGACAGTATCCGGGCGCCGAGTTCTTTCGGGCCTCCGTGGAGGCCATGCCGTTCGGTGATGAACAGTTTGAGCGAGTAATCTCGATCTTCTCCGCGCTCTCCTACGTCTCCGGACCTGCAAGGGCAGTCCGCGAGATTTATCGTGTTCTGCGGCCTGGCGGCCGGTGCCTCGTGATGGTTTATGCGCCGCGGTGGTATCGCCGCAACGCAGACTGTGCCGGTGACCTGCATGTGCACCTGGCGCCGGCCGCGTGGAGCGCATGGCAAGCCATCACGAGGTTCCGTGTGGCCGGCTTTGATCCGGGCTCCATCCGCCTGTCAGCGTTCTCGATCCTGCCGACGCCTCTGCTGTGCTTTGACGGCTTGCTAGCGCGACGGTTCCCGGAGGCCGGTCGCTATCTCATCATTGAGGCCGCGCGTCCGGCATGACTAAGTCGCGGTCACGGACCGGGCTTGATGTGTTTGAGCAAGCCTTGCAGCGGCTCCATGAGCTCTACGCTGGCGGGCACACCGTGGTCGTGGCGTTCTCCGCCGGCAAGGACTCCGGAGTGTGCCTTGAGCTCGCCATCATGGCGGCCAGGATGACCAATCGGCTCCCGGTGCACGTCTCGATGCGTGATGAAGAGGTCATGCTCCCGGGGACGTTTGAATATGCGGAGCGGGTCGCCGCGCGGCCCGAGGTTGATTTCCGGTGGTGCGTGGCCAACCAACCGATTGTCAACGTATTCAACCGGCGCGCGCCGTATTGGTGGGTGTTTGACCCGGAGCTCCGCCCGGACCAATGGGTGCGTCAACCGCCGGAGTGTGCGACCCGGATTGACGCTCTCGACATCACGCGGATTATCACGCGGCAGACGTATCCTACGGCGCCAGGTAAAGACATTTACGCGGTCATTGGTATCCGCGCGAGTGAAAGTCAAAACCGGCGCTACAGCGTGTTCGCCGCCGGCGGGCACCTGACCAAGCCGAACGCCATGGGGACCCGGAATTGCCGGCCGATCTATGACTGGCAGGACGCGGACGTGTGGCGCGCGGTCCGTGACAACAAGTGGGATTTTAATCAGGCCTACAATACCATGATCCGGTTCAACATCCCTCTGTCGAAAATGCGGATCGCACCGCCCACGCTCAACTCCGCTTCCGTGTATCTGTTGGAGATGGCGCGGAAGGCCTGGCCGCGATGGTTTGATAAGGTGGAGGACCGGCTCCCCGGCGTCAAAACCATATCGCAGTTCGGCGCGCGCGCCGTCATGCCGCACCGGCGCATTGATGAAACCTGGCATGACACCTTCATGCGGGAGTGCATCACGGAGGCGCCGGCGCCGTGGATCGCGGAGCGCTCAACGAACGTCATGCGCGCGCTGCTATCACTCCACGGCCAACACTCGACGGCACCGTTCCCGGACGTGAAGCCTTGCTATATGTGCGTCGGCAACATGGGCGCCTGGCGCTCGCTGGCGATGGCGCTTTACAACGGGGACCCGTTCGCACTGAAGACGCAAGGGATCGGCGGCAACCGCGCGATGGAACCGGAGTTCTTCCGCCACGGCGCGGGCAGTTGGGGCGGTCACTCACCGACCTGGTCATGAATTGGCATTACGCCTCCACCGGAGGCCTCAACTATCCGGTTCAACCTGGCGAAGTGTGGCGTGCTGATCACCACGTGATCGCATGCGGGGATTTGGAGGCCGGGGATGGGCTCCGGCTCATTGACCGGTTCGGAGCTCCGGACCTGGTCTATTCCGACCCGCCATGGAATGACGGCAACGCCGGCGCGTTCCGATCGAAAGCCGGGATACCGCGTAAGGTGAACTTCACCGAATTCCTGGATCAGTTGCTCACCGTGGTTCGGATGGCGCGCCGTGACGTGTTCCTGGAAATGGGGATCGCCAACACGCCGCATCTGATGGACCTGGCGGAGCTCCACGGCGGGGAGGTCGTCCGGCGCTGGCCGATCACCTATTACCGGCGGCATCCCTGCATGCTTCTGCATCTGCGCTGGCAGGGTCCGGCCGCAGACGTGGACGGGCTCGCCGGGATGGATGACGAGGATACGCCAGGGGCAGCGCTCAAGGCCTGCATGCGGCCCGGCGACGTCGTAATGGACCCTTGCACCGGCCGTGGCCTGACCGCCTTCACGGTGGCTACGGCGGGCCGCACGTTCCATGGGCTTGAGCTCTCGCCGTGGCGCATGTCGTGCACGCTGACGCGCCTGGCGGCGGCAGGTTGCACCATCGAGCGTGAAGGACCCTTGTAGATGGCGAAACGCGCCGGAAAGAAAACTCCGCCGATCAAAACCAACGTGGCACTGGAAACGCTGGTCATCGAGTATGTGCCAATCGAGTCAGTGAAGCCGAACGAATACAATCCCAACCGGATGTCAGAGAAGGACTTTGAGCTTCTGCTGCGCTCCATGCGGGAGGACGGTTTCACGCAACCCGTCATCGTGCAACGCGAGACGCGGGTCATTGTTGACGGGGAGCACCGCTGGCGCGCCGCGGCGCATCTCGGCATGACGACGCTCCCGGTCGTGCTGGTGAGCATGTCCCCGGAGCAAGCGCGGATCGCCACGCTCCGTCACAATCGAGCTCGTGGCGCCGAGGACCTGCAACTCTCCGCGGAGGTCCTCCGGGACCTGGAAAAGCTCGGCGCGCTTGAGTGGGCCGCGGACAGTCTGATGCTCAGTGACGCGGAGATTGAAAAGCTACTCGCAGACGTGCCGGCTCCGGACGCGCTGGCCGGCGCTGAATACTCAACGGCATGGGCGCCCGGGGAACGGCCAGAGGACGCGGAAATCACGGACCGCGCCACCGACACGAACGGCTCCGGGATTGTCCAGACATCCGCCGCGTCAGTGAATGCGCTTGAGGTGCAGCGGCGCCAGGAAGCGGCAATGGCGACGGCACGCACGGAGGAAGAGCGGGAGCTCGCCCGGAAGGATGGCACGTTCTACCGCATCAACCTGATGTTCGCAGATGATGAGGCGAAGGTTATCAAAACGGTGCTCGGGGACCGGCCCGCGGAGCGCCTGTTGCAAATCTGCCGGGATCTCGTGCCGGCTTAGTGCAACATGGTGCGTTCACTATTTTCTCACGACAACCGCCTTATGGTAGGCGGAACTTGGTTTGGGATGGCCATAATGCACACGCTTGAAGGCCGCTTTCTCTATGGCGCCATTACCTTTGGGGTGGCCATGGTGATTCTGCCTTACGCGCCGACCAATCGCACCTAGGCCGCAGCGTCGCCGCCCTCGGGCTTTGCGAAGTCCTCCGGCTTTACCGGGATGTCCCGGTTGATGATTTTGCTGATCGCGAGATTGGTCGTCATGGCCCAATACTTGAAGCCGTCGCCGAGCTCCAAATACTTGTTCTTCCGGCCGCGAAAGGTGCCGGTGTAGCCGTGCTGATGGATGGCATGGAACAGGCGGACATAGACCGCCTCAATCTCCGGGCTCCGCATGATATACCAATGGGGAACCTCCGGCATGGTCTTAGCGAATCGGAACGGGAGGCCTTTGACGGCCTCCCGCAGCTCAACGATTTCCGGTAGCTCTGCTATTTCCAAGGCGGCGCCTCCAATCCGGTTGTGGTCACGCAAACCTCACCGTTCGCGCTGTTACCGCGGAGTTCTATCATACCGCGGCGGCGGAGTGCACCGGTCAAACCGGGCAACTGACCTTTGGCCAGGTTGTGCGGCGTGTTGCTATCGTGGATGGCCTTGTATTTGACCCAAACGCCGGCCCGCTCTTTGAGCGGCTTGTCCGTCAGTGCCTTGCAGTCAATCAGCGCCATCAACAGGCGATCTTGCTCGGGCGTGAGGCCTTGAGCGGCGCCAGCTAATGACACGGGCTTTGACGCCGGAGCCGGCGTGGCGGGCGCCTCACTCGGGCGCTTTAGGCCAACGATGCCAAGAAAAGGACCGGTTGAGTTCGCCGGAGCGGGAGCGGCCAGGTGGCCGAGGCGGGTCCGGGCACGCTTGGCAACCTTGGCCGCCTCGCGCTCTAGCCGGGCCTGGCGGAGCTCCTTCACCGAGTCCTTGGCAATCTTGGCCGCGGCCTTTTCCGGATCACCCTCAACGGTCCGGATCGGACCATGCAGTGACCGGAGCTCCACGATGTTCCCGCTCACCGCGTCAATGGCCGTGGGGACAAACGCCGCGGCGCGGACTTCTACGACTGCGCCATGGCGCTCAACGCCATCCGCTACCGCCTTCTTGAGCGCCGCCAGCGGTACATTCACCGGGACCGCGAGGCCTGCTCGCGCCATGGCAACCGGCGCCGTGACGTTCATGCGGTCAAGCTCCGCAATAGTCAGCGCCAGGGCGCGCGCATGGGATTCAAACTTGCGGACCGGCTTCTCGCGGTCCGTCACCGCGTTGAACACTTTGACCAGTTGCGCGGCAGAGAGTTTGTCAAGCATCGGATAGCTCCTAAACGCGTCATCGGCGCCAATCGCCGGCAACACCCCCTTATACCAACGTTCCGTTGGTATTCATACATCAATCGTTAATCATGCCATGCGACTGACGCTTTTATGTGCGGCACTCACTGCATGGCACCGATCCACGCGGCAATGAAGCGGTGCAACAAATGAAGGCAGGACGGAAACCAACACCGGCGGCCCTACTCAAATTGAAGGGCACAGAGAACGTCACTAGGGCGCGTGAGCGCGGCCCGGAGCCGGAGGCGCCGGGGGACTTGCTGGCAGAGCCGCCCGACTGGCTCTCAGACGGCCAGGCGGCTTCCTGGCGCTATGCCGTTGAGCATGCGCCGCGAAGCATCCTCCGCTTGATCGACCGCGGCTTGCTCACCGTCTGGTGCGAGGCGGAGGACCGCCACCGGCGGGCCACGGAAGCACAAGCGATGCTCGACAAGCGCTCCCCGCGTCTACCGTTCATGATGTTACGGCGCAAAGCGCCTCCCAAGGCCAAGAAGGGGGACGATGACGCCAAGAAGGACGGTGAGGCCGCGCCGGCGCCGGCGGCAGAAATGCCGGAGCTATCGGTGAGCCCATATCTCTCGATCATCAACCAAGCGGCGCAAGTCATGATCCGCGCCGCGTCGGAAATGGGCTTCGCGCCGGCGGCACGGCCGCGCCTGGCGGAGACGAATCCCGGGGCGGCCGTGCCGAACGACTCCCCGTGGCACAAGCTCCGGGTCCTGCAAGGCGGCCGTGAGAGCGCTTAGCGGTCATGGCGCGCCGCTCCCGTAGCCGACCGATCGACGTAACCGGCTATCCGCCGGGCGTCATCAAGGGCATTCGCTACGCGGCCTCGCTTGAGAGCGGGGACATTCCGGCCTGTAAGCTGGCCATCGCCGCGGCGCGCCGATTCCTAGGTGATCTGCGGAAGGCGGAGGCGGGCCGCGGTGAATGGGAGTTCCGCGCCGGTGCCGCCGAGGCCTCCATGCTGTTCGCGTCCTTACTGCCGAACATCAAGGGTCCGCTCGCCGGCAAGGCGCTAATCTTGATGCCGTGGCAATGCTTTATCATGGCCAATTTGTTCGGTTTCTACGAGCGCGGCACTGATGCGCGACGCTTCCGCCAGGCGGTGATATTTGTTCCGAGAGGGAATGGAAAAACTTCATTAGCCGCTCCGGTGGCGCTCTATCTGACCTTCTGTGAAGGGGAGGGCGGAGCGGAAGGATACGCCGCGGCCGTCACGCGTTCACAGGCACGCATCCTATTCGACACCGCTCAAGAAATGGTCCGACGCTCCCCGGAGTTCCGGAGCGAGTATGGCGTTGATACCCTGACCAACGCGATATTTCAACAGCGCTCCGCCTCCAAGTTCGTGCCGATTTCCAGTGACGCAAAGGCCTTGGACGGGTTGAACGTGCACGTGGCCGTCTGCGACGAGATAGCGTCACACCGCACGTCACACGTCTATGACGTGCTGCTCACTGCCATGGGGAAGCGGCTCCATCCGCTGCTCATTTCGATCAGCACCGCCACGGCGAACAATTCAGGGATCGGGCGGAGCCTCTGGAATTACGCCGTGCGCGTGCTTGAGGGGCGCCAGGCGGACCCGCGGCTCTTCGCGCTGATCCATTGCGCGGATGATGATGATGACATCTGGGATGAGCGGACCTGGGTCAAGGCAAATCCGAACTGGGGAGTCAGTGTTCAACCGGACGCGATCCGCGCCATCGCGCGCCAGGCCCGTAACAACCCGGTGCAGGAGTCGGTGTTCAAAACCCGTCATCTCAACCTATGGGTCGGCGCCGATGATGCGTTGTTCTCCATGCGGGCCTGGCGGGAGTGCGCGCGTCCGCTGAAGCTTGATGACTTCGTTGGGCAGCACTGCGACATCGCGGTTGATTTGGCGGCAAAGACGGACCTGGCGGCCGTGCAGCTGACGTTCTCGCGGGAGGACCCGGAAACCGGGCAACTCCGCTACAGCACGTTCGGCCGATACTACACGCCGGAGGCGGTCATACTTGAGGCGCGCCAGGCGGAATATGCGGCATGGGCGGCCGGTGGGCACATGGTTGTCACGCCTGGCAATGAAATCGACTTCACGACCATTGAAGAGCACCTTCTGGAAGACTGCGCTCGGTTCCAAGTGGGCTCCGTGGCCTATGACCCGTGGAGCGCAACACAGTTGGCGCAGCGGCTCAGCGCGCAAGGTGTGCCGGTCATCGAGTTCCGGCCGACCACGCAGAATTTCTCGGAACCGACCAAAGAGCTCGACGCGGCCATGCAGGCGGCCAGGATTGAGCATGACGGCAATCCGGTCCTGGAATGGTGCATCGGCAACGTGGTCGGTCACTATGACGCGCGCGGCAACGTCTATCCCCGGAAAAATCGGCCGGAACAAAAGATCGACGGCGCGATTGCGCTCATCATGACGTTGGGCCGCGCGATGACCGCGCGGGAGGAAATACCATACGGGGACGGTCGCGGCCTGCTGATCGTGTGATGGAGGGCCAGGCCGATGGCAGGTTATTGGTCCCGGATCGCAGACGCGATTCTTGGCAAAGACGCGGACGATAACGGCTCCGGGCTCCCGGACGGATTTGGCGAGTGGGGCATGTCAGAGGCCGGAGCTCCGGTCAATTCATGGTCCGCAATGCATCACGGGCCGGTCATGGCGGCCGTGTCGATACTGGCGGAGGACCTGGCGAAAATCCCAGTAGGTGTATACCGCCGCCGGGATGACGGCGGCAAAGAGCCTGCGACGGACCACGTGCTCCACAAGCTACTCAAGAAGCCGAACGATTATCAAACGGGCTTTGAGTGGAAGGAAATGATGCAGGCGGCGCTTGTCCTCCGGGGCAACGCCTATTCAGTCATAGTGCGGAACGGACGCGGGGAACCTCTTTCCCTCGTGCCGATCCATCCCGACCGGGTCATGCTTTGGGAGGCGCCGAACGGCGATTACTTCTACCTGGTCACGCGCAACGGCTTGCATGAAATGGCAATGCTGCGTTCCATGCCATCGCTCATTCCGTCTGAGGACATACTGCATCTGCGATGGATGCAGTTCTTTCATTCGTTGATGGGGAGCTCCCGCATCAGCCTAGGCCGCGAGCCCATAGGCCTCGGCATGAGCCTGGCGGAGCACCATAGCCGCTTCGCCGGCCAGGGGACGCGGCTTGCCGGCTACCTCTCCACCGACAAAAGCCTGCCGGATGACGCGCGGAAGGACCTGAAGAGCGCTTGGGAGAAAAACTACGCCGGCCCGCGCTCGGCCGGGCGGACGGCGGTCCTGGAATACGGCCTCAAATGGCAGCAACTCGGCATGAGCATGGTCGATGCCGAATTCATGGCGTCCCGGGAGTTTCAGCTTCGTGAGGTCGCACGCGTGTTCGGCCTCCCGCCTTACAAGCTCGGCATCATGGGCGCTGACAGCGGTCCGTCGCTTGTGCAGCAAGGCCAGGAATATCTCAACGGCCCGATGTCTGGATACTGTGAACGGTGGAAGGCATCGCTGGAACGGCAATTCGACATAGACGGAGACGACACCTTCATATTTTGGGACTATTCGCATTGGTTGCGTGCAGACATTCAAACGCGCTTCACGGCTTATCGTCAAAGCGTCGGCGCGCCGTGGATGGCCGTCAATGAAGCAAGACGCTCGGAAGGCCTGCCGGAGCAAGAGCACGGTGACGACGTGTTGCAACCAACCAACCTCGCACCGCTCGGATGGGAGCCGCCGGAAAAGCCCGCCGGCGGTGCATCGGGCAGTGATCAAACGGGCTCACCAGGCCAGGGCGGGGACGGGGACGCGGACAAGCTCCCTGGCGAAGAGCCGGCGCCAACCAACTGAAGGAGTGAGCTATGAGTGATACGAAAGCCGCCGCTGACAAACAGGCCGCTGACCGCACGGCCGCCGACAAAGAAGCCGCTGACCGCCAGAAGGCCGTCAAAACTGATCCCAAGCAGGACGCATTGCATGATGCGTTCGGGCACGTGGATAACGCGCTAGCCGGCGGACGTGACGGTGACGTGCGCTCCGTGGCCGCGGCCGTCGTGCATCTGGTGAATATCATGCGGTTGCATCTGTGTCCGGATACCGTTGCCGCAAAGGCAGAGGCGGACGCGAAGGCCGCGGATGATGCCGCGGCAAAGGCGGACGCGGAGACGAAGGCAATCCAGGAAGAGGCGGAGCGCATCGCAGCGCAGGCGGAAAAGGATCGTAAAACCGCACTGGCGCAGGCGGAGGCGGACCGCATCACCGCCGCGGCGCAGGTGGAAGCGGACCGCCAGGCGGCCTCACAGGCGGCTTAGCATACGCTATCCCAACATTCCTACGGACTGACGCGGTGGTGAGACACCGCGCCAGTCCTGACCGATCAACCCGCTTATACGGAGCGAGGCAATGGCTGCGTTGCAACTTACGCTCGACTTGCGCTGTGATGAAGTCCCATCCCTTCGAGTCAGGTCCCGCACCGGGGCTAAAGTGCCATGTGATCATTGCGGCAGACTACATTGGCGCAAGAAACGGAGACTCAATAGGAACAACACTCCCGCAAGACTGCATCCAAGCAGCGGAGGATGGTTCTGCTCTAGACAATGCCGAGGAAAGGCAGAGAGAAGCAAAAGGATACGCCTTACCTGCCTTCACTGCGGAACGCCCGTTGAACGGACCACAAGTCAAGTGCGCAAGAGGACCTTCTGTTCTCGATCTTGCAAGGACACTTACGGCCTATCAGAGGTTAGGTGTTGCTGGCCCGGATGCGTGATCATGTTGCCTTGTCGTATCACGGACGGAGTAGATCGGCACGGGCAGCCACTTCGAGAACATAAAACCGTGCTGCTCAAGCGCGGCGTCTATGTAAAGCATCCTATGTGCTCGAAACACAGACGAATTGCTTTTGAATATCTAGGCCGCAACTCTCGTGTCACGACCGGACGCACAAGATTGGGATACGGGGAAGAATACGATACGAGAGGGGCATCCAGCCTGTTTCTCCGCATGGTGCTGTTCGAGAGGGCAGGGAAGCGATGCGAGGAATGCTCAATAGCGCTTGAATTCACGGCGCCTAAGTCCTGGCAGACCGATCATATAGTTCCAGTATTCAAGGGCGGCCGGACTACGCTGACTAACCTAAGAACCCTCTGCAAAAAGTGCCATGATGTGAAAACTGCGGCAGAAAAATCAGAGGCCGCACTTGAACGCCATCAAAATACCAAATTGCATCGGTGGATGACCCACTATCAAAAGGACCGCTTGATTGAAAGGCTCCGCGCCCGTCTATCAGAATTAGGGGCGCCGACGGACTGAGGTCCTTTGCGCGCGAGAGGAAAGACATGACAGCCCTGATCAGCGTCGAACAATTCCGCAAGGATGCGAAGGCAAAGCGAGACCCAAGGCCAGTCTTTCGCGTAAGTCTGGAACCTGCCGCGGATGTAGAGGGTGCGTCCCGCACGAAGCGGTTTTGTTTCAGTGACGGTTCTATTGATAGAATGGGCGACACAATCGACCCGGCAGGATGGGACCTCACTGATTTCACACTAAACCCGGTAGCGTTGTGGGCTCATTCCTCGATGGACCCGCCGATAGGAAGGGCAAGCAACGTAGCGGTCGAGGGCCAGCGGTTAATGGGCGATATCGAGTTCGCGCCAATCGAAACTTATGCGTTCGCCGACACGATATTTCGTCTCGTTGACAGCAAGTTTATCAGCGCGTGTTCAGTGGGATTCCTTCCTGTTGAATACTCATTCGTCGAGAATGACCCAGAGCGAGGATGGGGTATTGATTTCAAAATGCAACAATTACTTGAGATAAGTTTGTGTCCGATTCCTGCCAACCCGAACGCACTGTTGGAGGCCCGGAACAAAGGTATTGACCTCCGTCCACTCTTTGAATGGGCTGAACGCACGCTTGACAGCGGCGGGATGAGCGTCCTGCCACGTGCTGACCTTGAGAAGCTACGGAAGGATGCAGCCATGACCACAAAACGGACGCCAGGCAAGCCGCGTCTCCGCGCGGATGACGAGAACCCGGATGACAAGCCGCCGGAGGACAAGGTTCAAGCCACATGCGGACGCAAGGCGGACGCGGAGTGCGGCCTCAAAGACGCGTCCGAGTGCGCGATCCACGGCAAGGCGGAGGACCCGGGCGATAAGCCGGATGACAAGCCGGACGACGAGAAGCGGCTCCGGGCGCTTCTGTTGCGCTTGCTCGGCGGGACCGCGCCGGTGCGCCGCGAGGCGGACCCGGATGACCTGCCGATGGAGCACCATGACGCCATCCGGCTCGCGCACAAATCCATGAAAACGTGCAAGTCATTCCTCGGGGAAGCGATGGGTCACTACGCTAAGGCGATGGACCTGATGGGGCCGGTCGTGGAAGCACTCAACGAGGGAGCCAGCAACGGGGACGGTGACGACGACTCCGGGAACGGCAACGGAGGCGGCGGCAACGGGGACGGCGATAAACCGGATGACGCTGACAAGGCGGCGCAGTTGCGTCGTGCTGCGGAGCTTCGCGCGCGGATCAGGCGAGCGGCCTGAGCGGGGCTGACACATTCCGCCTTTTCGCCCTTGGGCAAGGCTTCGGACAATTAGGAGAGACAAAGTCATGGCTACACTCGCGTCGCTCCGCCAGGCCCTCGGCAAGGCGGTTGATGAGCTTCCTGACCTGGCGGGCACAAAGGATTTCGCCGAGGCGGAAAAGGCAATCGACGCGCTTGAGCGCCAGATTGCGGACCTTGAGCGGGCGCAGCGGCGCAGCGCGGCGCTGGCGCGTCCTGCCGGCGCCACCGGCTCCCTCGGCGCCGTTGATGAAACGAACCCGATGGAGCGGACCCTCACGCAGATACGCGCGATGGAGCCGGCCCGCGGCAAGCTCCGGGGCTTTGATGATTACCTGGCGCTGGCGCGCAAGGGGCTTGAATTCACGCCGGCACGTGACACGCACTACCGGAGCCTCGGCGAGCAGCTTCAATCCATTGCCCGGTATTATCTCGGCAAGGGCACTGATATGGACCCGCGCCTCGTCCGTGCGCCAACCGGCGCCAGTGAGGTCGATCCGACCGGCGGCGGCTTCCTTGTGCAAGTGGATTTCGCCGCGGCCATCTTCATGCTCGCGCACGACATGGGGCACCTGTTGGCGGAGGTGAACAAAATCCCGATCAGTGCCGGGTCCAATGGCCTGAAAATCCCCGGCGTTGATGAAACGTCCCGCGCCACCGGCTCCCGTTGGGGCGGCGTCACGTCAACCTGGATCGGGGAGGGGACAACCGTCACACCGTCGCGGCCGAAATTCCGCATCGTGGAGTTCGACCTGAAGAAAATGATGTCACTGATGTATGTCACTGATGAGTTGCTTCAGGACAGCACCGCATTGACCGGCATCGCTTCGCAGGCCTTCGCGGAGGAAATTGTCTGGATGACGGAGGACGCCATTTTCGAGGGGAGCGGCGCCGGTATGCCGCTCGGGATCATGGGGAGCGGCGCCAAGATCGCCGTGGCGAAGGATAGCGGCCAGCTCACCGGCACGTTCACGGCTTCCAACGCCATGAATATGTGGTCGCGTCTCTGGGCGCGGAGCATGTCAAACGCGAAGTGGTATATGCAACAGGACGTTCTACCTCAGTTGATGGGCATGAGTGTCGGCGTCAGCACCGCCGGCGGTCAGTTGGTTTACATGCCGCCGGGCGGACTGTCCGGAGCTCCCTACGGGACCTTGATGGGCCGCGAAGTGATCTTCACTGAGTATGCCAACGCGCTCTCCACGGAGGGGGACGTGATGCTCGCGGACCTGTCGCAATACACGCTCGTTGATAAAAACGGCGTCCAGGCCGCAACGAGCGTGCACGTGGCCTTCAACACTGATGAAATGGTTTTCCGCATCACGTATCGCGTCGATGGCAAGCCGATGTGGTATTTGCCGTTAACGCCGGCCAAGGGCGCAACCAAGAGCCCGTTCATCACGCTGGCCACACGCTGAATCCGGCGCGCCTGGCGCCGCTTCCCGCAATACTTTGACTGACGCCGGCGCGGCTCCCCATCGCGCCGTTTTCAATTTGCCGCTTTGGGGGGCGGTAGGAGTAACAGTCAAATGGCTCGGCAATTCTCACTGGTCGCACAAATCCCGCCCGTCATGCTCTTGGCACCGGCCGCGGATGCCGCGGGGCGTGCGGCTCCGTTCCGCTCGCTCCGCAACGCGCTCAAGGCCTACATCGTCGCGCATATCAACCAAGGCGCCGCGAACACCGTGCAGCTTTCCGTGATGCAGGCAACCAACGTCGCCGGCGCCTCCGGCAAGGCCGTGACCGCCGTGCCGATCTGGTCAAACCTCAACACCGCGACGAATGATACGCTCGCCGCACGGACCGCCGCGGCTACCTACACGACGGACGCCGGCCTGACGGACAAACTCGTGGTCTTTGAGATAACGCCGGAATCCTGCATGGACCTGGCCAACGGGTTTGACTGCATCAGCTTGAGCACCGGCGCGTCAAACGCCTTGAACATCACTGAGGCGCAACTCCACGTGCTCGGCAGCTTCCAGGGTGCAACGCCGATCAACACCTATACCGACATCTGACAATGAAGGGCGGGGACTATGAGGACCGCATGATGCGGTCCTCCCGCTACCTGACCAAGAAGGGCAAGGGCAAGGCAACGCGCGAGGCGCTGAAGGCGCAACGCAAGTCGGGCCGTAAGGGCGGAGCTTCACCGCCAGGCCAGCCGGAGCGGCGCTAGATGCAGCGCGCGGTGACCATCAAAACGCCTCCCACGAACGAGCCGGTCACACGGGAAGTTGCCAAGCAACACGCGCGCATCTTCCATGATTCTGATGACACGCTGATCGACGGCTATTTGACCGCGGCGCGCGTCATGGTGGAGGCGCATACCTCACGCGCACTGGTCACGCAGACACTCACATGGTTGGAACAACCGGAGAACCCGCTCCGGCCCGTTGAGTGGCACTATTACCGCCGCGGACGGCCTTTGATCTTCCCGCGCGCGCCAGTGCAAGCCGTGAACAGCGTTACCGTCACGGACCTGCTCGGCAACGCCTCCACCATTGCGCCGGCCGCGCTCCCGATTCCGCCGCCGACCTTGTTGAACGGCTACGCCACGGACCTGTTGATCTCACCGCAATGGTTGCGGTTCGGTCCGCAAACAGTCCTCGCGGACGGCCGCGCGCTCTGCCAGGTGAACATGGCGCACCTGGCCGTGGAGTTCATCGCCGGCTATCCGGACGGGACCGCCATCCCGCAACCGATCATTCAGGCGATCCTGCTCACCTTCGCGTTCCTCTATGAACACCGGGGTGATGCGGTGGCGGAGCTCCCGGACGCGGTTCAATGGTTGCTGACGCCGTATCGCCTGTTCTGGACCTAGCCGACCGGATCAGCCTGCTTTCGGTTCATTGCCCGATTTGCAGCTGATGGAGGCGGCGGGACTGCCGCGGTCCCGCCGTCCTCTCTTCATTGATGGAGTGTTCCCCATGACGGCACCGCGCCTCGGCGTCCTGCCCGTCGCCGCTGACTTGCCGACAGAGGTCCGCGCCTTGCTCCCGCCAGGCCATGCCATCGTCGGGGAGGACCGGGCGGGGGACCGCTCAGTGATCCACCTGCTGATCGAGGGTCCGGACATGCCGGAATTCAAGCGTGAGGACCCGGCAACGGTTCTGCTAATGATCTTGCGTTTGGAGGCCGGGCCGCCGCGCCGACGCTTCGCCAGGTGGGAGCACCTGCCGGCGAAAGAGTGGGAGCTCCCGGCAGATACCGTCCTGCATGGCTCACCGCTCCGGGAGGATTGAGACGCCATGCGAGTTGACCATTACGTGCACTTTGATCCGCTGATTATCACGGAGCAATCCGCGGCCTCCGTTGATGCGCTTGCCGCTCTCACCGCTGCGGTCAATGACTTACGAAAGGACATCGAAACTATGTCGGCAACTCAAAGCCAACTCGACGCTGATATTGCGGACCTGCAATCCAAGGTCGCCGCAAACACGAGCGAATCGCAATCCGCTGTCACGCTCATGAACGGTATCCCGGGCATGATTTCTGATGCGGTCAGCAAGGCGGTTGCAGCCGGCGCGTCCCCGACGCAACTGGCGGCCATCACAGCGCTTGGCGACGCGCTCGCCGCCAACACGACCGGCCTTGCCGGCGCCGTCACGGCGAACACGCCGTCAGCGCCGACGGCATAACCCTCCGGCATGGAGGTGTCGGACGTGCCGCCACCGCCGCACCTGGCGGAATTTGAGGCGACTATCATGGCGGACACCTATCCTGCCGTCATCATGATCGACCGTGATCTGGCGCGCCACCTATTGCGGTATGTCCGTGACGTGGAGCGGCGGCTCACGGCCGCTGAAGAAGGGTCCTTCTGGTAATGGCGGACCCGTTTGAAATCGGCCAACTTCGGCATCCCGTCACCATCGCGGAGCGAAACCAAGCCGCCGCGGCCGGTGGCGGGATCTCGGAAACCTTGACCAACCTGGCCTCCGTGTGGGCTCAAATTGAGCCGGTTGGCGCGCTGACGTTCTACTCCGGCGTTCAAGTGGATACGCCGATCACTCATAGGGTCCGGCTCCGTTGGATGGACTGGATTGACACGACACACGTGTTGATCCGGGAGCTCCGCCGCCCGGACGGCACGATCCGGACGGAAACCTATCGAATCCGCCGCGTCAAAGAGGACAGCACGGCCGGGCTCCGGTGGAGCGATCTTGAGTGTGAATTGGAAAAGCGGGAATGAGGCCTAGGCCATGAGTGAGCTATCTGACCAACTCATTGCCGGCCTAGAACGGCTAGGCAGTGACGCCTATCGACTTGAACTCGTGGCACTCAACGGCAGTGTGCCGGAGGATGTTCGTAAGCAGGTAAGTGACATCGCTGGACGCCTGGCGGTGGGAATCGACGCGTTACGGACGCTTGCCGGGGGAGCGTGACCCATGGCCTCCGGCCTCAAGATCGTCGTCCCCGCCTATACCCTGAGTTACGACCGGGCCGCGCTTCGTAAGGTTCTCCGGAGCGCTGGCGCTGAAGTCGCCGCGCTGGCGCGCTCCATGATCCGGAACGCGAGCGGCGGGGGGCGAACCTACTCAAAGCCCGGCGGAGGCCGCTACAGCGCGTCCGTGGCGGGCTCACCGCCGGTTTCCCGGACGGGAGCGCTGGCGAGCTCCATCCGCGTCCAGACGCGCTCGAAAGGGCTTTCCGTGCGGATCATTGATGCGATGTTCTACAGCCGATTCCTGGAAACCGGCGCGCAAGGCGGCGGGGGCGCGAAGGGCTCACGCAACGTCCGCAAACGGGTCAGCGGCCGGCGTGGCAAATACGTGCTGATGCAAGTGGTCGGCCGGCGGCAGATGGCGCCGCGGCCGTTCCTCTCCGTCGCCATGGAGCAAAAGGGCGATTCGATCAGCGTCCGCGTCCGGGACGCCGTGATCCAGGGTATTGCGTTCAAACGCCAGAAATGAATCTCGTCACCGTCATCGACCAGGTCCGCACCTATTGCCCGGCGCTCGGCGGACGCGTGTCCGGGGCGGCTGACTTCGCCGCCGGTCTGGAAAGCACCGTCAACCTGGCGCTTCCGTCCGCCTTCATTCTCCGCCTTGAGGATGCGGTCACGGACAATGACCAGCAACCCGGGCTTCAACAGTTGGTCACGGAGCGCATGGGCGTTGTCGTGGAGTTTGACAACACGACCAACGGGGACGCGGACCGCCGGACCGGCTTCGCCGGCACGAATCAGACGGATGATATGCGGGGCGCGCTATGGGCAGCGCTGCTCACCTGGCTTCCGCCGGAGCTCACGGGGCGGGCGCGTCAGGGCTTCAGCTATGGCGGCGGGCACCTGCTCGACTTTGACCGCGCGCGGCTTTTCTGGCAATTTGAATTCACGTTGGAACTCACACTGACTGACGCGGACGGCTTCCCGCTCCGTGGCGATCCGCTGAGGGACGCGCAAGGCACCATCACGGTCGCCGTTAACGCGCCTGCTGTGCCGGTCATTACCTTCGACGTTCTTGTGCCGCCGTGACCCCCTAAACGGAGCTCCACCATGTATGTCAAACCCGCGCCACGTCCGGAGCACCTGAAGACGCCGGAGGCTCCGGACCATCTGATCGTGCGCGACCCTGTCAGCGGCCAGGTCATGCCGGCAGAGGGCCGCCACGTGCCGGACAATGACCTCTACTGGCACAAGCGCTTGCTTGAAGGGGACATCATCGAGGCGAAACCGCCGGCCGCTCCGGAGCCGGAGCAAGAGCCGGCCGCGCCGTCAGACAAAGCATAAGGGGACCGCATCATGGCCGCGCTCGGGTTCAAATACTTTCCCGCAATGTCCTGGCGCCCGAGTGGCGTCTATGCGGAGTTCGATCCAAGCCAAGCGAACACCGCGCCGCAAAACATGCGCGCGCTCATCGTGGGGCAAATTCTGGCGTCCGGGAGTGCCGTCCCGAACGTCCCCGTGTTGGCCTACAGCCAAGATCAGGTCAACGCACTTTGCGGCCCGTTCTCCATGCTGGCGCTGATGTATGCCGCCTATCGGTTGCAGGATCAGTATGGCGAGGTTTGGATACTGCCGGTGCAGGACGCGGGCGCCGGCGTAGCCGGCACGCAGACTTTGACACTCGGCGGGACCGCTACCGGCGCCGGCACGCTCGCGCTCTATATCAACGGCGTGCCGCTCCCGGTTGCCGTCAACAGCGGGGACACTGCCGCCGTCGTCGCCGGCAACGTCCTGCTCGCCGTCAATGCCGCGGCCGTCCCGGTCACCGCCTCCGCCGCCGGGCCGATCATAACCCTGACATCCGACCACAAGGGCCTGGCCGTCGCGGACATGGATGTTCGCGTGAATTACTACGGGATCGCTAACGGGGAGGTCCTGCCGGCCGGCATCACGGCCGCGGTCGCCGCCGGCGTTGCCGGCACGACCAACCCAACATTCACCACGGCTTTCGCCAACCTCGGGACGCAGCCTTTCGATTTCATCGTGTTCCCCTACACGGACGCGGTATCAATGATCGCGGTGGAGGGCCTGCTATCCGATCAAAGCGGCCGGTGGAGCGCGGTTCAAATGCTCTACGGTCACGCCTTTACTGCCACGCGCGGCACGGTGGGGACCCGTGCGACGTTCGGCAACACGCGCAACAGTCAGCACGTCACCTGCCTCGGCTATTACGATTCCCCGACGCCGATCTATATTGCAGCGGCGGACTTCGCCGGCGCGCACGCGGCGCGCCTCCGGGTCAATCCCGCGCAAGGCGTGGCGGAGCAATCCCTAAACCTGCTCGCGCCTCCGCTGGCCTCGCAGGACTCGATTGGCAACCGAAACACCTTGCTATGGGATGGCATCTCGACATTCTACGTCGACTCCGCCGGACAGTGCCGGATCGACCGCTCCGTGACGATGTATCAGAAAAACGCAGCAGGGAGCTTTGACGACTCCTACCTCAACACGAACCTGCTCTTCCAGGCGGCCTATGCGGCACGCTACATCGCGGCCCGCCTCGCGAGTGAGTTCATTCAGCCCGGGCGCATCCTGGTCGCGGACGGCACGAGCATCCCCATGGGAGCTCCCGCCACAACGCCGTCACTGATCTTTCAAGCGGTGTGCGGCTATTACTCCTACCTGACGAGCATCTTCATTGTGCAGAACCTTCAGACATTCTCGCGCAACGGCTACGCTCAACCTGGTTCAAAAGGGCAGGTGCAGTTGTTCTTGCCGTTCGACTTCAGTGACCAAGTAATACAGATTGCGGCTTTAATACAGTTCCGTCAAAGCACGTAACGAGTAGGTAATAATGCGCCTAGCATTGCTCACGTGTGTCCTGGCGGTGGCGTGCTCCACGGCGCAACAAGGGCAGATGACTTCAGCACTCGATACTCCGCCCGGGCAACTCTTCTGCAAATTACAGACAAACGGCGGTGGCGCGCTGATCGTCGCGGTGGTGAATGTTGCCGTGTCAGCCTATGCGGCGCCGGTGGCGCCGATGGCAGTCATTGCCACCGGAGCGACCAAGGCAACGGTAGATCAAGCCTGCAATCAAGCGGGCGGCGTGCCAGTGCCGCCGCCGCCTGATCCGGCCAGCGCGCCGAAAGTTCTAGTGTCCGTCTCCTAGGATTGAAAAGGCAAGGTCATGTCAGGAACACTCGCACCGTCTACCCCAACCAATCGCAGAGTTGCAGGTGTGACTAGCTTCTCGGTAAATGGAAGCATGTTCGCCGTTACTGAGTTTGCGTGGGACCCGGGCACGATCCAACGGGAAACCATGACATCCCTCTCCGGTGTGGACGGCTACCGTGAGACGCCAATCTCGCCCTACATCAGCGGTAAGTTCCGTGACAGTCAAAACGTCAACGTCACCGGCTTCGTCGGACTGACCAATGCAACCGTGGTCGTGCAGTTGGCGAACGGGAAGCAGGTCGTGGGTCATAATCTTTGGTTCGTCGGCCGTCCTGGCGTCAGTGGAGCGGATGGGACGTTTGATTTTCGTTTTGAGGGCACCGCCGGGACGGTCACTGAGCTCGGTAACGCATGATGGATACAGCGGTCCTCGCCACGCCGGCGGCGGATGACCTGCCGGCTTACCAAGCGCCTCCCGAGCCCGTCACCTGGACATTTCCCTCGCCGATCCAATTCGGTTCCGCTTCCTACACGTCATTGACGCTCCGGGCGCCGACTGCGGCGGAGGTCCTGAAAGCCAACGCGCTCCCGGGCACCGCGCCGCTTGATATGACCGTGCGGCTGATCTGTGCCGTCAGTGGCGACGCCATCCCCTATGAGGCCGCGATCCTGTTGCCGGCGTGGATCATCGGCCAGATGGCGGACTATATGGACAGCTTCGCCGGAGCTCCGTTGCCGGTCCCTTTGGAAATCTGGCGCCGGGCTCGCGTCGCCGCGTTGCGCTAGAGCGCATCCCGTTCGCCTTCGCGCCGATGCCGGTCCTCCGCCTCGCGGTGGCGGATAGCGGCCTGGCGGCGGCGGCGGCCGTGGTCGGGCGCTTCTACGGTGAGGGCTTGCTATGGGCGCTCCACCTGCCGCTCCCGGAGCTCATCGCCTGGCGCGCGCTGATCCCCGCAGTGCGGAGGGCCGAAAATGTCTGGTAGGTCCGGCTTCGGCATTTCGATCAGCGCCACGGACAGCGGCGCCAGTGCGGTAATCGACAAGCTCAACAAGGGTATTCAATCCCTCACCGCCTCCGGTGAGCGGACCGGCAAGGCACTGGAAAAGTTCGGTGAAGTATCCGGGATCAACAAACTCAATGAAGGCATGCAGGGCCTTCGTCGGACCGCGACGGACACATTCCGCGCGATTGACCAAACCGGGAGCTCGCTTGGCGCACTGATCGCGCCATTGACTGTTGCCGGCGTCGTGGAGCTCACGCGCCGGTGGGGCGCCTTCGGTCAGAGCATGACCAACATGGCATACCGGCTCCAACTGCCGGTGGAGGCCTTGAGCCGTCTACAGAACGCGGCGCGACTAGCTGGCGTGCCAGCGGAGGCGATGACGGGTGCGCTCGCGGCGTTGCAGGAAAAACTCTACGGCGCCGCGTGGAATACTGACCCTGCCGCCGTGCACATCCTCCGGGACGTGCTGAAGATTGACCCGGGCGCACCTGGCCACGTGAAGAATACCGCCGCGGCATTTGCCGAGGTTGCGGAGGCACTGAAGAAGGTTGGCGATCCGCATACCAAACAGTTGATCTTAGATGCGCTTGGTTGGGACCGCGCGCTTATACCACTGCTTGATAATTACCAAAAGTTCCAAAAGGACGCAGACGCCACCGGCGCGAACATTACGAAGGATCAAGCCGCGCACGCCACGGCACTGATGGAGTCATGGGATCGGCTAAGCCTGGACTTGGAAGGTATCTACAACAAAATTCTCGATAGTTGGTCAGGCACGATTACCAAGGCCGTCTCCGCAAGCTCCACCTGGATTGAGGCCAACAAGGAAACGGCAAAGAGCATCACGGAAATCGGCTCCGCCGTTGGCGCCATCGCGCTACTGAAGCCCGCGGCCTGGGTCCTCCGGTTGCTTGGGCTTGGCGGTGTGGCTAGTGCGGCGGGGACCGCGGCCGTGCTCGCGTCACCGCTGGCTCTTAGTGGCAGCACGGCGCAGGCCGATATGGGGCCGAAAGACCTGGCCGAGAAGGCCGGAAAGGACTGGTCAAAGCTATCTGATGCGGAAAAGGAAGTTTACCGCAAAGGATACAATGAGCGGCCGGGTGTCATCAGCCGCGCATGGGAAGGCTCTTGGTTGCAGCGGGGGCTCCACGGCCTCGGTGATAGGTTGCTCCACGGGCCGGAAGACGTGCGGCGTGAAAGCGAGCGCCAACGCCAACACAGTGACGCCGGCAGGCCTACTGGCAATCAGTTCGCCGGTCCCGGCGTGCCGACCGGGGATCTCGGACCCGGCAAGAGCTACGTGAGTTGGAACCCGTCACGCTGGTATCATCCGCCCGGCATGGTTGATGAAACGCAAAAGGAAATGGGCGAAGACCTCAAGCGGATCGGCGACACGTTGGAACGTATGGAGGGTGAGGGCGGACTTGGCGGCGGCGGGCGCCGCGGTGGCAGCGGTGGCAGCGGTATAGGGTCCTCACCTTTGACGGTCCCCAAGGGGCCTACCGCGGCGGCCGGCAATATGCGGACGATCCATGATTATTTCCGCGGCAAGGGCATGTCTGAGCAGGAGATCGCCGGCGTTCTGGTAAACGCTAGTGCGGAATCCGGTTTTGATCCTAGTGCTTGGGGTGACAACGGCACGAGTTACGGCGTTTTTCAACATCACGGATCACGGCTTGAGGCTATGCAACGGTGGTCAGGCTCTCAAACGCCATCACTTAATCAGCAATTGGACTACACGTGGATGGAGCTTCAAACATCCAAATCCGGCACGCTCGCCGCGCTGCATGGGTCAACAAGTTCCGGCCAAGCCGGCGCCGTCTGGTCCTCCGGCTTTGAGGCGCCCGGCGGCGGCGCGGCAGAGGGCTTCCGCCGCGGAGCCGCTGCGCCTCAGTTTGAGTCAGCCTTTCAACCGCCCCCAGCCGCGCCACACGTCGGCGCATTGCCATCGTCACCGGCGGGTGCTCCCGGCGCGACGGGCCACGTGCAAGTGGACGTGCACCTTCGCGGAGCTCCACCGGGAACGCAGGCCAACGTGACCACATCCGGCCGCGTGCGCGCCGCGCCGCCTCGCGTCGAAACGCCTCTACCGCACGCGGCGTAGCATGTCCTTTACGTCCCTCACCGGCTTTGCCGGCGGCTCCGTGGGCTCCGGCTTCATGGGTGCGCTGCAAAAGGCCTACTGGCGCGGTGTGCCTTTCAGCGTGACGGGTGAGGTCACGCGCAAAGGACGCAAGGTCGCGGTGCACGAATATCCGTTCCGTGACGGCGGTTGGGCGGAGGATATGGGGCGCCAGATGCGCGTCTTTTCCTTCACCGGCTACCTGACCGGTGACATCGCGCCGATTATGCAGATGCTCTTGGACAGTGCCGCGGAGGCGCCAGGCCCGGGGCTCTTGCTGCATCCGACCATCGGCATGCAGCGCGTCATGCTTCTTTCCTGCTCAACCGCGGTCCGCAAAGAGGCGATGCGGGTCATCGAGTGCCAGTTTGAATTCATTGAGGCGGGTGAACCGAATTTCATAATGAGCCTGGTCGCCACGGCGATTCAGGTTGTTTCCGCCGCAACGTCCGGACTGACGTCCTTCGGCGGCTCCATCGGCTCCGGCGCCGGTCCTGCCGCAACTGCGGGCTCCGCCGTGATCGGGGAGGGTGTGGCCGTCACGCGTGCATTTGGCACCGTGTGCACGATGGCCGCGATGGACCCGGGCGGCCTGGTCAGCTTGGCAACCGGGATCAACGTGCCGGACCCGGACCGCTCTCTCGGTCGCTATCAATTCGGCAACGTCTCCGTCATGACGCCGTGTGACCTTGACGTGAACGGCAACCCGGACGTGGCACAAACCGTCGCGGACATGACCGCCACCGTCGCCGCGGCCCGCGCAACCCTTGTGCAAGCCGTCGCCGCCTCCACCGTCGCCGCGGCCGTGTTCTCCGCCGCCTCCGGCGCCGCCATGGTCACCGCGCTCGCCGCAGTCACGGAAGCGGTGCGCGCGACCATGGTTGACCCTGCCGACCAGGTACGCGTGTTCACCGGCCTGGCCGCGTGGAGCTATGCCGACTCCGTTGCAAACGCCGGGCTCACCGGGCTTCCGGCCTACATGGCAACCATGCGCGATTCCATGGCCGCCACGGCCCGCCGCGTGGCGCTGACCAGCCTGGCGCAAGCCGCGGCATCCTACAGGCCCGTCTCCTACGAGGACGCTCTCAGCGTGCGGGAGGCGGTTTCCGGGGCCATTGAAACGGAGATGGTCGCCGCCGGGGACGCCGGGGACGATGACGCATATGCGGCGCTCCGGTTGCTTCGCCTCGCCGTGTGGCAGGACCTGACCACGCGGGGCGCCACACTGCCGCAAGTGGTCACTGTGACGCTCCCGGCGCCCATGCCGGCGCTGACGGTTGCGCAGCGGCTCTACCGGGACGCCTCCCGCTCGGACGAGGTGACGGCCGCGGCCAACGTGCCGCATCCGGCCTTCCTGCCGACCACCATGCAGGTCCTCGCGCAATGAGCGGCGGCACGCCTTGAGTGGCCTGCTTAGCGTGTTCTCCGGTGCGCCAGGCGTGCCGGCCGGGGCGGACCCGGACGAGGTATCAATCCAGGTTGGCAACCGCCGTATCACGGGCTGGCAGACGGTTGGGATCACGCGAAGCGTGGAGGCCATCCCGAACAGCTTTCAGGTGACGGCCGCGGACCAATATCCGACTGATCCGACCCGCGTGATCTTCTATCCCGGGCAGACCGGAGGGGAAGAGCTCACCATTCGCATCGGCACGGACCTGGTCATCACCGGCTATGCGGACCGCTATGCAATCCAGATCGGGCCGCGCCAGCATGAGGTCATTATCAGCGGCCGGGGCAAAACGCAGGACCTCGTGGATTGCTCGGCGGACGTTATCAAAACGCCGGACCTGCAAGGCGCCTCGCTCAGTGCGCCAAATCTCCGGGACCTGGCACAGCGGCTATGCCGTCCGTTCGGATTGACGGCGCGCTCCGCGGTGGAGGACCTGGGCAAGCCGATTCCAAACTTCACCGTCGCCATCGGTGAAACGAGCTATGAGATATTGGAGCGCATCGCGCGCTTTGCCGGCTACCTGATCTATGAGGACGAAACCGGCAACGTCGTGCTTGATCGCGTGGGGACCGCGAAAATGTCCTCCGGCTTCGTCATGCCGGGCAACATTGAAGGCGCGTCCTCCACCTTGGCGATTGACGGCCGTTTCAGTGACTACACCGCGGTCTGGCAGTCAGTGAACGCCTATGCGGAAATCAATCCGCTCGGCAACCAACGCGCCACGGCGCACGACAAAACCATGCCGCGCTACCGGCCGCGGATCATGGTCAGTGAACAGACAGACAATGACGCGACCCTGGCGCAGCGGCGCGTTGACTGGGAAATGGCGCGGCGCATCGGGCGCAGTCAAAGCATCTATCTCACGTGCGATTCCTGGCGGGACACCGCGGGGCGCCTCTGGACGCCGAATCGTCTGGCGAAGGTTTCCGCGCCGTATCTGAAGCTCAAAGACGTGGAGTGGATCATCGGCAACGTGACGTTCCGGAAGGATCAGAGCGGGACGCATGCGGACCTGATCCTGATGCCGCCGGATGCTTACGCCGTGGAGCCGGCGCCGCTCTACCTCTGGAATCGGGAGCTTGAGCAAATGCCGCCATCCTCGCAGGCGCCAAATCCGGCGGGAGCCGTTGCACAAACCGCTCCCGCTCCGGCTTCGGCAGGACTTCCGACTCAACCCGCACCATTTAATCATTGAGCGTGACGCGTGGATTTGGAAGCGCGAGTCGCTCTGCTAGAGCGAGAGCTTGCACGGCTGACGCGCCAGCGCGGCCAGGCGATCAGCTTCGCGCGAAGCACCATGGCGCCCGTTGACACCGGGGCCGTGCAGACATCGCAAGGGCAGTTTGACGCCTTGAGCATTCGGGACGCCATGCCGGTCCTGCAACACTACGGATTTGCCTCCGCCATGCCGGTGAACGGTGACAAGGTTGTGGCGCACATTGGCGGTCAACGCTCTCTGGCGGTGGTCATCGCCACCGGGCATCAAACCTACCGCCAGCGCAATCAAGCGGTGGGAGAGGTCACGCTCTACGATATGTGGGGCCGCACCATCCGCCTCACGTCAACCGGCATCACGATAAACTGCGGCGCGGTTCCCATGACGATCACGGGCAATTTGCGTGTGACCGGCTCCATCACTGCCGGCTACGGCGGCGCCGATCAAGTGGGCTTGCAGTCGCACCGCCACGGAACGGGCGCTGCGGCGGCCGGAACCTCAATCCCCACGGCGGGGACCTAACCGATGTCGGACCTGCCGCCGCAAGGTGACGTTAGGCTGTCATGGGACCCGGTTAATGCACGGGCGGACGTGACCATGTTTGCCTCCGGGTCATTTCTGGAAACCGGGCACGATCTAGAAAGCGCAGTGCTAATCAGCCTGTTCACGGATCAAACGGCGGACCCGGATGACGTGCTCCCGCCGGACATGGTCAATGACCCGCGGGGCTGGTGGGCTGACACTTACACCGGCGATCTCATCGGTTCAAAGCTCTGGCAGGTTTTGGGGCGCGTCCGCAATCAGGACACACTCAACTTTGCCGGTGACGCGACGCGCAAGTCGCTAGCGTGGATGCTCACTGATGGCGTGGCGAGCTCAGTGGAAGTGGTGCCGAGCTTCTACGGCTCCGGAGGCCTCCGCCTGGATATTGCCATCACGGGGCCAACCGGGATGACGAGCCGCTTTTCATTCGTGTGGCAGGCGCCGGCGGGGCTCAGGCTCCCATAGCTGACCGCGCACGCAGCCGGAGCACGTGCCACGCCATTTTCGCGACCAACCTTAACGGCATTACGCCAACAGGCGATGCAGGATGTCACCGCGTCCGATTTACCGGGCGCGGACGGCTTCTTGCGTCGCTCCGTGTTGCGCGTGCTCGCTTGGGTTCAAGCCGGCATGGCGCATCTGCATTACGGCTATCTGGACTGGATCAGCAAAGAGTCGATCCCGATCACGTGCGATGCGGAGTTCCTGGAAGCGTGGGCAGGCCTAAAAGGTGTAGTGCGGGAGCCGCCGACCTTCGCTACCGGCACATGGTCCGGGACCGGGACCGTGGGAACGGACCTGCCGGCTTTAACGCCGATCCTCCGTAATGACGGGTTTCAGTATCAAACGACCGCGGATGCAACGGTCGGCGGAGGGAGCACCGTCACGGCGCCGATCATAGCGCTAACGGCCGGGAGCTCCGGCAATGCGGACGCCGCGACGCCGCTCAACCTGGCCCTGGTCATCGCGGGCCTCAACACCGTGGGCTCCGCCTCTGGTGCAATCATTGGCGGGGCGGACCTGGAAACGGACGACTCACTCCGGGCGCGCATGTTGGCGATCTATCAGTATCCGCCGCAGGGCGGCTCCAAATCAGACTATGTTGAATGGTGCATGGCTGTGCCAGGCGTCACGCGTGCATGGTGTGCGCCGATGCTGGCCGGCGCCGGGACCGTTACCGTCTATACGATGTGGGATGTCGTGGAGGCGGCGCACGCGGGATTTCCGCAAGGCACGAACGGCGGAGCAACCGGGGAGTCGCGCAACACGGACGCCACCGGGGATCAACTCATTGTTGCGAATTATATCTACCCGCGTCAGCCCGTGACGGCGCTGGTCGATAGCCGGGCTCCGGTGGCGCAGCCGCTCGCGTTCACGGTGGCCGGGCTCATTCCGTCCAATACCACGACGCAGGCGGCCGTCACCGCCGCACTGCAAGGCATGCTCTACCTGAAGGCGTCCCCGCTGGCAGATACGCTGATAGATCAAAGTGACGCGGATGCCGCGATCAGTGCCGCACCTGGCGTTGTCTCATTCCGTGTCACCGCGCCGACATTTCCGCAGACGCCGACGGCGGGAAACATTTTCACGCTCGGCGTCATCACTTGGGCGTAGCGCATGGCAGGACCCGTTTTTGATGATGATGACTACACGCAAGCGATGGCAAACCTCCTGCCGCGCGGACGCGCCTGGCCGCGGGACCCGGACGCCTTTCTCATGGCGCTCTTGCGGTCCCTTGCGCCGACCTATTCCCGGAGCGGCGCAGCGGCGGCGGGCCTTATCGATGACGTGTTTCCCGCAACGACCAACTCATTCCTAACTGAGTGGGAGGAATCACTCGGCCTGCCGGACCCGTGCACCGTATTGGGCGCGACGGTCACGCAGCGGCGCAACTCTGTGCTGGCGAAGCTGGTCGGCAATCCAGGACAGACGGAGGCCTATTTTATCGCGGTCGCCGCGGCGCTTGGTTTCACCATCACGATCACTGAGGGCGCCGCTGGAACGCATCAATGGACGATCCACGCGTCATTGAACAACATCGTGTATTTCAAGGCGGGCATCTCCGTTGCCGGTGATCCTTTGGCGTCATGGGGCAACTCAGAATTGGAGTGTCGATTGAACATGCTCAAGCCGGCGCATACGCAACTCTTGTTCGCCTATACCTGACGCGGGCGCTCCATGTATCGCATCGACAATGCAACCGCGGTCCCGTCCGGAAGCGGCATACCGGCGCCAGCGGCGCCAGGTCCGCGGCCGAACGGGTATTTCACGGTGGGCAATCCATCTGGACCCGTGCCGGCGACGGTCGTTGATGCTGACTGGCTCAACTGTATCCAAGAGGAAATCTGCACCGTCATTGCGGCCGGCTCCATCGCGTTGAGCAAGGGCTCCCAACGCAACCTGCTTGATGCGCTATTCGCCATGCACGGCGTTCAAGTGTTTCATGCAACTGGCACATTCACGGTGCCGGCCGGCGTGACCAGATGCGATGCTGAAGTATGGGGCGGCGGCGGTGGTGGCGGCGCCTCGTCAGGCGCTAATTATGGCGGCGGCGGGGCCGGCGGAGGGTATTCACGCAAATTATGCACAGTGACGCCGGGACAGGTTATTACGGTCACAGTCGCCCCAAGCGCAATCGGCGGCGCTGCCGGAGGGTTTAACGGTGCCGGCGGAGCAACATCCTCCTTCGGCGCATTCTGCACCGCGACCGGCGGGGCTGGCGGTTTCGGTTCGACGGCGGGCGGCGGTCCGAGCACGGTCGTTGGTGTCGGCGCCAGCGGCGATATAAATTTCAACGGCACGTCCGGCGGTGACGGTAGTTTGGCGCTCGGCGGCGGCGGCTTCAGTGGCGCCTCATTCGGCGGGGCCAGTTCGCCGCAGGTGTCCTCTGGATCAAAACCGCAGACGGCGGCCTTTCCCGGTGTTGGCGGGAGAGGGGCGTCAAACGGCTCAGTGGCCGGTGGTGATACGGCCGGCGGCCTTGTCGTGGTAAGGTGGTGAACGCCATGGCGGATTACGCTCGCATTGCTGATGGCGTCGTAGCGGAGCTCTTCACGCCACCGCCAGGCGTTGTGATCGCTGACTGCTTTGTGGTTGAGGTCGCACGGACCTTCGTTGAAGTTCCGGCCGGTGTGACGCCGGAGCAAGGATGGACGTTCAACGGCACATCCTTTGCTGCTCCCGTTGTGACGCCTCCGCCTCCGCCGACCTTGCAGCAACAGGCCATGGCGCTATTGGCGGGGCCGGTCAACGTAGCATGCGCCAGCGTGCCAGCGCTCAACGGGAGCTATCCGCTTGACGCGGTGAGCCAAGCGCAGATCACCGGCATTGCGTCAGCGATTTCCGCCGGCCTCGGCCTGCCATCCGGAGCGGCCACATTCAACTGGCCGGATGCTTTCGGAGCTCCGCACGCCTGGCCGGCGCCGCAGTTCACCGCGTTCGCCAAGGGCGTGATGCAGTTCCTCTACGCGGCGGCGCAAGTGGCGCAAGGCCATAGCACGACACTACCCTCCGCCACGCTCACGCTGACGTAACGGCTCCCGCAGTGCCATCCCTATCCCGCACCGTCGCCGTGCCGCTCCCGTCCGCGGCCTACGGGCACAAGATCAACCGCGGCCCGATCATCCTACCGGCGCAGAGCCCGAGTGATCTTCTGGATTACACACTGGACTTGAGCGCCTGGCTCGGAGACGCCAATGACCAACTCGCGTCCGCCTCCGTTGTGCCGCTCGCTGTCAATCCTTTGGCCATCGCGATTCAAACGCTGACGATACAGGGGAGCGCGATCACCGCGTGGATCACGGCGGGAGCTCCGGGCATTTGCTATGCAATGGAGTTTGAGATTGTGACACGGAACGGCCGTGTTTTGATCCTAGAGTGCAGTATTGACATCATTGATGGGCCGCTGGCGCCTCCGGCGGCAATGCCGGTGTGGACGCCGGCAGGCGGTATGGATTTCCGCTCCGCGGTGAATATCGCGAATTACCCGCTCATTCTCTAGCTTCAAAAGGGGCCGCGAATGCCGCAGACGACAACCTCCGTGGAAATTTATGACGCGGCCGGAGTGCGCCAGAATTTTGTCGTTGAGAGAGACAGTGCAACGGGCACGTTTACGCCGCATCATGTCACGACCGCACCTGTTATCGCCTCGACCGCTCTTGAGGGCTCACACGTGTTCGCCGTGGGGGAGGCAAATGTTTTTGCCGTAACGGCAACCGGCCTTTCAGCGTTCGCATGGTTGATGCTCTTTGACGCGGCTGCCGTTCCGGCGGACGGCCCGGTGACGCCGCTGGCGGCAATCCAGGCAACCTCACTGGCAGTCGTTCAAATAGCGTGGGGCGGTGTCGCGGCCTCATTGGGGGCCGGCGTCGTGGCCGTGCTCAGCACAACCGGGCCGTTCACAAAGACGGCCGGGCCGACCGGCTTCCTGTCCGCGCTCGTAGCCTGACCACGCCGCACCCTCGACCGGAGACGCCTGCATGATCCGATGGCTTCTCGCTGCGCTGGCGTTGCTGGCGCTTGCGCTCCCCGCCGCTGCACAACCGAACGCGCCTCCGCCGAGCGCTCAAAACCCGGTCTATACCTATTGTTGGAACGGAACGGCGATGGCGGTGTGTGGCTCGCCGATCATCGGCACTTACGCGAACGGTGCCGTAGCGATGTCCACGGCCGCGGCTCAAGTGTTCCCGGCAAACGCGGCGCGCGTGCGGATCAAGCTGCTCAACAATAGCGGCATCGGCACGGCCGGCGGAACGGCAATCGTCATCTGGTGCCGTTGGGGCACGGTTGGCGCCGCGCCAGCGGTGCCAGGCGGCGTCGGTTCATTCGCCCTACAGCCGAACGGCGGCGGGATTGATGACCAAGGGCCGGGCATAAATCAGTCCGCGCTGAACTGTGCCTCTGAAAGCGGGACGCCAACACTTTATGCGGAGCAATACTGATGAAGCGACGCAAGCTGCTATCTGGGGCTGCGGCCGTAGCGGCGGTCGCTGGTTTGCCGCGTGACGCTCGGGCGGCAATCGTAAATCCGCCGGCGCCGCCTATCCCGCCTTTCGTGACGACTGCGGCAAACTTGGCGCCAGTTTATCGTAACCTCGCGACCAAATGTGCATTTGCGAATGCCGGGGCCGTCACAGGCAACACCAACTACCGCGGCAGGATAAGGCTTACCGCTGTAGCGGATATCGTCGATCCGGTGGTGGTATATGGCAACTTCTCGGGGGGGCTTCTACCCGAAGTAGACCCTGTCAATAATGGGATCACGTTCCGCGCCGCCATCGAGTACCCGATTGGAACGGGCCTTACGCCACTCTGGTACAACGGCTCGCGGGATATGGTGCTTGCCCCCGGTGGGCAAGGCGGGTTCGACGCAGCCGGCATTCTGATCCCGGCAGGCTCAGCATTCTACGCCCACACGCGGATGATCGTTGGGACAACCGGTGAGACGATCGGCCCGACCAGCACGATCATTCAGGGCACAACGGACGGCTATCAGCTAGATCAACTCACGACTGACAATACGTCTACGATCGGCGCGACCTACGCGACGACAAATCAAAACTTTAATATTGGCCCTTTGGCTGTTCTTGGACGCCTCCGCGCCTCCGTAGGAGTTCCGTCCGTGCTCATCCTTGGGGACAGCATTGCGGCGGCAACAGGCGATACCAATAGGGATTACTCAGGCTTTATCGCGCGCGGCATCGGAGCGACGTTGCCTTTTATGACGTTAGCAAAATCGAGCGCGCAAGCGAACCATTGGACCGCCTCTCGAATTTACTCACACGTCGCGGCTGCGGCTGCTTGCGGGGCGACGCATGCGATTAGTGATATGGGCACTAATGACCTCGGAGCCGGGCGCACGGTCGCGCAAATTCAAGCTGATCTGATCGCCTTTTGGACGTTGTTCACGTCACGCCGGATCAAAGTCTGGCAGACGACGCAGACGCCGCACACAACCAGCACTGACACGTGGGCCACTTTGGGCAACCAGACGCCCCTTGCGGCTTATTCTACGAACAACGCCTGGGCGACGCTCAACGACTGGATCAGGACGACGCCCGCGCCCCTCTCGGGTTACATCGAAGTCGCGGATACCGTGACGCCATCACGCAACACTTGCGCGTGGAATGTAGGCTCCGTCTATCTCACGGACGGATTTGGTCTACACCCCAGCCCGGCCGGGCACGCGGCAATGGCCGTCCCCGTTGCTGCTGCTGTAGCGACCTTCACCTGATGCATTTGATGTGGCTACCGTGGCCAACGTCATAGCGACGGTCACGCTGACCCCCATTTGAAGGATAAATTTCCGTGAGCGGACTGTTCTTAACTGACGCCGGTCGGCGCGGGGCCGATCAAAGCATGGTTGGGTTAGTCCCGTCAGTAGCGGGTCATTGATGCCCGCGCGCCGCACCCTCGACCGGAGACACTTGCATGATCCGATGGCTTCTAGCCGCGCTGGCGTTGCTGGCGCTTGCGCTCCCTGCCGCTGCGCAACCGACCGCGCCGCCAGTGAGCGCTCAAAATCCAGTCTATACCTACTGCTGGAATGGCACATCGGTCGCAATCTGCGGGTCACCGGGCACGTCACCGTCTGTTGGCGTGCTTCAGCAAGGCCCGTGGACGCTTTCTCAGCCGGATGCCGATGTCGGCCTCGATCAGACCTATACGGCGGCATTCACCACAACCGCGCAGTCTCTCACATTCGCCACGACCGGCTTCGGCTCGATCAGCGTCGTTACCGACTTCACCTCCGGTGTGGGAACCCTAGCATATCAGGAAGGACCGACGAACAGTGGCCCATGGTCCAACACACGGTGCCTTACTGACAATGCCAACGCCAACATATCGACCTCGGCATCCGTCCTCTCGTCTACCGTCACGACATCCATCACCTGTCCGGTACAGTCGCTTTATTTTCATATCGTCGCCAACCCGGTAACATCCGGCACGATCAACGTCACGGCAATGGGGCGCTTCGTTCCGAAGCAAACCGCGATCCAGGTACTTAAATCGCCTGCGACATTCACGCGTATAATGAGCGCGGCCACTACCAACGCCACGCCCGTGGCAGGTTCTCCGGCCCTTCTGTATCAGATATTTGCATGCAACTCGAATGCCGCCGCGCGCACAGTCCACGTCTATAATACCAACGGGACTCCAACGGCAGGATCAGGAACTCCGGTTATCTCGGTTCTAGTGCCTCCGGCGAATTGTTCCCCCACGTTTGGCGTCGATAGAAGCGTCTTGTTCCCGAGCGGAATAGGCTTGACGATAACTGCGGGATTTGTCGATAGCGACGCGGTTGCCGTTGCAGCAGGAGATGTCTCGGTCACTGTTCTGTGGGCCACTTCGCCATGAGGAACGCAATTGCGCTGTTGCTGGCAATGGGTCTGCTGACCGGAACAGCCCATGCCTATTGCGCGGGACCATCGCGCGCCTCTGGCAACATCACCGTTAGCGGTGCCACGATCCTGAAGGACGGCACCCCGTGGATCATGAAAGGCACGACAGTCCTGGGGGCGCAGGGCACGAATGCCTACAACGCGACCGATGCTGGCATAGCAGCATCTGTGGCGGCATGGGGACAGGCTGAGATTGCTGCCATCAAGGCAATCGGCGTCGATACGGTCAGGGTACAGGTGCAGCAAGTCTATGCCGACCCAGGTTCGGCGCATTACGACGCCGCCTATCTCGCGCTTGTGATCTCTGCCATTAGGCAACTACGTGATGCCGGTTTTGTCGTCATGCCGACGATGTTCTGGCTGCACGTCGATGCGAACAATATCGGCACGCCGGACGGACCAAGCCCGGCAACCTGGCGAGCGTGGCGCGCGGTGATGCCGCAGTTCGCCTGCGATCAGGGCGTTGTGCCAGATATCGCCAACGAGCCGCTGGCCGAGGCGGACAGCATCCCGCAATCATGGTGGGCATGGCAGGCGCAACATCAGCCGATCGTCGATATGTTCCGCTCGTGGGGAGCGAAGAACGCCATCATCGTCGAGGGCATGCTCGATGCCGGCTACATGACCGGAGCCAATGCTGCGACGGCCGGGACAGGCTACGTCGTGGGCGATGTGCTGTCGGCTGTCGGTGGTACCTACGGCTATCCCGCGAGGTTCTCGATCACGACGGTGGATGGCGGCGGCGGATGCGTAACGCTGACGCTCAAAAGCAAAGGCTCGTACTATCCTGGGGCGTTCTATCTGCCAATCAATCCGGCCGCTACGACAGGCGGCCACGGCAGTGGGTGTACGCTGACGCTGTTGCCGACCACGCACGCGGCATTGAGCGGGCAGACAGCCACGGCGGCAACGCTGGCCCTGGTCGGCGTCTCGGGCCTCGCTGACCCCCGCAAGAGCCTGATTTATTCGATTCACCTCTATGTCAATGCCGGACTTGGGACGCCAGATACATGGGCTGCGCGGTGGACCTATCTGTCCGGGGTGCTTCCGGTGCAGATCGGCGAGTGGGACCTTGCGTCGCAGTTGGCATGCAATACCGATCTGGCGACGTACGTCACGACGTTTCTACAAACGGTACAGTCTGCCGGGTATGGCCTATCCGTCTGGGCCTACGATCAGACGCCGGAAATGGTGACTGACCTCGCGACGTTCACACCGACAACCTACGCCGCGTTTGCCTGCGGCGGCGCGAACGTCGGCGGTCCCGGCAATACGATCTCGAACTACTGGAAGACGGGAACAGTGACCATCCAATGAGCACCCCAACAGTGTCATCCTTCTGGTGATGAGCGGGACAGTGGTGACGTGCCTGTTCCAATCGCGCCCCGTTGCATGCCAAGCCGTCAAGCAATGGGTTCCGCCGCGATTGCTGAAGGACATTCCAAGCTCCTGCCAATGATGGATTGATGATGCCAGCGCGTCGCATTCTGATAGTTGAAGACGATTTGATGCTCTCTGAGATGCAGCGGGACTTGCTGACCAGGGCCGGCTTTGAGGCAACGGTCCTGGGGAGCCTGCTTGACGCCTATCAGCGCGAGACATGGACCGGCATCGACATCGCCATCGTTGATCTATGGTTGCCGCCGCCGATGAAGGGCACAGAAGTTATGGCCTTCCTGGCGTCAAATTTTCCGGCGATCCGGCGCGTCATGGTCACCGCTGATGATGAGGCACCGCAGACGGCGCGCGATCTTGCCCACGTCGTGCTGATCAAACCTTATACCGGGCCGGTCCTGATCGGGGCGCTAGAGTAACGCATGGCCGAGCCTGAAGACCGCGCCAGCTTCGCCTCCCGCGCCGAGGCGCAGCGGATGGAGTTGCTGGCTGAATTGCGCCAGCAGCTTCAGCCCGAGAACAAGAAATGGCTCAACTTCTCCACGCGGATCGATCTCGGACACTTGCTGACGGCGCTGACAATCGTGGTCGGCGCATTGGTCTATGTGCTAGGCTATGCCAACAAGACTGATGAGGCGATCAAGACGGCGAATGATGTGAAGGTAACTGTTACATCCCAGATCACGGAACTAAAGACGACGATCAATGACGGCAACAATGAGATCAAGCGTCAGATCGCCAATTTGCCGGACGTAGCAGCACGGCTCCACGGGGCCGAACAGCGGCTTGATCAGAATGAGGCGGACCGCCACCGCATTGACGGTGAGATTTCCCGGCTCGGCATCGTCGCAGCGCAAAATCGGTCAGACATCGACAACCTCATGCGGGCATCCTCGTATCCGCTTGGTCCGCGCCGGTGAGGCGTTTGCTGATACTGTTGCTGCTCGCCGGTTGCCGCACTGATCCGCCGCCGGCGCCGCGGGCACCGCCGCCGCCGCAGATTGATCTACCGTCTGATCTACGGACCTGCTCGGGGACCGTGCACAAGCCGCCGGTGCCTCCCCGCATCCGGACGATAGAAAGCGTCGTGGTCTATGCCAACGCGCTTGAGGCTGCACTGATGCAGTCGGAAGACGTGCGAACCGCATGCGCCCGCCGGCTCAATCGCGTCATCGAGAAGGTCGATGCCGCCAATGCCGCCGCCGCAGAGAGGACACCGCAATGACCGTTGACGCCTTCACGGTGTGGGGGGCTTTCCTTATGACCGCGGAGGGGGAGCTCAGCACGGACCCGCGCGACGCCGGGAATTGGACTTCCGGCATGTGCTTCATCGGGACATGCAAGGGGACAAAATTCGGGATCTCAGCCGCCGCCTATCCGGACCTGGACATCGCCAACCTAACGTCTGAAGCCGCGCTCGCTCTCGCCAGGCGGGACTATTGGACGCCGTGCCATTGTGACGCGTTCCCGCCAGCGCTCGCCGTGGTCGTCGCAGACGCGGCCTACACGTCCGGGCCGCTCACGGCCAAGCGGGCACTTCAGCGCGCGCTGCTCGTGACGGCGGACGGTATTATCGGACCGGAGACGCTAGCCGCGGTCGCCAGTGCCGCGGTGGCGCATTCGGTCGCCGGGCTCCGCTCTGGCTTGGAGGACCTGCTCGTGGAGTTCATGGCGCAGCGTGAGGTTTACGAGACGGGCCTATCGAGTTTCCGGACCTTCGGCCTCGGATGGACCCGGAGGAATGCGCGAGCGCTCATGGTGGCGTGCACCTTGCTCTAACTCCGGCGTCATGGCCTCTGACAGCGTATATACGGCATCAAGCCTGTAGGACGGGCCGTGAAGGCCTCTTCACTGTCCAGGTATCAGCGGGACCGGGACTAACAAGGGCATTCACGGGGGCCGTCAACTACCCTCCCATTTGCGTCAGTTAGTCCGACATCAGCTGGCGTAACTACGCCCACTCTACACTGTCGTATATACTAAGTTCAAGTTGTCACTGCGGCACAGGGGTTACTTGCGTTTGGATTTTGTCAAATCGTGTTATTTCATGTTAATTCGGGGCCGGCGGGGCAACCTGCCGGCCTTTTCTTGTGCCCGGGCTCCGGGCAGAATCACCGCATGCCAGACCTCATTCCCAACTTCACGACGCCGGAGGGCCGCGAGCTCGGCCGCCACATGGCGCGGCTCTGTGACGTGGAGCTCCTCGGCAAGCCGGATCGCCGGTGTGCAACGTGCGCCTTTCGCGCCGGGGATCACTTGGCGAACGGGTCCCCGATAACCTTGATGTGCGCGCTCAAGTGTTCATTGGAGGGGACGCCGTTCTACTGCCACGAGGCAGACCGGCCGTGTGCCGGATGGTCCGCGATGCACGCGCGGCCGGGCAAGGCTATCCGGACTCTGTGGGAGCACTGCTGCGGATTCGATTAGGGCGGGTTCGCGAATCGGGAATGGCGGGGATCAACCCGAGTCATTGCGCCGTTTTTCTTGCCACCGCCGGGCAAGTTCCGCCTCTCGTCGCCGCGCAATCGCCGCCAGGGAGGGCAGGGCGGGGCCGCCGCGCCACTCAGGAGCCTCTTCCTTCCTAAAACTTACTTGCTTCCTTGCGGGCGCGTTCTTGCCACCATAGCGGAGCCGCACGTCCGGCCGCGGGATCGCCGGGCCGTTGGGCATGGTGCGCTCGTAGATATTGGCCTCCCGCCTCCTGAGAACGCCGTCAGCGGCCGTGCGGTAGGACCGGCGCCAGTGTAGCAGGCCAAGGGCTCCCGCCCGCCGTAGCGCCTCCCCTACGGTCCGCCGGTGGCAATGCGTGGCCGCCGCAAGCTCCGCGTGGGTCACCTGGCAGTGCCCGGCGTCCGCCATGTCCGCGACCAGGCTGATAATCACCCGATGGTTCTCGGTGATATTGTGGAGCGCCCGCTCAATCTGAAGCCGGAGCCGCCAGGTAAACAGGGTATCCGTCTCAAGCGAATATAGCATCCGTCCCCTCTTCCGAGGGCGGCCCGCAAGACGTGCTCCACCGCGGCAAGCTCGGGGCTTGCTTTTCCGGCCGGGGGATGGCACATGGATCGCCTGGTGTTGGCGATGTTCCCCGCTTCCAACGGGGGCGTGCTTTTCCGGAGACGGAAGCGGTGGGCGGTCTTTGTTGGGCCGCCCTACGTTTTTCAGCGCATTGCTATGACATCCTCTACCGCAGAATCGGCCGCGGGTCGCAAACCCTTGCACAACCGCAGGATTCTGGCGAGAGGCTATTCAATGGTGCGCGAGCGATACGTCCCGCCAGGCGCCGCGGCGCCACACTTTCACGCCGGCGTTGATCTAGATCAATGCCAAATCAACCCAGACGCGCTACGGTAGCGGCGTATTCTATATTCCGGCGCCGCGGGCCTACTCGGTTCGCTTCCGGACACCGGCCGGATCGGCTATGAGCGCCGGTCGGCTCGCGGCGCTGCACTCCCGATCCATAGGCGTTCCGGCCATTGTGGCGTCCTCTCACTCAGGCGCGGTAACAACCGGGGCGATGCGGTCCGCCTTGACCAGCACGGCCGCGCGCGGGTCATCATCCCACGCCACGAAATAGCCGATGCCAGCGCGTCCGCCGTCAACGGAGCCGAGGACCGTGGCCAGGGTGCCGTCCGGGTGCCCGTCCCGCGGCTCACTGTTGACCTTGCGGACCCGACTCCCGTTGCGGAGTGCGCCAGGCGCTTCATCGCGAACGTGGAGGCCTTGCCAGCCCGGGAACAGCCGAAACGGGAGCTCCGCCATCAACCGGCCGTTGGCGGCACATAATCCGCCGGCGGCCGGACGAAGAGCGTTCCGTCATCCTCCGCAATCCATCCCTGCTCACGGCAGAATTTGGTGATGTCCTCACCGGCGGCCTCATGGAGCATCATCAGCATTTTCGCGTGCTCCAGTGGAAACAGGGCGATCACACGGGACACGTCTTTCGGCACGTGCTGAAGCACGGCGCGGCGCATCGCGGCGAAGCCGGAGGCCTGGCCGGCGTTCAACATGGTCACGATCGCCTCTTGGGATAGGCGCGGGTCCGTGGTCGTCACCTGCAACATCACCGCGAAGCTGAAGCGCTTTTCACTGTCCGCCATTGGATTGGAGCTCCCCTATTTCACCGCCTGATAGAGCGCGTCGAGTGCGCGGACCGCCGCCACGTAAAGCCGAAACACGTCCGACGAGGCGTATTGCAGGCCGCCTTTCGCCGCTTGAAGTCGAACTATCCCGTCCGCCGCCGCGTCCCCGAGGTTGTGGAGGACAAGCGCAGTGACCAACGCTCGCTCTTCCGCTGTGGCCGGCGCGTCGGTGTGCGGGTCAGGCATCGGCAGGCGCGCACCGCGGCCCTTGCCGTTCTCGCCGATGTGTTCCCACGTCGCCCAGAACTTGCACGAGTGGCAGGCTTCACCGCTCGGGTTTCGCATCGTATCCCCTTCTATAACTTGAGCGTTTGCAGGCGTGCCCCATCAGTCAGGCGCGGTAAGTGTCGGAGCGGCCTGTAAGGTGCGACGCTTCCAGGCGATGAACTCCTCAAGCCCGTCGAGCATGTGGTCGTCCTGCGCACCGCGGACGATCAGCCGGATGTAGTGCCCCTCTCGCGCCTCAACGCGGAACACTTCTCGCTCTCCCTGCTCATTCGCCATTCAGCCCCTCCCTTGCATCCCGAGCGTTTGCAGGTCGAGTAACCGCTGTTGCTGCTGGTAATCGAGCCGCCCATTGGCTGCCTTCCCGCAAGCGAACGCGATTTCATCCATGCCGATCCGCGGCACCGTCCCCGCCTTCAGATCGGCGTGCAACTGGTCCGCCACCGTTTCGGCTATCTGCCGCAGGTCATCCATCGGACTGTCCCCTGTATGGCAGCAACCAGTCGGGGCAAGCATCTGGCGGCAGGACATTCGCGACGCGGCTACGTAGGCTGTCCAGCCCATCGTTTGACCAGTTCGCACCCTCGTCAGTCAGAGCATCGGACAGGGCCGCAATTAGCTGCCAGTGCGTCCGCATCATCTGCCAATGTACTGCGCTTGCTCGCTGTCTGTTGCGCGTCTCATATTCAATGTTACCCATCAGCCTACTCCCTCGGCTCGGGCGGCGGCGGCAGCGGCATCCAATGTGTTGGTTCCGACCATGGGGGATTGCCGTCTTTGGCAAACACCCACATGCCAGGACGATCCCGGCGCCAGATGTCCCATAGCAAGATCCCCCACCAATGGTCGCCCGCCACGACGCCGCGTTGCGCATCGGGCGGCGAGCCAGTGTGGCGGCCGTAAAAGAGTGCAGCATTGCCGTCCTTCGGGGCAGTCTCGATCGGCTGCCAGGGCGTTTGAATCATCGGCCTACTCCCTATCGGACACTCGCAATTCGGCCACGGGCACACCGTAGGATGCTGGCAAATTCGCTCACAGGCGCAGCAGCCAGGACACAGCGAGCACGCCACCGATGAACCAGACAGGCCACCAGTAGGTGGCCCATGAAAAGAAGTCGTTGCGCGGCGGTCGCCACCAAGCGGTCTTGTGCGGGCAATCCGACCACGGACATCCTGGCCCGACGTCCTTCATGGTGATGTAGCAGGTGGAGCACCATGGACCGACGCCAGCAGGCTTGCGCGGGGCAATCAGCCGCTTGGCAAACTCTGGCGTGATTTCCTTCCTATCGCTCATGGTGTCTCACAAATCTATCTGACGTTTGGAAACGGTCGGTTGCGCAGGCATTGTGAATCTGGCTCATCGCAATGGCGGCCCGACGCGGACCAGGATCAGGCCCATCAAGTGCGGATTTCGGTCGATGATCCGGATGCCAGGGAACTTCGCTTGGAGCTTTCTGATGTAGCGGTCGGCCTTGGCGTCATCTTCGACCACAAAGCCGTTCATGGGCGGCTTGTCGGCTGAGGTATCCGGAGCGTCCATAACCGACCTGCCAATCATCTCGATGCGCTGATCCTCGCTCAGACGATGGGTGTCCAGGAACGCCTTGACCATCGGCCACTCCTTCAATCGCGCTGGGCATTAGACAACCAACGGAGTTTGCGGCTTCGTCTCCATGCGACGCGGCCACGCTGGATCGTGCGGACAGGTTGGCGGTAGCGCCTCGTCGATCCAGATCGGAAAGGCGTTCGGATCGCCGCAGACCGGGCAAGGTAGCTTGGCCATCAGCCACTCCTTATGTCGGCGGGTCCTGTTCCTCCACCGTGCCGTCGGGCCAGATCAGCCTGATCTTGACCGGGCAGCCGATCTGCTTGGCGAGTGGCGGAATGTAGACGTTCTCTGCCCTTTTTATCGTCCGCTCCCACACGACCGTGCCATCGCGTGTGCTGAGAGCCTGGACCACGAACGGAAAGCAGTCTTGCGGGAGGTCGTGTCTGGCTACCGGCAATGCCATCGGCCACTTCTCCAATCGTTCATTTGTGCATCACTTGTCCAACTGGCGAACCAGTCGATAGACCCGCACGCGCGGCCATGGTCGGTCAGCCCATAAACCGACGATCGCGCCGCGCCGCTCTAGTCTCATCAGTGCCGGATAAAGGGTCCCGGGAAGCCAGATTTTCGCGGTCGAAGCCAGCCTAACGGCGGATGCCGGTCCATCTTCGAGAGCTTTCAGCAAGCGGGCCTCCACGCGGTTGATCGCCATCGGCAGGCGAGCTATCAGGAATGCGCTGTGCCAGAGGCTTTTCCGCAGCTTTTGCAGAGTCCTAGGCTGTTGGCGACTTCGGCAGGATCGTGGTTCATGTGTTCCGCTCCGTGATTGCGTGGGCACCATCGCCCTATGCTGCATTGTGCGGTCTCAGCAGTCTTTCGGCATTTTCCGTTTCAGCGTGGTCGCAATGGAGGACTCCGCGTCCGCCAATTGGCGCCGGAGGCCCGCCACGATTTCCGCGTGACCGACCTCCGCCTCTGCCCATGACGTGTATCGGCGTTGCTCTCCGGTTTCCCCGGATTCCTCATCACTGAAGACTAGCGTCTCAAAGAGCACCGGCGGTCCGTCCTGAAACATGCTGTGGTCAAGCGCGAGGAACACGGTGGAGACGGAGAGCCCCGGCATAATCACGTCTGAGGCCACGCGACGACCGGCACTGTCCTCAAGGACGCGCTCCGCTTCTTCCGCCGTGCATGGGACCGGCAGGCGGCCGATCAGGCGATACCAGGTGGACCGCCCGCGGCTCACGGCGGGGCAGACCTTGCCGATGCCGGTTCGAACGCTTGGAGCTCCGCACAGACGGCGCGCCTCGCCATCCGTTGCGCCTTGCTGTCCTTCCCGTCCGGCGTGAGCTCACACGCCAGACGCGCGAGCGTGGCCAGGTGCGCCAGGCGGCCCGGCGGAGCACCGTCATTCGCCGGTAGGCCGGGCAGGTTATGATTGTTAGGCCCTACGGTGAGCATAGTGCGACCTGTTGCCCGCGGCGGCGGGAGCACGGCGTTGCCGGCTTCTTGGGCGTCAAGCAGGTCAAGGGCGCGGCCGACGCGCTCCCCGATGGGCTCCCCGCGCTTCGCCGCACCGTTGCGGGCCTGCATCTTGCGATGCAAGGGCACGTTCTTGATTGTCCAGTTGGCGCGGTGGTTCAGGTTGGCGTCATCAAGTGGAACACCATCCGCCTCGTCCGGGTCCGGCGCCAGGTCAGCCGCGTCCATCTTAGGCCCTCCAAGTTATGACTGTCATACCTAGCCGGGTGTAACCATAGGAGGACCGCGCCGCAAGCGCCTCAAATCCACCGGACCGCCACGACGAAAATCAACGGCGGGCAGTGCAGCGCTGCGAACTCCGCCCGGGCGTCGCGACCCTTGGCGCAATCCACAAGCTCCACGTAATCCCATGCAGCCTCGTCCCAAACACGGAGGCGGGCGAACGTGTTGCGCTCCCCGCCAAGCTCCCCGCGCTTCACGGGCTCCGCGGTGGCGCTCATTTGCCGAACATGGCGCCGGCGGCGCCGGCAAGCTGAAGGCCGAACAGGAACCAACCCCAAGCGTTTGTCGGCGTTCCGACCGCGAGCGCCTGGCCAGCAGTGATCGCCAGGGCAGTGACGCCGGCCATGGTGGAGCCCGGGTGCGCCATGACGTTCGCCGGATGAAAAGCTGGTTGCTGCGCCGTCGCTTGCAGTGCCGTGGGCAGTGTCGCGCTCATGGTGCGTCCTTCCTTACTGGATCAGGTCCGGTTGCGCTCCGGTCCCGGTGGAGCTCCCGGCGGCGGCCTTCTTGCCGCGCCGCGTGACCGGCGGCGTGCGCTGCTCGGGACCCTGCAACACATCGACCGTGCTCCAATGGATGCGCGGACCCTGCCCGTCGCCCTCAATGTGCTCAGTCCCGCCTTGGCCGATCAGCCGTTGCAGGCGGGGCTTGAGCTCTGCGAGGCCGATCTCGTCATCAACGGCCAGGATGACGCGGACGGAGAGCAGTTTGGTCATGGGATCAGTGCACCTTGCGTTGGGGCGGCTTTCGGGTCCGTGCGTTTCCAGGACGCCTTCAGCGCGGGCTCAATAACGTCAAGCCACAGCGGGCGTCGGTGCTTCTTGATCCACTCAAAACTGCCGCGCGTGTCTTTGTCATCGACCAGCCGCAAATGGTCCGTCCGGGTTTTAGTGGCCTTAAACAGCTCGGCAATCTCAGCGGCCTTGCGCGCGATCCGCGCCTCGGCCGGGTCCTCCGGCGGGTCCGGGTCCTCCGGCGGACCGCCGGGCGGAGCTCCGTCACCGGGTGCGGCGTCCTCTGGCGGCGGCGGGTCCTCCGGGGGATTCCCTCCCGGCGTTCCGCTAAGCGGGGCGTCACCGCCGCTTGACGGCCCGGCACGGGGCACATCACCGCCTGGCGGAGCGGAGTCGGCCGAATCGAGCGGGCTTTGACCGCCAGGTGCCGCAGGCTCAGTCTTGCCGCTCTTGGAGTCGCTATTATCCTCCCCGAACCTACGGCCCGTCACCGGAGCGGTGGCGGGTCCTTTTTCACCGCGGGACCATGCCAGGATCGCGGCGCCGGTAGCCTCATCAATAGGCCTGTCCAGGCGGATGATCGGCTTTAGTGCCGTGAGTAACGCCTTGATCGGGACGGGGACGCCTGGCGCCTTCACGTCCGGGAGCATGACGCTCAACGTCATTGCCCATGGGATGTCCTGGCCGCAAATGGGCTGAAGGCCCTGGTCAACCGGGATCGTCTTGCCGCGGTCCTTTCCCTCCGTCTGTTTGACCATGGCCATCTTGCGCTCTGCGCCAACAGCCAAGATCACCGGCATATTCAACTGATACAGCCGTTCGCGCATCCGCTTGTGCGCGGCTTTGGGCTCGATCCACGCCAGCATCTTCGTTGACTCCAACTTTTCAGCGTTCCCGCGCGCCATGCGGATATTGATTTCGTTATGCCAATCCAACAGGCCGCCAGGTCCGGCGTGCTCAGCCATGAAGTTGTCTATGACCAGGACCGTCGCACCTTGCTTTTGTGCCTGGCGCGCCGCTTCCTCAAAGATCATCGGCCGAAACGGCTCATGCAGGTTCAAATGCTCAAACTGGAAATCATCAGCATAGAACAAAGCGCGGCCGTTATCTGTATCAGCGTAACAAATCTTCCCGCCGTGCGCGAGGCCGGTGGCCAGGCGGAGCGCGGAGAGAGTTTTCCCCGTGCCGGGCGGCCCGGAAATCATAATCAACGGAGCGGTCGCGCCGCGGACCGCGCGCTTGTAAACGTAGCTATCCTGGATCGTGCCGCCGTCAGGCATGGGCTCGGTTCGGCGGGCTCAACGGGTCCGCCCGGGTCAAACGGTTGTCCTCAATCCACGCGCGGTTTGAGTTGCCGTTGTGCAGATACGCGACCTCCACTTGGAGAGGTCCGTCAACGCGCCAGAGGAACGCCGTAATCGTGGCCGTCAGTGACGTATCCGCGTCAATGTGCACAAGGTCCCCGAATGCGTGCACCGTGCTGAAACGGGCTCCCATGTGGCCTACCCTCCCAGAGCCGTTAGAACGTGATTGCCGCCTTGGTGGCGGAACTAAACTTGTCAGGCTCCGGCTCTGGCTCCGCGACATCTGCCATGGCGATATTGTCCAGCCACGGCGTCTGGTACTCGATCACATAGTACGGCCCTTGGTAGCCGTTCTGCTTCACCGCTTTCATGCGTGAGGCAATGTCCAGTAGTGCTACCGCGTCAGCTTTCTCGACCGTGTAATCCTGGCATCCAATCCGCACGATAAACTGCTTCATGTCCTACCCTCCCATATTTCCCGCTTTTATCATCCGCTCGATCAAGCCCGGGTCCTCCACGGCGCGCCCGATGCCGCCGATCTTGGTTTCCTCCCATGCGCGCACGACCCACGGCGGCGGGAGAATCCATTCAATCTCTGGTGGATAAGACGGCCAGGCCTCCGCCGGGTCCTGGCGGAGCTCCACGCGTGCACGGTGCTCACGGAGGCACTGCGACCATGCAGCGCGGGCCGCCTGAGACTTGGCACGGCCGACCTCTTCCGCCACCGGGTCCATCCCGAACACGCGGACCGCATGCGGCGGGCTCGTTTCTACGACCACGAACAGGACGCCGGCGGGCGGCTCCCCGCGGATGTGCTCCACACCGCGGGGATACATTGACGCTTGGATGTCGGCGCCGTGCTCGAAACAGGCGCGTCCCCACGCTTGGGGCGTCGCCAGGCCGCCGGTCGTTTTCAAATCGAGAAGCGGCGCCGCCGGATCATCCGGCAACCAATCAAGCCGAGCCCGGCACCATAGCTCCGGGTCCTCTTGCCAAAACACGCTCTGCTCAGCCTTGCCATCTGTGAACATGCCAGTCCGGGCCTGCCATTTCCGCAACGCTGAGATGGAGCGCATGGCGTTATCATAGGCCGCCGTCTTGAGCGGTATCTTGCCGGCGGCCAGGGCGTCCGCCTTCATGGCCTTGGCCGCATTGCTGCGCCAGGCGTCAACCGGGCAGTGCGCTATTCGATCCTCACCCTGAAGGAACGCGGCATGGATCGCGCTCCCCACATCCATGTCTTCGTCGCCGGAGCCGATGGACGTTTTGGGAGTTCCACCGAGGCGCGGATGCTCAGCGTAGGCGTGCGCCGGGCTCGCCCCGATGATCGTCACGGCAATGGAGCGTGACAGTGACGGTAAAACGCACGGGTCCGCGTGATATTCCAGTTCCTTCATGCCGTCATAGATGCCCGGCGCCGTGATGGTCATTGCGGCGCCTCCGCGAGCATGTCCGGTTGCGTGGCGGTTGGCTGACCAGTGAGCGCGCGGAGGGTGTCCAGGACCGCTTGCATATGCCACGCCTCGCGCGTGGCTTCCTCGACGGTCATGCGGCCTTGGCTGACGAAGCGCGGATAGACGCGCCGGCGCATCGCAAGCTCACGCGTGACGCACGCCATTTGATCCCGGAGCGGCACAGTATCGCCGGCGCGCACGGGTGCAGCCGCGTGCTTCATCACCGGAGCGCCTGGTCGGTGGATAGCAGGCGCGTCACGTCAGCATCCGGCACGGCGAGTTCGTCCAGGACCGTGCGGACATCAACAGAGCGGAGCTCCACCTCAAGCAGTGCTTTCAGGTCCGGGTCAGAAGCCGCAATCGTGCAGATAAACGCGCCGATCATGAGGCCCTTGCTGGAGCGCCCGAGCCATAGCCGGGCCGGCGCACCGTTGGCCTCAATGATCTTGTCCGTTGGTTGCACACGGATAGTCGCGTGGGGCTCCGCGAGTTCCATGGCCAGCATGCGCCGGGTCATGTCGGCGGAGAGCACGTAAACCGGCGGGACCGCGATGATTTCCGCGATAAAGGCGATACCAAGCTCCACGCCGTCCCCGCCCATGACGCGCCACAAGGCAACCGGGAGATCGCCAACGAGTGCCGTGTTCAGGGTCCGCTCTAGCTGAAGTTCCATCTGTGCCCATCTCTGCCAGTTGAGGCTGTGCTTGCCGGGTGCAGCCGCGGTGGCCTTGACGGTTGCAATCCGGCGGCAGCGCTTCCATCAGTGTGAAACCGCCGGTATCATCCGTCAACGGCCTGATTGACGCCGGTCGGATAGAATTAATAATGCGGTATTTCTAAGATAATAACAGAATGTAGTTACGCAAGTCATAGTAATGTCTATGATTAACACAAATATAACGGAAGTAAGTCACGCTTGTCGGCATGCTGGAACCGGCGCACACTCTTGACTTGTCGCAAAGTTTATAAGGTGGAACAGTTAGCGGGCCGCGGCGTCAATGGCGCAGCGTCAAGGTATGGGAAGGAAGGCAATATGGCTCAAGCGCGCGCGCTCAATGCGTCGGAGGCGTCTGCCGAGTCGCTTACCGGCACATATTGCCGTCATGCTGAGGCGTGTGATTGCTGGCGTCGGAAGCGGAACCGGATTGGTCAACGTCTGACGCTGATTGTGTATCCGGAGCCTGGTCTGTCACTTCCCGGAGTTCCGGATGGGCCGCCAGCAGAGCGGTCAGGAGTTTGGGCTCAATACTGTCCGCCAGGCTCCCAAGATACAGAAAATCCAGGGAAATCCCGAAGCGAAGCGCGGTTTCAATCCCGATCCGTACGGGGACCGGGTCAGTCCCGTCCTCATACCGCTGCCATTGATCCGGCGTGACCTGCATCACGTGGGCAATCCGCTCAATCGACGGCTCCAATAGTCTCCGGGTCCATCGCAGACGCATCCCGGGCGTGATTTCCTCGTGACTGGGCGTGACCAGGTCCGCCACGCCGGCGGGGAGGCCGCAGATCAGGTAATCCAGGGAAATCCCGGTCAGCCGGCGCACCGCGGCCAGGACTTTCATCGGCGGCTCGATGCGTCCGTTGTCGTACCGGCGGTATGCGGCGGCCGTGATGTGGATACCAAGCGCGCGCACGAAATCCGCTTGAGAGAGCCCGGGCTTTCCCTGAGAAGCACCGTAAACAGCGCGCACCTGGCGCAGCCGGCGAGCAAACCCGCTCCGAAGTGACTCCGGCTTTGTGATGCGACCCATGGCCGCAATGTATGGAACAGCCGGTAGCAATCCTGCAAGGGAGGCCGACTCGAAATCGTCCCTCTTGCATTGGCACGGTGAGTTTCAATACGATGGGCTCCATGGACCGGGAAATCATCTATACGGTCCCGCTGAAGGAGATATTGGAACAGCGGGGAATATCCGGCGAACTCTTCGCCGTCGCGGCGGGCGTCACAATGGCGTCCTATCGGGCCTACTGCCGCGGCGTCCGCCAGCCATCCCCGGAGACGGTCATCACCGTGGAGCGCTTGCTTAAAATCGAGCGGTATGAATTGCGGCCGGACCTATGGCCGCCTCCCAAGGGCCAACGAACCAAGCGAACGGCTTGCCGTAAGGCCGCCTAGCCGACCAGCCACATCAAACCGGGGAGGGTACCCCATGGTCGCGTCACTCGCAGAAACTCAGTCGCACAACGTGCCGCCGGAGACCTTCCTCCGCCATTACCGGACGATCCGTGACGCCGCCGCTGCCCATAAAGACAGCGGCATGGCTCTGGCGCGCTGCAAGAAGGCCGCCAAGGGGGACGGGATCGACCTGGACGCGCTGAGGCTCATGCAGGGCTTCGCTCGCCTCGACTCGGACGAGGCGGAGCTCCAATTCCGCAACCTGATCCGCTACGCGAAGTGGGCCGAAATACCGCTCGGCACGCAGGCCGATATGTGGGGGGAAGACTCCTACCCGAAGGTCCCCGACTCGGCGCGGGCGGATCAACAGGAATGGGAGGCCGGTGACGCAGGCCTATCGGCCGGGCGCTCCGGACGGGAACGGACCGAGAATCCGCACCTGGCCGGGTCACGCGAGCATGTGGCTTGGGATCGTGAATGGGCGAAGGGTCATAAGACATGGCTCGCCGGGCAAAAGCAGCTCGCCGGGGAGCTCGGCGCGAATGCCGGCGTGCCAGCGGACAAGGTCAAGCTCAACGGCGCGGTCAATGGCGCCAGCAACGGCAAGGGGCGTAAGGCCAAGCCTGCCGCAGTTGAGGAAGCGCAGCTTCCCGTGTAGCGCGCCGTGTCGGCGCGCGCTCCCCTCGTGCTCGTCCCCGATATGCCGGACGAGCATGAGCTCCAAATCCAGTGTTCCGATATGTTCGCGATCATCCTGTTGCCGGAGGTGTGCTGGCGCGCGGTCGATCACGCGCACACGCTCGACATGCGGATCGGCCGGCATGGCGTCCCCATTGGCGTCTTAGAGGCCAAGAAGCGGCTACGCCGAGGGATTCGCGGCGGAATTCTAGATTATCTGTTCTGGCACCGGAGCCGCGGGTTTGCGCTTGAGCTCAAAGTCGGGGACGGCAAGCTGACTGATGGCGAAACGGATTTCATCCAGGACATGATCCGGGCGGAGTGCGAGTGTAAAGTCTGCTGGAATAAAGACCAGGTCTTTGAGACGGTCCGGGCGTGGGGCCTGACCCGTCCCATGCAGGTGATGGCGTGATGGCGCGTGCGGTCCCTCACCTAATGCCGGTCGATCTCACCGGCATCCCGCGCGCCGACGCACAGATACAGCGCACGATTGAGACGTTGCGCGTTGCTCAGTTCGACCAGGACCCGCTTTTCGACGCCGGGGATAGCTTCCGCGTTTCCCTCTGTTCGTCCGCTGTCAAACGGGAAGGCGCCATCATTGAGGCGGCCATTATGGACGCCGTTGAACAGGCGGCGCATTTACGATTACTCCCGGTCAATCGACGCTTGCAGCGCGTCCCGGATGTTCAATTTGAAATACTCGATGCCGGATGGCTGGTCGCATTGGAGGTCAAGCGCGGCACGTTGCATGACTCCGGCGCGCTCCGACGCTTCAGGACTGACTTGACTGCCATCCCGGCGTTGCTTCGCACGTCCCTGCCGTTGTTCCCGGCGGAGTGCGTTCACTATCACATCGTGTTCGTAAGTGGTGAGCCTCCAATACGCGAAGGCCTGCGCCTGGATGATTTGGGCGGGCTCTATGACCTGCATGTGCGCTCCCACATCATGACCGCGCGGCAACGATATTCATTTGCCATCAAAGCCATCTTGCGGGAGCGCGGACTATGACGGGAGGCTACAATGCCTGACGGCTCAATGACCGCGCATGATCTAGATGATCTATTCCGGTGGCGTGGTGAAGCTCGTGAGAGGGTCCTTGAGCTACCACGGGGCATGTCACTCAAGCAGTGGAGAGAGGCCGGGCAAATCATAGGTGAGCTCCATCGCGGCGTCGGCTGGCTCGTCGGTGAATGGTGGCTATATGGGCCATGGGATGAGGCGGATCGTGTAGCAACCGTCACCGCGGATGGATGGAGCGGACCCGCATTAACAACCTGCAAGCTGGCGGCGCAATGTTGCAAAACCTTTCCGAAGGCCCGACGTCGAGCCTTGGTTCCGTATTCCCATCATCTTGAGGTTCTAAGTCTCTCAACAGTTGAGGCGGACCAACTGTTAGATCAGGCGCAACAGAAAGCGTGCGAGACCGGCAATCCTCCGGCGGTGCGGGCGGTCCGCAATGAGGTCAAACGCCGCAAGCGCAAGCAACGTGAGCAAGAGCTCGCAGGCGCTACGGAAGCCGCCTCCGCGGAGCTCGGGAGTAAAGTGTTCGGCGTGGTCTATGCTGACCCGCCGTGGCGTTTTGAGCCGTATTCCCGTGACACCGGCATGGATCGTGCCGCGGACAATCACTACCCAACGGAGCCGGTTGAACGCATCTGCGCCATGCAGGTGCCCGCGGCGGATGATGCGGTGCTCTTCCTCTGGGCCACAACGCCGATGCTACCCCAAGCGCTCACTGTTATGGAGGCGTGGGGCTTCACCTATAAATCCCATTGCGTCTGGCGGAAGGACCATGACGGGACAGGTTATTGGTTCCGCAACCGCCATGAGCTCTTGCTTGTAGGGACCCGCGGCAACGTGCCGGCGCCGGCGCCAGGTGAACAGTATTCCTCCGTGATTGAGGCCGCACTTGGCCGGCACAGTGAGAAGCCGGCCGCGTTCGCGGAAATGATCGAAGAAATGTTCCCCAACGTCCCTGCCGTGGAGCTCTTCGCGCGCGGCCCGCGGCTTGGTTGGGCCGTGTGGGGCAATGAGGCGGTGTCGGCGTGACCCTCCCGTGGCAAGAGCCGGCAATCTGGCGCCGGCCGTCCGGGCTTGTGGCCGATGCGCCGATGGCATGCGTCGTCTGCGGTTGCACGGATGATGACTGCACCGGATGCATTGAACGCACCGGAAAGCCGTGCTTCTGGGTCCGGGACAATCTGTGCAGCGCGTGCGCCAACCCGGACACCGCGCCACCATGACGGCCGCGGCGCGCATTGCGGGTCCGGACTGCGCCGCTCTCGCCACCTGGCAAGCGGAGCTCACCGCACAATTCACCGCGCGTCGCTGTAAGTGTGGAGCTCCCGCCACCTGGATCAAGCCCGGGCAGGCCTATGCGCGCGAAACCGTCCCGGGCGGCTTCACCATCCGCGGCCGGGACCGTCCCGACACCGGGCGGTGTCTCACGTGCGCCTTGGTTCGACATAGGGCCTACAGTGCTAACTCAGAGGGCCTACCGGCTTCGAACCGCCTCCCGACCCGCCGGAGGATCAGCGCATGACCAAGGCGCCGCGCGGCCGGCACGTCAGCGCCAAGACGACCGCGGGCAAGCTCTGCTATTGCGGTCGCGCGTTCGGCCATACCGGGCGGCACGTCAACTCTCCCGTCAAGATTGATCCTGGCGCCAGGCTTCTCGACAAGGCGCGGGCGGAAATCGACCGTCACCATGCGGCCATCGCCAAACTGAAAAGCGAGATACGCGAGCGCCAAGACGCGTTGCTCACGGTGGAGTCACGCCTCTCCCCGCTCGTGGAGTTCGTCTCCGCATGGGCGGATGTCCCCGCGCTCTCGGCGCCGAGGCTTATGGCCGCACCGCCGGCGCCGGTCGTTAACCGGGCGCCGGCGGACGTGGCGCCGCCTGGCCTTCACGTGCAACCCGTTGAGGAAAGCCGGTCAAGCCCATCAAGCGTTCCGGCAGTAGCCGCACCGGCACTCAAGTGTGACGGACCCGACGCGACACCGCTCACGGTCACTGACCCGCATGTGCCAACCGTGTCAACACGGTGCAGCACGTGCCGGCGCTTCCGCCCGGGGATCGAGTTCATTGAGGGTATCGGCAAGTGCGCCGACTGCCGCGCCAAGGCGGGAAAGACGGCACCCGGCGCCAGCGCCTTCAGGACGGTCGTGCCGGCGGCGGCCGAGCCGGCGGACCCGGTGGAAGCCGGATTTGAGGCCGTTGCCGCATGGGCAGCACCGCGTGGGATTTCGTTACTCAGTTGGGAGGACCTGCCGCGGGTCAACCGCAAGCGCGAGGATCTCGGATTGGCACTGTTCAAGCGGCAAATGGCAAAGGTCCGCCCGGGCCGCCTGGCCGCGGCCATGGCGCTATGACGGCCTCTCCGCGGGGCGGTTATCCGCCGGGCGGCCGTGACGCCGCTGAGCAAGCCGTCAGCGGTCCTGGCGCGGCCGTTTGCGGGCTCCGCCCGTTTGCTAGTGAACGTGACCCGTTCCACGGCGCGCACCTGTTCGTTGAGGCGGGCAACCGCATTGTGGAGCTCCATTGGCACGCGTCAACGCTCACCGTGCGGACGCCGAACGGTTGCGTCCGGCTCACACCGGCCAGGGCGCGTGAGCTCGGGGAAGAGCTCCGGCGCATGGCGGACGCGGTGGAGCGGGAGGTTTTAACGTGAAGCCGCGGACGCGCGCGGAGGTCACCACGATGCGCCAGGTGGAGCACCGTGGGGAGAAGCGTCGCGCCACTATCGCTGACTACATCCGCCGTGAGCATGAGGCCGGGCGCGCCACGCCGACGGTGGCGGCCGTAGCAGCGCTCTTCGCTATGTCGCCGCTCCGCGTGGCGTTCCATTACCGCGCGCTCGGACTGCCGTCATGAGCGGCCAGGACGCGGAAGAGGCCAAGATTGCGGACGCCATGGAGCTCTACAACTTGTTGCAGATGGCATGCGCCGGCTTAGAGCCGGACGTTGCGCTCTGTGCTCATGGTGAGAGCCTTGGCGCCATCATCGCCTTTGCATCGAACACTCTCGCGGACGCGGACGCCACAATCGACAAATGTCCGCAACAGTTGCGGCGCGTCGTGCGTGAACGATGGGGTGAAAGCCGCACGGCTCGCGCCGCCGCAGTGCACGTCAGCAGTCCGGCGGCCGGGAGGCCGAACTGACATGCCATTGGTTCAATCCATCCTCCGTGATCCGGTTGCGCCGTCCGTGGCAACGTCAACGCCGGCGTCACGCATCCATTGGATCAGAGAGTGTCACCGCCTCTATGCGCGGGACCTCGCGGTGGAGCACCTGCTCGCGCCACGGGACCCGGAATTACTCACCTGTAGAACGGAGGCCTTCACCGCCGCCCTTGGTTTCGGGGAGCAATGCCAGGCGACGGACCATGAAATCATCATGGCGGCTGACGCTGAATGGGCAGACGCCATGCGCGCCGCAACGGAGGGCGTTGAATTGGTGCGCCGGTGCACCTGGCGCTTGTGCGCCTCCGGCATGCCGGCGGAGGCCATCCGCAGAGCGGCGGAGGACGCTTGTGAGCGCCGCGGCATTTGGATTGTGGAGGAATTGCTCGCGCCATTGCTGACTTCAGTTTGGAAAGCCGCACAACCGCGGCGACGTGGAAAATTGGGGGTGAGTTATGGCCGCTCCGCCTGATTTCACGACCAAGCCCGGACGCATCGAAAGCAAAGAGCAAGCGCACCTTGAGGTTGTCCATCCGCCGGGACCGTTCCGCTTGCAGGCGGCGCACATGAAGGACCCGCGTGACATTCCGCCGCGTGATTGGATTTACGGCACGCACCTCGTGCGAAACTACGTCACGTTGCTTGTGGCCGCCGGTGGGACTGGCAAATCCTCACTCGTGCTCGCGCTCTGTGTTTCCATAGCAATCAACCGGCCGTTGCTCGGCGTCAAAATCCACGAACAATGCAACACGGCATTATTGAACCTTGAGGACCCGGAGGAAGAGGTCGATCGCAGGCTCGCGGCGCTCGGCAAGTATTACAACGTCAATGACACTGACCTGGCCGGGCGGTTCTTTATGTCCCCGGCGGATCAGACAGTGACCATAGCCTCTGCGTCCGAGGACGGCTTTGAGGTCATTCACCCGGACCAGAACGCCATCATTGACCGCGTGTTGCGGGAGAATATTGGCGTCCTCGCGGTTGATCCGTTCGCGGAGTCTCACTCGTTGGAAGAGAACAGCAATCCACAAATGGTCAAAGCGGCGGCGGCCTGGCGGCGCGTGGCCAGGCTCGGCAACTGCGCCGTCCTCCTATGCCATCACGTCCGCAAGGGCGTCATCGAGTCGATTGAGGCCGCGCGCGGCGCCAAGGCGCTGTCCGATAGCGCTCGCGTCGGCCTGTTGCTGACGCCAATGGTGGAGGCGGAGGCCGAAGGCCTCGGCATCCCGGCGGACGAGCGCTTGTCCTACGTGAGGCTGGATGACGCCAAGGCGAATTTGGCGCCGCGGGCCGGGACCGCTTCATGGTTCCACCTCAACACCGTCGCCTTGGACAATGGCACCGAGAAGCATCCTCACGGGGACAGCGTCGGCGTCATTGAGCGATGGCGCCCGGAATCCCCCCTAGAAAACCTCTCAACCGCTGATTGCAACCTGGCGCTCGACCGGATCGCGGCAGGCATGGAGAACGGTGATGCATACACATGGGCGAAACAATCAAAGCGTTGGGGCGGCCGTGTCCTCTGCGACTTGTTCGGTAAGACGGACGGCCAGGCGGCGGAAATCATCCGCATCTGGCTCGCCAACAAGGTGCTCTTTCAGGACCGGAAATGGACCGGATCACGCAACAGTCGCGGGGCGCTCCGGGTCAATGAGGTCAACCGGCCGGGCACCTCCTACGACTAGGGAGACTGACGAAAAGAATGACGATGGACTGACGATTTGCCCGGGAAACAGCCCCGGCGGAGGGGTTCTTCGTCAGTCTATGGCCGTAAAGGCCATTGAGACTGACGAAAGACTCCACCTCGAAGCCGCAGACTGACGACTGAGACTGACGAACACTGACGATGGAGGGGCGGCAATGGTAACGCCTAGCGGATGGCACGAGGACGCTCTCCGGCGGGATGCCGGGCATGATGCAATGCACCTGGCGGTGTGGCGGTTCCATTCGATCCCGGACAGTTACGGGTCATGGACCCGGGATGTTCATTTTGAGTGGCCTGTCTTGGCCCTCCGTGGCGGAATACGGGCGTTCGCGGACATCGCTGAAATCTATTGGTCGGGAGCTCCGCCGCCCGGACGGTCCTATAAACAGTGGGTTCGTGTTTACCTCTATGAAATCAAGCCTACTGTTAGCACGGTCGGCGGCATCGTGCGCCAGTGTGCCGCCTTGGAAGCCGCCGCAACTCCCTATGTGCGGAGATTGAATGGCCGCGTAGAGCTCTCCGTAATGCCAGTCATCCCGCATGATAACGGGATGCTCAGGGAGCTCTTGGAAGTCATCGACTGCTACCGTTGGGATAAAGACGCCGGGCGGTTGCTATGATGTCCTGGGATCGCCGGCAGGCTCAGCGGGGCGCGAACATGGTGGTCATGCGTCCGCCGCCGGAGCACGTCCCGGATCAAGGCTGGCACCGCCTCCGGACCCATCTCGGGGAGCGCGTGCTTCTGTGGCATCCCGGGATTGACGTCTGGAAGGACCGGGATGGCCAACGATGGACGGCGGAGTTCGCCGGCGATCTGAAGTGGCAATGGCTCAGCCTGGCGGAGCCGCCGGCCGCCGCAACCTTGCCGAGAGCTCGTGCGCCATGACCGCCGGCCGGGACCATGAATGGATAGAGGTCGGGCTCCGGCGGTGGTGCACCGGATGCGACGCTTTCCAGGTGCGTCGCGCTCATGGCGAGTGGACGCCACGGTTCGGTGAGGATTGTCCGTGCTCAACGCCGCGTGCGAAGCGGCGCGTCAATGGCGCGGAGCCGGAGCCGGCGAAGGCCGGACCATGACCCGATGCCGCAAAGGGCACGCGCTGCACCGGAAAAACACGGTTGAGGTCCGGCATTCACGGACGGGCAAGCGCTGGCGCCGTTGCTTGATCTGTCACGCGGAACGCCAACGGCAATTCCGCGCGCGGCGTCGGGTGTCACTATGACCCGCCCGGAGCTCATTGCCGCCTATCACCAGGCGCTCAAGGGTGCGATGGAAGCCAAACATGATGACGCGGCTTTCGTGCTTGGCGTCCGGCTCCGGAGCCTTGAGCTCGGCCTCGGTGCTGAACCATCGGGTGAACAACCTGGTGGGAAGCCTGCCACCATCACGGAGCCTGCCCATGACTGAGGACATGACCGTGCACATTGCGCGCCTTGAGCCGGCGCCAGGCGCGATCGGGCTCTACATCATGCACAGCAGTAGGCTGGTCTCCGCGGAAACCGCGGCTCACTTCAGGCGTGCGTGGCAAGCCGCGTGGGAAAGTGCCGGCCGCCAGGCGCCCGGGCTCTTAATCATGGATAGCAGCCTGACCATCGAGACGCTGGCGGACGGGGACCTGAAGGAGCTTGGCCTCATGCGTATTCCCGGGGACGGCACGCCGTGACGGAGTTTCGAACCGTTGTCACGCTCCGGGCACGCTTCCTTGACGGTACGCCCGAGGTCGGCGCGTTCATGGCCGCTGGCCAGGCCAATCGGCCGATGTTCTACCGGATCGTCCAGGTTGTTCGGCTGACCCGGGTCGGCTCCCCGGCGCAATCCCGCTTCAGGCTCATTTGCGCGCGCGTGACGGCCGCGGAGCTCCCGGACGGCGCGGTAGTGCATGCGTGGCGTTGGGATCGTCTGACACCGCCTCCACGGCCTGCCACGGCGGAGCCGTCGCCAGAGTCCCGCCCGGCTCCGATGAAGGCGGTCCCGTCGGCCGCCAGGTCCCGCCGGCTTGTAAAGCGCACGGTGAGCTCGGCCAGGCACAACCGGGATTGGTCGGGCGTTGACTTTGGGCCGTCCCTCCGCCGCCGTCCCGTTCGAGACCATAAGGGCAAAATCATCCGAACTCCGGACGTGGAGCTCACTGAAGGTCCGGACCCGGCAAGCCCGAACCGCCGCATTCGACGCGCCGTCCGTGCGGACCCGTTGACCGCACTGTTGCGCGCCGGCTCCATTACCGGGGACGAAGTAGAGGCGGCGGAAATCCTCCGTGCACACTTGGAGCGCTTGTCGCCAACCATGGTCGGCGCGCCAGAGGCCGTGGGGCATGTCAATTGGTTCAACCGCCACGCCATCACGGAGATTCAGATCAAGGCCGCTGGGTTCGTGCGTCGTGCAGCGGCCAATCTTGGTGAGCTTTGGTGGCCGGTTCTATGGGTCTGCTACGGCGGCACAGTGACCGGCATGGCCGCGAAGCGACACGTCCGGGAGGCAACCGCAAGGGCCGCAGTCCAGGATGGATTGAAGGCACTGGCGGATCATGTGGAGGGTCGGCGCCGGCCAGTCTCATCACATGCCGCTTGACACGCGGGCCGGTGTTGCGTCACAAAAACCTATCACTGGCTCATTGCGAGCACCCGAATCCTTAGCATCCAATTTGTCAGTGGTCAGTGAAATAGCACCGCCGGACGATCGGGCTGGCGCCGGAGTGCCAGTAAGCCGTCTCGTTCTGGCACTGTATGCCGCCGGGCGCACTCTCCACCGTCACAGTGTAAGGCGCTTCGCCCGGGTGAAGGTCCTGCCAGGTGGGCAGCGTCGCGAACTGGTAGCCACGGTCGGGAGTTCCGGCGCAAGCCGCCAGAAACCCCGCGCTCAGCAGGGCGGCAAATGTCATCAGTTTCATGGTCCGCGTCCATAATGTTGCAGTGCGACATTATACGCGCAACCTGTAACGAAGTCATTGTTTATGCCTAACCGTCCGCCTCTGCACGCTCCACCGTGGGCCGCCACCGTGCGCCAGGTAGCAGCACGGGAGCGCAATCAGCGTCGCCTCCCGTCCAACGAACGCGGCTATGACTGGGCCTGGCGCAAGTTCCGGATCGGCTATCTGTCAGCGCATCCGTTGTGCATGGACTGTGCAGAGCAAGGCATCACACGGCCAGCCACGGAGCCGCATCACATCCTCAAGGTGGCGGATCATCCTGACCTACGAATGGTTGAGCGCAATCTACGTGCACTCTGTCATGACTGCCACGCTATACGCACGGGCAAGGGTGAGTGAGCCGTCATGTTCGTAACCATTGGTCTCGCCGCTCTGGTCGCGTTCCTCGTTGGCGTTGGCGCTGGCTTCGCCTTTGGCGTGTTTATGGCTGGCTTGGACAATGAGCCAATCCTTTGATGCGCGTTGAGCGCCAGGCGTTGCTGCGTGCAGCGCGTGCAATGCAGGCGGCAACACGATTGCTGCGGTGTGGTCGATCTGAGGATGCGCTTGTGACGCTGGTCAATGCTCACTGGATCGCGCGGGATGATGCGCGTGAGCTCTGGCGTCGGGAGCGGCAGGGGGCACCGGCCTGTGACGCGTCACGAGGGCCGTCAGTCACCCCATAGGGGGGCCTCAAAGGATCGGAAACGAGTTTCCGCAACA
>Ga0210402_10000237_pt1 | contig 62986 bp, 54 predicted proteins | sample IncBWC7MmetaG_FD_161055 | JGI IMG/M metagenome (GOLD analysis project Ga0210402, IMG submission 161055) | Forest soil microbial communities from Barre Woods Harvard Forest LTER site, Petersham, Massachusetts, United States - Inc-BW-C-7-M | ecosystem: Environmental > Terrestrial > Soil >...
GAAACGCCAGGGCCGCACCGCTGGCTCCCGTGAGACTCAAGGCGCGCTCGGTGATGAGGTCGAAAACTGCACCGACGTCGTCGCCGATCTCGCGGACCTCGCGGCGGACGGTTTTCACCGCAGAGAGTGGTTCGCTTCGGTCGGAGATTGGGACGACACTGAGGGCTTTTGCAGCGGCTTCTGCGACGACGACCGGCACCGGCTCGGGTGATTGCTTTTCTTCGCCATGGCGCTGCGCGAGTTGCTCAGTTCGAGCAGCGTGGTTGGAGCAGGCGATCAGCAGGTTGGAAAAGAGCCATTCTTTGAGTATTTGGCGGGAACTATCAGAAAGCCCGGAAAACCGGATGCCTCCGCGGCCAGCGTCATCGCTCCATATCACCTGGCCGCTGCCATGAATGAAACTTTTGGTTTCTGGCAGGTCGAGGCAGAGGGTTACGGCTCGGTTGACTTCCAGGCGTTCACTGGTTTGGACGGCGAAGCCATCTTCGTGGAGGTCGAGTAGTTCGCTCAGGTCCACGACCATGCCGGTCTCCGGACCATTGAAACTGGCGTAAACCGGAGTGTGGAGTTTTTGACGAACACTGCGGCGCCGCTCTCCGTTGGGAGCCCCCGCAACTGGATCCGGCAATCTGAGAATGCTCCGATCCATAGTTACCTACATCAGTTAGCTACATATTAACTCACCTATTGAAAGGAATGGAGGAAGATCCCACGTAGGGACAGCGGCCCCGGCTGTCCAGGCGAGCACAGCGCGCCTGGGTCTTCGTTTGTCCATCCTCGCACTCAACGACTTCCCTCGCTGGACAGCCGGGGGCGCGGGTCCCTACGGTTTGGCTGGGTCAGGCTGGCTAAAGGCGTTATCGGTTCGCGGCCAGATATGGGCTGTCGCCCTGGGCGGCAACGGGCACGAGAACGTGCGGCATCGTCAGCACTCGTTCAAGCGCGTCGGCGAGGGTTGCGGGGAATTCAGAAGTCAGAAGGTTGACGTCCAGCTGAAGATCACGAGGGCTGTACATGCGGTACACCACAAGTGAGCCGCGGCGCCGGTTCGAAGTCGACACCAAGTCGAGCGTCAGATTCCACGAAGGCTGGGTGGAGATTGCCACCATGTGAGGAAACTTGCTCCAGTGAAACGGGCGGTTGACTTCAACGGGCCCTCCTAGATCACCGGGAAGCGACTTCAGGTGCAATTCGAATGCATCGAAATCATTGTTATCGAAGGCGGCGACCAGCACGCTGCGCACTTGATTGAAATCTCCGGCCGCTTTTAGCTGCTCGACTGCGCGGCGCAGCGAAAGATTGTTGATAACAATCTGCCTTTGGTCAATGGTGCGCTGCGCCACTCGCCGCAGTTCGCCAAACTCGATGTAGTTCAGGTGCTGCACTCCCAGCCAGACGCCGGTTCCCACGACCGCCAGCACCAGTCCCAAGGTGCTGCCCGTGGGCCAAAGCAGGAACAGGCTCAACATGGCAAAGACCGCGGAGACGGCGTAGAGAACGATCACCACCTGGCGCTGCGAAAAACCGAGCTGCAGCAACTTGTGGTGGATGTGTTCGCGATCGGCGGTGAAGATCGGGCGTCCGCTGATCAACCGTCGCATGATGGATAGCAAGGTTTCAAGAATCGGCAATCCGAACGAGACCACCGGGATAGCGACGGCCACAAACGTCGGCGCTTTCTGAGCTCCTGCCAAAGCCAGCGCGCTGAGTATGAAACCGATGAATAAGCTGCCCGAGTCCCCCAGAAAAATCGTGGCGGGATTGAAGTTGAAGCGAAGGAAGCCCAGGATGGCGCCGGCGAGGATTACGCTCATCAGGGAGCCGAGCCCCGAATGATCGACCAGCGAGACCACAAAAAACACCATCGTCGAAAACAAGGCCGACCCGGCCGCCAACCCATCCAGGCCGTCGATGAGATTGAAGGCATTGGTAACCGCAACTACCCACAACACAGTGAGTGGCAATCCGATGAACCAGGGGAATGAGTGGGAACCGAAGATCAGCGGCAGATCGAGCACGCGCATTCCCCCGGCAAAGAGCATCGCCGCGGCGATTGCCTGCACGACAACCTTCAAATACGGACCTGCGCCTCGGAGATCATCGTAGATACCGAGACAAAAAATCAGGCAGGCTGGAACATAGATACGAAGAAGTGTGGTGGGAACGAGTCCATCGCGCAGGCGGGGAAATGCGAGAGAGAGTCCCAGCCAAGCCAGCAAGCTGACCGAGAACGCCAGGAAAATTGCTACGCCTCCCAAACGGGGAAGCGGGGCCTCATGGAGCCGTCCGTCTCGTGGCGCGGAAACCCAGCCTCTGCGGGTTGCCATGTCTCGCACTTCCCGCGTAGCCACAAACGACAAAACCAGGGAGAACGCGAATAACCCAAAGAACAGGAGCGTCAAAGTCAGTGTTCCCTTCCGGCCAAAATATCCGGCATCTCACCCCATGTGTGCTGCGCGGGAAGTTTTCCCTTTAGTTGCGCGCGTCGGATGAAATGGTTGCTTTTTGGAACTATACAACCCGCGGCAAGTCCTCAGCAACTGATTCGGCCCCATTTATTGATTAACTTTTCAGGGCTTCCGGACACCGAAACAGGGCGCTCTGCGCCGATTTTACTTTCCCGATGGGCTCAGGCGTAAATAGGGCTGACGCCTATTTGCGGGGTGCGTCTCTCATGGTAGCTCTCAGGCGCTCTCGCTTCCTTCGCCACAGCGGTCGGCCAGCCCAGCATAGATGAAGCGAAAATCGTGGATAGACTACTTCGACTTCCGTACGCCAGATCAGATTTTGCGAGTCGGTTTGACAATCCACCTGTGCTATCGAAGTTCCTCTCAAGCTGGAAGTAGTCAGTATCGCTGCGGCGGGAAACGGCTTCCCGATTGCCTCGAGTTGTGCGCAAGGTGCGCGCGGTTTAAAATTCTATGCAGTGATACAACCCATTTCACACCCTCTCCCTCGGCTCTTCACCTTGATGGTCTTGCTGGGCGTCCTTGGCTTGTTCCAGACCGCTTCGGCACAAGGCAGCGGCCCTATCCAAGACGCTACCCATGAAGGCACTATAACCACGGAACCATCGAAAATTACCACTCAGCCTCCAGTTGGATCTCCAGAAGAAAAGACCACACCGCTGGCCAACCCTTCCCCCCTCGTCATCGGCCCTGGAGATGAGGTGGAGGTCACAGTGTACGGCGCGCCTGATCTTTCCGGGCACACCCGCGTGAGCGCCGACGGAAACATCTCGATGCTGCTGATCGATTATGTTCGAATTGCGGGCCTCAGTAGCAGTGAAGCGGAAGCAGCCATCGAGGCGAAGTTGCGCCAAAATAACATTCTTAACGATCCCCAAGTCTCGGTGTATGTAAAGGAGTACAACAGCAGCGGAATTTCTGTCGCCGGCGAAGTCGCCAAGCCCGGCTTCTATTCCGCTCTTGGCCCGCACCGGTTGTTTGATGTGCTGCAGGCTGCTGGCGGACCCACAGATAAGGCTGCCAATGAGGTCATGATCACCCACCGCGGTGAAAAAGACCCGACGACCCTTTTGATCTCGAAAAACCCGGCTGAAATGGCCACCAGCAATGTCGCCCTAGAGCCGGGCGACACAGTTGTAGTTCCGAAAGCGGGTATCGTCTACGTTTTGGGTGAGGTAACTCGGCCGGGTGGATACGTGCTCAATTCTACCGGCGGAATCACGGTATTGCAGGTCGTAGCGGTCGCCGGGGGGCCGACTCACCTCGCCTCTGCCGGAAAAACGAGACTGCTTCATCGCACTGAAAATGGGTTTCAAGAGCAACCGATAGATGTGAAGAAACTGCTACGCGGCAAGGCTCACGATGTTTCTCTCCGGAACGAGGACATACTCTTCATTCCCAGTAGTGCGATCAAGACTGCGTTAAATGCAAGTGCGCTGGTTGGCGTCGCTGCAAGTGCAGCGATATACCGTATTCCCTAGTCCTTCACGGTGCGTGGGTGTGCAAACAATCCGCGGTTGCGTGGACAGCTGGTCCAGCAGAACCCTGATTACGCTCTGTGCGGCATGCCACAGGCAAATGGTTAACCAGCCTCCGCTGCCCTAACGTGCCCGTTTCCGCGTCTGATGCATTTCCCAGCGCGTCAAAACTCGCAGACATTCCGGTCGAACCCGATGAGATCGTCACGGATCAACTACCGTTCATTTACAGCACCGGATGCAGTGGCATAAGCGGCATCCCCACTCCAGCGGAATGATTGCACAGTGCAAGTGTTCCTACGCCGGCTGACCTGCAAGACTCCATGGAAGGTCGTGGGGAAAACAAAATTGTAAGTAGCCCCATCGTCCGGCTGGCAGATGATTGTAACGATCTCCTGTCCACGATAACACCCCGTGACGCGTGCGCTCGCGTCCTGGCGAAGTGTGAGTTGATGAGTGTTCCCCTTCGCGCAGTCAATTAGGACAGCCGACCCCGGTGTCACCATGTCCATTCCGGCTGAGAACCCGCCGATGGAATTTAAAATTCCAGCGGCGGGCTTTTCAAGGCCTGCTTCCGGATGTAGCAGCCCTCCCGAACCATCGCTCCACAATAGAACAGAATCGCCCAGATTAAACTGGGACATTGCCTGTTGGGCCCCCAACATGGGGGTTCCCCAGGCTGTTGTGCCTCCCCCCTCGTTGAACCCACCGCTCAAGTAGACAGAGTTTCCAAATTGCATGACCAAATTTTCGGCATTGCCATAAGGACTGCCCTGAAGCCAATCTCGACGGCTGAAAGTATTCCCGATCAGAAGGCTGGCATGGGTGGCACCGTACACTTCCACCGTGCCGAACATGAATTGGTTATCGTACAGACGCAAATTGCCACCACTGGCACCGATAATATTGACGTATTCCCAATTGCAGGTTCCGTCGGTGGTCTTTCCGCTCCCTGGCCACACAGGCTCCGCTAGGCCCGAACTGCAATTCGACGCCGCCCGATACAACTTGCCATCGTCGTTTTTTGAACCAACAATGCCAGTTACTAAACTGTTCACGCTGTAGTTGTGCTGTGACTGCCATCTCGCGCATCCTATCGACTGGTGATTACCCAGAAGCCGTAGACGATGTAGGTTGCCAGCGCGAACGAAATGTGCCGACTCGGTTCGACTGTTTTCTATACTAGAGATATCGTCGGCGGAATTGATGATTTCAACATCCCAGCCAGTTTGATTCCATACTCCATTTTGGAACCCTACCGAATAGACCTGGATCGCCCCCGCTCGAACATAGATTCCGTCATGGCTACAATTGCCGAAATTCCCTCCGATGATCGTGTTCTGAAGGGTGTTGAAGGCGGAGCTGAAAAAACAAGCACTGGTAAACCATTGAAAATGATTGTCGAGGAAAAGATTCTCGGAGCCCATGAAACCTGATGCCGCAATACGCAGGCCGAAAGCAGCCTTGTGACCTTCAGCACTGAACTGGTTGTCGGCAAATGTATTTCCCTGCAACGCGCCACTCCAGCCGGTGCTTTTTCCGTCCCAATCGAGTTCGAAAGCTGCACCTTGGTTGTCCGCCGCCTCCTGGAAGGAGATGCCTTCAACCTTGCCAAATGAGAAGCCATTCGTCCTGACGATGGCTTTGTCGCGGCTGGTTTGGGCAATAACTGTGCAGAATCTTCCCCCTCCACGGATCCAGCCACCCATGATGTGATTCCAAGTCCACTCTTCATTGACGCGGTACCTGCCGCACGGGATGAAGAGGGGTCGATTTAATGCTGGGTTCGAACTACTTTGCTCGGCCCTAGGTCTTCCAAATGCAGCATAGGTTGCCTCTTGAAGCGCAACATAATCCCATTCATCACCGACCTTGTAGGCACCAGACCATTCCGAGTGACCTGATATATCAGAATAGCTAATCGGGTGCGAACCGCCGTCCCCAAAGGCACCGTAATTTCGTACATTAACCCATTCGCCAGAATTATCACGACTCACCTGGCTGATGGCGCATGCAGCCAATAAGCATGCGAGCAAGAGACTCTGGGACACCACTTTCATCAGATTGCTCAGCATTGATTTATATCGCCCCATCCGCGAGCGGCTTCGACACTCGTTCAAGCTCGGAAATGAAACGCGGCAACAAGATCTGTTGAGAGAAATCGAGACTCATTCTACGGTGGTCCGCAATATCAACGGCCCTCTTCTGGACCGCGTCGAACACGCTCCGAATCACGCCCTCGACTTGCCCCGCAGAGCACGAGTACACGTGGCCGGTTGCTCGCAAACGATCAACGATCTCTTCCAAATGGCTTTGGGCGGGACCAATGTACAAGATAGGGATGCCTACGCCCAGAACGTTATAGATCTTGCATGGGTGGACGATGCCCACATACTGATCTCCCATCACGACAACGTGCAGATCAGCCGCTGACAGCGATGCCGATAGCTTCTCTCTCGGCTCGTAAGGAAGGCACAGCACGTTGCGCAGGCCGCGGCTGCGCGCACGCTCCTTCACCTTGCGAAACTCGCTTCCGCCGCCCACAAAACAGAAAGCAATATCGTCGTTATCGGCAAGCCGCTCGGCTGCCTGCATGAGGGTCTCTAGCGGATGGCACGGGCTATGGTTCCCTGAGTACATGACGACGAACTTACTCGAGAGCTTGTGAATGGCCCGAAACTCTTCCCTGCCGCCCGGATCGAACTTTACACGGTCATCGTGCGCCCAGGGGGGCACAACCAGAACCTTGTCCGCGTCAATCCCCTTGGCCTCGATGCGCTCCTTCATGAAGCGATCCAGCGCTATGATGCAATCAGCTCGTTGCATGCTGTGTAACAACATGCGGGACAGTAGATGTGCGACTAGGGAATTCTCTCGTAGCCACCCCGCAGCGATTGCTTCATCGGGATTGAGGTCCATTGACCAGAACACTAGGCTGCGAGCCCTGCGCGGTACAGCCAAACTGGCAATGAAAGAAATTAGGGGCGGCGAGGTCATCGCGATGACAACGTCAAAACGCCGCAATGACCAGACACGCAAGATACAGCCGGTCATGAACGTTCCGAAGTCGGCGGCACGACGCCATTTCGAACTTTTGCCGAACCCGCTCGAGCGCACGCGTACGATTCTGACCCCATTCCAGCTTTCTTGGTTCGGGAATCGCACCTTCGGGTCGTCATAGCCTCTGGAACTGCAGACTACCGTAACCTTGTGCCCCATCTTCGATAGAGCCAGCGCCAGATCGGTTGCATACTGGGCAGTTGCGACGACGTCAGGGTAGAAGGCCTGGTTAAGCATTAGGATGTCCAACGGCGCGCAGCACCCACCTGTCTCAGCCGACGCACTTAATCCTTTAGATACGGTGCCCAAATCCCGTAATATCTCCGGACGGTCTAGCATTGGAACGTGCAAGTGGCTAGGACCGCCCTTCACGTCATCTCGAAACAATTCAAAGCCTCCCTAAGATTGCCAGCGGACGGTCTGTAATGCACGTTGTTCCCTTCGCATGCAAGAATACCTATGCACCGCCTTCTGTGACCTGCCACTGCATTTGGATAAGCGACAAATCCTTCGATCCTTCCCGTGCTCCGCGGACTCCATCGCAAGGGCATTAAAAACGTCGCACCCTATTTATCTATAACAGGACTGGCGTTGCAATGCGGCTCTTGCCCGATGTTCACTGATCTGATCACTCGAGCGGGGTTACCAGCAGCAACAACTTCCGCAGGGACGTCCGCCGAAACAACACTGTTTGCACCGATCACTGCACCGCGTCCAATAATTACGCCTTTCAGTATGACGGTGTTCATACCTATGAAGGCGTCATCTTCGATCTTAACAGGCTGATTCTTGCCGGCTACCGGATTCGTGACACGCTCGTGAGCATCGAGTGGGTGAAAATCCGTGTCTGATATCGTCACGTTGGCGCCCAATAATACGCGGTTCCCGATCTCAATTCGTTTTGCGGCCACAAGTGTCGCACCTGTAAAACCGCAGTGATTGCCAACGCAAATGACTGCTTCGGCTGTCCGTGTCGCAAAGACCACGGCGTGATTGGGAGTTAGGGGATTACTCCGTTTCCAGGACCGAAGCTCCAGTCCATCCCCCAGCAGAATCTGGCTTCCCAAATGTCTCTGGATAATAGGCATGCCAAAGATACGCCATCCGCGGCCCCAAGCAACGCCGTTCAGCAAGAAGCGAATCCGGATTGCTGGCAAAACCAACAATCGGAGTATTTCATTTCGCACTCGCCACGGCATGTTCAGCATTTCACCCAAACGCATAATTGGAACTCACTACAGCCAAGCCCGGCTGGTTCTCTTTCCTGCAAGGATGTCGTCACAAACGCTCGTGAATTCCTTTGCAACATTGTCCAAGCAAAAATGCGTTAAGACTAGTTTGCGCCCGTTCTGGCCCATTTGCGAACCGGCACACGGATTCTGCAGGACGACCGCAAGTGCCTGAGCAAAGGAGTCCACATCGGGGGGAACAACTAAACCTGCTGCGGCACTAGCAATAGACGAAGCAAGATCTACACGGTCGCTCACTATTACAGGACATTCTTGCGCCATAGCCTCAACCACAGCAAACCCGAAGTTCTCGTGCAAGCTGGGCAGAACGAAAGCGGAAGCTGAACGGTACGCCTCCATAGCAGCATCTTGGCTAATTAAGCCAGTAAAGAGAGTGCGGGTACTAATTCCAAGTTTGTCAACCAGGTCTTGTAAATACCGGCGGTACCTGAGTTCGCAGGGCCCGGCCATCACGAGCATCATTGCCGAATCGCTCTTAAACGCTTTGTGAAACGCTGAAATCGCGACCTCAGGTTGCTTTATTTGATGGAGGCGGCCCAAGAATAGTACATATTTTCGGCCCCGAAGAGACGGGTACCGTGCGTAGAATGCACTTCGGTCCAGCTGTCGACCACACACATTCTTGGAGATGCCCCCCGGGACAACGAAAACGGAGCGGTTCCACTTTATGGCCTGTGTCCCTTCCCCCTTGGCCATTGCATGAACGGCGGCAGCTCCCTCAAGAGTTTGCTTCTCGAAGAAACGTAAGTACATATTCTTTTTCCAGCTCTTCTGTTGCATTGGCCAAGAATCCAGCATTCCATGCGGACTGACTATATAAGGCTTCCCGATTTCTCGGCATATTTTGGCAGTAATCCAAGTCGGGTATTGCCAAAGGCCAGCGATCACCACGATGTCAGAATTAAGCAGGTGCTTTCGCGAATAGTTTCTAAGCGCTGGTGCCCATCTCCATTTCCGATACCTGGACGGAAACAGCCGCACGTCAACTCCCTCGACGTAAGGCACCACGGCGTCAAGGCCCCAGTCCGTCGCTATTATGGATATGTTCAGCCCGAGGGCAGCTTGGGCTTTAGCCATTGCTGTGGTAGCCGTCACTGGACCCCCTGTCGCGGGCGCGAGATCCGGAAGTATGTACGTAACAGTTCTCATCTTTGACTGGCAGCAACCGCTCTTGGAACTCTCATCTGCGACCATCAACCCCGCTCCAGAGCAGCGACTCAAGCGCTTGTCGCCGATTGTCGGAGCCCTCCAGAAGCAGAGGAGGGCGTCGGCGCCACGTTTAGGAAGTTGATTAGCCGCCCCTGGAATGGGGACCGCCGTCCCTCCCAACCTGGAGTCTAGGTTCTCCACATCTTACAGGGCTCACATACGCGACGACTCTACTGCCTCCTCGGCAGATCGAAACCCGCTCGTTCCCGTGACAGGGCGACGGAACTTGGCGACCCCTTACGGCTCCAGATCGGTTTCAGCGCCAGCAACTCGCGAAAGGCGGGGACCACGGATGCCAACAGGAACAGCACGAGGGCTGACTTGACGATGTAATTGGAGATGTCCTCCAAGTTCCAGGCGGGTTCAATGGCCGCCAAGAGCACGACCGGCGCGGCTGCCCACCAGTGCGGGCTTTTGTGAGCCAGCTTGGCGAAACACGCGTAGGCCAGCCCTACTAAGGATCCGAAGACAAAGGTTCCTAGCACACCTCCAAAGTAGCCAAAATTAGCATACATCTCTCCGATAATGCTTAATCCCATGCTGGTGCTAGGATTCAACTGCAACCCTGTGAATCGAGCAAACAAAACTCGGGAAGCACCCTGCGGTTTGTTCGGAAAAAGTGCTCTCGGCAGGAGGGTGAACAACAATGCATCTTCTATGGTACTTCCTTTCGCAAATGGAACCTTGCGTGGTACACGATCGATGATGCGCGATACAATCCATCCTTGGTTGAAACGGACTAGCACGTCACCAAAAGTCATCGCAACAGGTTGATCGCTCCCCGCGATCTGGTTCACGACGATCCTACCCAAGGTCGAGAGTCGCTCCACAAAATTGGGGTTCTCAGCGCGGAGGTAAGCCCGATAATCCGCCTTAACATACTGCAGCAGTACAGTGCTCATCAATGCAAGGATCAGGGCCAAGCCAAGTTTGGCGCGCCAGCGGCATCGAAAACCGTAAATGAGGAGGAAAAAACCTGTCCACTGCAGTAGCGTGTAGAAGATTCCGTACGCGCTCGTTATTACGAGCAGCTGCGCAATTACTACCGTCACGCGGAACGTCCACCCAGGTGTACGCGTAATCATCCACGTCAGGGCGGCAAAAAAACGAAGTGAACTAACGATGGTGACCAGAAAGAAAAGACTGCTTGGAAAGCCTCCAGCAAATGTGGCCAGACCAACACCACCAATCAACACAACATCCATCCACCACCTTAGCCGTGGGTTCAGAGCACTCGGCTGGGGCCATTGCATTTGTGTTCCAAGATTGCGATTGACCGGCCAATGTAGTCCGATCCATAGCGCTATCGTTGCGGGAGTTGCGTATTGCAGGTAAGCCCCAAGCGGCAGGGTCATGTCATACTCGTGAAACGAGGGCGGAAAAGAAGCAGCAAGCACTGGCGCTAATAGCAACTCAACAGCCGCGACGAAAGAGATGAGACCTGGGAATGCCACATAGCGATCTGAAAATAGACACAAGTGCACGAAGATGAAAAGGCAAACGGTCCAGGCAAGGAGTGTCCAGATGTCAAAGAGATTCAGCAGCAAAAGTACCATTGCGCTACCCGTTAGAGAAGCGGCTGCCAAACACAGCAAATGTGTCGCATCTAATCCCAGGAATCGAACCTGCCCGGGGTGGCGGTAGGTTAAAGGAAAACCGAGTCGTCTCAGCGTACTTGCTCCTTAGAACCAATGAGCGAATCGAGAGCAAGAAGTATACCTTCGCAGGCTGCACCTAGCGAGAATCGCTCTATGTGTATTTGAGCTCGACGTGACATTTCGAATCGCAAAGTACGATCCCGGACAAGCCTTTTCATCCTGTCTGTGAGTTCTTCGAGGTTGCCGTCCGGATACGTGAAACCGGTTTTGCCTTCCGTTATCAAGTCAGGAGCGCATCCCACACCGTCGCTTAGGATAGCGGGTACCCCGCACGCCATACCCTCGTTCACGACAAGGCCCCAAGTCTCTTCTGCGTTTGATGGCAGCACCAAAACATCCGCAAGTGCGTATGCTGCACCGATTTGGTGCTGGTTGAGAAATCCGGCAAAACTACAAGGAGTGTGATGCAGGGCCGCGTGCTCGCGCATCTCTTTTTCCAATGGTCCCGAACCAACAAGCAGACCCCAGACGCGCTCACCAGTGTGCTTCAGGCGATCAAGAGCGCTCAGGAAATCCAGCGGGCGTTTTCGAGGTAGAAATTTGCCAACGAATAAAAATGTGGTCGTGTCACGGGGAATCGCAAATTGATCCCGCAATTCGATAAAATCTGACCGCGCGCATTCAGCAGATGATCGAAAAAAATCATTGTCAACGCAGTGCGGTGCACTGAAAATTCGATCGGAGGAGACTCCGTATGAGCGCAAGTACTCGCTGTTACGGGTGCCCACACTCAGGAATGCGTCGAACCTGCGCAGCAGGTGAGGATACGTTATCTTCTTGACCGTCCGTCGCAAGAGAGTGCGGGGCGTCTGCAACTGCGAGTCTCCGCGCACAATCACAGGCAAGCCAGAGCTCTTGGCGCCGCGTACCGCCTGCCAATAGCATAGCAAGTTCCAGCCGTTTACGAGAACTGCGTCGAACTGCTGACGTGTCAATTCTACCTCTACCGAAGGCGTGTCGCATCCAAAAAAACTATGTATCCCCGCATGTCGGGCACGATTCGGCAGCCAGCTATAAGAGTACCCATCCAGAAGGGCGATGTCCCAATCAAAGCCTATAGCGAAACCCGCATCTGCCTGGTCCTTAGGAGTTGCTCGGTGCGCATAATATACGTGCAGATCCACGGAACGAGCCAAGCATCTATACAACGGACTGAGGTACTGGATAGGGTGCGAAGCGACAATCGCAAGTCTGTACATGCAAACGTAGTTCCGTCATTCTTGTTCTGTGAGTCGTAGCTGGGATTTAACTTGTTTCAGATTACCAATTTCCAGCACATTATCTTAGGTTCGTGAACTTCCTACTGATACAAAGCATTCCTTTGTTCGCTACTAGGTCCACGGCCGCAAGAGGCGTTGGAGAAAATTCATCGTGCACCAATCAGACGCGCCCAAGTAATAGATGCACCAGGCGCAAGCCAAATCCTGAAAGACTTCGAACCATAAGCAATACTATTTGTGTACGTGCGCTCCACTATCAACTCGTTTCCCTAACTGGCGTCACGCCAATCGCCTGCAGATCCTCGAGCACGGTTGCGAATCGGCTTGGGTGGTGGATCAAGTAGTCTACCGTACGCGTAGCTGTTTGAACTTCTAGCCAATAGACAGCCAATCCGAACTGCTGAACGAGGAGATGCCGCCCAAGGTCATGCTTCCTTCGCAGCGATGTGAGGTTCGGCCACAAGTTCGTACAGTGACTCCACTACCGCTTCTGCTTCGCCATCCTCAAGGTATGGGCAGAGCGGGAGGGACAGTATCTCGCGCGCCAATTGCTCTGTAACTGGAAAGCTGCCCTTAGCCTTACCCATCCCCGCGTAGGCCTCCTGCAAATGGATCGGAATCGGGTAGTGCACTCCGGCACCAATGCCGTGCCGCTGCAGTTCGCAAAGAATGCGATCCCGATCGTGAGCGATCAATCGAACCACGAACAAATGGTACGGGTGCGTCGTCGTAGACTCATCAACGTGGAGCACTCGCACATTTTCTGACATCTCACTCAGCGCTTTCCGATACATTTCAGCCAGCTCACTGCGGCGTGCATTCCATCCGTCAAGATGCGGAAGCTTGACGTTGAGCACCGCCGCCTGCATGGTATCTAGGCGGGAGTTGTACCCGAGCCGTCGATGAACATACTTCACGGTCGAACCCCAGTTCCGCAACAACCTAATCTCTCCCGCTAGGGCGTCGTCGTTAGTGACGACAGCGCCACCGTCCCCATGAGCACCGAGGTTCTTACCTGGATAAAAGCTGAAGCCCGCCGCGATACCTAAACTGCCGCATTTTCGATCTTTGTAAGAGCCTCCATGGGCCTGAGCGGCATCTTCGACTACGAGCAAATTGTGACGCGACGCTACGGCACAAATCGTGTCCATGTCCGCAGGTTGTCCATAAAGGTGCACTGGTAATAACGCCTTTGTGCGAGCGGTGATCGCCGCTTCCATTTTGGTTACGTCAATCAGGGCAGTGCGCTCGTCGCAATCGACCAGCACCGGGGTTGCCCCAGCGTACGACACGGCTTGCGCGGTGGCAATAAAGGTGTTAGCGGGAAGGATGACTTCGTCTCCACGGCCAATGCCCGAGGCTCGCAAGATCAGGTGCAAAGCGTCAGTGCCGCTGCCAACCCCAACGCAATTACGTACACCAATGTATTCCGCAAACGATTCTTCGAAGACCTGTACTGCATGTCCAAGAATGAAGTCCCCACGAGCGCAAACCTCGCGCACAGCATCATCAATCTGGGTACCCAGATCCTGGTACAGCCTCCGGAGGTTAACGAGGGGTATTGAAGTCTTGGTTATCATAAGAGACCTCGGATAGCAAAGATTGTTCGCATGATAACAGAGATGTTCAGCATTACAGTAATCACAGCTGGGTTTGGCGGTGGCTTCGTTTTGAGGAGCGTCCAAGCTGCCAAGTGACAAAGTTTCTGGACGCGAAACGTCATCGCACCCTGGGTCCGCTGTTTCTGGAAGCACTGGGCTCCCGTGGGATGGTGAATAGAGGCACGCAAAATGGTAGAGGATACCAGATGGGATGAGTTCTACATGGCGCTCAGCGCCACAACAATTAATGAAAACGGGAAGCATTGGCAGTGTGCTGTGTCGAGGCGTGTGGTCCAGAGGTCGTCGACCTTACTGGTGCTTGAGAGCCCGAGGATGAGTTTGACCCGGGACGCGCTTTGGCACGACGGACTGTAGCCTCTTCGTGAGAGGAGAGCACTCGAGGGAGATTCACCCTATCAGCGCGTCCTGGATCACACGTCAACGGAGGTGTAATCATGGACGTGCTGAATCCGAGATGTTGCGGTTTGGATGTACATGAGAGCTCGATTTCTGCTTGCATTTTGCTGCGTGAAGCGAGACGCGTGCAGAAACACAAGCGTCGCTTTGGCGCGATGACCCAAGAACTGCAGGAGCTTGCCGAATGGCTACGGCAGTTCGGTGTGACTCAGGTAGCGATGGAATCCAGCGGCGTTTACTGGAAACCAGTTTGGAACATTCTGGAGGGACAGTTCACGGTAGTTTTGGCAAATGCGCAGCACATCAAGAATGTGCCGAGCGCAAGACCGACCAGAAGGATGCGGAATGGATTGCGCAGTTGCTGCAGTATGGTCTTCTGCGGGCCAGCTATATACCCAGCGAAATCATTCGCGATCTGCGCGACCTGACCAGAATGCGGGCCAGTCTGTCCCAGAAAGCTTCGCGCATTAGTAGTCGAATTCAGAAGGTGCTGGAAGACGCAAACGTAAAACTAGCGAGCGTGGCGACCAACGTTCTCGGCAAGAGTGGACGGGCAATGCTGCAGGATATCATCACCGGGGAAGATAATCCCGAGCACCTTGCCTCCCTCGCCCTGGGTCATCTGCGCGTGAAGATTCCGCAATTACGACTTGCTCTAGAAGGAAAGATCCGTTCCCATCATCGCTTCTTGCTGCGGCGTTTACTGTTCGCCGAATATCTGTTGGACATCGCTGCGGCTTACCCGGAGGCCAATACCATCCATCTGGTGATGGACAATCTGAGTTCGCATACCCGCAAGGCGGTAGTCGAAAGTTTTGGCGCCGAGGCGGGCGATTGGCTGTGGAATCGCTTCACGGTGCACTACACCCCCAAGCACGGCAGTTGGTTGAACCAGGCGGAGATTGCGATTGGCCTGTTTTCTCGGCAATGCCTGGGCCAGCGCCGCATCGGAGATCGATCTTCTCTGCGCAAGGAAACTCAAGCCGGGAACCGCCGGGTCAATCGCGACCGAGTCATGATCCAGTGGAGCTTTACTCGCAAGAAGGCTCGTCAGAAGTTTGGCTACAAAATCACGCGGTCGCGGTACTAGTCGCCGTTGGCAGCTGCAGTGACTCCGAGCGCGGGATGCGGCTCATTTTTAGAAGCAAACTTGCTCTTCAGTCTCAGGAACGGGTCCTCAAACCAGCGCTTTGATATTGCGGCGAGAGCGCTCGCACAACCAAGAACTGCCACAAATCTAAGGCAGAGCAAACTGAAGCTGGTCTTGTAATTGGCTGCAAACCATTGCGCCCAGACTCGATCATAAAGCGTGAATACGAGCAAATGAATTAGATAGAGGCAGTAGCTCGTATCGCCAAAGAATTGCAGCACCGTTAGCCGTACATAGCGCGAAGAAGCCGACGCGCCCAGAAGCAACGCATATCCCAAGAATCCAGCAAACGCAATGTTAAACGGAGTCTCTTGAAGTGCGATCCCACCTATGGACCGCCGGGTCATCCAACCGCAATCCGCAACGATGATTGCCATCACGAGCCCGAAGGCAACGAGAGCGGTGCAGAACCATGCAAACTGACGTCGGCTCCAATGGCGCATCCGCAGAACAGCGGCAATCAGTGCGCCGCATGCTAATCCGTCGATCTCTCCCCACGTGACTCCTTTTGCCGGAATTCCAAATTCTGCTAGTGAGTACCGCACCACCGGGTTCACAATTACGAGTGTTACGGCGAGCGCCGCCACTCGCTTAGCAGACAGTCGGCGTAGAACAGCAGGCCAGACCAGATAGAAGTGTTCTTCAACCGCAAGCGACCAGAGTACACCGTAATCTGCAGGGACGCCGAACATCCACGTCATGTTTGCCAGATAAATACAACTGAGCGCGACGAATGCAGTCTTAGCCGTGTGCGTTACCAGCAACGCTACCAACACCAAGTAATAAAGGGGGAGGATGCGTAAGGCCCGCCGGACATAAAAGCCTCGGTAGTAATGCGGCTTCGTTCGCGTATCGAGCAAGATTCCACTGATCAGAAACCCCGACAGCACAAAAAAGAGGTTGACACCGAGCCAGCCGGGAGTGGTTGTCGCCACGGCCCATCGCTGCCAACCAGTAAAAGCGTTTGCTGCGACGCTCCACGCGAAGCCGTGGTAGAAGAGTACTGACAGAATTGCGATGCCGCGAATCGAGTCCAATTCCGGCATGTGCGAACGGAGCAGCGGCGATGGCTCTCCTACGACAGAATTGCCGACGTTGGCCAAAGCGGAAGCCATTCGGTTACTCGACTCGGTTAGATGGGAGCCGTGGGTTTCGCACGGTCAAATGTAATTCATTGTATACCTGTATACCCATCTCGCCCGAGCGCGATATCGTGAAAACAGTTCATCGGGAGCCCTCACCACGGTCTCTCATATGTACTCGCAGTCCCGAAATCGCCCATTTGTGGCCCACTTTTGCAACAACTGTCCGTACCCCCACAACCTACTGTAGACGATTCCGCTGTCGACCTGGCCACCATCTATCTATCCCGGCGGTACCGGCAGTGGCGCGATTCCAGCCCAGCAACGCCCCGAACCACCGCCGGGTCAGGTGTCATTCCACCAGGAACAGCCAGTAGTACCGCACATGCTTCACCGGTGCCCGTCTGTCTTCGCCAGCCGTTGCTGCAGACTCCTCAGCGACCAGGTCTCGATTCGCTTGGGCAACGCCGTCCAACGCCAAAAGTTGCCCAAGTTGTACCAAAGTTGTACGCCAACACATCCAGCGCGAGCCGCACTATGTTGGAAGCGGAAACGATGACAAGAGAGGCGGTCATTTTGTCCTGTTTGCCTTCCTCGATCTGCTGCTCGGCCGTCCCTCGATTGTTATAGAACCGCACCACGCTCACCGCTCGGCTCGGCGGCTTTTGAAATCAGACATCTGTACCGATGCTATGGTCGCAACTGCCGCCAACAAAAAGCCTACCCGCAGCAGGTGAGCAAAAAGCACTTGAGATTCGCGCCGCAGCCTTGTGATAGGTACAAGTAGCCAAGAATATAAGAGACTCCAGATTCTTACCAAGGCGTCGGAATAGTGTCCTTGTGCACGTATTTTCCAGCCACATCTAAATAGCCGATGGTGTCTGGATTGGCTGCCCTGCGGGCCTTCCACTGCCAAGTGCCAACTAAAAGAGGGGAAAGGAAGGCAGCTATCACAACGCGCCAGGGAATATCGCCAGGTCGCTTTTCTCCCTTTGTAGGATATTCGGCGAAGGACTCGTAGACCTCAGCGCAGTACCTTGGCTGGATTACCTGCGACAACTCCGGAGGCAGGTACGTCGTGCGTGACAACGGCTCCGGCTCCAACCAGTGCATTCTCGCCGATGGTCACCCCGCACATGATGGTCGCGCTTGAACCAATCGATGCGCCGCGGCAGACCCGTACAGGTTCCAGCTTCCAGGTTCCAGCGGCTGCATCCTTAGTTGCGGGGTGGCGATCATTAATAAAAGTGACATTGTGTCCGACAAAGACATCATCCTCAATGACAACAGCGCTGCAAATAAAGGTGTGACTCTGGATACGAACTCGTTTGCCGATCACAGCGTCCCGCTGAATCTCCACAAACGTGCCGATACGACTATCGTCGCCGATTTCGCAACCGTACAGGTTAACGAACTCGAATATGGTTACGTTCTTGCCAAGCTTGACATCGTCCGCAATGTTCGCGAACCGGACACCCGTAATTTCTCTCATGCGCTCGCTCCAGGATCTAGTCGGACACGTTTGCCGTCGTGTTTGAGCGAATACCTAACCGCCTCCAGACAACGCATGACCCGAAGGCCTGCTCCCACATCGCTGAGGCTCGGGGTTCCATTCGTCGCACGCGCTATAAAAGCGAGAGCCTGAACACGTAACGGTTCGTCCAAAACGATTTTCGGAATCAGAATGTCCGCATCTCGCAGGCGAAGCTGGAATTCGCCGAACGTGTCATAGTAGGGTTCGTCCGTCAAGCCTTTGTCATAGATTCGAATGGGCTCCAGCCCATCCATATCGTTCCAAAATACCATCCGTTTATCGCCCACGAGTGTGAGCGTCCGCACCTTTTGAGGATGCAACCAACTGACGTGCGCGTGAGCTAGAACGTTGCCGTATTCCATGGTGATGAATGCGACGTCTTCGCGGGGTGTGCCCAAGGGACAAGTGCCGGCGGCCTGCACCCAGTCCGGCAGTCCCCCGAAAAGATAATCGAAAATACTGATTTCGTGTACCGCCAAATCCTGCACGACGTCTATGTCGGACCGGATCGGTCCGAGATTGGTGCGCACCGCGTCAAGGTACTGCAAATTACCGAAATCGCCGCGCACAGCGCGTTCGCGCAAGTACTGAACGGCGCGGTTATACACGAAAACGTGCCCTTGCATCAGAGTCACGCCGAGTTTTCCGCTCAGATCTACCAGAGTGGAAGCTTCCTCCATAGAGGTGCACATCGGCTTCTCCAGCAGCACATGCTTACCCGCCTGCATGGCCCCCTTAGCCAGATCAAAATGAGTATGGGTCGGGGTAGCGATCACGACCGCATCAACTTCAGCATTAGCAAACACTTGATCTGCATCCCGAACTACCACGAGATCACGATAGAGGCGGATGATGTGGGCACGGCGATTTTCCGCGAGGTCGGCGCACATCACCACCCGAGCGCCCTCCATCTGCGAGAAAGTACGGACATGATTCGGCCCCCAGTGGCCCAGGCCGATCACGCCAACACCTAGGGGTTTACAGCTGGCAGGATGTGTTGCTGATGCGTTCGTCAAGAAAAACAGGTCCTCTCTGGAATAGCCCCACTCAACAAAATACAGCACATAACCACTAAAGCCAGTCCATCGCTCTTTTGAGAATTCAACTGAGAATTCAACTTGCGCGCCGAGTTCACTGGCATCAATCTAGCACACTACGATTTCAAATTGTTCGTGGCACGATCAAGTGCGCGTGCTAATACACCCGTAGCGACGCGCGCTGAGAATTGCTCATAGTCCACGCTCCGAACGCCTGCATCCCGCTTTGAAACCAAGCGTTCGAGGGCAGTCGCAATTTCTGGAATTTTGTCGGCAATTTCTTCCGGACCGCGGAAAGTGACACATGCTCCGGAGGCAGTGGCGTTGATCACCTTCTTGATACTGGACTCCTCATGGCAAAGCGCGAGAATGGGTTTCTTCGAGAGTATCGCCGGATACAGCTTGGACGCATGGTAGTAGTGCTCCCAGGAGCCCATGACCAGCACAAGACTGCAGCAACGCAACACGGCCAAAGACTGTAGGTACGGAATGCGTTCCGGTATCTCACTGACCATATCCGACAAGCCCATGCTCTGCGCAATTGGTAGCACAGAAAAACGCCCGTGCCCCCAGGTGAGATTACTGGTGCCATAAAACCGGAACACCAAGCGGCTACCGATTTCGGGCTGTTGTTCCCGGAGCTTACGGGCCGCATCGAAGACAGCACGGAGAACCTCGCCGCCCCGTGGTTGGAAGGCCCCCGTCAAACAAACATGAATCTGCCCATCGTCGGGTCGGAAATCGGGAGGCATAATGCCAAGGCGTTCGGAAGCTATCATGTCTTCCAGTTCTGCGCCATAGGGCATGGAGGACATATTCTCCGGTTTCAGCCAACTATAATTGCGGCGTAGGTCCGACAGAATTCCTTCGGAAACTGCGGTGACATGGGCAGCCCGTCGAAGCACAGCGGGCTCAATCGCGGCAGCCAGCCGACGGTACATCCAACCCTTGCTGAGAAACGAATGCTCTAAAGTCCAATCCGAAATCCAAGGATCGATGTAATCCACCACATACGGAATTCGGGCACGTGCGCAAACCCAGGGCCCAAGAGCAAAGGAGAACCAAGGAGGACCGAATAGCACCACGGCATCGATACCGTCGCTTCGTATCAGACGTCTCAGCGCTGCCGCGTGATATGGCAACGTGCGCAAACCAAGGTCACCAATCAAGCGAATCGGCCGCAAGGGAATTGCCCCCGTTCGCACTAACGTCAGATCCGGGGAAAGTAGTGTCTCGAGCGCCGGATCCAGACTGCCTTCATACAGGTCCACCCTGACACTCAGTACACTTGGATGCCATCCATAACGAGGCAGGTGTTTGGCGAGAAGCCGAGGCCGGTGCGCGCCGGCTGTATTTGACGGGGGAAACTCAGGAGCAACAAGCAGGACTTTTTTCATGGCTCGGTCGAACTCCTCACGGCTACCGAGCGTGGAACTGGTCCCCTGTTCTTACGAACCTTTCGCCGTTGGACAGTGTCGAGCTTTGCAATAGTTTCGAGCACGATACGCTGTTCCTTTTCCCAGTTGAAGCAAGAACGCGCAAACCGAAAAGCAGATTCTCTGACTCTTCGAAGCAACTCACGATCTGAAAAAGCGTTGATCCGCTGAGCCAGTTGGAGATGGTTGCCGGGTTCATAGGTAAGAATCGCTTCGGGAGCCTCATTCGCAACGCTTCGGTGTCCCTCCGTATCAGTGGCCAGAACCGCCAGGCCAGCCATCATATATGCGAAGATCTTGTTCGGCACGGCCAGTTGATGATTCAGACAGCAGGGCTGCATTAAGGCCAGCCCTACATCATGCTGGGCTGCAGAACGAATCAATCCGTCCGGCTCGATACGTTCATGGAAGAACACCCGATCCGACACTCCCATTTCGGAGATCAATTGGCACAACTTGGGAGCATATCCCGGAAGCAGAGTCCCGCGAAGGTGAAGGTGCACCGGAATCATGACATGTGGGAGAGCACGAACAGCATCCTCGATTCCGCGTAGGGGACCAATTGACTGGGAAAACCAGTGCAAGGAGAGATAGGACCGAGAGCTGCCAAATTCGAACTCCAATTTGCTTGGGGCATCGGCCAATGACGGCACATTCCTTACTACGACTGCCTCGGTGTCGTAGTTTTCTCGAATCCACCCGGCATAAGGGAGGCTCGCACAGGTCACATAGTCGGCCTGAGGTATGAACTGATCCTCAAGTGTCCGCACAAGCTCTTGATGTCTTGCATCTTGAATCCCTTCCCCGTACTCTTCGCTTAGAATGTCTTCACAATCGAAGCCCCAAAGGCACTCAGCCTGCTTGGCTGCATAAAACGCCGGCGCTAACATAGGTTGTGTGTGAGCGATTATTAGATCGACGGGTTCAGACAATATCTGCCCAACTGTTTCCGAGAAAGTGCGTGTGTATGCATAACCGGCCAGTCGTCCGCCGCCGCCAATCTGTCGCCACATCTTCGTGGCCAGCTTACGTCGTATCCCGGTGTAAAACCACGTCCACGCCGGAGGTTCGAGGTTGATGGTGTGTAAACGCCACGATCGACGAGAAGCCAAGTCTCGGTCCAGTTCGCTCTGAGCGGCGATTTGGCGTACGGCAATAACACGTACGTCATGCCCGGCGTTAGAAAGTGCATCCGCCTCACGGAAAAGGCGCGGGTTGTTGATGACTTGATGATGTGTGATGCTACAAATCCGCATCAGTGGATCCTTCCGGTACTGATCGGAGGAAGGGAGCCCGAACGATACATCTTCAACGTCCGTAGTAACACCTGTTCGACCCCTTTGAGAGTGCGCTGGAGATCGAAATTCTCGGCGACGTGCTGACGGCAGCGCTGAGCCAGACCCGCATCTCGGACGCGCCAGCCGCTCAAGTCCATCAGCACATTGGCCAGTTCCTCGCAATTCCCTGGCGTGAAGGTAAATCGCTCGAATTCTCCGGTCAAAATTTCGACGATTCCCCCCGTACGACTACCGACGGCAGGCGTGCCACAAGCCATGGATTCGATAGCCGTGCGACCAAACGGCTCCGACCAAAGACTCGGCAAAACAACAACGTCGCTTGCAGCAAACAAATTGGGGATGTCAGATTGATGACCTAGCCAATGAACATTTCTTGCGATGCCCAGGCTTTCTGCCTGCTCCCGCAGGTCTGCAATGTGATTGCCATTGGCTGGCACGACTTCGGTTGAGCCAGCCAAGAGTAACTCACACTTGACCTGCTCTTGCCTCAAACGAGCGACCGCCGCCAAGAGTGTATTTACACCCTTAGCAGGGTGGAAACGCCCCGCATAGGTCACAACGAATTCTTCAGGCTCCAACCCGAGTCGGGATCTAAGCGCGCTGCGGCCGTTCACGACAACCCGCGAGACATCAATGCCATTGTGTACGACTTCAATCGCATCCGGATTGAATCCGCGTTCTACGTAATCGCATCGTGTCCGTTCAGAAACCGCAATTAGACGACTGGCCTGCGCCATTCCCAAACGAAATTGTGTGCAGAACACATCCGGTGGAGGCAAACGCAAATGGCACACAAACGGAGAGCAGTGTAATTTGGCTATCGTCGCTGCAAAGAGACTGTCCATGTATTGGTTGGCGTATACCAGCATCGAAGATCGACCCCGCACTCTGGAGAGATCTCGCAAGAATGCGAAAGAGTCTCGCAAACGGTGCCCTGGCGAAATGCTGTAACCGTGAACATGGATAATGCGGCTACAAAACGTGCCGTATTGCTCCATCAAGTCGCCTTCACTTACGTGGAGCAAGGTGATGCGGTGACCGCGCTGCGCCAATCCGCGGGTGAGATCTAAAAGGCTAAGTTCTTGCCCCCCCCGGCGCGACGACGGAACAGTTTCGAGGACCACAAGATTCAAACTTGCAGGCTGAGACTCTAAACCCTTCAAGCCAGCTCTCCCGCGCCTAGAAGGCTTGCAAATCCGTGCTTGTCCACGTCGGCAACCAATAATGCTGACTCCCATCGGGCACAATCAGTCGCACTGAGAATGACGATTAGCCGTTTGTTCTCGAGTTTGTCAGTCCAAGGTCGCACCCTGCTTTTGTCATAGCCCCCGAAGGCAACCAGACGAAAGGAAGCAGTCCCGGCCTGCCAGTCGCGTGGTTTGCGGCGAACGGCTTGTGGGATGATGCATCTCGCGGTTTTGATCCTGGTGCCACTCAACCTTCTATTCCTTCTTCTGTAAGACAATTTCAATAGCAGATACAAACAAGTCGTCTACATCTTCTACATTACCCCGAAAACAGATAGGATAAGACCGGATAATCTCTGCCCCGATAGCTCCCGTCGGGTGCTCCTTGTAATACAACACTTCAAAGTCTTTTGAGAACTTCTTCCAAAGATGGCGATATTGAGTAACAGTAATGCCATTCACGAACGGCCAATCGCAGGAGAGACCATGTCGGTTGGCATAAAGCTTCAGATCTTCCCGGCTGAAAAGATAATGGCAGTACGGAACGGGAATTTGTCGATACGCGTGTAACCCATAGGGCGATGTGTACACCGGGCCGAAAGACAAATACAAGTATCCGCTTCCGCGCAAGATACGTGATACTTCTGCGAGAACGAGCTCGAGGTCCCGGAAATGCTCGAAAGCAGCGAACGAATAGACGAGGTCAATACTGCCATTTGTGAGTGGGATCTGCCGGACGTCTCCCTGCAAGAAATGCACGCCAGCGCTCCTGGCGTCTCGGTCGAATCCCTCACCGCGAATATCAATTCCATACGCCCGTTTGCCCACCCCCACAAGCGCCTTGCCAACGACACCATCCCAACAGCCCAGCTCCAGGCAATTGTGACACTTTCCCAAAGGAACTCTCTGCTGTAGGATTCCAACCTTCTCTCGCGCACGCAGCTCCAATCCTTCTGGGTCGTAGCGGATGGGGTCTGGAGGGCGGTAGCCTGCGCACATAAAGCGATCTAGGAATTCGACGGGCAGAAATGTCGGACCTTGACGACAGGCAACAAACGCTTCCCGGGCCCGGCGGATCTTATAGCCGGCGTAAGTGCGCGCGAGGGCGCTTTTAGCAGGAGCTGGAAGAATCGCTTTGGCTAGCTTTTTCAGACTTGTCGTGGCATGCATCATGATGCCATCCCGCCCGAAGCGACGGGCATCGAACTTGGCGAGTGCACCTGCCGGGCCACAAAATCAAGGATTCGCTGGGCCGCGTGTCCGTCTCCGTAAGGATTGACCGCCTTGGACATGGCCGCATAAGCATCAGAATTCTCTAGCAACTGGAGCGTAGCTTCAACAATGCTCCGGCGATCCGTACCCACCAGGCGGGCCACCCCTGCCTCGATGCCCTCGGGCCGCTCGGTGACTTCGCGCAGGACTAGCACCGGCTTTCCGAAGGAGGGAGCCTCCTCTTGGATACCGCCAGAATCGGTTAACACCATAGTGGCCTTTTGCAGAAGCCACACCAGTTCTGGATAGTCAACCGGAGGGATCAACAGGATTCGCGGCTGATCGCGCAGGAGGTCGAAAACATCCTGCGCGACATTAGGGTTGGGATGCACAGGAAACACGACGTGAACATCCGGGCACTGCGTAACAATATCGCGAACCGCGAGACATATAGATCGAATGCCAGCGCCGTGGTTCTCACGCCTGTGGCAGGTGAGCAGAAGCACACGACCTGAAAACTCCTGCGTTGGCAGCCCCGCCGGCCGAGCCGCCTTGTCGCGCAACCAGTAAAGAGCATCAACTACTGAGTTGCCTGTAACCAGGACGGAAGAATCCGGGATACCCTCCCTCAGCAGGTGTTCCCGTGCGCGCTCTGTGGGAGCAAAGTGATAGCTGGCCAGCGGTGAGATCAGGCGGCGGTTCATCTCCTCCGGGAATGGACAGTAGCGACGGTCGGTACGCAAACCAGCCTCCACGTGCCCAACAGGAATCTTGAGATGGTGAGCGCAGAGGGCAGCGCCCAACGCCGTCGAGGTATCACCCTGAACCAGCACTATGTCCGGACTCGCACTACCGAGAACGGAAGGGAGGCGCTCAAGCGTGCGGGCAAGCACGTCGGTGGGCGTCTGGCGGACGTCCATGATTCCCAGGTCGAATTCCGGACTAATGCCAAAAGGGGCCAGGGCAGCGCAACAGAGGTCCTGGTGCTGTCCAGTGTTGATGACGGTAACCCGAAAATCGCAAGTGCGCCTGCGGGCCACCAATATGACCGGGGCTAGCTTGATCGCCTCCGGGCGGGTGCCTAGGACGAACACGAGATGAATCTTAGCTGCCGCGAGTCCCATTAGAGGAGCAGACCTCCACCCACCGCCTGTGGGATTATGACATTACTTGGCTTTGCTTGTAGCAGCACATGTTCATGCAGAGCAGCCACGGTATCGAAGTCAAACTGCAACGCGCGCTGCCGCAACCGGGCCTGATCGACAATCAACCGATTTATGATGAAGTCTCGCATTCGCTCCGCCAGGGCGGCAGGAGAGTTGTCGCGGGCAATCCAGTCGCGAAAGGAAGCACCCATAACCTCTGGGATCGCACCTACAGGAACTGCAATCACCGGAGTGCCACAAGCGTAAGCTTCAAGAATTATTAACCCAAATCCTTCCAGAGAGCGTGTGGGCAAAACAAAGCAGTCGCCCGCGCGAAATACGTCCACCAACTGTTCCTCCGACACCCGCCCCAGAAAGGCGACACGGTCCCCCAAGGACAGAGCGGAACATTGAGTTCTTAATGGCTGGAGTTGTGGGCCTTCGCCCGCGATAACCAGTTTAAAACTGTGGCCCTCTTTCGACAATATCGCCGCAGCTCCGAGCAACGTATCCACGCCCATCCGAGGCACGAGACGTCGTACTGTAAAAAAAGTGGTCACCTGGGGATCCCAGGGTAAACCGAGGCGCTCCCGAACTCGTTGACGTGTTTCCCGAGAGGGCGTGAAGCGATTCGTGTTCACCCAGGCCGGGAGCACAGTGCATTTGCCGGCCAGAGACCGGTCGTACTTCTCTCGAAGTTGCCCCAGCGTGTACTCCGAAAAGCAGTGGACTAGATCCGATCGCGAGCAGATGCGCCTTTCTAGCATTCCAGACACGGCGCAAGCGAGACGTATTTTCAACCCCGGCGCCATTGAACAGTTCGACAACAACTCATCTACGTACAGCGAGTGCACGGCGTAACATTTGCGCACCGGGCGGCAACTCGAGAGGGCACCGAGATACTGCAGCGGCGAGTGTCCCAGCAAGGCTTCAATTGTGTAATTGGACGCGATACGCGCCGTGACTGTGCGAGCGTGGTGAAGGTGTACCATGAGGTTCGCAACGCTCGGCGAAGAAATGCCCGGGGACAAATAACGGTGAACCTCGACGCCATCACAGAGCTCAGGATTTCCGATGCCGACAGGCCGACCAGGACACAAGTACGCGACCTGTCGGTCTCGTGCGGCCAAGTACCGTGCGAAGTCGCTGGGCAACTTGTACGCACCACCCGGTGAGTCATCATGCCAGCCTCCGGCAGTAATAAGCACGATGCTCATGCGACCCGGGTTCTCTCCCTCATTGTTAACGAATTCTCAACCGCCGGCTTAGAACACCAGACCAACAAACGATTGCCCTGGCCTGTCCACGCATCGCCATAGTGCAACAGGTAGAAGAACCCCTTGGTGACAATGGATCGGAAGTGTGCGTTTCTCAATTTTTCCTCGAGCGAATGTGTATAAACCAAGCACTTCTTGATTTCGAAGCCGTGTCGCTGAAGTAGGTAACTTAGGCTGTGATTGCAGAAATAAAAAGTGTGATGGTCGGCCGTCTGGAACTCGGGGAGGAGCCGGCCCTTGAGCCAGCTTCGAATGGTTTGGTACTTAACCCAGGTGTTGTGGTGATTCTCGGTGCCGATTACCGCTAGTCCTCCGGGCTTGAGGATGCGGTAGATCCCATCCACGAAAGTTTGAAGATTCAGCACGTGCTCGATGACGTGATAGCAATAAACAACGTCGAATGACGTGGCCGGCCAGTAGCTGGGATCAAAGATTCCTTTACGTAACTCACCCAAGCCAAGGCGCTCCTGACCGAATTTGACAGCGCTAGCTGAGGGCTCCACCCCAGCAACCTCGAAACCTAACTGTCGTGCCGCATATAGAAGACTGCCATGCCCGGCCCCAATTTCGAAAAACCGACCCGAGGAGACGTACGGCACAACAATACTCTTAAGCCCCTCAACTTCCTGAAACGCACGCTGCAAGACTAGTCTTTCCAGGTCCGGACTGTTGGCGTTGTAGCGGTGTTCTTCGTGCTCATAGTACTGGTCGCCATAGAAGGACTCGAGTTCGAACTGGTCAACAACCGGGTTGCTAAAAACGAGGTCACAATTTCTGCAACGTGATTGAGCGAAATGCACGGCGTTGGCACGTTGTGCTGGAGCGGTACGTGCGTAGGAACGAAGTGACTGGCTATAGCAAGCTGGACATGCAGTTAGCGTTTGAATTCTCCACCTCCTGCGGTGCTGCACGCATGATCGCTTGCTAACGGTCGGTCGGTATCGCCGGAGACCTGCTTGTAATCACCAATGCGGGTTGATAATGAATGGACCACAACGGACCAGTCAAATTGCGTCGTAGCCCACTGAAAGGCACGAGCGCCGTCACAGAGCTCAGGATTGCCGTGATCGACAAGCCAGCTGGGACACAAATAAGCGACACGTCGGCCGCGAGCAGCAAGGCAACGGGCAAAGTCGGTCTTCAGCTTGTAAGCGCCACCCGGCGAATCATTGTGCCGGCCGCCAGCAGCAATTAGGACGATGTTCATCGGATCCGCCCTATCTCCTTTACCGATATCGAGCCCTCAACGGCCGGCGTGGAAGACCACAACAGTGAGTGAGCACAGTTCATCTGATGACTCATCTCTGACCTCGAGGCGAAGCAGTGATCTGCTGGTGGTATCGCTGAGACGCTGAATGTTCCTTAACATAATTTTGAGATCTCCGTCGAGCTTGCTCGTACACTTCGACGGTGCGTTCCCCAACGTGCTTCCAAGTGAATTCCCTCAGCACCTTCCGGCGAGCGGCCTCGCCTGCAGAGCAACGGAAGTTGTCGTCGGACATCATTCGCGCTAGCGCGGCCCCCAGAGACGCCTCATCCCCGGGTGGAAACAGCAGTCCCTCGACGCCGTTGTCGACCAGTTCGGGGAGGCCACCGACATCGGAAGCCACAAGAGGTAGTTGACAGGCCATGGCTTCCAACCCAGCCAAGCTGGTCGCTTCCAAGAACGATGGGATGACAGAAAAATCGGAAGCCTGCATCAAATCGATTATCTTTGTATGCGGAACATCACCGAGCAGGCGGCACTCGATTCCATCAGGAACTTGTGCCAGCTCACTCCGGACTAACGCTGCATATTCTTTCTCCCCACCCGGTGCGCTATCGCTGCCCAGACCAGCAAACAAAACCACGAGTCTACGTCCGGGTGGCCCATGAATATCGCGCAAAGCCCTGGCTAAAGGCAGGAGCCCATTTTTCCATACGGCGCGTCTTGCACACAAACACACAAGCGCTGAACTATCTAGTCGCAATTCCCGGCGAATCCTTGCCCGAATATCCTCCCGGGGCAAGAAGCGCTGTGTATCGACTCCGTTGGGAATGCGCCTGCAGCGCTCAGGGGGGTAACCCACCAGAAGCGTTTTTTCAAGAAGCTCCTGGCTAGGTGCGATTATCGCATCGGCAAACCCGATTCGTTGCCAAAGCAGATCGCGTCGTCCCGGGTCTTCAACTGCCTGCAAGAAATAGGAACTGTGGTTAGTGAAGACAATCGGGCATAACCCAGCAAGCGGGCGGACGACAAGAGAATCAAAATCCCAGAAGTGAAAAGTGAGTACGTCCACCTCGCCGTTAACAATCCAGCTTCGCAATCTATTGGTGAAGCGAAGCGCCAGTTGCGGTTCAAAGAAAACCCTGCGCGGAGAATAAACGACTGGAACTTCGTGGATCTCGATGCCTTCACTCAAACGAACACGAGCACGCCAGGTTGTCAGGTTGCGTGGGTGAGGCACGTCCTTACGTGTCGTTAACAAACGGACCGAGTGGCCGAGTTGAACCAATGCACGGGACAACTCCCACACATGTGTGGCGATTCCACCGATGTTGGGAGGTGCGTCTTCGGCTTGTACCACTATTCGCATTGATCAGGTGAAATCTTCTTCGCAGCCAAGAGAGTGTTACCCGGGCCTGGGCTGCGCTGTACTCGGTACCACTCGAGACCAGCATTCTTTATGGCACGCCGGAGGCTGACTAGAGATATCGACTTCATACGACGACAATCCAACTGAAACATGTCGTGCATGATCTCCTGCTCGGTGAAAGCCATTGATCCTTTCGTAGACTGTGCAAGCCGTTCCTCGAGCGCCATCAGGTGCCGCGCGTCTTGCGACCCGTTCAGTCTTGTCCACGAGTTCCTCACCCAATGGACTAACTGGCCCCGCCAGCGAGTCGTCGGAACGTTGAACACTGCTCTGCCCCCCGGAGCTAGGATCCGCCCCATCTCGCTAATAGAGTGCTTTATCAGTTCTAGGCTAGACATGTGCTGAAGGACGTGTAGGCTGACGACGAGAACGCATGATCCTGTCTCGATGGGCCAGTAATCCTCACGGATCTGGCGAAACTCCATGCTGGAAAATGAGCGCTTCGCTTCGCGTGCCTGCCTCAGCATCTCGGTGGAGATATCCAACCCGATTTGGTGGGATGTCAGCCTACGTAGTGCCCGCGTCAAACGTCCCAGACCGCAACCCAAGTCGACTCCCGTTCCTTCCTCGAAACCCAGGCCAGCAAATGCCTGCAGGGACGCGATGTCTCGCTCTCCGCTGGCCCAGAACTCAGCCTGCTGGCCCGGACCGGGGCTCAGCATGCTGGGGTGACTCAGAATGTGATAGTAGGGCTCGTGGCGGGCAAATACGTCCCAGGCAGCCGCGTCGACTACCCGCCTAGACGGCTTCGGCATGACACTTCTCACTTCGTTTTAGATCTTCCAACATCGTTCGAATCGAAGAAACCTGTATGCCGAGACTCAGGAGCCGTTGACTAATCAGACTACGATCGCACAATGGCTCGTCTACTGGCTCGATGTGAACATCGGTCTTCTCGAAAACCTCGGCCGCAAGACAAAGCAAGCGGAACTTATCGATCGGCTCACCTGCAATGTGCAGCAGACCGCTCACGTCGCGGCGCTCCGCAAGTGAGGATAAGATCTCGGCAAGCGCATCGGTAGTGAGGCCAGACCAGATCGCCTTACGAAAACCGCGAACAGTTCCCTTCTGCTCCAAGAACCAGCCGAGCAATCCCTTTGCGTTCCTCGACTCTAAACCAATGAACGAGGTCCTCACAGTCAAGTGAGGTAGGCCGGTCACTTCACCAGCCAACTTGGTCCGGCCGTAGAGATCCACGGGGTCAGGTAGATCGAACTCGGTGTAGCCCCCGCGATTGCCAGAGAAAACGCAGTCGGTGCTTACGTGCAGAAGCCTACCTCCCCAGGGACGAATTGCCTGGACAACTAGATGCGGTAGCAAGGTGTTGATCAGGGCAGCCTGATAACCATCGTTGCAAATGGATTTGACGATTCCGGCGCAGTTGATAACCAGATCTGGCCGCAACTCGCCCAAGAATGCGGAAGTTGCGCTCAGATTTCGCAGATCCAACCGATGAGTTGTTGCATTCGCGACCCTCGGGGCTTGGCCGTGCCCCACCGCCAAGTGCAACTCTCCTCGGGTTCTGTGCGCCGTGACTGCAGCGACAGAGCGGCCTAGCATCCCGCTGGCACCGAGTACGAGCAGGCGTGGAGCAGACATCAAGCGATGCTCCCCAAGGAGCACACCACCGGCAGCAGCCGCGGGAAACAGTTTTGCGATTCGAGCAATTCCGCGATCTGCTGCTTCTCCATGCGTGTTGCTGTGTCACTCGACAGACGGCGCTCACTCGTCCCTGCAGGAAACAACTCTTCGCTCGAAGCGAATGGCCGAATACACCAGAACCCATCTGTCTGAGTGGCATGTCGCATCTCCTCGGGCGAGATGAGAGTCTCGTGCAGCTTTTCTCCCGGGCGAACCCCAATCTCCTCGATTTGAACCTTGCGGCCGGCGCTCCGGACACGGTCTGCCATGACCTCTGCGACATCTGCAATCAGGAAAGCCGGCAGATCGAGCACGTAAATCTCCCCATTACGGCACTCGCGCATGGCATACAGCACAAGATCTACGGAATCAGCGAGGGTCAGAACAAATCTAGTCATGCGGCGATCCGTAATAGGCAAGCGATCACCGCCCTCCTCAAGTAGTCGCTTGAAGTAAGGCACCACCGATCCATTTGAAGCGAGCACATTGCCATAGCGCACAACTCCGAAGCGTGTGCGCCCACCTGCGAACGACGTTACGATGCGCTCCTGGAGAGCTTTGGTCATTCCCATGGCATTCACCGGCTCTACGGCCTTGTCAGTGGATAGATCAACCACCGCTTCGACACCCAGTTCGGCAGCCACTTGGCAAACATTAAAGGCCCCAATGATATTGGTGTTTACTGCTTCCATGGGGTGAGCTTCGGTGAAATGGACATGTTTAATAGCTGCAGCGTTAAACACCAAGTCGGCACCGCGCATCGTGAATCGGAGTCGCTCCAAGTCGCGCACGTCGCCCAGCATAGTACGCAGCCGCTTGTCTGGGAATCGGCGTCTCAAAGCCACGTGCTTCTGCTCATCGCGACTAAACACGGTGACACTTGCGACTGCACCTGTGCTGAGACACAATTCTACGAAGGTGGATCCGAAGGATCCCGTGCCTCCGGTTACAAAAACACGCTTATCACGCAGCAGTTCAAGAAGCTCGGTACGTTCAACTTTTAGATAGCTCATAATCCTCGGTTCGGTTGTTCCCTGTTACGAATACACGCTGCTGGATCTCTTGCAGAAAGTCGTCGTCGCTGCGTTGGAAGCGATCGGTTGACCGTCTCATCAGAGCCGCGGGAATTCGCGGCAGGGACTGCAAAGCACCTTGCCAAAAAGCATGGTTTTTCATAATGGCATTGCGCACTATGCGAATCGGGAGTAGCGCCAAGTATCCCACGGCAAACCCCCACCCGCCCACGTTGCGTAAAGCAAAAAGGACCTCATTTCTGCGTATGAGTCGGGTTACTGCCGAACGTCCTCCCTGCGTTTCATCCATGGTAGCGCTGACGCGGTGATAGATGATGCTGTTCGGTTCATGAATAACCTTCCAGCCTCTACGCCATGCACGATAAGAGAGGTCCGTGTCTTCCCAGTAGGCAGGCCGATAAAGTGGATCGAACCCACCCAGCTCGACGTACATTGAACGTCGGAACGCAGCGCAGCCGCCACCCGCATCAAGCGTGAGGCAGGGCTGCCCAGCCTCCAAGTTCCACGACTTGTAAAACCACAATCGCCGCTTCTCGCCTATGCGCTGACCGGCAGTAATGTGCGTGCCATCCCAGTCTAGGACACGCGCACTCACCGCGAAAACGTCTGCCGAGCTGAAGTACGGAAGCATGACCGCAATGAAATCGTCGTCAAAATGCATGTCGTTGTTGAGAATCACGACGACGTCTTCACTTCTCGACGCAACCACCCGGTTGAGCGAAAATAAATAGTCATTCCGCTCTGCAATCTGAACTTCAACCTCTCGGTATTGCTGCTGCAGCCACCCGACGCTCTCGTCAGTGGAGCGGTTGTCGACCACAACGACAGGGCAGCCCCCCGGCACCTTGCGGACGGCGCGCAACAGCGAGGGCAGGCACCTTTCCAGATGTGACCGTCCGTTGTAAGTCAGCACCAGAACACAGCAGGTTGGAGTCGATGAATCCGGACGGAGAGGTTGGACGTTGGAACTCATGCGCGCATACTCCCGACTACATCTTGTAGGTGACTGCGCGAATACCAGTCCACGGTCTCGCGAATGCCCTCTTCCAGCGAGGTATGGGCTCGGAACCCAAATTCCTTCTCCACACGCGAGACATCAAGGCAGCGACGAGGCTGGCCATCGGGCTTGGTGCGGTCCCAGATGACTTCACCGGTGAAGCCAGTGATCCGAGCGATCAGGACAAGATCCCGGATGGAAATCGCGGCCCCGCTGCCAATGTTTACCGGTTCGGGCTTCTCATAGAGTTCGGTGGCTAGCAAAACCGCTGCGGCGTAGTCATCAACGTGGAGAAATTCTCGCATCGCCGCGCCGGTGCCCCACACGGTGATGTGCCGTTCCCCGCGCCTAAAGGCCTCTAGGCACTTGCGAATCAGAGCAGGAATCACATGAGAGTCTTGGAGATCGAAGTTGTCGCCGGGACCGTACAAGTTTACCGGCAGCAGATAAATGGAGTTGAAACCATATTGGGTACGGTGCGCCTGGGACTGAAGTAAAAGAAGTTTCTTCGCGACGCCGTAGGGCGCGTTGGTTTCCTCGGGGAATCCATTCCAAAGGTCCTCTCCAAGGAACGGCACCGGCGTAAACTTTGGATAGGCACAGACGGTGCCGATTTGGATGAATTTATGGATGCCGCGGTCTTTGGCTTCATCCATCAACTGCAGACCCATCATGGCGTTATCGTAAAGGTAGCGGCCGGGATTCCGCTGGTTGGCTCCGATTCCGCCGACCACCGCTGCCGCATGAATGATGACATCAGGCTGCGCATCCGCGAACATTCGCCGAATCGCCCCCCGTTCGCGAAGGTCGTAGTCGCGCGAGCGCGGGACGAAGATCCGAGAGCAACCTCTGGCTTTCAACTTTTCCACGATATGGGAGCCAAGGAACCCGGCGCCTCCAGTCACGCAGACCGCATTGTCTCCAAAGAAATTCATGCCTTCCGCTCTGCTCCAGAGGCCTGTACATGCTGGTTTTCAGAACCTCTGAGCAACACAAGGTCGCTATCGACCATAAGACGAACCAACTGTTTGAATTTCACGCGGGGGCTCCATCCGAGCACACGGCGCGCTTTACTAGGATCACCGAGCAGGATGTCGACCTCGGCCGGTCTGAAATATTTCGGATCGATCTTGACGTAGGGGTGCCAATCCAGTTCCAGATATCCAAAGGCTTCATCGAGGCACTCCCGCACGGAGTGCGTTTCGACGGTAGCAATCACGTAGTCGTCGGGCTGTTCCTGCTGGAGCATCAGCCACATGGCCTCGACGTAATCTTTGGCATAGCCCCAGTCCCGTTTCGCATCGAGATTACCAAGAAACAGCTTGTCCTGAAGCCCAAGCTTAATGCGCGACGCAGCCCGAGTGATCTTGCGCGACACGAAGGTTTCGCCGCTCCTCGGGGACTCATGATTGAAAAGGATTCCGTTGCAGGCAAAAATCCCGTAGCTCTCGCGGTAGTTGACCGTCGTCCAATAGGCAAACAGCTTCGCGCTAGCGTAGGGGCTCCGAGGATAAAATCGGGTAGTCTCGGTTTGGGGAATCTCTTGAGCCTTGCCGTTAAGCTCACTCGAACTGGCCTGGTAGAACTTGACCTTCAAACCGGTTTCGCGAACCCCTTCTAGTAAACGCAAGCTGCCGATACCGGCAACCTCAGCGGTGTACTCGGGTATATCGAAGCTAGTGCGGAAATGGCTTTGGGCGCCGAGGTTGTAGATCTCGTCGCGCGTGACGTTGCGAAGGATTTTGTTCAGAGAGCTGGCATCGTTTAAATCTCCGTAGATCAGATGCAATCGCGTACCACTTTCGTGGGAGTCCTCATAAATGTGGTCGATGCGAGCAGTGTTGAAACTGCTGGACCGGCGAATGATCCCATAAACGTCGTACCCCTTCTGCAAGAGAAGTTCTGCCAAATATGAACCATCCTGACCGGTAATTCCGCTTATCAATGCACGTGTCATGTTACTTGCTGGTGGCCTCCGTCACCCTGCCTGCCCTGCTACCGCCGGCGAACGGGGCTTCGATTACATCCTGAAGCTTGCGCAGGAATTCCTCGAACCGAGACGAATACTCAAATCGTTCATTGAACACTCGTGCTGCGTTTTTAGAATACAACTCGTAATTGGCGTTGATTCGCTCGGCGGCCGCTGGTATTTCGGAGACGCTTTCCACCCATTCGCCACACTTTTCTTCGCTCACCCAGCGAAGGCTGTCCACATTCCCGCAGATGACAGGCAGTGCACAGCTGAGGTAGAGCCCGAGCTTGCCCGGTGTTTCACCGTTACGTTGCTCCAAAGCGTTGCTACGTTCATACAAAGCCAACCCAATATCGGCGGAGGAAGTAACCTCACGCATTCGCCTGGCGGGAAACACATTCTCCTCATAGTGGACACAGCGACCCGGCACGTGCTGCCCGTGTGCACCCGCAAATCGACCTTGAAAGACCACCGCCCAGGGTGCGGACCAGTTCGCTGCAACGTCGGCCAGCTGGGCTGGGAGCCTCCAACCTAGTGTTCCGCTGTGCAGCAAAATTCCGTGACCATCAGGCACCGAGAACCGCTCCCTGTAGTAGCAATTTACTTCACGTCGGGCCACTCCCGAAGGCGCATTTGGGATCACAACATAGGGGTGGTCACCAAGCAGATGATTCTCGCGCACGACCATGTCCATCCTTCGCTCGCTAAGACTGACGGTCATCGTGGCCGACTGGTGCGCCCGTATTTCCCGCAATTTCCATTTCTTTTGTGTGGGAGTACGAGCTTCTTCGTGAAGATAGACCTCGTCTGACAAACACACGACCGGGAACTGGCGCCAGTGGTGCGCCTTAATCGCCCAGTACAGCGGCCATTGCGGCGTAGCGACCACGAGCGCATATCGGTTTCGCAGCATCAGCTGCGATAGCACTTTCACCAGTCCGGCCCTGGTCTTTTGGAACGGCAGGATTCGGACCATGGCCGAGTCGAACTGGGGCAACGGATGAGTAGCAGCCGTTTCCATCAGGAGGTCGACCTCCCATCCATGCAACGCAAACTGCCCCACCATCTCGCGGAAGCAGGGGTGCGCATCGACATAGGGACGGTCGAACACCAGCGCCACTCTCGGTTTTTTGAGGCTCTCCATCTCAATCACTTAAGACACTGCACGAGAAGTTTCTCCCAGAACACTGCGTTGTAATCAATCTTCTGGATTTCATCAAGACATCGTTCTGCCTTCGGGAGTCACTCACTGCTTGCTTGTAGCCGCACCCATAAGGTGAATCTTCGATCAGTACAACCCTTCTGCCCTCAGCTTCCGCGGAAATGGAAACCAACTAGCACCTAAGCCGAGATGTCCTTCACGCAGAACAACTGGAAAGAACAACTTGGCACTCGTGCAAGTATAGGTTCAGTCGCTACAGCCACTGCACGCCACATTGTTCTTGGCTTCCAGCGTGGCTCGGACTGCTCTCCGAGTATCCACCTCAAGCCATGAACACCGCGTACTCGGTATCCACGCTGGCGGAACTCGCTAGCGGTCCATCCGGACCGGTGAACTTGAAAGGGGTTACCACCCAGCGCGCCCTGCGGGAGAAAACCGTTGGGCGTGAACACGATCACCTTCTTGCGAGAGATGCATTCCATTTGATCAAGCAGCTTTAGGCCCACATCTTTGTCCAAGTGTTCAATCAGGTCAAACGCAAGTACGCAGTCGAACGACTTACGCGGGAATGTAGACGCTAAGTCTGCGACATTGGCGACAACGTAATCATGGTGGGAAGACTTCTGGCGTGCGACCTCAATCGCAGGAGCGTAAGTGTCTACCCCAACTGAGAATGCTAACTTGCTGGAAAAAGAACTGACCGGGCCTCCACCGCCACAGCCGATGTCAAGTAGCGTACGACAACCACTAAGGACCTCGTTCTCCAGCAGTTTCAGATAGCGAGTAAAGAAAGGTTGTTCAAACCTTTTCCACAACTGATATCTGACCGCCTCGCTTACCTGCGTGATTAACACTCTTGACCTCGCCAATGAAATCTCGAAATCACTCGCAACAAGCCCAGGCGCCACTTTCGTCAATATAATTGAGGTCACGTCGCTGCTTCATGAAATTCCGAATTGCCGCACGAAGCTGCTGGGCCGGACTCATCAGCGGTCGACCAGAGAAGCCGCTGATGCCGTTCAGGATGATATTGACGGGCAACACTCCAATCCGGTGTGCCGATGCCAACTCCGATAGCCTGGAACCAAAAACGTGTTCTATATAGATTCCAGCGTGGTCGTTAACGGCGTGATATGCCGTCATTAGGCGTTCTCGATAAAATTTCCTACTGCTCCAAAAAAAAGCTGTGCCCGCATACGGTCCATTGCGGGAGGCCCCAAAGGATCCGCAGATAAAATCGGGCTTGCGATCCGCAGTGCATGCCCGCCTAACACACCTCAGTACTTGCTTCATGTTTATGAGTTTGTATCTACCGGTCAATTTGTAAAACCCTGACGACGAACCTAGCAGTGGGCACTCGGATAACGCCATCTCGATAGTCCAGCCTTCTCCCCAACCCTTGCCCAGAGCGACGAAATCAGAAGGCAACTCACAACTCATCAGTCGAAGATTCAAGCCTCGTTGCTCGAACAACTCCTGAAACTCCTCAAAGTCGGCTAGATCAGTCCCGGAGTTCTCGCAGAAAACAAACTCGCGAATGCCGCAAGGACGGTCCGCCAACCAACGTAGGACTTCCCCATACTCGCCTATGCGAGTCCCAGGGTTACTATAACTTGCCACTTGACCAGGATGCATTCTGATCGTCGCGGTCAGCAGCAATGGAGAAGCATCTTCCCATTGTGCGACCGCGCCATTAGCCTGTGGTAACGTTTCCATCATCGATCTTTTAGCTCCCGACCCTCAAGAACGACTTGAGCTTTATCGCTGTCTCCAACGCTTCGCGACCACAGGTACTTTCGAAACAGCAATGCTGAGCGCTCGGGCGCAACAGTTTCAGTGTCTGAGAACGACCCGACCGAGAAGACCAGCGCTCCGACTACGCGATCCAACCACCGCACCATGTGTACTGCGGCAATCAATGTAATTTGATATTGTCCAGGATGCAGATCCTGAGGTGACAAACGTATTCTGACCCGATACTCACCTTCCAAAGTAGCCTCCCTGGGCAGTGAATCTCGATCCCAACTGTCGATCAAGAGCTCCCCCCATACAGTCTCGATGCGAAAATGCAAAAGCATGTCTCGCTGCGCTCGTTTGACCGTATAGGCAAACTCCACGTTGAACTCTTCCCCAAGCCGTATCGTCTGTAACGTGCGGCCTTGGTCGTCGCAGATTCGAATGTGAGTAAAACGAACTTCTTCGCCAAAGTCGACCGGTCGATCGATCCGGGTGAGGTCACGGTCGTAAGTCTGTGAATCGACGCCAGAAAGGTATTTACGAGTCATCTGCTGTGGAGAGCCGGCATCCACCAAACGACCGCCTTCGAACAATATGGCACGATCGCATAGAGACTCGATGGCAGCCATGTTATGGCTTACGAAGAGCACCGTTCGGCCGCTGCGACCGACGAAGTCGCGCATCTTCCCCAAGCATTTCCGCTGAAATGCCATGTCCCCCACTGCGAGCACTTCATCCACGATCAGGATCTCGGGTTCCAAATGTGCGGCCACCGCGAACGCCAAGCGAACATACATTCCGCTGGAGTAATGCTTGACTGGAGTGTCAAGGAATTTCTCCACTTCCGAGAAAGCAATGATGGCGTCAAATTTCCGACTGACTTCGGCGCGGCTCATGCCCATAAGGGCACCGTTGAGGAAGACGTTTTCTCGACCGGTGAGCTCGGGGTGGAAACCGGTACCGACTTCGAGAAGGCTCGCGACGCGACCACGTAGCTCGGCCCTTCCACTCGTGGGTTCCGTTATGCGGCTCAAAATTTTCAGCAGGGTGCTCTTGCCGGCACCATTGCGGCCGATGACGCCCACGACTTCGCCGGGCTGCACTTCAAAGGACACATCTCGCAGTGCCGAGAAGATTTCGGTAGATCGGACGCGAATACCACCCAAACGGCGAAACGGGGACTTTGCAACGTCCACCAGCATTTCGCGGAACGTGGGGCCCTGTTGGTAGTTGTGCCCGAGGCGGTACTCCTTCGATAGTTTGTGGACCCGAATGGCCGGCTGCGACAACGCTTACCCCTTGGTCAAATGATATCCGCGAAACCCCGTTCCACCTTGCGAAAATACGCAGTTCCAATCAACAAAAGGACAGCACCACTACACAGCGATAGAAATAACTGGCCCCACGGTAACGGAGTAGAAAAAAACGATGATCTATAAGCCCCTATTATACCGGCCATGGGATTCAGATTGACCAGCCAACGCCAACGCTGGGGAATCACGCTGACAGGGTAGACCACGGGCGTAATGAACATCCCCACTTGAACTGCAAAGGGCACAACGTAACGAAAGTCCCGGTAGGCGACCGTCAGAGCGGCAATTCCTGTGCCGATGCCAAGAGCCGTCAGACTCGTAATTAGCACAAGGAGAGGCAGCAAAAGCAGTGCCCAACCAACCCTCACGTGATAAAAAGCCATAATGCCAAACATAAGCAAGAACGTGATCCCGAGGTCCAACAATCCGGAGAGCACGGATGAAAGAACCACAATCAAGCGGGGGAAATACACCCGAGTAATGAGGTGCGCACTTCCGACCAAACTCTGTGCCGAAGTGCCCACGGAATTAGCAAAAAACGTCCATGGCAATAACCCGGCCAAAACGAATACGGGGTATGGAAGGCCGTCCGACGGCATATGGGCTAACTTGTGGAACAGGAGGGTAAAGATAAGCATATTCAGCAGCGGCTGCAATATCGCCCAAGACGCACCAAGCACCGTCTGCTTATAGCGTACCTTGATGTCCCGCCAGGCAAGCAGCAATAGGAGTTCGCGGTAATCCCATAGCTCCTTCCAATCGACGGGAACCAGACCGTTCCTTCGCTCTACTATTGTGATGTTTGTGGCCATCCAAATCCCGCGAGAACCTGAGAAGCTCGAAAAAACTCCGAAGTGCTGATCCTTAACTTGCTCGGCTAGACACCAAAGGGCCAAACGCTCACCGAGACTGCTTTTCGCCTATGGAACCTTCTGCGCAAGGCTTGATCGCGGCCCGAACAAGCTACCGCCGTCCCACCAGTCCCCGTTCTTGGAGACTACGGACATTACCCCTCAAAACGCATCCTCAAGCGAGCCTGAAACCGCCGAACTTAGGTGGCAGGAACTCGTCCAAGTGGCCTGGGAAATTATTCTATCGCATTGACGAAAATCAACGACGGTGAAAAATCTCAACGTTCGACGCTTAGAGACGTCAGGCGCGATGGGTTGCGGTGGAGTCGAAATTCCTCGAACAGGTGCGTTGGTCGAACGATTTACCGGTGATTTGTACTGAGGTGGACGATAAGCGGGGAACAGCAGAAAAAAGAGACGTGCTGCGGTGGGCGCTCAGTCTGGCAAGCGAAGAGCCGGGGGCTGATTGGAGTAGATCCCGGAGCTGGAAATCACGGTATGCACCCTTGTGCACTTGTATACTTTCAGCTTTATGTTTGTTCGTTTCCGCGTTCTCTACAATACCATCGCGTGTTCGTACTGGGGCCATTTCTACGCTGGGGCGGAACGTTTTCTCATTGGGTCGATCTTGGCTGCGGGAAAGCAGAGGCAACCAAGGCTGTTCACCGACCGGGAACGATCCAACGCGTAAGCCTCGACATCTACGATGGCCCCGACAAGCCGGAAGGATTCATTCGCGCCGACATTGTTGATTATGCGCACTCCCACGTGCTTACGGGATGCGCTGTCACATTGCTCGACGTCATTGAGCATTTCGAAAAAGCCGACGGAACAGCCTTTCTCAACCTGCTTGAATCAAAGGCTGATGCGGTTTGTGTCTTTACTCCCAGTGGTTTTTACCGACAGGACTCAACGACTCACCCGGAAACAAAAGACCGTCCAGAATAGTGGCACCGTAGCGGATGGTCATCCGAAGAATTCCTTGAGCGCGGGTATGACGTCATCAGCTTTCCGCAGATGCATTCTGGTTTCGGCGGCTTCGCAGCGGTTCGCAGCAAGCAATGGCGATGCAGACCGATGTGGAGATTAAGCCTTTCCGTTCTCCATTTTCGCAGCCTGATTGACTACTACCAGCGACGCCTCCATCTCAGAAAATAGACACCTCTTGACTCCGCCCGAGGCCTTTCCAGTGAATAGACGATTTGAAACTATGTGCCCAGCGGCGTGGATGTAGGCAGGCGACGCGTATCTGCCCTAGAGGGCCGTCCGTTGAAGGGCGAGCAGCGGAGTGCGGGGATACAGCCGCGGGGCGCGTGCAACCACAGTCTTCAGGTATTGACCGCCATGGTTTAACCAAGGGCCAGGTGGACTGCTCCCGTTTCGCTATCAATATCCATCAGGTGTTGACGCACCAGGAAAACGAGAAGCGGGTAGAACTGTTACCGCCAGATTCTGTTGCAATGGACTCCGCCTTTGGCGCTGTGTCAACTACTACCCGTTTGTGGCCTCGTTGGCGATGCACTCCTGCATGGCATGCAGCGCAGAACGTGATCAAGTTCTCCTCCGTGTCGGCTCCCGAATGGCTGCGGAACTCCTTGTGGTGCACCTCAAGATTCGACATCGTGCCACAGGATTCACACCTCCAGCCGTCACGATTCAGGACCTCCTGGCGCAAACTTTCGTACGCCGCGGAATCCAGTCGCAAGCGAGCGCCTTTGGGCGAGTCGTCCTCGGGACGCCTTCTGGCACAGGTTGTCGAGGAAAATCTTCCGCTGTTCGCCGGATAAGAACCTGTAGTAGCGTGAGATCCAGTTGAGGAGGATCTCCGCGTTGCCATCGTCCAGGTGTGCGCCGGCCAGGGAGTCCGCGCAGATCATCTCCAGACAGGGTCCATTCGTAAACATTGCAGTTGCGAAACCCGTCCTTTGCGGAACTGTAGGCCTTGCGCAAGAAATGAAGATTCTGGAAGCGCCGAATTGCCGATGACACGGTGCTGTGACTCTTTACCTTGGCGTACCTCGCAATACCTCGGTACGAAATCATGACCTTCGTCTCGTCAGGCGGGGTAAAGGTGTCCAAAACCGGAAGAATTGAGTTGTTCTTTGGGTGCAAGCAAGGTCCATATCCCCGACTTGAGGAGAATGGATGTTCTTGATCCCGGTGGGGTCGGCAATTGGGTTGGCGGAATGCTGGTTGCTGCCGGGGCAATAGCTAACTCCTAAAAACTAAAATGGCGAAACCCGCGCCAATTCTGAACCGCTCTGGCCAACGGGATCGCGTTTCAAGATGCTTCCTTTTAGGTAGGTTGGGAACCTGGCCCCTGCCCGAATCGGCGGGTGACCGCACGCGTGACCGAAACTCCAGAATCAAGTCCAACACTCTCTGTCGCCTTGGAGGGGTTTTTGGGGGGATCCAAAATGCGCTTTCCCGAACCTCGTCGCTTCGACAGAAAGATGAGCGTATACTCCGATGCAATTTTCTCATGCGTAGAGGATCCATCCCGTCTCTTGATGGTCTGAGAGCTATCTCAATCGGAGTGGTTATCCTCGGCCATGCATACGCGCCGACTAACTTATGGGCTCGGATGCTATTTGCCCACGCTGCGCTCGGAGTACGGATCTTCTTTGTAATTTCTGGTTACCTGATAACCCACCTATTGCTTGAGGAAATAGGACAGTTCGGCAATGTGTCCCTTCGGCTTTTCTATGCCCGGCGCGCGTTGCGGATCTTGCCTGCATTTTTTTTATTTGTGACGGCACTGGTTGTTCTCAATCAGCTTGCCGTCATCAGCCTTCCGCCAGGAAACTTGCTTCTTGTACTGACCTATACCGTGAATTTCAGCAGTCGGGCTGTCTGGTATTCCGCGCACCTTTGGTCCCTCTCAGTAGAAGAGCAGTTCTATTGTCTTTGGCCCTTTGCCGTTCGCTTTTTGCCGCCGCGAAGTTGGACGGCGGTTGCGTTGGTGGCGTTCTTTTCAAATATCGGCTTCGGAGTGTTTCACAGACTGTTCGGGCTTCGATTGTTTGGGCTGAACCCTGCCCAGCAAGGCTTCGCTTTCCCATTTGTCTGCGGACCGATAGCAATTGGATGTCTGCTGGCCATCTGGGAGACACCGATCCGGCGGATCGGCCGTCGGCTATTTGCTCACCCTGCAGGAATCACACTAATTCCCTCTATTATGATTGCCAGTACGTTTTCAAGAGAGCCGATTGGAGCTGCGGGGCTAGATTTGTTACTCGCATTCTTCGTTGCGAGATGCGTGTTTCATCCGCAGGACGCCATTGGTCGCTTTTTGAATCTGGAGCCGATGAAGTTTATTGGTAAGCTAAGTTATTCTCTATACTTGTGGCAGCAGTTGTTCTTTCACTACAGTTTTATTCCGATGTTTCCGCTGAATGTGATTGCTACGACCGGGCTCGCAAGCGCGTCGTACTTCTTGTTAGAAAAGCCCTTTCTAAAACTACGCTCAAGCTTGCGCAGAAAAGACACAGAACCCCGAAACGTTCGGTGCTCTGGCTATGCATAGTCTTTCGAAGGTTACTTCGCTGTGCGGATTGTCGAATCCTCCCATCCCAGGCCGCCGCCACTGCCGGCGGCCTGTGCTTTTTTCACGCCAATCCCAACAAGGCTGCCGAACTGGGCCGGATCGGGGGTAGGAACAATCGCCACGTTGTCGGCGGAACACTAGATGCACTGCCGACCTTGGACAACGCAATCGCGGTCCGGGACGCGGTGGCGTGGTTGATCGCGTACGTCTACGCGGGCATGATTCATCGCAGGATCGCTGCTGGGCTGGCGCCCCTGTTGAACTTGCAGCTACGCGCAATCGAAACAGCGAACGCGGTCGACCCCACTAATCTGGAAAAGCGAGTGGCAGAGTTGACAAAGCTGGTAGCGGAGCTGAAGGCCCGTGTCGACCCGGCGGCCTCCACTCCGACGTTCGAGATTGGTCTCACTCTTGTCGAAAAATTATGGAGAAAATGGAGATTCGGAAAACCAAGATGAGCGGAAGGGTCCGTCGCGAAAACTGTGGAAGATCCGCCAATTCTTCCGAGCGCTTGGGAGACCGCCTCGTGAGACGACGTGCAGGCATGCGGCTTATAACCCCATACAATCTCCCGCTAAATAACTGCTTGATATGCCTTAAGCCGTTAGACCCTGTGAAGCCATACCAAGCCATCTGGATTCTGATGAGGGGACCGTATCAAATTTGGGCGGGGGCTTTCTTCTTTGCTTCCTCCAGCCTCGCTTCGGACTCTGGCAACGTCACCTACATTGAGGACAAAACCTGATCCCCGTGATTGGCGATCACATGGGCGAAGAAATGTTATGGCCTTCCGCTGCATCGCGGTCGGGACTGTGAGCGGATGGGTCTTTTTCTCGGGGTGTAGACCAGTTGGGGCAGCTGAGAGCCCTGCTTAGCGACGAGGAGTCCAGATTACGAAACGAAGCCAACAAGTGATCTGTTTTCCACCTAAGTTGTACACAAAGGGTTCCGGAGAAGCTCGGTCGGCCCAGTTTGCGAACCGATTCTCAGAGGCGGGTACCGGGAACCAGCTCTTCCCTTGCAAGGGCCAAAGAGATGGACCGCCTGGGGGCTTTAGAACGTCTGCCATGTGCGACAAGAAGTGGCGCAGCGGGCGGTTTGTACGGCGATATTTCGGGAGAAGATGTTAAAATTCACTGATTCTCGCACAACGTCGGTTCGCAGAGCGCGAAGCTGCCGCTGTCGGGATTTCTGGGGTTAATTGATGGAATTGAAGTCAGGACGAAACAACTCCGGCGAGTCGGAAGCGTTGGAACCGATCGAACTGCCGGTCTTTAGAGGGCACCAATCCGCGAACCCCTTTGCTGAAGAAGAAAGCCCCCTACTGCACTACTGGCGAGTTCTCAGGAAGCGACGATGGGCAGTCGTAGCCACTGCAGCCATTGTTTTTGCACTCGCCGTCATTGCGACCCTCGAGACCACCCGGCTCTACCAGGCAACATCGAAGATTGCGATCTTTCCAGAAACCTCGAATGTGTTGGGATTCAAGAACGGCGAGGATAGTTCCCCAGACTACCAATACGACGTAACTCTTGAAACACAAGCCGCGATTCTTCGCAGCGATGCTTTGGCCATGAAGGTGATCGAGACGATGCACCTCGACCAAAACCCGAGTTTTGCGGGCGCGACGGGCCCCCGAGCCGAGAGCTCCATTCCAGTTTCGAGCATGCGACCTGATCCGGCGAAAGCAGCTGGTCTGCTGGGCGCATTTCGCGCTGGGCTAAACGTCCTGATCATGCCAAATTCCCGTCTTGTACAAATTACCTATACGCATCCAGACCCTCGACTCGCCGCCGAAATCGTCAATACGTTGGTAAAAACTTTCATCGAGGAGAACTTCAAGACCAAATACGAGTCGGTCACACAGACCTCCGAGTGGCTTTCGACGGAACTCGCCGATCTGCAGTTGAAAGTCGAGACATCTGAAGAGAAACTTGTCCGTTACCAGAAAGAGCGCGGCATTCTCGGGGTGGATGAAAAGCAGAACATCGTAACGGCCAAACTGGACGAACTCAACAAGGAGCTAACAGCGGCCCAGATGGATCGCATCCAGAAGGATGCCAATTACAGGTTCGCTACGGCTCAGGACCTTGCCGAATTCGCCAAAACGGACCGCGAAGGCAAGAGCAGCATGCTGGAAAAGTTGCGTGAAAGGGAGGCTGAGCTCAATACCCAATACGCACTGGCTACAACCCAATTTGGTTCCGGGTACCCCAAGGTTGTCGAACTGAGCAATCAGCTCAAACAGGTGCGCGCGGACATCGTCACCGAAGAGAAGAGCATCCGGGAGGGGCTCGGCAATGAATATTCAGCGGCCCTTCAGCGAGAGAAGTTGCTGACCTCCGCCTTCGAGGAGCAGAAGCAGGAGGCTAATAAACTCAACGAAAGTGCAATTTTATACTCGTCGCTTAAGCGCGATGCGGACACGAACCGACAGCTGTACCAGGATCTTCTGCAACGACTCAAGGAAGCGGGTGTTAGCGCAGGTCTGAGATCGAGCAACATCCGCGTCGTGGACGTCGCACAGCCTCCGACCCAACCCATCACACCCAACGTGCCCCGGAACATCGAGTTGGGACTGCTGTTCGGCCTTGCGTGCGGTATTGGACTCGCCTTTGTGCTTGAGAGTCTAGACACGACCGTCAGGAATATGGCAGAGGTGAATGCGATCTCGATGCTGCCAGGTCTGGGGACGATACCGCTACAAGTTTCCAGCAACGGTCATTCGCGCAAGCGGTTGACAACCATCGCCGGCGACGACGGAAAGTCGGGACCACTCAACCTGATCACGTACATGCGTCCGAAATCGGAAGCCGCGGAAGCCTACCGCGCGCTCCGAACGTCAATTCTACTTTCCTCGTTTGGTGCGCCGCCGAAAGTAATTCTCGTCACCAGCGCGTTACCGCAAGAAGGAAAAACAACCATCAGTGCAAATTCCGCTTTGGTCTTGGCGCAACGCGGGAGCCGCGTTCTGCTCCTGGACGCGGACCTTCGCCGGCCGGGACTTCAGAGGCTGTTTGGCATAGAGCCTCGTGGAGGACTGAGCACCCTCATAAGCGGAGTCGACAAGGTCGAGGACGTGGTGGCCCCGTTTCCTGAAGTTCCCAACTTGTGGATTTTGCCCGCCGGCCCTATTCCTCCGCAGCCCGCCGAATTGCTCGGTTCGACGCTCATGAAGGAATACATCGCCCGCTGGCGCGACGAGTTCGACCACCTCATTATCGACACGCCCCCGTGCTTATCTGTGACCGATGCAGTGGTCTTGTCTCCCGAGGCCGACCGGGTCATCCTGGTCGCACGTGCGGGGCGGACAACCAAGCCAGCTCTTCGGCACGCTTGCGAGGTGCTGCTGCAGGCCAACGCCAGGGTCATGGGTATTGTGCTGAACGCGCTTGATCTCCGGTCGGGCGACGGGTACTACTACTCCTACGGCGGTCTTTACTCGCGCTACTACGATGAGCGCTCGCCGCAAGATGAGACTGCCGCCAGCAGCAAAGTCTCGTAACATGGCTGACCTGTAGTTTGTAGCTAGCCGCTTAGTCGGCGCAACAAGTACCCTCACCCGTATGGACGAGATGCAGATTGAATTGCGCTCCCCGCTCCGGAAGTTTTTCTTGGGGTTGGTTTGCCTGGTTTTCGCGGGGTTGTATCTGCAGTGGGCCCTGCGCGCGTACCTGGCGTCCCATCGGGCGACGGTCCCAGACTCTGCGCATCTTGAAAGAGCAATCCGGCTGGAACCATCGAACGCGGAATATCGCGACTTGTTCGGCCGAAATTTGTCGCTGTCGGGCACAAGTCTCGATGAGGCTATTGCGAACTACCGGATCGCGGTGCAACTGAATCCGTACGTAGCACGATATTGGCTGGATTTAGCAAGTGCATACCAGATCGCTGGCCGCACAGGAGAGCAGGAAGCAAGCGTCGAACAGGCTGCGGAAGCTGACCGAACGACCCCGCATGTCGCTTGGGAGGCGGCCAACTTCTTCCTGGTTCAGGGCGATCGAGAAAAAGCTTTGCGTTATTTCCGCGTAGTACTCGCGAACGCCCCCGAACCCGATACGGTTGACTCAGCCCTTCGCCTATGCTGGCAGGCGACGGAAGACGAGAATCAGATTCTTGCTCAGGCGCTGCCGCCAAGGACAGACCTTTACCTTTCTTTCTTGAGGCTCCTTGTCCATAAACAGCAAACCGCGGCGGCGAAAAACGTCTGGAACCGGCTGATCGGATTGAACCAGACATTTTCGACCAAGCTGGCGTTTCCCTATTTCAGCCTTCTCATCGCGAAGCAGGAAGTCGCGGCAGCACAAAATGCCTGGCAGCAACTGGCGGACCTCGATCGGTCCATTCAACCCTATCTTCCCTCCCGAGAGAACCTGGTCGTAAACGGGGGATTCGAGGAGGATGTGCTGAACGGCGGCTTCGACTGGTGGTACCAATCGAACCCCCATGCGGCCCTGGCCATCGATACCAGTACGTTCCGCAGCGGAACCCGATCGCTCTCGATCACCTTCGACGGCCGAAATCCAGGCGATGCCGGGATCTTTCAGTTCATCCTGGTAAAACCAAACACCGGCTACGAGTTTAGCGCTGAGTACCGAACGGAAGACATCGAGAGTGCCAGCGGGCCGCGGTTTGCAATCGTGGATGCGTACACCAAAGCTTCCTACGTCCTCACCGATGATGTACTCGACACCAACCCCTGGCGTGTGCAGAAGGCGCGATTCCAAACCGGCCCGAACACGAATCTCGTATTGTTGACCATCGTCCGGCAGCCCGCGGGCCCGCTGATCCGGGGCAAGCTTTGGATCGACGATCTCAGGTTAGTAGAGGCATCGAATGAGGACCGGTGAGTTGAAAATATCATCGTACGCGATCGTCGATACGACCGATTCTGTCGATCTGACGCGCCGGCATCGGCGCGAGCCAGGAATCCTTCAATGGGCGCTCGTTCTCGGCTTATGCGCCCTCTTGATTTTCGCGGTGTTGGCGTTCGGTGCGGTCGACGAGTGGTCGACTTTCGCCTTCGAGGCCGGTGCGGCAGTTCTATTTCTTGTATGGGCGGGAAAGCAGCTTGTTTCCCAGGAACTGATGCTCTCGCAGAATCCTCTCTACCTGCCGGCATTATTATTCTTCGTACTCGTCCTCGGGCAAATCGTGCTGCGCCGGTCTGCTTACAGTTACGTCACCAAGTACGAAGCGCTTCAGTATGTCTCCTATGGAATTGTGCTGCTGATTGGAGCGGAATGCGTCAGAGAGGAAAGTGCTCGCAAGATCTTCGCCCGCGTAATGACTGCTTTCGGGGCCGGTTACGCCTTTTTTGCGCTCGCCCAGCAATTGACTCCCAACGACAAGATTTTCTGGGTCCATAGTCCACAGTTCCATGGCTCGATCTATGGAAGCTACGTCAACCACGACCACTATGCCGGCCTGATGGAGATGCTGGTGCCTATTCCCTTTGTGCTCAGTATGGGGCATCTCCTAAGAGGAGGAAAGCGAGTCCTAGTCGGCGCTTGCGCCGTATTGATGGCCGGCACGATTTTCCTTTCCGGATCGCGCGGAGGAATGCTTGCTTTCATTCTCGAAGTGGCACTGTTCGCAGCCCTGACGTTCGTGAAGAGACGAAGCCCTCGCATAGCGCTGGGATCCATGGGAGTGTGCATCCTGATCCTGGCTCTGCTGATTTTCGTAGGCAAGGGACAAGTGCTGGGACGCCTCGGAGATCTGAGTCCGGGCATGCGTCTGGAGATCACCAAAGATAGCTTGCGAATGTTTTCCAAGCGGCCAGTTGGCGGATGGGGGTTGGGAACCTTCCCAACCGTCTATCCGAGTTACCGCAGCTTTTATACGAACCTGTTCGTCAATGAAGCGCATAACGACTATGCGCAGTTGCTGGTGGAGACTGGCTTGGTCGGCTTCGGTTTGATGCTGTGGTTCCTCGGGCTCCTGTACCGATACGGATTACCGACATCTCGGCGCTGGGAATTCCAATGGGATGGGGCGGTGTCCCTCGCCGCCTTGCTGGGGTGTACAGGAATTCTGTTCCACAGCTTTGTGGATTTCAACTTGCAGATCCCGGCAAATGCTGCGCTGTTTTATGTGCTTTGCGGGTTGGCTGCGTCCAGGCTTTTGTCATCCAAGCCTCGGCGGTCTCGATCTATCGGGAATGAAGGAACTGGACGCGATCGCACTCGGTCTGACAATGGCGACGCATTGGCGCGGCCGACATAATTGAATCCTGCATCAACGTATATTGGAAGATTGCAGTTGAGTTGGGCTGCATCTGATCGTTCAGCGCACGAACCACGGGTGGGAAAGTACGCGACGGACATCACAACGTCGTGCTAACCTACACGAGAACTCGCGCCGTAACGGACAAACGACTTGAGGAGGAGAAATGCCGCTGAAACACCTCACCATCGGGGCTATAGTGGCAGTTTGTACTTTCGTGGCGCAGGCCACGGCGCAAAAGAACGAATTGACGGGGATCATTGGGCGTACCTTCACCAGCGATCAGTCGATCCAAGGTGCCCCCGCCTTTGATCCGGACCTGCGCTTCGGCAACGGGGTGACCTTCGAAATCAATTACGCGCGGCAAGTCATGGTCCTGGGTAGAGGCTTCGTTTCCCTCGCCCTGGAAGTCCCCTTCGTGGTAAACCCGGACGAGGATCTGCACGCTGCGCTACCGAACAGAATTCCGGAACAGTACGCGTCCTACTTCGTGACTCCCGCGGCCCGCTTCAACCTGTTTTCCGGACAAGGGGTGTCTCCATGGGTCAGTGTCGGCGGCGGGTTCGGCCATTTCTCCGAGAGCTCTTCCCTGCTCTTCGGAGGCGCGAACACTGGCAACACGGGGACCAGCACGGGCGCATTCCAGGCCGGGGTGGGGCTCGATGTGAGGATCTTCGAGCATTTCAGCCTACGCGGCGAAGGCCGAGACTTCTGGTCGGGTGTGCCGCAACTCGGTTTGAAAACGGGCAAGAGCCGCCAACACAATATTTTCGCCGGCGGTGGAATTGTCTGGCATTTCTGATCGGAAGAGCCGACCCGATTTCCGCTGGACTGCATTGCGTTCCCTGCAGAAATGTGTGGTCCTCCGCCACAACACAAGGTGGACGGGCAGACAGCTTTGCACCCTATTCCAACACAGCCGTCTCGCGACTTAAGAGTGATCGTTCTCTAATGGAGAACGGTAAGCGGGACTGGTGGAATTCTCGGCGCGCCTAACACGCGCACGAAACCCCAGCCAGCAGTTCATGAGACCCAGAAAGTTCGTGGCGCTATTTCGATGGACTCACCGGGTCATCACCCCGGATTAACACCCATGCGGTCGCGCCGGCAATTGCGCCCCCGCCAATTCCGAGCGCCCAGGGAGAGTCGAGGATCCCTCCCTTTGCGGCAGGAGAGGCTCCAGCCGCTTTTTTCTTTTTCTTCTTCTTTTTCTCGTCTTGCGGCTGTGAATCGTCTCGAGTGGTCTCCTGACCCTGTGCCAGGGTGGAGGTGGTCCCGGAGTCATCGCTGATGGTCAGGTCGCCCTTTCGCGCCGCGATCTGGACCGTACCATCCACGTCTCTGACTTCAAACTCGGTCCAAACACTAGCCGCCGGTGACACGGTAACTTCGCCAGCGCGAGTCGCCATCGCCTTCGAGGTCGATATGGTTATGCCTCCGTGCTCCAACTCCACCGCATTGCCTTGATACTTCACCAGCGAGTCATGCAGAACCAAGACGATGGAGCCTGAAGCGTTTATGTTGGCAGCCGAGTCCGGGCTGGTCTGTATCAAATCGCCGGAGAAGATGGCCGACGACCTTGCGACGCTGCCGCCATTGAGCAGCGCGGTTCCATGGCTGTAGAGCATGGCAGCAGGTTGGTCCACTGCAAACAAAGCCGCCGGAAAAATCACGAGCAGCATGCAGCACAGGATCTTCAAGTATAGAGCCCTCATCATGATAAGCATTTCCGCCCTTCGGAGAACGCCCTTGAGTGAGGGTAATCCGAAAGGCCTTCTCCGTCAATCGCCTCTTGCCATTGTGATGTACCTCCGGGTTCTTCTGCTCCTATTTCGATTCGGTGCCCAGCGGTGCAGATATGAGGTTCGCGGCAGGCGTACGCAGAGACTTTGAGGCGTTTCGCAGCCATGCGCAGAAAACTCGTTCTGTTCCGAAAGCGATGGGGCGGTGCCTACCATTCATTGCACTTCTGATTGCTGTGCCGCTTCGACAACCCTTGTTGTTCCCAAGCCATCGACGAGCATACGGCCAAGGGTGGTCATGCGCTCACGCGCCAGATGCGAATCGACCAACTCTTTCACCGAAGCCGCAAGCTTCGCGGGGTCAAAGTGGCAGGAGTCGCCCATGTCGATCACCGCTCCGCGTTGCGCCAAACCTTGCACCACCCTCGCTTGCACGTTATTTCTAAAATAGCTCAATACCGCGCAGCCCATGGAAAGTAGCTCCCAGAGCGTTCCCCCCGCGGCAATGATCGCCAGATCGGAGCCGTTCATGAACTGCGCAATACTGGGAGGGTTGAATACGACTCGGAGATTGCTCGCGTTTAGCTTTCGCAGCTCATCCGCTTTATCGTAGCCAGGTCCCGCGATCGCTGTAACGTCAAGATCGGAGCAGCGCGCAAGAGTGTCCGCGATTTTCGGCGTCAGATTCTCCGGATCGCTTCCGCCCAGAGTTACGAGGATCCGGTGGCCGGTCTGGCGAATTTCTCTTTTATTCGCGCCTTTCTTGAACTCGCGACGCAGCAAGACATAGGACGGGCCCATCAACAGTCGTGCGGTCGCGCCTCGTTTTCGATACGGCTCCCCATCGTCGTCAAGATTCGGATTCACGATCAGATCGGCAGGAAACGATTCCCGGTCGGCAAAATCATCGATGAGCAGTACTCGAAAGCCTGCGGCCCGAACCGTCTGTAGGAAATCAGTGCCGAAGCGATCACCGTCGATCACGACCCAATCGACTCTCAGACGGCGGGCCTGTGCAACAGTCTCACCAGCATCCTCGGGACCGCCGGGGCTTGCATGAACCCGGCTCAGTGAGACCCCTTCTGCAGTCACACGCAGCAAAAGCTCATCCGGCAACTCTGCCACAACAAGACTTGCCGTACCGCCGGCGTCCTGCCAGGCTTGGGCTAGGGCCAGGCAGCGCATAACATGTCCAGTTCCTATCGCGAGACTGGCATCGGCCCGAATCAGAAGTACGGCTGGTTTCATCGACTCCAATGAAGTTGCACCCACCCGAAGTTACACCCAACGCCAGCTCTTGATTCGCCAGTCGCATGCATCACCGAACCGTGCAACCCGACTGGATCATCTCGCCCTCAAGATGAGCCTTTCCCTTCATAGTGGGTCACAACTTTAAGCAGCGCATGGATTACGTCTTCCACATCCTGCACCGTCATTGAGTGGAACATGGGCAGGCTGATCAGCCGCTCATAAGCGTGCTCAGTCACGGGATAGCTTTCCTTCGACTTCGAACGCTCACGGTAATACGGATGTTGATGGACCGGGATGTAGTGAACATTCACGCCGATGTTCTCCGCCCGCAGCGCTTGAAAGATCTCGCCTCGCCCGACCGCAAGCATTTCCAGTTTCAGCCGGATCGGATATAGGTGCCACGCGGGATTGACGTCCTCGCGCACTGCCGGAATCACAATCGCAGGTAAATCCCGAAAAGCCTCACCGTATTGCGCCGCAATTTCCCGGCGTCGTGCCAGGTTGGCATCCAGCCTTTCCAGTTGCGACAGTCCCAGCGCGCAGGCAATCTCTGTCAGCCTGTAATTGAAACCCAGCAACACCATCTCGTAAAACCACTGCCCCGCTTCCTGCCGCTGCCGCGCTTCGCTGCTGATGCCGTGATTGCGAAAGCGCCGCAGGGTCTCGGCCAGCCGCGCATCGTTCGTCGTAACCATGCCGCCTTCCCCGGTGGTCAGGTGCTTCACGGGATGAAAGCTGAACACGGTCATGTCGGTAATGCCGCCGACGCGCTTCCCTCGGTACTCCGCGCCCAACGCATGGCAGGCGTCTTCAATCAGCAACGGACTTCGTCCTTGCGGGACTTGCGTCTCCGCCAACTGCCCAAGTTCATCCAGCGCAGCGGGATGTCCGGCATAATCGACGGCGAAAATAGCTTTCGTGCGTGCGGAAACCTTTTTGGAGACTTCCTTGGGATCAAGGTTCAGCGTGTCGGGTGAGACGTCGGCAAACACAGGCGTCGCACCCTGATACAAAATGCAGTTGGCGGTCGCACAGAACGTCATTGGCGTGGTGATGGCCTCGTCGCCAGCCTCCAGTCCGGCGGCAAACGCCGCACCGTGCAAGGCAGCCGTGCCCGAACTGAAGCTAACCGCGTGCCGCGCGCCGACCCATGCCGCAAACCGTTCTTCGAACTCGCCGACCTTCGGTCCCGTGGTCAGCCAGTCCGACTTCAGAACCTCAACGACAGCCTGGATATCCGCGTCCTCCAGGCTCTGCCGCCCGTACGGCAACAAACTTTTCCGCACGGGGCTGCCCCCGTGGATCGCAAGCGTTTCCAGTTTTATGGGCAAGACGCTCATGTCAAGCAGATCAGGGTCAGGCGGAGGTCGGAACCGCCTCCGCGGCACTCGTTTCAGGCGTCATCAGTTCTTCCAGTTCAGGGCGCGTCAGCCAGCGTTCGTTGGCGTCGCTCGAATAACGGAATCCTTCGCGCAGCGGCTTGGCATTCACCCAGTTTTCCGATTTCCACCACGGATGCGACGGCTGAATCACGTACATGTCCTCGGTTTCGAGCGTGTGCCGCGACTCGTCTTCCGAGACCAACACTTCATGCAGCTTCTCTCCGGGACGAATCCCGATGGTCTCCACCCGGCATCCGGGCGCGATCGTCTCTGCCAGATCCAGCAGCCGCATGCTGGGGATCTTGGGAACAAAGATCTCGCCGCCGTGCATCTGCTCCAGGCAGCGGATCACGAACTTCACGCCCTGCTCCAGTGTCAGCCAGAATCGGGTCATGCGAGGATCGGTGATGGTGATCTTCCCGTGCCGCCGCTGCTCCAGAAAAATCGGGATCACGCTACCGTGGCTGCCCACCACGTTCCCATAGCGCGCGCAACTGAAGCGCGTATTTTTCGGGCCCGCATAGGCATTGGCCTGCACAAACACTTTTTCCGCGCACAGCTTGGTGGCCCCATATAGATTGATCGGATTTACCGCTTTGTCGGTCGAGAGCGCCAGAATCCGGCGCACGCCTTGGTCAATGGCCGCGTCGATCACGTTGCGCCCGCCCATGATGTTGGTCTGGATCGCCTCAAACGGGTTGTACTCGCAAGCTGGCACCTGCTTGAGCGCCGCCGCATGCACCACAACCGTCACGCCCGACAGCGCGCGCTTCAACCGCTCGACGTCTCGAACATCTCCAATGAAATACCGCAGGCCGGGATGATCGAATCCCGACGTTCTCATCTCATGCTGCTTCAACTCATCCCGGCTGAAAACTGCCAGCCGTTGCGGCTGGTAGTCGCGCAGCATGATCTCCACAAACTTCTTCCCGAACGACCCTGTCCCACCCGTTACCAGTATCGACTCCTGCGCCCAATTCACCATTTGTTCCTTCGAAGCCTCTTCCTTCTGCGGAGTTACGCACCGACATCAACGCCAAACCTGGAACGCTGGTCATTCGAAAACCAACTTCCCGCAGCTTGCCAGAATAATCTTCTCTTTTTCGGTAAGTCCTTGTGTTCGACAGTATAGCCGAGGAAGTGACTGAGAATGATCCTGAGGACTGCCACACTTTCTCCGGACCGGTCTCGCCGGTAGGGGTAAGCGACCCGGCCCGCGAGTAGCGCTGAGGATTCATCGCGGCGTGTGCATCTGTCAGGGGAAACCAGTCCTGGAACAATAGGGAAACTGTAAATTTTGCGGCTGGTTCTCACACCCAGGGGTGCTAAAAATCAGGCAAATTCATCATAACAGGCCGCTTTTGTGTGCGCGGGTGAACCGGGCGCACAACGATTATCTGCAATTGCTGGTCGAGACCGGCCTGGCCGGATTCTCCATTGCGGTCTGGTTTCTGGTGCTCGTCTTCCGCCAGGCCCCGGGCAAGCTCAAGAATTGGACCGAAACCGCGAGCGGCGCCATGACCGTGGCCGCTCTGCTCGGTTGTCCGGTATCGTGATCGAAATCCGCGTCACAGCCTGCCAGAGCAACGACCTTCGCACCCCGCACCTGATGTTGATAGTGTGACCTGGAATCTCTAAACTCCTGCTATGTCGCTCTCCCCGGGAACGCGGCTGGGTCCGTATGAGGTCATCCATCTCCTGGGAGCCGGCGGCATGGGTGAGGTGTACCATGCCCGCGACTCGCGCCTGGACCGCACGGTGGCGGTTAAGGTGCTCCGCTCCGGCGTGGCCGCGGACGAAACTCATCGCCAGCGCTTTCTGCGGGAAGCCCGCGCCACTGCCGCCTTCAGTCATCCCGGCATCGCAGCGTTTTATGACGCCGGCGAATCGGGGGATCTCCTTTACCTGGCGATGGAATACGTTCCTGGCCACACCCTCCAGGTGGAGCTCGTCAAAGGCCCGCTTCCCAGCCGATCTCTAACCGACTATTCACTCCAGATAGCTACTGCGCTGGAACACGCTCACGCCCGCGGCGTCATTCATCGCGACATCAAACCGGCCAACATCATGGTCGCCGAGGGCGGCGCGCTCAAACTCCTCGATTTCGGTTTGGCCCAGAATATTCTTTTGCGGGACGAAACTGCGACGGCGCTTACCGCTGTAGGAACGTTCGTCGGCACGCTACAGTACTGCGCGCCGGAAGTGCTCGCCGGGCGCGACGCCACTGTCCGTAGCGACATTTACAATCTGGGCGCGATGATGTACGAGATGGCCTGCGGCCGTTTGCCTTTTGCGGGTCTCGAAGGCCCTAGCCTCATCTCGGCCGTGCTTCGCGGGGAAGCGCCTCCCGTTCGCCAACGCAATCCTGCAGTCTCGGAACGGATCGGCAAGGTAATCGCGCGGGCAATGGCGATCGAGCCGCAGGAGCGTTTTCAAAGTGCCGCGGAGCTGGCAGCCGCTCTCCGCACCATGGACGAGAGTCCGGGCAGCGCGGCAGTGATGCTCGAGCGAGCGATGCCGGTTATCGCAGTACTCGATTTCGGGAACCTCTCCGGTGATCCTGCAATGGATTGGCTGGGCACGGGCCTGGCGGAAACAATCGCCGCCGATTTGCGCAAGCTGAACGCGGTACGGGTAGTCGGCCGCGAGCGCGTACAACAAGAACTCCGCCGCGTCGCCGACAACGACAACAAGGATATGAGCGCCATTGCCAGCCACCTCAATGCTCGATGGCTCGTTACCGGCAGTTATCAGCGCTCCGGTGATCGCGTGCGCATCATCCCACGACTGCTCGAGCCCGCTACCGGCGACGTCGCCGTGACCGGCAAGATCGATGGAGCGTGGAACGATATTTTCGACCTGGAAGACCAGGTGGTGAGGGAATTAATGCGCGCTCTCAAGGTCGAATTGGATTCGAGCGCCCGCGAACGAATCGCTGCTCCCGAGACCCTGCGCCTCGAAGCCTATGAGCAATACGCGCAGGGCCGTAAAGACTTTTCCATGCTCGGCAAGGATTCGCTCGAAACTGCGCGCCGGCATTTCGAAATCGCGATCGAGCTGGATTCCGATTACGCGGTAGCCTACTCCGCACTCGGCCAGACTTACGCGATGCGCTGGATCCACCGAAACGATCCGGACGACCTGACTCGGGCGTCCGGTTGTCTGGAACGGGCGCTCGAACTCGATCCCGAATTAGGAGAGCCTTATGCCACACTCTGCTACGTCTACGCGAGACAAAATAAGTTAGAGGAAGCCATCCAGGCCGGAACAAAAGCCGTTCAGCGCAGCCCGGATGCGTACATGTCGCACTATTTTCTCTCGTCTGCCACCTGGATGGCAGGCCAGGAAATCTCAGAAACATTCTTCCAGCGCACCGTCGAACACCTTCTGAACTCCATTCAGATAGAGCCGGCCCTCAGCCCGAGCTGGCTCCACCTGGGCACGCTCGCTATGCATACAGGGGCCTATGATCGCGCCGAACCGCTGGTTCTCCAAACCCTCGAGCTTCAGAATTCAAATCGTGCCATCAGTCATTTGCCCTTCGCGGAGATAATTCTCGCCGGGATTTCGATGCGCCGGATGGATTGGGTGAAGGCGCTCGAGTGGCACGAGCGCGGGCTTGCATACCTGGCCACAATCGACCATATGTACCGCGAGACCGGGATTGCACTCAATGCCTGCGGCATGGCCGAGGTACACCTCCGGCAGGGCAATACCGATCAAGCGCTCGCCGATCTGCATCGCGCCTGGCGGGTTGTGCGAGAATTTCCGCGCATGATGGCCAATAATCGAATCCTCACACGCACTATGGCGGGAATGGCTTCGGCGTACGCCGCCAAAGGCGAGTGCGCACGCGCCGAGCAGCTTCTGAACGATGCATCCTCGCACTTAGAGACTGTATTCTCGAATCCCGGAGGGTTCATTCACGGTGTTGCGACCTTTGAACTCTGCCACGTCGTGGCAGTCGCGCACATTCGGTTGAACCATCTGGGCCCGGCCCGCGACCTTCTCACGAAGGCTGTTACAAAAGGATGGCGCGATTTACGCTGGCTTGAATCCGATCCCGAACTCGCCCCCGTCCGCCGCGACGGCGGCATTGACGCCCTAATCGAACGCGTGGCCGCCCTTCCGCCCCTGCATTTCGGCGTCCCGCTAAAGGCCGCATGACTTCACCGAACCCGTGCCGCCTTCAACCTGTTTCCTAATTCACTCTCGGCCAGTCCTCACCATCAGCGCAACCGTTCCGCTCGCGGCGAGCGCGGCACTCACCAGCAGCAGGCCTCCCCTGAATTGTCCAGTCGAGGTGCGCACCAGTCCAATCACATAAGGACCCACAAATCCGCCGAGATTTCCAACCGAATTAATGAATGCGATCCCGGCCGCGGCCGCCGTGCCCGACAACAGACCTGTCGGCATCGCCCAGAACGGCCCCATCATCGAGAACACGCCCAACACCGCCACGCTGATGGCGAGAATGGCCGGGCCCACGGAAGTCGAATACGCCGCTCCGGTCAGCGCCAGGGCCCCGGCAAAGGCTGGCATCGCCGTATGCCATCGCCGCTCTCCCGAGCGGTCGGAATGCAAACCCACCGCCACCATCGCGACCGCTGCCGCCACATATGGAATCGCAGACAGCATGCCGACCGCGAAATTGCTCACTCCCGACAAGCTTCGGATCAGCGTCGGCAGCCACAGACTCACGCCGTAGGAGACGGTATTCAACCCGAAGTACACCAGCGCCAACATCCAGATTCGCCCGCTCCGCAAGGCCGCGAATATTCCCGATCCGCCAGCGATCTCTCCTCGTTCCCGCCGCAGCGTCTCCACCAGCCAGTCTCGCTCTCCACCCGGGAGCCACCGCGCGTCTTCTGGCCGGTCGACTAAATACACCAACACTATGGCGCTCAGCAGTACCGCCGGGATTCCCTCCATCAGAAACATCCATTGCCATCCCGCCAGGCCAGACGTCAGATGGAGGCCGAGGAGCGCTCCGGATAACGGTCCGCCCACGACTCCCGACAACGGCGCCGCCGTCATGAATCGAGCCACTGTCCGCGCCCGCGCCCGTGCCGGAAACCAGTTTTTCAGATAGAGAATTACGCCCGGGAAGAATCCAGCCTCCGCCGCCCCCAGCAGAAATCGCAGCAAGTAAAAGCTGCGCGGGCCACTGACCAATACCATCGACGCCGAGATCACTCCCCAGAGCATCATCAGCAACGCAATCCACCGCCTCGCCCCCACGCGCTGCAGCGCCAGATTGCTCGGCACCTGAAAGAAGAAGTACCCCGCAAAAAACATTCCCGCGCCAAGCCCATAGACGGCGTCGGTGAACGCGAGTTGTTGCCGCATTTGCAGCGCCGCAAACCCCACGTTGATCCGGTCCAGATAGGCAACGATGTAGAGCAGAAACAAAAATGGCACGAGCCGCCAGGTCAGCCTGTGCAGTGCCGCCGCCTCAATCTCGTACACCGTCTCTCCTTGGCGCCCCATCGTATCGTTTGTGGTGATGGTTTCCCCCGTCTCCTCTGTGAGTCCTCTGTGCTCCCTTTAGTTAAAGGTTCAGCCCGAGTCGAGCGAGAATTTCCGCCACGATCTCCCCCGGTGACCGGTCGACCTCGACGACCACCGCGTCTTCTGGCTCTTCGAGCGCCGCCAGTTGACTCTCCAGCATCCGTTCCGTCATGAAGTGTCCGACGCGCGCGCGCAGCCGCTGCCGCAGCAACTCCGGCGTTCCCTTCAGATAGACGACCTGCACCTCCGGCGCAACCCGCAAGCTCTCTCGATAAACCCGCTTCAAAGCCGAACAAGCCAGCACCGCATTTTTCCCCGCCGCGATCCAGCCGGCAATCAGCGCCCGCAGAGTCTCGAGCCACGGAGCGCGATCGGCGTCGGCGAGCGGAATGCCATTCCGCATTTTCTCCACGTTGGCCGCGGGATGATAATCGTCTCCGTCTGCGAACTCCCATCCAAGTTCGGACGCCAGCATCTGCCCGACCGTCGTCTTCCCCGAGCCCGACACTCCCATCAGCAAGAGGACCACGCAACCTCCATTCGCCACTCAACCTTTTGCATCCCGGCCATCCTTTCTTTGGGAATATAATGGCGCGCACGTGATGGCGCTAGCCTCGAACACCAAACTCGGTCCGTATGAAATCCTCTCGCCGCTCGGAGCAGGCGGGATGGGCGAGGTCTACCGCGCGCGCGACACGCGGCTGGAGCGCACCGTCGCCATCAAAATCTTGCCGACGCATCTGTCTTCCAATCCTGAAGCGAAGCAGCGCTTTGATCGCGAAGCTCGCGCCATCTCGTCACTGAACCATCCCAACATATGCACGCTCCATGACGTCGGTCATCAGGACGGGATCGACTATCTGGTCATGGAGTTTCTCGAAGGGCAGACTCTGGCCGATCGGTTGATGAAAGGACCGCTCGCGGTCGAGCAGGTGCTGAAGTACGGGATTGAAATTTGCGAAGGGCTGGAGAAAGCGCACAAGACAGGAGTGGTCCATCGCGATCTGAAGCCGGGCAACGTCATGCTGACGAAGGGCGGCGCCAAGCTGATGGACTTCGGGTTGGCCAAATCAGGAATGGCAAGCGTGCCACCATCTTCAAGTTTGACGATGACACTTTCGGTCCCGTCGGCCGATCAGCCGCTGACCGCAAAAGGCACGATCGTCGGCACGTTTCAATACATGTCACCGGAGCAGTTGGAAGGCCAGGAATCCGACGCACGCTCAGATATTTTCGCGCTGGGCGCGGTGTTGTACGAGATGGCCACCGGCAAACGGGCGTTCACAGGCAAGTCGCAGGCCAGCATCGTAGCCGCCATTCTTGCTTACGAACCGCAGCCGATCTCGGCCGCGCAGCCGATGTCTCCACCCGCGCTCGACCGCGTGGTCAAAGGTTGTCTGGCGAAGGATCCCGACGAGCGCTTTCAGACGATCCATGATGTGAAGCTGCAGTTGAAGTGGATCGCCGAGGGAGGCTCACAGGCCGGCGTGCCCGCACCCGTGGCGGCAAAGAGGAAGAATCGCGAGCAGGTACTGGTCGCAGCGCTGGTCCTGTGTGGACTCCTGGCGGCGGCCGCGATCGCGGGCTCAGTAATTTTTGCGAAGAAGGCAGAAAGCCTGCGCCGGCGAGTGGTGCGCGCGCAGATCAGTGCTCCCGAACACTACGCGTTCACTTCAGTCAACCTCAGCAACCATGTGGAGATTTCGCCTGATGGCGGCTCCATCGCCTTCATAGCGGAAGGGGAGGGCAAACAACTTCTCTGGGTGCGGCCGCTCCATGTTACGACAGCGCAGCCGCTGGCTGGCACCGACGGCGCTTACTATCCTTTCTGGTCACCAGACAGCAAGTTCATCGGGTTTTTCGCGGGCGGAAAACTGAAGAAGGTGGAAGCCTCCGGCGGCGTGGTGCAAACAATCTGCGACGCTCCGTATGGACGCGGCGGTAGTTGGAACCGCGACGGCGTGATTCTATTCACGCCCGGGATTCATGACGTGATCTACCGTGTCCCCGATGGCGGCGGCCAGCCCGTGGCCGTGACCAAGGTACACAAGGGGGGCGTCTACGCTGGGAGCCGCTGGCCGTATTTCCTTCCCGATGGACGGCACTTTCTCTACCTCGGAATAGAAGGCGACGATCCGAAGGGAAAAGTTTATGCCGCAGCCCTTGATTCTCCTGACCCGAAGTTGATCGTGGAAGAAAATACCGGCGTTGCTTACGCGAACGGTTACCTCTTCTTCACCAAGGACGGCAACCTCGTGGCCCAGCCCTTTGATCCCGACCGCCTGACGTTGAGTGGGAACCCAGTCCCGGTGGCGCCCAAGGTGGAGTACTACGAGGGAAAGTCTTTGGGAAACTTCTCAGTCTCTGAGAACGGGGTACTCATCTACAGGAACAGCTTTTCGAGTCCCAGCCGCCTGGTTTGGCTGGACCGCACCGGCAAACAACTCGCGACTCTCGGAGACCCGGGAAACTACGCCGGCGGACGGCTGTCCCCCGACGGTCGCACCATTGTGATTCCCCGCGACGACCCAGCGGACGCAAGCAAAAGCGATCTGTGGCTCCTCGATGTGCAACGGGGAATTTTCTCCCGCCTGACCTTTCATCCCGCCCCGCAATACTCCGGTGCCTGGTCGCCCGACGGCAGCCGTCTGGCCGTAGCGGCGTTTGCGACAAAGCTCCAGATCATGCCAGCCAATGGGAGCGGCACACCCGTCACCGTCTCCGAGGAACCGGTGGGCGCCGTCCGCGATTGGTCGCCGGATGGACACACCATCCTCATACAGCAGCAGAATTCAAGCACGGGGTGGGATGTGATGTTGCTGCCCGTCTCGGATAAGCCGCAGTCCCTGACTCCCGTCCTGAATTCTCCGTTTGACGAATTAGTGCCCAGACTGTCGCCTGACGGCCACTGGCTGGCCTACGTCTCGAACGAGAGCGGGCGCGGGGAGGTTTATGTGGTTCCGTTTCCTGGGCGGGGCGGGCGCTGGCAGATCTCCAATAACGGAGCCGCCGCGGGCGGCATGCTCGTCTCGGGATTAACCTGGAGTCGGGATGGCAAACAGCTCTATTTTCGCGACCCTGCGCAAGGGCTGATGGTGGCCGACGTCCAACCGCAAGGCAGCGAGTTTCACTCCGGGATACCCCGGCAGATTTTCTCCGCGCCGGGAGGTGTCCGGCCCTTGGATAGCGCACCCGACGGACGGATTCTCGTGCTGGTGCAAGCCGAACAGGCGATCTCTCCCCCGATCACATTAGTGATGAAC
>Ga0210402_10000238_pt1 | contig 62866 bp, 54 predicted proteins | sample IncBWC7MmetaG_FD_161055 | JGI IMG/M metagenome (GOLD analysis project Ga0210402, IMG submission 161055) | Forest soil microbial communities from Barre Woods Harvard Forest LTER site, Petersham, Massachusetts, United States - Inc-BW-C-7-M | ecosystem: Environmental > Terrestrial > Soil >...
CGGGGTCCGGGAACACATTGCTCGGCTTCTACAACTGTTTTACCAACGACGAGCCCGCCTTCAGGAATTGTGTACGCGCGAAAGCCGATGGGTTGCCACGCGGAATAAACGCCAAGGTTCGAGCGTTGGATTCCCAGGTTCGCTTCCACTTTCTTCGACTCTGCTCGCAGATCGAAGCGAAGGAGCTTCGGCCCCAGGCTGCTGCAACACCAAATCACACCCAACGTACCGAAGATGTAGCAGATCGCATCTGCAACAGCTATGTGACCGATCCAAAGCTGCTTTTGTTCGTCGGGCAGGGATAGGGAACGAATTGCTTCACTTGCAGTGCCGATTGCGGGCGACTCGGTTAATGATCCAGGAAGCAGCCCGGCAGAATAGCCTGGGTCTAGCTTCAAGAAATGGGCGACAGTATAAGCAGTTAGAAGGCCAATGATGGGAACAAATGCACCGAGCACGGCCCAGCGCCAGCCGTCTCCTTTGAGATTTTGAAAAAAACTGGGCCCCACCGAGTAACCGATTCCGAAAAGGAATAGAAGAAACACGATCGATTGGGCTTGGTCGGAGACGGGAACGTGAAAGAAATTCCCAATAAAAATCCCTCCCAACAGAGATCCGGTCACTACACCAAGTCCGACACCACGAAACTTCCGCCGCCCGATCAAGTAGCCGATGCCCACTGCCAGGTAGACTCCCATTTCGGGATACTTTGTAAAGAGTTTCGCAAGCCATTCCATCTATTATTCCTTTTACGGCGTCCTCTGTCTGGAGAACCTATCGCACGAGTTTTGGGGCATAGTCGTCGAGGTCACCCGATGATTTGACAGTTCTATCTGCGATTGTTTGCGGGGAAATCGTTAATCGGATTGCTGACGTTTTCGCTTCTCCCTTCATTCGTGGTTGATTCGGAGGGCTTTTTAATTGTTGAAGCCAGCGTGTCGGCTCGGTCGGATGAGGACTCAACATCGTTGATCAGAATTCACTTAGGAACGAATCAAGCCAGCCAAGCTACCCCTTTTTCCGAGGACGGTTTTCCTGAAGCAAGAAAACGCATGCGACCACGGCTGAGTTGCGCGACCAGCCAAAGCGATCCAGCATGTACCGTCCCCTGCTCCCCGGACGCCCGGAGAGACCTATCGCGCGGCCGCTTGTTTAGATTTCTCGGCGCGCTTTGAAGCCTCGAAGGCGTCCCGGTAGCCGCGTGCGACTGATCGAACACCGCGTCCGATGTCGTCGTACACCTCATCGTCCAGATTAGCCAGGGACACGCGCAACGACCAGTCTGGCGCCTCGAAGCCGCCGCCGTTCAGCAACACAATCCCGTGATCCTCGGCCAGGCGGAAGGCGAGGTCGAGCGGGTGGACGTTCTTCTTGAGGTAATCGACGGCCTCCTGACCGATGTTTTTGCGCGCAAAGAACTCGAAGTCGATCAAGCCGTAGTAGGCGTTGTAAAGTGTGTTCGGCGAGACTTCGATACCGAGGCCTTCGATCATGGCCTTGGCGCGCCGGTGCACGATCTCCATGCATGCCTTCTGGTACAGCTTGGCTCCATCCATCATCTCAGCAAGGGAGAACAGGCTCATCATGACCTGCTGAGGCAGCGCGAGCCCGGCCGTGTGGTTGAGGGCTACATCGCGGCTGTCGGCCACAATGCGGTCGATGAACTTGATCTTGCGCGGCTCGAGGACCAGCGTGCCATACCGTTTATCGAGCGCTTTCAGATCGGCATCCGGGAGCTTGGCGATCATCTTGTCGAAAATGTTGTCTTCGTGTACGGCGATAACGCCGAGCCGCCACCCCGTGCAGCCGACATACTTGGAGTAAGAATAGACGCCGATGGTGTTCTGCGGCAGTTCACCGAGCAAGGATCGGAAATCGTGGACGAACGTTCCGTAAACGTCATCGGTCAGGAGCATGAGGTCGGGGCGTTTCGTCTTCACCAAATTTGCGATCTTGCTGATCACTTCCTTGCTGATTGCGACGCCCGTCGGATTGCCGGGATTGACGAGGAAGAACGCCTTGACCTTGGGATCCTCCAACTTTTTGAGTTCTGTGTCTGTGAACTGAAAGCGGTTCTCCTGCGGAGCCTGGATGGTAATAAACTTCAAACCGTAATCCTCGAGATGCGGCAGTTCGAGGTAGGGCGTAAAGATGGGCGTGCCCAGCGCGATCGTGTCTCCGGGACGCAGCAGACGATTGGCCTTCAGCGATTTGAAGATGTAGCACATCGCTGCCGTGCCGCCCTCGACTGCGTAGAGGTCGAACTTTCCTATCGGCCGCGGTTTTCCGCACATCGCCCACATGAGGTACTCGTGCACGATACGCTCGTTGTGGACCAGCATGCGGTCCGGGACCGGGTAATTGTCGCCGATGATCGAGTCCACGAGCTCGTGGACGAAGGCGTCCGGCTCGAAACCGAACGTCTTTACCGCAAACGGGACCATCGCCGTCAGAAAAGATGCACCGGGCATATCGGCATGTTTAGCGAGCCAGGCTTCGAAACGACCCGCGATTCCTTGAGGCTGGGGCATTCCACCGACACCGGCGGGATGTTCCATCACCCGCTTGCTTTCGGTGACTGCGAACTGACCGAGCAGGAAGAAGCCTTCGCGCGGAGTGGTGGCAATCCAATTAGGGTTGCCGCGGCCAGCATTGAGGAATGCCGACTGTGTCGTGCGAGAGGTTTTCTTTGCGAGTTTGATCAGTTCATCTTTTATCTCGAACGGGCCCAACGTCTCGAATTTACGGAGTTTCACTAGGTCCATGATTTTCACCTTTCAGAAGATGTCACGAGAGAAGCATGATGGCGACCATGCCCCAGATCGTGAGCAGAGTATTGCCGATAGCGTAGGTCACTGTGTAACCCAAGGCAGGCACCTGGCTCTTGCCAATATCGCAGACCAAGCCGAGCGAAGCCGTCGTCGTGCGCGCCCCGGAAACGATTCCGAGTAAAATCGCGTCGTGGAAGCGGAAAATATACTTGCCGACGAACATACCGAGAATGAGGGGGACCGTCGTCGCCAGGGCTCCCCATAGGAACAAGCCAGCGCCTTGCGTCTTCAAGCCATTGACGAAGCCCGGACCAGCCGAGATGCCGACTATGGCAATGAAAATGTTGAGGCCGACGGAGTTCATGAACCAGACGGTCGATGTCGGAATGCGGCCGAACTTGGGATGTACAGAACGTACCCACCCGCAGATGAGTCCCGAGATCAGCGCGCCACCGGCGGTTGAGAGTGTTAGTGGAACACCTGCTACTTTCCAGACAAGAGCGCCGATGAGCGCACCCACTGTGATTCCTGCGCCGATAAACGCGACGTCAGCAACGTCAGTGGGGCGATCCGGGACGCCCAGCATCTTGATGGCAGCGTTGGTATCCTGAGTACGGCCGACCACGGTAACGATGTCGCCGCGGAAAATTTTGGTATTTGCCAGAATGGGAATCGAGGTGGCAACCGCGCCTCGCGTGATCTTCCGCAGGAAGACGCCACGGGCGCTGGGTAGGTCGGCAAGTTCAGCGAGAGTCTTGCCGTCCACCTCCTTGCTAGTCACATAAACGTCGACGCCCTCGACTGGGACGCTCAGCAATTCGGGATCGTCAACCTCTATCGCGACTCCTGCAGTGGCGCTCGCGACCCCCTCGCGAGAACCTACGGCCGCGACCATCTTTGCGCGTTCGCCAATAATACTTACCAGCGCTTCGCGAGCACCTGCGACCGCCACCACGTCGCCCTCGCGCAATACTGTGTCCTCGGTCGCCTCCTCAATGACCCCGTTACGACGGATGCGCTGGACAAAAACGCGTGCTTGCGGGAGCAGAGCTTCGGCCTCGATGGCGCGGAGACCGATGACTCTGGCGCCGGGTTGCACACGGAACGCACGAACCTCCCAACGGCGCCAGGCCGTCCCCGGCCCGCCAAATTCCTTAGTGCCGCCCTGTTTGTCCTCGTAGTCTTTACATGCAGCCGGCAGATTTATGCGAAGCAGCGCAGGCCCGACCAGCGCGATCACAATTGCCGATCCCACGGTGCCGAACATGTAAGTCACAGCGTAAGCAATCGGCATCGAGTCGAGTAGCCTTTTGGTTTCGTCTGCGGCGAGACCTAACCGGTTGATCGCGTCGGTTGACAGGCCCATGGCTGCGGAAATGGTTTGTGACCCCGAGTACAACCCCGCCGCGTAGCCGAGGTTGTAGCCAGCGATCTTGACAATTGCGATGGGGACTGCGATGCAGAACAAGCATTGGACTACCGCAAAGATTGCTTGCGGCACTCCGTCCTTGGCGACACCGCGGACGAACTGCGGCCCAACGGCGTAGCCCACGGCGAAGAGAAACATGAGGAAGACTGTGGCCTTCAGGGGCTGCGAGATCGTGATCCCGATCTGCCCTATAAGAACGCCGGCCAAGAGAGTGGCAGTGACCGATCCTAAGCCGATTCCCTTGAAGGTGAATTTACCGAAGTAGTATCCGATGGCAAGCGTGAGGAAGATGGCGATCTCCGGGTACTGCCGGAGGGTCGCGGCGAACCACGCGACGATGAACATCGTTTTGCTCCTTATTGTGGCCGCTCTTACTTTGCGGACCGGGTTGTGACGACATGCTTGCGGCTAAACACGCATTCCCCTGCCGGACGCGACTCGCTAGTCTGCTCCCGCTGACTTCTGCTTGAGATTTTTTGTTGCATTCGCGGCAGTCTTACTTGGTGTCTTAGCCGACTGCAGAAACGCTGGACTTAGCAACTTGAATCCTAGCGCCGCGCTGAATCCATGGATCTCCTTCACGTCGAGTTTGCGCATGAACTCAATCGTTTCCGCGTTGATGACCTGTCCCGGAACCATGATCGGAAATCCAGGGGGATACGGAATTACGAAGCTTGCCGAGACCAGTTCCGGTCCCTCTTTCAAACGCTTATCAACCTCCGGGCTGAAAAGCTTCAAGTGTTCGCATTGATCCTCACGATAAGCTGCGAAGAATGCCGAACGCATGTCGCCTTCACTGGTCTTGCTCGAAGGATTTTCACGGAACCGACTGTAAAAGGAGCTGAAGTTCGGAAGATTGGGCACATCCGTCATCAGAGATTTCACACGCACCGAGAATACTTCCTTCGCCTTTGTTCCGCCGTCTGCAAGCTTTTTCTCGATTCCTTGGGAAATCTCGACGAGGACTTTTATCAACTGGGCGATATCGCTGCGAGTGTTGTTGATATTGGTTTGGAGTAGAACGCTGTTACGAGACGTCTTATTGAGCTGAATGTCGTACTCCGCTGCGAGCAGGTTCTTGAATTGCGTTCCGTCGAAACCGGCCGAGCCGCAAACAAGCGTAAGCCGTGTTACGTCAAGAGCGAATTCGTCTTCTCTCAGCGCCTTCACTGCCGTTGCCCAGTTCGCTCCGGGAGTCAGATAATCTATGAATCCTGAATTCCGGAATTCGGCGGGAATCATTTCGTCTGCTCCGAGCACTCGGAAGTACTTCGAGATCAACGGATGAGAGTTCACTTCCCTACGCGCATCCAGCGCCAACTGGATGGCGCGGTTCACTAGTTCGTAGCCTTCCAGCTCCATCTGCCGCCTGGCAACGTCCAACGAAGCGATGATCTGGAGATTGGGTGACGTGGAAGCATGCGTGAAAACTGCCTCATGGAACTGCTCTTCGACAGTGTGAAAATCCGGGTCCTTTACAAGAACCATGGATCCTTGCCGCAGGCAAGACATCGATTTGTGAGTCGAATTTGTTTGGTAGACCCGCAAACGAACCTTGTCCGGGTTAACTAGTAGACGAGTTTCGAGAAGTGTTTTTTCTTTGGGATCGAGATCGGCTCCCAGCTTTTTTTCTTGCTCTTTATACGCCGCACGGTAAGCGGGATCCTTGAACTTGCGTTCCAGAACAGCCGCCGCTCCCATAGCCGTCCGCCGGCGGTAGAACGGACTCCATCTGGCAAATCCAAACCACGCTTCGTCCCATAGGAAAATAAGGTCCGGCTTGATTGCGAGACATTCTTCCATGACTCGTTCGACGTTATAGATATGCCCGTCAAAAGTGCAGTTCGTGAGCACCAAAAGCTTTGCCCGATCCAACGTTCCCTCCGCTTTCAAATCGAGCAGAGCTTTCTTGATTGTCCGAATTGGTACTGCTCCGTACATGGAGTATTGGGTGAGCGGATAAGCTTCTACATAGAGAGGAAATGCGCCGGAAAGCACCGCGCCGTAATGGTGTGATTTGTGGCAATTTCGATCGACAAGTACGATGTCGCCAGGGGCCAACAATGCTTGTTCGACCATCTTGTTCGACGTTGAGGTGCCGTTGGTGACGAAGAAGACGTGATCTGCACCGAATGCTCGGGCTGCCTTATCTTGGGCGACCTTGATGTTTCCCGTTGGCTCCAGCAGGCTATCGAGGCCACCGGTCGTTGCTGAAGACTCCGCAAGGAAGAGATTTAATCCGTAAAACATACCCATATCGCGAATCCAATTCGACTTGAAGATGGATTTCCCTCTCGCGATGGGCAATGCGTGGAACGTTCCCATGGGTCGTTGAGCATATTTTTGCAAGTTGTCGAAGTAAGGGGTGTCGTACCGGTCAGCGATGCCGTCTAGGATGCTGAGATGCAATTCGAGAGGCTCCTCAACTTGATAGAAAACCCGGCGGACGCAAGCAGCGCTAATGTCGCCTGCTACCTTCTCCGACTGGCGATCACTCAGAAAATAGATGTCAAGCTCGGGACGCAACTGCTTCAATGCCTGCGCAAGCGCCAGGCCATACTGCCCTGAATTCGGGTCAATACCGCTGGCGGCGAGGTGCGAGGTCAGAAACTCGCGCAAAACTGGGCTGTGGTGCGACGAGGCAAAGGGAATACCCTCGTAAATCATTACCGCTTCGAGGCTGCCATTCAGGATCGTTCCGAGCACGGCATCCTCAAAACTGCCGACAAATACAGGTTCGTAAATGAACTTGTCCTGCGGTCTGCGTAGCTTGCGTAGCTCTTGCGCCAGCTCCGACCATGTTGCCGGACGGGCCGGACTCACTACGAGCACTTCGAAGTAAGGACGGTGCGGTGCAGCTTCTTCGCCAGCGCCTGGCACCCTTTCAGAAAAACCAATGGGTGACTGGTTCTCGCCTTCCCAGTCGGCGAGATTGCTGCGATAGGAGTGTGTGAGAAGTGCAGCGCTGACCGTCTGCGCCAAACGAACCGTTCCCGTCGCATCACCTGAATCGATGCGTTCGCTGAGCGTCCTCATCAGTTCGTGCCCCGGATAGGCAAAGAAATCCTCCCACTGACGCAGCTCCTGAAACGAAGCCGATACGGCCGCCTGACGTCCTTCTTTTTCGGGACGCTGTTGGTTTGTGGCCCCTTCCCAGGCGCGCGCCGCTTGGAGCAGAGAACGCCAGCGATCGAACCGCGCTTCTGCACCAGTAAAGAACTGATCCACTCGAACGTCGGAAGCCTTTGCTGTCACACTCATGATTGTTCTTCCTCACTCGCTTTGCAGTCTGCGCAAGACATAGACAGTTACGTTCAAGTCCGTTTGTGGCCATCTCATCATCGAACTTTCCCGTTGAGATCCGTGGGCGTTTACCGCTCTGGCGTAAAACTCCATTGATTTTCCGGAACGAAGATTGGCCTAACCTTCGTCGCAGCGTTCCGAACACGCACCGCGAGAACTGCTGATTTCGGTCTAGACTTCGTGATCGTTCGTCGTCAACCTTAGGCTGGCTCCTCCTTGGGGTGAACTGTCAAAACTGACAGGAGATTGGCCGTAAGAGTCTAAAGCGAAATGAAAGAGCATTTAATGCGGACGTGAAGAAACGTCAGCGTCTTGATGGCGACCGGAGAGGCCCCGACCGTTTTGTGGGAGACTCGCGGGTGACTTTCACGTCTGCATGGCAGGCAAACTGAGCGGCGGCTCTAGATGATTCAACGCCACCGGCATTTTTGACAGTTCACACGTCACCTGCTCAGCCTTATTTCTTTTAGAACCGGTGTTCCATTTTTCGGAGTGAAAGCATCTAGTGTCACAAAGTATGAAGCCTGCCTCACCGATACAGCCTTCAACAGCTCCCGCAAAACGTGCGATTGCGGTTGATGCAGACCCTGATGTGACCGAGGTGCTCAGCAAAGTTCTCAAATCCGACGAATGGGACATTGTCCATGCCGCGGACAACCAAGCTATGTTGGAGCTTAACGGAGAAAGCGCACTTTGATCTAATAATCACCGGAGCAAAGTCCGCTGGCAGAGAAGATGTTGATTTACTTCGCAAAATCCGCCGTATCCACCCACATGTCCGCTTTATCATTCTGACGGATCAAAGAACTCCCGGCGACGTCGTCACAGCCATGCGAGAACGTGCGTTCAGCTACTTCTCTAAGCCTTTTTCCGCTGCCTCCCTCGCCCGAAATGGTGTGCATTGCCTCGTCAGGATTCGCCTGAAAGACTAGTCCAGTTCATCGACGAGCTGTCGGATCTTCCGGACTCCGAAAAGGAGGACGTCGCAATTGCCTTCCGCGAGATGCTGCTCAATGCCATCGAGCACGGAGGAAACTTCGATCCCAGTCAATACGTCGAAGTTGCTTACGTGCGCACAAGAAAACTGGTCTTATGCCGGATCAAGGATCCGGGTCAGGGTTTCTCGCTAGCAGAATTACGCCACACAGCGATCAACAATCCCGCGTATGATCCGGTTCGTCACGCTCTTTTCCGAGAAGCACAGGGACTGCGCCCAGGCGGCTACGGTCTTTTGATGGCAAGGCACCTCGTTGACGAGCTAGTGTTCAGTGAGAAGGGAAACGAGGTTTTGCTGGTCAAGCATATCCATGCATCACAGTCAAACGCCTGAACTAAAATTCTTTACATGTCAATTACCTAACAAGATACGAATTGACATTTGCTTGAGTCGACTGCACTCTTATTTCCAAGCGAGCCCATTTGTCCCCGCCGCTTGGGGAGACGTTTGCCGAGGCTAGCCACCCCCTTCGCAACACGAACTTTTTTGAAAGACACGTGTTGTAATTGCTTATCAAGGGCGGTGTGCGGGCTTGTCCAAACTCCGGGTATTGATAGCTGACGACAACACGCAAGTACTCGAGTACGTGCGTGAGTTTCTAGCTGCCAACGGCTGCGAAGTGATTGGCACGGCTGCTGACGGGCAATCCGCTGTGGACGCTGCGGCTCAACTGCTGCCGGATATCTTAGTACTCGACATTTCCATGCCCATCCTTAATGGAATCCGTGCAGCCAAGCGTGTGCTCGAGGTCAATCTGTCCATTAAGATCGTTTTCCTCACTGCTCACAAAGATTCTGAGACCTGTCGTGTCGCCATGGAGACGGGCGCTAGTTGCTACGTGCTGAAACCTCGTTTGGCTAGTGATCTAATCCCAGCGATCGAGCTCGCAAGAGATGGTCGTCGCTTTGTCTCCCCGGGCTGCGAATGATTCGCTAACAAGCCCTTGGCTTTTTGTACTTAAGTGCCTTGCTACAAGATCTGGGATCATAAGTCGGTTGTGTGGCTCCGGATTATTCTGGTCTCTGCCGATTCTCTCCTTGAACGGAAGTCCCGTTTGTCTCAGCTTCACGCGAAACCTGCAGACATCTGCTGAGTATTTCTGATCCATCCTTGCTCAAGAGCAACGACTTCGCCGGGTCACGATACTAGCATTCAGCTGTAGATTCATCAGAAAGGGCATAAGTTTCTAGGCGATTACTGCTTGTGGCCCTAGTTTGAAAGCCCTCACTACGTTTTCCAAGCTGTCGGCCTCTGGCGGATTCTGCTTATGCTCAACGAGGAGAAGAAAGTGATTGGCAAGGTGAAATGGTTTAATAACACGAAGGGATATGGTTTTATAGGCCGAGAAGATGGTCCCGATGTATTTGTTCATTACTCGGCAATTCTTGGAGAGGGATATAGGAGCCTAGCCGAAGAAGACTGCGTAGAATTTGAGATCATCGCCGGTCCGAAAGGCCCACAAGCCGCTCAAGTGAGAAAAATGAACACGGAATGACCGCCGAGAGTATTCACCAGGGCCTTCTCACAGAACAAACGCCACCCACTCGTCTGTAGGCCTAGCATCAATAATTGTCTGGTGTCCACACGGTTAAAACATTGCAATTCTCGTTCCGCCCCTTCAGATTCGACAAGATGCCCCAAGACCATTTGGGAAACCGCCCGTCCACAGACTGTCACTCTTAACAGTATCCATATCCTACTCTGAGACAGATGCTACGCTTCCCTGGAGACAAACATTTGAGGGGGAGAAGATGAAGAATGCATTTGAGCCTTGGGTTGGACAAGTAGTCTTGGTACAGGTGGCCCTAGGGCGGATCAAGTTGAGCTTGCGAGGGACATTATTGAAGGATCGCAGCGAGACCCTGTTGATGAGACCCGAAGCTGGTTCTGACGTGGAAATTCCGAAAACGAATGTGTTGGCCATAGAAGAGGCTGGGCGCCGCTCCACATCCTGGCAGCCTTTGCCCTATTAAAGGTACTCCATTCGGCGGGCGGCGCCTATTGGAACCGCGGAGAAAACTCTCAGGAGAAAGAAGTTGTTGAAGTCCTCAGGGCATAGCGGTACGGTGAAAGTCTTTATCGCCGACGGCAGCCAATTGAGCTGTCAACTGATCGCAGCTGCCGTGCGGCGGGGCCGATACCGGACCAGAGTTGTTGGTTACGCGACTGATACAGCTGGAATTCGCGACGGGCTCGAAGCGAACGATGCGGATGTTGCAGTCATAGGGGCTCGTCTCGGGGATGAAGGACTGGGTGGTTTTGATATGACTCGAGAGCTAGTGGCGTCGCGCTCGAAACCTAGTGTCATAATAATACTCGATTCGAACAAACCGACGATGGTGGTCGAGGCATTTCGCGCAGGCGCAAGCGGAATATTTTCGCGGGATCAATCGTCCGAACTGTTATGCAAGTGCATCCACGCGGTGCACAAAGGGCAAGTGTGGGCGAGCAGTAAGGAATTGCACTTCGTGATTGACGCGCTGGGTCCGGCTACGGCGGCGAGGCCAATCTCCTTGCGAGGTGCGAGCCTGCTGACAAAGAGGGAAGAAGGCGTTGTCCACCTAGTAGCCGAAGGAATGACCAATCGTGACATTTCCCACCAACTGAAACTCAGTGAGCACACTGTCCGGAACTATTTATTCAGGATCTTCAATAAGGTCGGGGCTTCGAATCGACTTGAGCTGGCTCTTTACGCGCTCGACCGGCGAAAAGAGCATGAGCAGCAGAGTTTCATGGCTGGGCAAGATGAGTCGAACACAAATGCGAATCAAACTTTTTCCTCAAGGCAAGCCTGATCGGGGGCCCCGTCGAGATTCCTTTATCCGCCTCCATTAAGTGTGAACAATCATCAGTACTGAATTTCGTTAGACGCCGAAACCAGCGCGAACGGTTTCGAACTATCTTCTCGAATATGATTCTGGCTACCCGTTAGTTTTGCTGACTCGAAAGCGAATTCGGAGCAGCAGCTTAGTCCGTTTCGTTCTGCGGCCGACTCGACTTCTTTGATCCTTCAGTTTCCGATGTTCGTCTGCTGCAAAACTAGCACTTCTGCCAGTGGCTGGCCGACGAAGCTGCAATCACCATCCATATTGAGGCTCGCTGGTCCACAGTGAGTGTCCTCCGAGGTTCAATCTGTACGTGCACTAGCAGACTAAATTGATGACACAAATTCAGCGTATTCCTAAAGATGCCAGATTGTACGCACCTTTGAACAGGGCGTTCTGCAAATGCGTGGTGAGTATTCTGCTGACACTTTGTCTTGGCTACGGGGCGACAGGCCAAAGCGCCGCCGCGGCCAGAGGCGACGCCGCGATTCACGTGGGCGCGCTCTCCCCGCCGGACCAACCCCGAACACTTAGCGATCCCGATATAAAGACTCAGAGACAAGTGACCGGCAAATTTCAATGGAACACCGCGATGCGCCAGGCCTGGCTATACACAGGTGTCATGCACGCATTTCGCTTTGCCACCGAGCCAGGGACGCGCGACACTTTGAACGGCCCATGGTTTAACGACTGGATGGCATCCGTGTCCGAGCTTCGCGGATGGGATGACGGTGATCCCTTCATTACGAACTACGTCGCGCACACACTGGAAGGGTCTATTTTCGGATTCATTCAGCAGAACAACGATCCGCGATATCGCGATGTAGTGTGGGGCTCGGGACGCGACTATTGGATCAGCCGTTTGCGTGCCCTGTCATTCTCCGCGGTGATGAGCACACAGTGGAAGATGGGGCCTGCAAGCGAAGCGTCGCTGGGGAACGTGCAACTCCACGAGGGTCCAGGCTTCGCCGATTTTGTGAATACGCCCACGTTAGGAATCTGCGAAATGATGGGTGAAGATATTACGGATCGCTTTGTAGTCACAGCCCTGGAAAACCGAACATCCAACCGCGTCGTGTTGATCCTCGCGCGCAGCTTTCTAAACCCGAGCCGTACGTTCGCAAATATGATGGAATTCAAGGAACCGTGGTATCGAAGAACGCGCGTTGGGCTTTTCAGGGAGAACCACATTCTGAGGAGGAAACTATTGGAAGATTACCGAAATGGCGGCGCGAAGCCCTTCGAATTTGTGAAAAAGACGCCGGAAGAAGAGGTGAAGCGGCAGTTTCCTTTGGAAGCTACTATCGAGCTAATGGTCTCCACTCAGTACGAAAGCTTCCTGGGCGGCGGAAGCTGTATCGGCGGCGGCGGAACGGGCGCGTTCAGGATAAGTCCCTCTTGGCAAATCGTTGGGGAATTCACAGGCTGCCTAATAATCAATATGCCCAAAAATGAAAGCGGAGACTCCGAGATGTATTCTGCCGGGACCCGCTGGACCCCGCGCGCGTCGAAGCGGGTCTCACCATATGCGCAGCTGCTTGTCGGGGGCCGAAGAATCACGCATGAAATCGACGATGTCCAAAAGCAGAAAGAATTGATAGACGCCTGGAATGATGGAAGCGGGACGCTTCCACACTATCCGAAGCGCAGCGATTGGTCGGTAGAGCACCAGGAGAATGGATTTGCAGTGGCGGTGGGCGGAGGCGTGGATCTTGTGGTCAATCGGGCCCTCGCGTGGCGTATTGGGAATGTGGAATATACTCATTCCTGGCTCCCTGACGTGGATCAAATCCATGCTTCGGAGGGAGTGCGATTCACGTCAGGACTCACGCTGCGCATCGGCACTTGGTAACTCTCCAAGGAAAGCCAGCCGCTATTGCATGGAAATCCAACCCCTCCTCTCACTCGAGCGCGATAACGGTTCATCTCACTAGTTTGTCTCGAACATGTGGAGAGAGTTGCTAGAGGACTTGCTGGAGGACTTGATGGCAAGCTTTCTTCAGCTTTCTTCAGAAAGGCAACCACCGATGTGCCGTCAGCACTACCCCCAACGCCACCTCAAGTGTGAGGCTTGCATCGCTGGATGAACTCGCCGTTGACCCGGCAGCCGCGGGACGCGTGACGCCCGAAAGAGTCGAGAGCCGCGGCTTTCAGCTCAACCTGGGACAATCAATCGGTGTACCCTCATTGTGCTCGGTAGTAATGAAAAGAATCGCACACCTTTTCCGAGAGATGCGCCTATTGACATGACTGGGGTCAGTTCGATGAGCAGCTCATTATCACTGTCAGGCAAGACAAAAAATAACCCACCTTCCATTATCTCCGGGGTGAAACGAGATTCCAGTGTATCAGCGTCAAACACTAAGGGCTCGATTTGACCATCGGCCATGACCACACAGTTAGATCCCAGCCGGCCGCATGCGTTGCTTACTGGAACCTCATCATCAGCACCGAGCTGATTTGGCGCAAAACGGAAGCGCAGCAAATCGTAGGTCCCGGCAGGGATTAGCACTCTTTCTGCTAATGAGTCCGCGGGACTGCCATTTGCGCTCTCGTTTAGCAGATCGATCTGGAGGGGCCGCGTTTCGAGTTGCGGAAGGAGTTCCTGCCAGTGTGACAACTCATCCCCTGCGTTCGAACTAAGATGAATGTCTATGCCTCTTAAACTCAGGAAGACAGACTGAACGCGATTAGACTCCGAGCAGAACTCGCATAAACGATTTGCGTGCGCGACTAGGCGGACGGCAGCTTTGGCCTTTGCAAGCGCACAAGCCGGAGGAGGATTGCCGGCCACAACGCCAATCGTGCCGTTTGGCGGGTTCCAGACCGCCACGAAGCACGTGTTCGCGCAACCCGTGAAGAGCGCCGACAAAACGGCGACGAGGCTGAGCCCCCTCCAAAGCCCCTTTATCGGCAATTGCAGAGTGAATCGCAGCATAAGCGATCACTTTCAAACGCCAAATCTCTTGGGCTTGGACAGGCATAGTTCGCGCAAAGGCAACTCACGACGTGGTCCTTCGAACTGCCGTGCAAACACGAACTCTGCGGCCGCGATCCACCAACTACTTCTTCAGTTGTGGCGGATAATTCTTTAGAAGCTTCTGGACTGCCTTGGTGATGTTCTTCTGCTTTTTTTCAGGCTTAGCCTTTGGATCCAGGGTTTTTGTCGCAACTCCGCGCCAAACGAGCTGTTTCTGCGCGGGATCGTAGATGCTTACGTCTAGCTGGCCGACATAGACCGTGGAGGTCGAGCCATAAGTAGTGGACGATCCCATTCCACCACCGTACCACCCTCGTCCCCACCCTCCGCCATAGCCCCAATCATTGCTATACGATGTGTACTGTTTCTCCGTGCCGATGGCCGTCTGATAGCCGATGTACAGGTCTGCTGTGTCCGAATCTGTCTTCGTGAGCCCTTTTGTGGCCAGTTCTGCGTCGAAAGCAGCCGATATCTGCTTCCCTGTTAATTCATCTGGCTGATCGGCTCCTTTGATGGGCACCCATTTATAGGTCTTATATTTCGAGAAATCCTTATCCTTGTCGAAGTCATACCGCACATCTTGGGCAACCACTGTGGTCGCCCCAAGAACGAGCAGACCGAGTATTAACATCGCAATTTTCTTCATAGGGCCTTCTCCTTTTTAGATAATCTCCTCATTCAAATACCAACACAGCAAATTGTGAGCAACTCGGTTTACTCTGGTAGACGATTGGCACGGCCCGCCGTGGACGCTCTGTCACAGGCCTGGTGTTATAAACGCGGACACATGTGGCGATCACCAGTTGTCATTGGTGCGCTTCCACGTTTTATCCGGATCGTACAACTCCAAGTTCCTAAAGATTTTCAGCGTGTTCGGGCCTAAGTCCTTTTCGTAAACAGTTCCTTCGTAGCTGACGATAAACGTCTTAACCCCTGTAACGCGATAGTCTGCGGGCGCGGCTGCGAGCGCAAATCCACCGATCATCGCTCCTTCAACCATGAAATCCATCTTGCCTAAAGGTGCGGACGGGCCCTGACCTTTCAGGATTTTGAAATAGTAGCCATGATACGGTTGGCTTCGATCCGTGTAACCTTGCTCCAGAGCCTTGGCGACACCCTCTCCAACGGGGCCTCCCCAAGCTCCATCAGGGTTTTGCCAGGCAAGACCATCGTGTTTACCAGGCGTGCTGATAATCCGCTGTGCATACTGGCTTACTTTGGCATTGTCATGCTTTTCCATGGCATATTCGTTTTGCGCCTCCACGTATCCGCGACAAATCTGGATGGCATCCAGTTCATTGGCACCGATACGCCGGAAGAGGATTTCCTGGCGGCCCGCCTTGGTGTCGAAAGTCCACTTGCCCACTTTTTTGACGAGCGGGATCGGAAGTGGCCACTCATCGTTGCCAACGGATAGGATGGCACGGCCAGAATTCTTGGGATCCAGGGCGATTTCATTTTTTTCGCGGGCTTTTGCTGCAAACGCGGCGGCATTCCTCTTGTCCTGGACAGGATCTCCCGAGGCTACGAGATTCTCGCCATCTGGACCAAGAATCTCTTTCAGAGCCGGTTGATCGAAGGTCTCCGTCGCTTGGATCAACGCTTCGGAGGCTTCCCTCGGTGTCGCGAACACCTTCTGTGCGGGCTGTGAGGACGCGGCTGTGCCCTGTCCGGATTGCTGCGCCGCCTTTGAGAAGGTAGCAGCAGTGCCGAACACAACAATCGACAAGAGGAAGGCGGGAATGATGGCTTGAATAGTCGTCACTGCTTTTGACTTCATGTGATATTCCTTGATCATGATTGATTACCTCCGCCGCCCACCGCCGCCACGTGACCCGCCACCGCCGCGCGAACCGCCCATGCTGGAGGAGCCCCGCGAACTGCTCGCTCTCGCAGCGCTTTTGCCTCCTCCACTAGAAGCTCCGCCAAGTGCGCCTCCCCCGCCCTTGGAGCTGGCGCTTGGCGAGACGCTTCGGTTTCCCACGCGATCCCCGCCGCCTCCACTCGCTCGGTCTGCCCCGCCTGCACCCCCTGCTCCCCTGTTGCTGGCGCCAGGCTGCTGCCTGCCGCCGCGGTCCATGGTGCCAGCCTGCTGTCCACCGCCACGCTGACCTTGATTCTGTCGAGCGTTTGCCTGTCGGCTCGATGCGGAGTCGCCACGAGCGGTACCGCCGTACTTGTTGGCCGTTGCTTTGTTGGAATACGGTGTGCCACCACGGTGCTGGGCATTGTGTTGCCAGTTGTTACTGCCCCCGGTGCGATTTCCGGTCCGGTTCCCTGAGTTGTTGATATTCTGTCTATTTGAGTTGTTAACAAATGTATTATTATTATTTATGTTTATATTATTATTTCCGCCCCATCCACTGTTGCAGCACCAGCCTCCCCCGCCCCAGGCTGCTCCAATAGCCATCCCTACTCCAAACGAAATCGCCATGCCCGCGGCGTAGTAGCCGGGGGGTGGGTAGGCAATCGGCGGGTAAGGATACGGGGGAGCACCGTAAACAACTACGGGGTCATAGCTGGGAACGTAGACTACATCTGGCTTGGACTGCTCGATCACGACAACGCTTTTGCTCTCGATGACCTTTGTTTCTACTTTCATCTGCTCGTTGGATTTAAGGTTTCCCTTCTCCTGGGCCTTCGCGCGCATGCGTTGGACAGCATCCATGACGTCGGATTGCTGGGCTAGTACGGCATTTCCAAGATCTGTCGTCCACTGGATGTCGTCGGCAAGCCGCTTCACAACGTCAGGGAGTGCCGCCATCGACTGAATGCTCGGGTCCCACTGTTGCTTCATCACGGCATCCGCAAGGGCTTTGTCTTTCAGATCCTTGTGCTGCGCAAGCCACTGCTGCAGCTGAATGATTTCCAGAGGATACGTGGATGCAGCAAGGACCTGAGCTAGCAGCGGATCCGGGTAGAGGGCAATGGGTGCAACCAGAGAATCTAATTGATCATTCGGAATCTTTGGAGCTTGCTGATCGGGCGCGCCACTCTGTTGTGCGGCTGGGTCCTGCGCGGCTATTTGGGGCCCTCCAGGAATGAGCAGCATCGAGCACATCAATGCCGTCAGCTGGCTCCGCAGGCTTTGCGCGAATGTTTGCATTTCGCTACCTCTTTTTTCCTTTTTTGTATAGCTGGCCTCCCCGACTCGAAACACTGTCAAAACTAACAGATGGACGTTCAAAGTCTCGGGCTTCAACCTGTAACTTTTGACAGTTTGCGATTGACAAGCCTCTCCATAATGTAAAAACCGCAAACGGAGCGGGGCGCATACCCCCAGCACCCTGACGCCCGACTCGCGACTCGGAATCCGAGATGAAGCAAACGGATTTTGTGGCCAAAGCTATCGCCCTGTTAGGAGCGCTCTCTGTAGCAGCGATGGATTGCGCCCTAGCCCCAATTAACGCGCGTTCCCTCCTAGCTGGGGTAAAAAAGTGGGCAAGTTGCCTATGGTTGCCGTTCATTGCTGCTTGGCGTGAGTTTTAAAGTGGTGGCGGAAGAGTTCGCATTAAAAATTGTTAGAGAATCGCAGGCAACGCTGTGACGATTCGAAAATTCGAACGGGTGCTTCTAGCCACGGGCTTGACGCTCTTGACACTGTGGATCGCCGCCCGACTTCACGGGATCATCGGTTCCAGAGAAGCTATCGCGGAATTTGAAGCTCAAGAAACTTCTGCCCCCTCGAACAGGAACCCTGCATCGCCGGATCCTTTTTTGGGTGTGCCCGTTGATGTTCGTTTATGGTCGGCCAAACGCATTTCAGCCTACGAAGATAGCTTCACCAAGAAAACCGACGCTCCCTTGGCAATTCTCCACATTCCGAAGATCAACCTTTCAGTTCCGATCTTCAATAATACGGATGATTTAACGCTCAATCGCGGCGTGGGAAGAATTCTGGGGACCGCCAGAATTGGGACGCCAGGCAACCTAGGGATCGCAGGGCATCGGGATGGCTTTTTCCGGGGTTTGCAGTACCTAGCCCCAGGAGACGTGCTTGAACTCGTCCGGCCACGAGAATCAGATTGGTACGCAGTCAGCCAGATTCGGATTGTTACGCCCGAGGATATTTCGGTCTTGAATCCAACGGCAGTACCGACGTTAACACTAGTAACATGCTTTCCTTTTTATTTTGTCGGCCACGCACCCAAGCGATACATCGTCACAGCAGTACTCGAGAGTGCGCACGAACCCTACTTGGCTGCCGCTAAAAACACCAGTATTTCGGGCAACAACACGAAAAACAAGGAGAAGAAAAGATGATCTCAACTAGGCACTCAAGAACAATCTTGCGCGGCCTGCTGGGCGGAGGCGCTCTGTGCATCGCGTTCTCACTGCCCTCGGCCGCTCAAGTGCAAACAAGCAAGACAGAATCACACGGGGACGCAATCAGGGAGGTCACCGTCGAGCGCGGTGAAATTGTTTACATCAACGGGAACAGCGTTGTCATCAAGATGGAAGATGGCACGCTCAGACAATTCGACAACGTGCCAGAGAGCGTTACGTTCATGGTGGACGGGCAGCCGGTCAACATCAACAACGCAAAGGTTGGCATGAAGCTCGAAAAGCAAACGGTGAAGACAACCAGGCCCAAAGTGGTTACGACGGTCGAGACGGTGACAGGCAAGGTGTGGCATGTTTCTCCTCCCAGCACCGTCATCCTGACGCTAGAAAACGGCCAAAACCAGCAGTTCACGATCCCGAAGGGTCAAAAGTTCACGGTCGATGGAGTAGAAACGGATGCCTTCGGTCTCAAGAAAGGGATGAAGGTTTCAGCCCAAAGAGTAACTGAAGTTCCAGAGACCGTAGTCGCACACGAAGTTGAGAGAACTGGAAGCGCGCCCCCGAAGCCGCAGGCGCCAACGCAGGGTGTGCCGATTCTCATCCTCGTGGCTCAACCAACTCCTCCGGTTGAAACCGCAGAGGCAGCACCGAAGAAGTCGGAGGCGGCGCCCAAGAAACTTCCAACGACGGCCAGCAATGTGCCGCTCATCGGACTGCTGGGTGCACTCTTTTGCGGGCTGTCGCTGATGGCGATGACAATTCGGATGCTCGCTTCACGATTCGCCAGGTAGCGGAGCTGAGAACTCACAGTTCCGTGATGGGTGAATGCAAGGGGACGGGGCAGGTGGCTGAGCCTGCCCCGTCTTCCGTAAAGCAGAAGCGCCGAGGGATATCGTTTGCGGCAGCCGGTTGCGCAATGACTTGCAGGCACGCCGACTCGCGCAGGAAGGACGAGGCTCAATGGCAGAATGTCTCACGGTCGCTAGCGAACGTGGACATTTCGAGACGGAAGACGAGCTCCGGCGCCAAATCTGCAAAACCGGCCGCAAGATGTACGCGCATGGGCTCGTCGTCGCTTGCGAAGGCAATCTATCGGTACGACTTGATCAGGACAGAACTCTTGTGACTCCCTCAGGTGTGTGCAAAGGATCTCTGGCACAAGAAGCTCTATCGGTTACCGACTTCGAATGAAGCGAGACACCCCTCAGTCCGTTGCGCCAAGCGGTACTTCCGATGAAATCTGCTTTCGAATCACATACAAAAGTCCGGGCAAACATGACTCACGGGGCCCTAGACGGGTGATTCCTGCTGCGATGTGGGTCTCCACACGGAGCCTAACCGCCCGAAGTGGAACACATCAGTCCGGGTGAGCGACTCGCGCCTCCTGATTCCTACTCCGAGAAATCCGGTTCGCTAGGGCCCTCGCGATTGAATAAGGTACTGCGATCAGCACCGGTCCAAGCACCAACGCGGCGCCTGGATGAACCTCCTCGAAAATGAGAAATTGAGAGATAACGTCCAGAATAATCGCGACGGCCACCAGGTCGCGGACCGAGGCAAGTGCGCTTCGTAGGAGATGCGTTCTGCGCTCCCGAAGGGACACGAGGGCTAACAAAAAGGGTGGGCATCCAACACGTGAATCCCTTATCCCGTCACGCACGCCTATGAACGTCGCAACCATGGGTTGCAATATGAAACGCAAACGGCCGGCCCCCGAAAATCGTGCCAGCATGTCCTCGAAGAATTGGTTGGATAGTAAGTAGAGATTCCCGGTCCGTGCGATCCTTGCGATCGCACCCGGCAGAGTGGCGATCAGAATCGCAATGGCGAGAGTGGTTAGAATGGAACTGCGCGACAATGAAATTTTCATTTTCGGCGCCTATGGGAATAGTGGCTTTCCAGACACGCAGTTGGTGCATTTTAGCGGGCGCATGCGAATAACTCATCTGGCAAAACTTACAGTGACAAAATGAAACGTAACGCGGATAGGGTCTGAGATGTGACCATGATGAGTTCGGCACCGTCCCTCAAGGGGCGGCCGTTTCCCTTTCCGATTGACCTTGTGGTTGACGCGCACCAACAAGTTCTTTGGTTTCCTGGAATTTCACCATTGAGGTCATCAACAGCCAAAGATAAACCAAGGTTCTGTTTATCGTCCGCGCTGCAAACAGAACCATGACCGACCCTCGCACCGAATCCATTGCCTTTCGACAAGCACTGCTGAAGAGCGAGTACCTACGAATCCGCATCGTTTTGGGAACCATCGTCGCGGCGTTCCTGATACGAACTATTCGGTCCATTACGCTGGGCGGCGGCCGCGAGAATTTCGTCGCATGGTTAATGACACTCGGACTGCTGAGTTTTTTTGTCGTCTATGAATTGGTGATGCTGCGCACTGTGAATCGCGCAATTCAGAATGTTCGACACATTGCAAATTGGATATGGCTTAGCAACATCGTGTTGGAATCTCTCTTGCCCGCTTTTGCCGTCGCTTTTCTATCCAGCGCCTCCATGGTTCCAGCTTACCGACCTCTGGCAAACCCCGCGGCCCTTGCCTTCTTTGTTTTCATCAGCCTTTCGACGCTCCGGCTAAACCCTGCGTTCTGCAGGCTTTCCGGAGTTGCGGCGACCGCCTGTTATCTCGCTGCGGCAGCCCATCTCGGTTGGCGACCTGCGCTTGGCGGGGACACATCCCTGCTTTCTCCGCAAAGTGCTGTTTTCGGTTATGCCGCTGCCCTCCTCATTGCGGGATTTGTTGCTGGCGTGGTGGCAGGCGAGTTTCGAAAGCAGGTTGACGCGGCGCTCCGCGAAGCAGAATTGCGAGGTCAGGTTGATCGCCTAGAACATGACCTTGCGGTGGCCCGATCGATACAACAGTCGTTGCTTCCGGCAACGATCCCGCAGATCGCAGGTTTCGAGATTGCTGGATGGAACCAACCGGCCGATCAGACCGGTGGAGATTACTATGACTGGCAACTTCTACCGGATGGGAAGGTGGTCGTGGCCTTGGCAGACGTGACGGGGCACGGGATAGGTCCCGCGCTGCTCGCATCAGTCTGTCGTGCCTATGCGAGAGCCAACTTTAGAGTGGGGAACGGTCTATTAGATTCCATGGAACAGCTGAATGCTGCGCTTGCAGGTGACATCGGGGAGGGCCGTTTTGTGACGTTTGTAGCGGCGGTATGCACCCCAGGAAGTCCGCGTGTGGAATTGCTTTCAGCCGGCCACGGGCCGCTGTTCCTCTATGTAATGAAAGAAGATTGCTTTGAAGAGATAGGATCGCAAGGGCTGCCGCTCGGCATTGTGGCCAAACTCGTTTCTGACCCTCCACAAGTCCTCGAGCTTAATCGCGGCGACCTGCTGGTCTTGGCGACGGACGGATTTTTTGAGTGGGCTAATTCGCAAGGAGAGCTCTTCGGCCCCATGAGATCAGAGGAGGTCATTCGAACTTCGAAAGAAAAGCAGCCGAGGGAAATTATTTCCGCCTTGTACCAAGCCACACTCGCGTTTTCAGGTGGCACAAAGCAGCAGGACGATCTAACCGCCGTAGTTATCAAGCGAACATGAATTCAAACATGACCAGCTTCCCTTCCACTGCCAAAGGTTCAAGTTACATCATCCAAATCCCGCAGACTGCTGCTTACAAATCTTCGGCCGAAAAGTACAGATTCAATGCCTGCGATCAGATCTCGAGCGGCATCGGACTTAAGAACGTAGCCCAGTCCGCCCGCGCTAAAGGCATGTCGGACCACATCCGGATCTGACTCCCCACTCAAGAAAAGAATTGTCGATGTAGCGGCAACCTTGCGAATTTGTCGAGCGGCCTCGAGGCCGTTCAACCCGGGAAGGCTAATGTCCAGCAAGATCAAATCCGGTCGCAGTTTTTCTGCTTTCCGAACAGCATCCAAACCATCGGTCGCGACCCCGATGACATGTAGATTCGGCTCTTTGTCAAGATGCATGTGAACAAAGGTTTGCCAAAGTTCGACATCATCTACCACGAGTACGCGCACCAATGACTGCAGCAATTCCACATTCTCCTCGATGTCCTTATTCAGATGGTCGCCCTCGCGTTTTCTAAGAAGGTAGCCACTTGGCAGTCTTGCATTTCAGGGGCGGCTCAGTCGTTGCGCAAAGGCAACAACCAACTTGCGCTACGGCAATCCGAAACGGTCACAACCAATAAAGAAGGGTAGGGAGAGGAGACCTGGTTCAAGTTGAAATGTGGGAATAGCCGTTCGGGACAGCGGAGGAGGATTTTGCCACGACGTTTTACAGCTAAATGAGCCAAGAAGCGGGGATCTACGCTTCGTGGTGGTGCGGCAATTCTCGCGAGACAAAGATGTTGCCCGCTAGAGCTTCATGAATGGCTGGTAACAACTCACTCACAATTCGGGACTTCGCAACGTATCCAAAGGCACCGGCGGAGAGACATCTCCGCACAAACTCGGCGTCGGCATGTACAGTCAAAAAGACGATCCGGGAATCGCAGCCCGATTCTCTTAATCGAGTGGCGGCTTCGATCCCATTTAGAATGGGCATCGAGATATCGGTTACAATGACGTCAGGCCTCAGCCGCATGGCCTCCTCGAACAAGGCTTGGCCATTGCCGACCTTTCCGATGATCTCAAACTCCGTTTCTAAAAGACGTTCCTCGATCTCCGGAAAGTGCGGGTGATCATCTGCGAGAAGTATTCTCACTTTGCTCAATCAGCCCGTCCGATGGCCGCGCACCCAGAAAGCATCTATGCCCGGGATCAAGCGCATTGTTAATACCTGCAGATGCTGACCGTGAACTGCGGCAATCCCGATTGCCAAGATTCAAGATATTCTCGAAAAAATGCCGTTGACACTGTAAAGAATGCCAGTTTTGCGGAACTACCGCTCCGCCTGGTCGCCATGGGTCCAAGTCAAGAATTAACGGCAACGGCCAGGGGATTAATTTCACCGCGTTGGTGTGTTAGACTGTTGCCTTCAAGAACCCAAAGCATCCTGCGGGGATATTGTCCACGCCGGGCAGCGGGCGGTTTGGAGTGGAAATGTCGTGTAAGGCGTGCAAGTCCGAGAACCTTCAAAGGCTTGACGGGGAGCTGACAGCCAGCCTGCCCGACCCAGAAGGAGTGAGCATCCCCCCGGTCTACGTTTGCCAGAGCGTTTTGGTTTGTTTGGACTGTGGGTTCGCTGAACTCATCGTTCCCGTGAGTGAATTGCACTCACTCAGGAAAGCTAAAGCCGAGCTCGACTCCTAACGCGCTCGCTGAAACTTTCCACAACAAACCTCAGTCGTGCATCTACGTCCTATTTCTTGTTTTTGGGCGGAAAATCCTTCAAAGATTTACTAACAATAGTCTTAATCTCTTTTTCTTCATTCTTACGGGCCTTCTGCGGGTCATGCCAGCGTTTAGTGGCAGTACCCTGCCAGATCACCGTACGGGATTTGCTGTCCAGCACATAAAAGACGAACTTGCCCTGCACGGAATACCACACGTTTGGAGCAAATCCGACATTGGGTCCGGCAACCATATCAGGGGCAAGCAGAGCAGGCGGTTGTACGCTCTCTAGACCCGCCGGAGCCGTGGCACCGGCCAGGAGACCTTCGTCACCTGGCCCGGCATGATAGAAAAGGTAAAAGTCCGGGTTGGCGGAATCTTCGACGATGCCTTTGGCCGCCAGTTCTTGAGCAACGGCCCGCATGATTTTGCGATCGAGTATCTTGTTGTCTTCCGGGTGGCGCATTGTAACCAAGTGATTCTTTTTCCAGGCGAAACGTTTAAGCCCCGCAAAGTTGTATCCCTTAACCCAGTCGGTTGTAATTTTCTGCGCGCATGTAGTTTGAGGTGCGCAGAACAGAACCAACTGGAAAGCTAGACCAAAACACAGACGATTTCTCATTGTTTATCTTCTTGGCTTTGAGTGATAGATCTTTGCGGTTTCGCCCTACCACTGAGCCCGGTATTAGCAACGCTTCTTTGAGCTTCACGTCAACAGACCGGCCCGAGCTGCTTCTGCATTCGCTCACGCACCCTGAAAATGCGTGACTTGAGCGAAGAAATCGTGATTCCCGCTTCGCGGGCTAGCTCACGCTGTGTCCACCCCTCACTTTTGTTTCGGATGAACAGATCGACTAACGACCGAGGGAGTCCAGCAAAGGCCTTTGCCACTAGTTCCTTGGCTATGTAGCTACGCTCGGGATTTGGCTGACCGTCACCGACCTCAGCGAGCATACTTTCCACGCTTTCAGATTTTTGCAGAGGGATGGTAAGAGCATCAGGGCGGTTTTCGCGGATTCTCATCAAGGCTTGGTGGATGGCAATGCTCACCAGCCAGGTAGAGATACGCGAGCGACCCTCAAATCGATGGATGCTCGCGTACGCCTTACAGAGAACTGTTTGTAAGTTGTCCTCGGCATCCGCGTGATTTTTCAAGATCTTGAGCGACATTTGAAAGATAAGTGGCGAGTGCATTCGAGCTAACTCGGCGAAAGCTTCGGGACTGTCAACCCGTGTTAGCTCCTTCTCCGTCTGATCCACGTGGGCGACTGGCTTGCTTGTTTTCATTTTTCCTGCTTCTGACTATATTCTTCTGGTACAGCAGCACCTGCAGCTAACTCGAATGCTCCTCCGGACCCTCTCGATTGCAGCGAACGATTCAGACACCCGCCGGCAATGATGCGGCTGCTCGAGACGAAATTCGAGCAGGGTCTCACTCGGGACACTGACCTTTTTGCACGATAGATGCCGTGACCCTGACCACTGCGCCGATCGCGGCACCCTTGCCAGCATCTCCGGCGATTCCACCGATGCGTCTGCAGCCTTCCGGCTTGCCACCATCAGAGAGGTCCGTTGCGCTTCAGGGAATGCTTTCAGGCCGCGTTCACAATCGCGCAAGCGAACGCCGTTCGTTAACTGTCAAAAGTGACAGACTGATGCTGAGTTCGGTTCAGGGAAGGTCGTTCATGGGGGCAACAACTCCAGATCATTCAGAAGAACGTAGAGGGGGAGTTTGAACACTGTCACTTCTGACAGTGTGAGAGACACAGCCTCCGGAACAGCATATCTGGCGTGTTCGCCAGCCCGTTCAGATCTAGGAAGAAGAGGATATACACCTTTGACCCAACGAGGGTCATCTCATCGCATCCACGCAAGAGCCGTTATTCGCAAAATTCTAGACCGGCTTAACCCTCGCGGTGTGGTCGTCGCGCTGCTTTTCGTTCCTTTCGCGCTGTTCATTGCTGGGATTCAGGCACAAACGCCACCGGCACAATCGATATCTTCGAGCAACTCGAATCAGTCGCAGCAGAATGCGATCCAGGCTGTTCCTCCACTTCGATCGGGGGACCAAACGATTCCACTGCCGCAGATAGCTGACCGCGCGGAAGAGCTAGACCGCCTGCTGCGAGAAATCAACAATCAATTGATACCCAAATCTGAATTACTGGAGTCCGCAGCGAAAGCAGAAGAACAGGCCGCAGAGATTCGTCGGCGAGCCCTGCAAACCAGGGACCTTCTGGCTGGCGAGCCCACAGCGCTGGACTTGGAGGACGAGCAGCGTTACTGGCGCTCTCGGAGTCTCGAATATGCCGCAGAACGCAGGCTCCTGACACTCCGTGCGGCAAAACTGGAAGAGCAGATCCAAACACTCGAGGCCCAACAACAGGAGTGGGTGGCCACTTGGATCCAGATTCATAAGTCCCCAGTAATTGAAGCCATAGTCGAACGCATGAAACAACAGTTGGACAAGATTCAGGCGGCAAGATCGGAAGTACAAGAGCAGCTAAATGCGGTGCTCACTGTGCAAAATCAGGTCTCTCAGCAAGACCAGCAAATCTCGGACATATTGCTGCGCCTGCGTCAAGCGCGCGAGCTCGAACGCGGTCATCTCCTAGAGATGGACGGCCGTCCGCTCTGGGAAGCCCGCGATTCGCAAGCAATCGAGCAAAACATCGGACCTTCTTTCCACAGATCCTTTGACCGGTCCTTTACAAGTGCTAAGGAGTTTGTGGAAATACACAAACTCGCCCCGTTTGGTTTCGCGATGGTTTACTTTCTGGCGCTCCTCGGTGTGTTCAAACTTAGGCGTTACAATGCGGCACGGTCCGAAGTTTCAGCCGAAACCCTGCAGGTATTGGACCGCCCGTATTCAGTAGCGCTTTTGGTGGCTCTGATCGTGACGGGACAATTTATCGCTTCGGCGCCCATCGGCGTCGCATTCGCCTTTTACTTGCTCTACATTATTCCCGTGTTGCGCTTACTCATCCCGTTGACCGAGTCCAAGCTTCGGATCTTTCTGTATGTCCTGGCGGCGTTCTACGCATTCGGTGGTGCATACCTGCTGATTCAGCTTCCCTCATTTTTCAGGCGCGAGCTTTACACTCTACTTCTTCTTGCGGCTTTGGCCAGTTTTACCTGGCTTGCGCGTCCATCAAGGGTTGGTCCACTGCTGAGTCAGAACCGAAACGTGCGCATTCTCCTGATCGGGATCCGCACGGGTCTCGTTCTATTGGTCGCATCTCTCGTGGCAAACGTTGTCGGATTTGTTTCCATGGCTCAGGTTTTAGGACGGAGTGCTTTGGTGGGATCCTTCGTGGCCGCTGCTCTTTATTGCGGCGTCCGCGTCTTGACCTTAATCCTCAGTAATCTCCTGCACATGAGCTGGACAAGTTCCCTGCTCGAGACGCGGAGAGATGTTGTAGAACGATGGAGTGGTCGCCTCCTGTGTCTGGCAGCTTCGTTCTTGTGGTTAAAGTCCATGTTGCGGCTTCTGACCGTCTACGAAGGTATGATGGGCGCCGTATCTGATCTGTTCCGACGCCCTCTCGGCTCTGATCGGGTGCATTTCACCATCGCGAACGCACTCGGCGTCTTACTTATTCTGGTGTGTGGCTATGCCCTTGTGAATGCATTCACGTTTTTCTTGAAAAAGGTTGTGCTTCCAAAACTGCCCCTCAATCGCGGCGTGCCTTATGCCATCTCGACCGTCACCTACTATGTCCTGCTGTTGCTCGTGGCCGTGGCCGCTCTATCCGCTGCCGGTGTGGAGCTGAATAAGTTCACAGTGCTCACCGGCGCTCTTGGCGTTGGTCTCGGTTTCGGCTTACAGAATATCGTCAACAATTTTGTTTCCGGATTAATCCTGCTTTTCGAGCGGCCCATCCACGTCGGCGATACCGTGGAAGTCGGCGGACTAGTGGGCATGGTTCGGCGGATCGGCGCACGCTCTAGCACAGTCCTAACCTTCCAGGGCGCAGAAGTGATCGTGCCAAATAGCAACCTAATCTCGAACCAGGTCATCAATTGGACCCTGTCATCCCAGTGGCGGCGCGTTGACGTGACCATCGGTGTTGCGTATGGCACCGATCCCGAGCGGGTAATCAAGCTGCTCGTGGGAGTCGCGCAATCACATCCGGGAGTCTTGCTCGCACGCCCGCCTATGGCTTTCTTCCTTGGATTCGGCGAGAGCGCACTGAGGTTTGAGTTGCGCTTCTGGTCTGACCAGCAGGACACCTGGTTTCAGCTCCAGAGCGATGTGACTGTCGCCGTGGCCAAAGCGATAAAAGAAGCAGGCATCGAGATTCCGTTCCCCCAACGAGATCTCCACGTTCGCAGCATCGGTGTGTCGGTGGCAGAAAGCGTGGCGAACAGTGGTGTGCGGCTTACACCTTCTGCTGACTCGACGGAACGGAGTGCCCGCGCGTGAGGCCAGCAAGGCTTCACTTAAAGAATGGATAGTGGGACGAATTCCTTTTGCGGACGGAGAGTCCGCTTCGGGTAATCGTGCTGAGTATCATCTGCCGAAGCGATGCGCTGCTACGCGGATATGGCCGTGCTTGTAGGTAAGATTTTAAGTGGCCGAATTCCCCCGGACTTCCGGTCCATTGGGCAGGGATTGGCAAAGCTGTGTTCTAGGGCGTTGGGCGAAGACTCTTAGATTTATTGTAACAGGTAGCTTCAAAAATAAACTTGCGCAGCGCTGGATCAATTTCTTTTCCTGAATCGAACGACAATAGAAGTTCTTGGAGGCATGCGCAAGGAGCCTCAAATGGCACTTGGCATCAGCAACGCGTCCTCGGTCGACTTGTTACCCCCGTCGCGGCGACGGACTGACCAATGCTTCGCGATGCCCGTGGTGATGGTGCACCCCGACAAATCGCACAACTTTCGCGTTCAACCAGAGAAATCCGATTCGAGCCCCACTCGAAAACAAAACTAAGCTGATAGCAAGAAGTGTTGCAAGAAATAGCACCGCGGCAATGACTAGGAGCACGATGAAGACTTCCTCGGCCAAGTACAAGCTGAGTCGCAGACTCGGGTTAATGCTTAGCGGGGCAGGCAGGATAGCCGCTATTTTCCAGATCATGTTTTTGGCACTGCTATCTCCATTTCCCTGAGTCGCCACCACCGTTGGCTCCCTGCTTCGCAAACCGGGGCCACAAGACTGGCAGAGAGCGAAACGACTCGCGTTTCACCGACTCGATGTTGGATTGGACCACTCTCAAAATACACTGTCACTTTTGTCAGGTGGCAATCATTTCCAACATAACCAAGCTCATGACGGTCTCCTCCAGATGGACTATCCACGTGTCGCTTGTACGGTCGCCCAACAGCGAATGTAGTTCACTGACAGAGTCTCAACACGTTAGAGCCTTCCGTCGGTGTCTATTTGGAGGTCCGTCGCTATTCTCTAAAACAGGCGAAACGCTCGTGGTCGCATCGTCGATTACAGAAGGGTCCAAGTGGCATGTGGTTGCATAGCAGGTTCTTAGACTCATTTTGACTTGCGCAATGGCATTTGCCTTGAGCGCCAGTTCCTTCGCCCAGCGGCCAAGCCAAGAGCTAGGCAGCAACGAAGCACAAACCGCGACGGCACCAGGCACCTCCTCAGAAACCAACGGCGCGCCTGTGGAGATCGATGGGAGGCCGATCTCTCTCGTGCAAACCTCTGTCGGCGGGCTCTCGCTGGAAGAGCGTGCTGAGAAAATTCAACAAAGAATCCTCAACATTGCCAAGAGAAATGATATCCGGGTTGAAGACATAGGCATTGCAGACCGTGGTGTCTGGACAGACATTCTCGCGGGCAGCGACGTGATCATGGGAATTACGGAAGACGATGCCAAAGCGGCTAGGCGCCCGCGCGCTCAGCTCACCGCCGAGTACGCGGAAATCATTCGCAGAACGGTTGCAACCTACCGCCAAGAACACACCTGGCGCTCTGTGGTGCGAGGGGTAATTGCTTCCCTAATTGCAACGGGGGGTTTCGTGCTTTCCATCCTGCTGTTACTTCGCGTGCGCCGCGTAACACGGAACAGGTTGGGGATTTGGGTTCGCAAGAGCGAGGATGGCTATTCTCCGAAATCAGTGCTCTCCCGCTTGGCGCGCTACCTTGTGTTGCCCCTATTAGGCACTGGCGTGATTGTTGTCCTTCTTGCAGTTTTGGCGCTTCTGCAATTCTATGTAGCTTTTGTCCTGCACTCTTTCCCAAGCACCAGATACACCTCGATCCGCATGAATAGGTGGACCCTCTCGGAACTAGCGGGATTGGGAAACGCCATCTGGGCCTATATCCCAAACTTGGTCATAGTCATCGTGATTCTGGTGGCGGCGCTTTACCTTGTTCGATTGGATAATTTCATCTTCAGGGAAATCCAGGAGAACAGATTGACCCTCCGCGGTTTTTATCCGGATTGGGGGGCACCGACTGCTAAACTCGTGCGCCTTTTGATCCTTTCGGCAACCGCAGTCGTCATTTTCCCTTATCTCCCCGGCTCCAACAGCCCCGCATTTCGTGGCATTAGCGTATTCTTGGGCGTTCTGCTCTCACTTGGGTCAACCTCGGCTGTTTCTCATGGAGTTGCGGGCACTATCCTGACCTATATGCGTTCATTCAACGTGGGCGATTTCGTGAAAATCGGGGACACCGTCGGCGAGGTCGTGGAAAGAAATCTCCTTGTAACACGCATTTGCACGCAAAAAAAAGAGATTGTTACTATTCCTAACGGCAGCGTCCTGGGCGGTGTTGTTCTCAACTACAGTGCCGAGGCTCACAAAAACGGAGTAATCTTCCACACTACTGTTTCGATTGGATACAATTGTCCGTGGAAGAAAGTTCACGAACTGCTCATAAATGCAGCTCTTTCGACGCACGATGTTTTGAAGTCTCCCCACCCTTTTGTTTTGCAATCCAATCTACAAGACTTCTATGTCTTGTATGAGCTTAATGCGTTTACAAGCCAACCGCAGAATATGCAGACGATCTATTCCGACCTCCATCAAAATATTCAAGATCAATTCAATGAGGCCGGGGTCGAAATTAATTCGCCACACTACACTTCCCTGCGAGATGGCAACCGCATCGCAATTCCCGACGAATACATACCGAAGAGCTATAAGGAACCCAGTTTTGGTATTCGCGACGCCAAAGATCCCGAAGCATTCCGTGGTGGGCCACGCGAACGGGTTAACTCTAACGTCCAGCCGACACGTTCCTAGTGGATCGTACTGGATTGCCAGGCTTCTGATTCATTGGCCTCCGAAAGTCGAATAACGCCAGCGGCAGCAGCGCATCTCACTGCTTGCTTCTTATCTGACAGATGGGTTGCTAGGGTGTCCATCAGCAATGGATCCGCCCGCTGTGCGAGTGCCTCCACGGCCGCAACGCGCACTTTCCAAACCTTATCGGAAGCTGCTTTGACCAGCGCGCTCTCCGTCTCTGGATCCTGGTCTGTCGCGAGTTTCTGGGCGGCTTCCACGCGAATTGGCCCAGCGTAGTCCTTAGACAGAACTTCAAACATCGCCCATGCATAACCAGCGTAGGGTGCATATCCAGCGGCTACTCCGAGCATCATGAACGACAGTGCTTTGGGATCTCCAAGTAGTCGTTTTTCATCCTCAACTGCCCCTTCCCCACTCTTGCGCTCCCGCAAAAGCACTTGGCGATAGGTGGCGTATCCGGATGGATCCCCAAGGGAAAGCAACGCGGTTGAAGCTGCTAAAGCAACCTTAGTGTTCTTATCTTTCAGCGCTTCTTTCAACAAGGGAATGGAGCGACTCGAGCCGAGCCGTCCCAGGGTAAGTGCCGCTGCTTCACGTACTTCCGGCTTTTTGTCCCTGATCGACTCTTCGGCCAGCTCCTCAGCGCGAGAATCGCCCGGCAGTAGGCCGAGTGCTCGAACGGCGTTGACCCGTTCCTTCGTGCTGTGACTGTCGTGTCCTTTCTCTATAGTACCCCAGGCCCGTTGCGCAGGGGTTTGGCCAAAGGACAAATCACAGCCAGTGTGAAGAACAACCACCAGAAGTACCGCGCTAGGGAAACGCATAAATACTCGCTCGAATCAATCGTCCGGATATAGTAGAAATAGAGGCCAAGGGACTGAAACCCGGGAAAGACTACACGCGAGGCGCTGAGAACAAGCCTGTCAATTCTGACAGGGTGAGCCGTCGCTTGCGCGGACTCATCAATCGGCAGGTTGGTCTCGCAGTTAGGTTCTGTCAAAAATAACAGTGTCTTCGGCTCGGCCGTTTTCTCTAGTCTTTCAGTTAAGTGAGGCGTTCATGGCACTTCCACGCGTTATGCTGGCCGATGATCACACGATTCTTGTCGAAGCATTTCGGATGCTGTTGGAAGCTCACTGCGAAATTGTGGGTACCGTATCCGATGGCCGCGCGTTGTTGGAAATTGCGCCACAACTCAAACCTGCTGTAATCATCGTGGACATCGGAATGCCACTCATGAACGGGCTTGAAGCTGGGCTGCGATTGAAAGAACTCATGCCTGCAGTCAAGCTCATCTTTCTAACCATGAATGAAGACCCCGAATTGGCTATGGAAGCAATGCGCTCCGGAGCATCCGGTTACCTGCTAAAGAGTTCCGCGGCTTCGGAACTCGTTCGCGCCATTGAAATGGCGCTTAAAGGAAAAACATACGTGACACCACAGATAGCGAGAGGAATGCAAAAGGCGTTCATCAACAATCCCGGGTCAAAAGCCCGAGACAAAACGTTGACACCTCGGCAGCGGGAAGTCGTGCATCTGTTGGCTGAGGGAAAATCCATGAAGGAAATCGCCAGCGTGTTGAACGTGACTCCACGGACGGTGGCATTTCACAAGTACCGCGTCATGGAAGAACTCAATCTCAAGACGACCGCCGATTTGATTCAATACGCAATCAAAACACGAATCCTGGTACCTTGATTCTTTGGTGTTGTTGCCTGATCGGTTGAATAGCTCGACTTGCGACCTCGACCTGTGTTTTTGGATTCAGACCAGTGGCAGATTTTAAACGCCTGAATTTGCTATCACCCCTGACACTCCTACTCCACCGTTTCACGGCCTCCGTTAATGGCGGGCGGGCTACCTTGACGGGGCTCTCTTAACAGTACAGATACACCCACAGAGATCGCCATAGAGCCCTTCCCTCGCTATAGACCGTTTCGGCCCGCCACTTCATTTTGTTTGAACGGCATCAAGTCGAACCGAACGAAAATTCTTCCGGGGATGGAATACACGCCACTTTCAGTAGGTAAATTTTACTTACTGGTATTATTGACAGTTCCCAGAGACGTCGCAAAGTTCCTATCTTGCGATTATTCATCGAACCTCAGAAAGGGGCCCGGTCGGAGAATCCTCCACACCACGAGGCGAAGCAGAGATGCTTCAAGTACTCCTTCCGTCTCGACCGGACCCCATTCTTTAAACGACAGATTCGATAGATCCCACAGCCTACGGAAAAGATTCAAGACACAGAGCGTCCCGATCAGGACCGTTGCCAAGAATTATCCCGCATTGGATAGCCTACGGGCCCTCCCGTCAAATCAATTTCTGCAGAATTCGTGGGCCGCTTGTGTCGCTGACGCTGTCACTTCTGACAGTTTTCTCGATGGGGCAAGAGAACTAGCGTTTGCTTGCGCCAGCCGAAGGGTTGCCTGCATTAGATAGCAGGCATGATGGGATATCGAGAAGTCAAAATACTTTGCAGGGGAACGAGTGTGGTGGAGACCAGCATGTCTGCCTATGGCGACAAGACCCACACACAAGTCGATGGTCATTGACTTGCCGGCACGGCACTCCATTCAGCGGAAAGAAACACCCACGTGCAACTTCCGCGCAATCTGGTTCCCTTATAATCGCTGCGTGAAGATCATTTTTCCACCTATGCGGGCTGACTCTGTCCGTTCCTATCCTAACCAATTCACGGGTCCGGAAATGCTTTGGCAAAGAGCGAAACCTGCATGCGGTGTAATCGAAACTAACGACTAAGAGTTTCGGGGGAACGCCTGTTCCTGAGTTGTTCAGTGGCCCCCCGCAGCGCAGTCTGCAGGTCACGTGGCCAGCCGTAGTCTTAAAGCATTGGTTCGAGGTTGCCTGTGACCGGTTCATCCTTGAATTCGCAGCGATTTGCGAGGGCGATATTGCTCCTTCTGGCCGGCGGATTGTATGGGTCAATGGAGGGAGCGAAGTTGGCGGCACAAGAAGCCGTCGTCAACGAACGCCAAGCCTCTGGATCACAGACAACGGAAGATCACTCTCAGGACCCGAGCGGATCTGCCCAACACAGTGCCTCCACTGGAAACAAGCAAGCCGGCGGTTCCTTCGTCATTGCTCCGCTTCCGATATCCAGTCCTGCTCTGGGTTCGGGAATCGTGCCCATCCTTGCGTACATTTTCCCGCTCGACACGGACGACAAGACTTCTCCTCCGTCCGTAGTTGGGGCCGCCGGGCTGGTTACGGACAATGGTACCCGGGCCTTCGCTCTGGCCGGCGAATTCTACTTTAAGGAAAATTCGTATCGGACGACTGCGGCGTTCGCTCATGGGAACCTAAACTACTCTTTGTACGGCCTTGGTGTCGGCGCGTCACAACCCAAGTTGCCTCTTAACCAGACCGGTCAGGTAGTCTTCGCAGAGTTCCTGCGTCGCCTTGGTTGGAAATTCTTCTTGGGTCCACGGTTCATATGGGGGAGCTCACTCATCACCGTCCGATCTAATAATCTCGGGACGGTCCCATTGCCACCAGACCTTGGCCTTGATACCGCTCTGACAGCGGTAGGTATTCGATTACAGCGCGATACTCGCGACAACCGGTTTTATCCAACTAGCGGAACTCTGCTGGACTTCACATCAGACTTCTATTCTCAGGGCCTGGGTAGCAAATACTCCTTTCAGAGTTACAAATTCACTTTCAACAAATACTGGAGCCTAACGAAGCAGCAGGTTCTCGCCTATAACGGGTTCGCTTGTTTTACAGGAGGACAGCCCCCGTTCTACGGGAATTGCATCTACGGAACAGACAATCAACTTCGGGGCTATGTTGCAGGACGCTATCTCGACCGTTATATGGCTGCAACGCAATTAGAATACCGCCTCGCGTTACCCAAAAGGTTTGGCGTAGTGGCATTTGGAGGATTGGGAGAGGTAGTGCCCGGCGGCAATCAGCCGTTTAGGACCAACAATTTCCTGCCGAGCGGCGGAGCTGGTGCTAGGTTCGAACTGAGCAAGAAATATCGTGTCAATCTTCGTGCTGACTTCGCCCAGGGTAAGGATAGCCACACTTGGAGCATCGGCGTCGGCGAGGCGTTCTAGGGGCTCGCTACAGACATTCCTCAAGAGATGCGGACCTGTCAATTTTAACAGTGGAAACAATTCCCTCTAAACGTTACAAAACCACCCGGCCTGACGACTCGCTAGGCGACCCCGAAATCGCGCCAATGAGGGATATGCAATGCTGCCCCCACTAGATGGATCCATTCCGCGAATCTTCAAGTCGGTTGTCCTTGTTCTGTTTTCTCTGTCGCTCTTGATTCTGCTCACGCCCTTGGCACTGCCTCAGCAGCACGACATGGACAACATGCCAGGAATGAAGATGGATGTGCCCTCTGCGGCCGAAGACCCGGCGCAAGCTGCCAAGAGGTTAGCGGACAAACGAGAAAGCGAGTTGAATCATCACTTGGCAGGATTGTTTGTTATCATTGCCGGGATTTTCATCCTCGCGGAGAGTCCCCTCGCAAAGCGCTGGTCTGCGGTCCGCTATGTCTGGCCCATCTGCTTTCTCGCGGCCGGCCTCTTTCTTCTTATCTATAGTGACACGGAGATCTGGCCTTTTGGTCCTCAAACTCCCTGGTATGCGATTACCCACAATGCCGAAGTCCTACAGCATAAAACCTTCTCCATCATTCTCTTGGCGCTTGGCTACGTTGAATTTCAAAGAACGCGAGGGCGATGGAAGTCGCCACTGACTGCTTGGCTTTTTCCTTTAATCGGTGGCGTGGGCGCGATATTGCTGCTGATTCACGTGCACAGTGGCGATATGCACGCACCCAACGCCATGGAGAGTATGCGCCATATTCAGAAGCAGCATCACTGGTTCGCAGCTACAGGCTTTGGAGTCGTTCTGACGAATGGAGTAGCCAGACTTACCAACCCCCCACAAAAGTGGCAGAACTTTTTCAGAGCAGCTTGGCCTTCATTGTTGATTATTCTTGGCATCCTGCTGACTCTGTACACGGAATAGAGGCTCCAGCCCTCACATCCGTTAGGAAGCAGACTCGCGGCGGCCCCGCCGTCCGCATCCGTACCGACCAAGGCAGGCCTCAAGGAGAGCTGTGACCGTGCCATTCAACCAGTCGGAAGTGGAGCAGCCCCTTATTCTTCGCATGCGAATCTACTCGATAAGAACTCTCCTTCTTACTCTGGTATCTATCCTCGCCATCGCTGCCCTGCCGCTCCGGGCTGGTACAAAAATTGTTCACCGTTGGGTTCTCGTCGACCAACCTATGCCAAAACTCAAGAAGATCCTGGTCATCGGAGTCATGGAGAATTATCTCATTCGCCAGGAATTAGAAGATGAAATGGAGAGACTGCTCGCCAAATCTGGCCTTCAGGGCATCAGGAGCCACATGGTCCTGCCGCCGCGCAATGAAATGATGGAGGGTGAACTCAAGCAGCGCATCAAGGAAAGCGATTTCGATGGCGTTCTTGTCATCCGCCCGAAGGCCATGAGGAAGGAAACCAAAGAGGTAGTCACTGGTCTCGCCGGCCCCTACTATGTGCCTCCAGCGGGCTACTACAGTTTCTGGCCGTACTGGAACATGGCTTGGGGACAGGTTTACGAAACCAGTTCCTATGTCAAGGAAGAGACTTACGTCAGCACCGAATTCAACCTCTACAATACTAAAGATGAAAAGCTCCTCTGGAGCGGAGAAACCGAAACCGTCTATTCCAAGGACTTCGGCAAACTAGCGAGAGAGTATGCCAGAGCGCTCGTTAAGCAATTGAAGAAAGACAAGGTGATTGGAACGAAATGATGTGCCGGAAACCCCGTAAAAAAGGGACTTCGTCCCGCGCCACTGCTTCTTCTCGAACTTCGAAAATTTAGGCGCCTCTACTGCCTCATTTATATTTCGGCCGGCCAAATCGGGAGCTGAAAAAAATGGTTGCGCTCGCTTATGGCTCCGAAGTCTGATTTTTAGGTGGCTTGGACTTTGGCAACCCGAACAAATGTTCCGGGACGGGCATGCATAAAAGCAGGGTCAAGATTGCCAATAATAATGAACACGCATGTTTCTCGTCCCCTCCTGGCGATGGCGGAGCCGCCTTCTTGGGCAGGATGCTTTCCATGGTCATCCAGCCAGGGTGGTGATCCCAGGCAATTCTGCCCGCGTTCGGGGCGAGGGCGGCTCCGCGCGGACGAGAATGGTCTTCTCTCCACATTCTCCGAATCTGTAAAAACAGACAGATCCTGGAGGAGCTGCGTTGCTCGTCCATTGGGCGGACACAAGCCCGTCAGTCGACAGGATGGCTCCTGGCCGGCTGACAATTTTGACAGTGGGTATTCACTCTGATTCCCCCGATATTCCTCTGCGATAACCCTACTGGGAGGTCGAAGCTGAGGTTTCTAGGTGGGCGGGCCAATCTGGGGACTCCGTTCTGGCGTCTTACAATCGGCTTCAACATCAAGCCGTTTACTTTCATAAAGATAATGTGACGCCGGCAGTAAACTCGCTTTCATTTTTTCGTTTGCTCTCGACGCAAATCGAGACATCTGGCATCTGCTAGAATTGACAGTTATCCGCCCCTCTAATCTGCTCATAACCTCGTTCGACGAGTAAGTACGTTCCTGACCGGACAAACGTGCCCACTCCACAGCACCAGACGCTGACAATCTTGCGTTCTGAGCAGCCCGTACCTTCGACTCGCGGAGCGTGCAAAATGCAAAGAAAGCAATTGCGATTCGGGGTGATCCCCTTCACTATGCCAACAATTCCTCCGCTCCCTGTCGCACAGCAGCTGCACCTTTTGGGCCTGCTGACGGTGGCTCTGACAATTTGTGCTGGCTGTGCTTCAAAAGCTGAAAAGCCAGCCCCTCCGCCTCCCGGCGTCACGATTACGCCTGCAATCCTGAAGGATGTGCCCATCCACCAGGAATGGGTTGGAACAATGTCCGGCAATATCGATGCGGAGCTCCGACCTAAGGTGGACGGATTCCTGCTCAGTAAGCTCTATTTAGAGGGTTCTTATGTCGAGAAGGGTGCGCCAATGTTCCAACTCGACAAACGGCAAGCGGAGGCGGCCGTAGAACAAGCCAAGGGAAACCTCGAGCAAGCCCGCGCTGCTCTGGGACAAGCGCAGATCGATGTTCGTCGTTACACGCCGTTGGTGGCCCAGAGGGCCGTAAGCCAAGCCGAACTCGATAAGGCGTTAAGTGCAGAATCCGCAGGAAAGGCAGGGGTGGATGCGGATCAGGCGGTTCTCGACAATGCCATGCTAAATCTGGGTTGGACCACCGTGGTTGCGCCGATTTCGGGAATTGCCGGAATTTCTAAATGCCAAATTGGGGACCTTATGACCCCGATAACGGTCATGACAACCATATCCAGCGTGAATCCGATCTATGTCGATATCAACATCGCTGAACAGGATTACATCCGATTCGTTCGCGCAAAAACAGGTCGCGCGGCAGCCCAAGATCTAGAGTTAATTCTAGGAGACGGATCGATTTACCCGCGGCATGGTCGCGCGCTTTTCGTAAACCGCGAAGTAGATTCACGAACCGGGACAATTCAGGTTCGAGCTGAATTCCCCAATGCAGGCAACGTGTTGCGTCCCGGTCAATATGCCCGCATCCGCGCCGTCACGGAAACGCGCAAAAGTGCAGTTCTGATTCCACAGCAGTCGGTTTCGGAACTCCAAGGAGTCTACCAAGTGGGAGTAGTCGGGTCCGATAACAAGGTCACAATCAAGACCGTGACACTCGGCCCGCAGTCTGGCGACATGTGGGTTGTCGAGTCCGGTCTTCAAGCAGGGGAAAATGTTGTCGTCGATGGACTGCAGCGCATCAAGACCGGCATGACCGTGGCTACAACGCCATTCAAGAATACGCAGACTCCTGCGCCGACCGGTGGGATGTAGCTATGTCGAAATTCTTCATTGACCGGCCGATCGTCGCCATAGTCATTTCCATCCTCACCGTAGTCATAGGCCTTGTGTCGATGGCGAAGCTTCCCGTAGCCCAACTCCCAGATATCGTGCCGCCGCAAATTAACGTGTTGGCCACTTATACCGGTGCTGACGCACTGACGATTGAGCAGTCTGTTGCCACTCCACTTGAACAACAAATGAATGGTGTGGACAACATGCTGTACATGATGTCCACGAATGCTAATGACGGAACGATGAACCTTAAAGTCACTTTTGATGTGGGCACTAACGTAGATATCGACCAGGTGAACACTCAAAACCGGGTGTCGCAGGCCAGCCCGAATCTCCCGACGTCGGTCAATCAATATGGTGTCACCGTCAAGAAGCTTATGGGGCTTCCCCTACTCGTGCTGTCCGTCTATTCGCCAAAGGAGACCTTCGGCGGACAATTCTTGGGGAACTACGCAACCATCAATATTAACGACGCACTGTTGCGCGTTCCCGGAGTTGGGCAAGTAACCAACTTCGGCGCCGCAGACTACGCGATGCGCGTATGGGTAAAGCCAGACCAGCTGACCAAACTAGGTCTCACCGTTACCGACCTGAGTAATGCTGTCCAACAGCAGAGTGCTGTAAACCCAGCAGGACAGATCGGAGCTGAGCCCGCGCCAAAAGGCCAGCAGTTTACTTACGCCGTGCGCGCCCCAGGAAGGTTGGCCAATGCGGGAGAATTCGGGAACATCATTGTTCGGCAAAATCCCGATGGCTCAACCGTCAGGCTGAAAGATGTATCCCGCATCGAATTGGGATCAATTGTTTATCAGCAAATTGGACGGTACAACGGGAAGCCTGCAGTCATCATTGCTGTTTACCAAGCCCCGGGTTCCAACGCATTGGCTGTGGCAAAACAAGTCAAGGCCCAGATGGAAGATCTGAAAACCAGGTTTCCGCAAGATCTGGATTACGTCGTTTCGATGGACACCACGCTCCCTATCACCGAGGGCATGAAAGAGATTCTCACGACGCTTTTTGAAGCCATCGTCCTGGTGATCATTGTAGTGTTCCTATTTCTGCAAGGTTGGCGTGCAACTCTTATTCCGCTTATTGCCGTGCCCGTGTCACTGATCGGCACATTTGCTGTCTTCCCCATGCTCGGTTTTTCAATCAACACACTCTCACTCTTTGGGCTCATCCTTGCCATAGGGCTCGTAGTGGACGATGCAATCGTCGTTGTCGAGGCAGTTGAACACAACATCGAGCATGGATTGACGCCCAGAGAGGCAACCATCAAAGCGATGGAAGAAGTTACAACTCCGGTCATTGGTATCGCCCTTGTTTTGTCCTCGGTATTCATTCCCATGGCATTCATGGGAGGTATTAAGGGCCTGTTAAATCAGCAATTCGCGATTACTATCGCCGTGTCCGTCCTTATTTCGGCATTTAACGCATTGACGCTCTCACCGGCGCTCTCGGCCCTCTTGCTTCGCCCCCGCAAGGAATCTAAGGGCCCTGTTGGCAAATTTTTTGCGTGGTTCAATCGCTGGTTCGGGAAAATGACGGGAGGTTACGTTAATTGGAGCCACGTTCTCATTCGCCGATGGGGAATTGCTCTGCTGTTGCTCTTGGGCGTTTCGGTTATCGCAGTGACTATGGGTAAGAGTCTTCCCAGTAGCTTCGTTCCGGAAGAAGATCAGGGATATGCGTTCATTCAGCTCCAGCTTCCGGATGCCGCTTCTTTACAGCGTACTGACGCCGTCATGCGCAAAATGGATGACATTCTGGCGCACACTCACGGCATTCAGGGATACGATGCGATCGTCGGTTTCAGCCTCTTATCCAACACGTCTGCCAGCTACACCGGATTCTATTTCCTTCAGTTCGATCCGTGGCACGAACGCGAGACTTTCGAACTCTCCGCAAATGGTTTGATGCGGACTTTGAACCAGAAAATGCGCGCGGAAATTCCAGAAGCGATAGGCTTCGCCTTCGGTCCGCCGGCCATTCCCGGCCTTGGCACAGCTGGCGGATTCAGTTTTATGCTTCAGGACCGGTCCGCGGGAACCGTTCAGCAACTCTCAGAAACCCTTGACAAGTTGAGCCAGGCGGCGCGGAAGCGCCCGGAAGTAGGTTCAATCGTAGCTACCTTTCGCCCGTCGGTGCCACAGCTTTTTGTCGACGTTGACCAGGATCGAGTCATAAAGCAAGGGCTACAGTTCAGCGACGTCTATCAGACCCTGCAGGCCTTCTTGGGCGGTGCTTACGTTAATCAATTCAATCGGTTTGGTCGCCAGTGGAAAGTTTACCTGCAGGCTGAGCCGGAGTACCGCGTCAGCGCCGACAAAATTAACAGCTTTTACGTCAGAAACTCGAAGGGCGAAATGACGCCGCTGGCTTCCATGGTTACTGTGAAACGCGTTTCGGGACCGGAATACACCAACCGTTTCAATCTGTTCCGAAGTATTCAGATTAACGGCTCACCCGCTCCCGGATACAGCTCTGGCCAGGCCATGGCCGCCATGGAACAGGTTTCCGCGGAGGTCTTACCTGCTGGTATGGGATATGCCTGGAGCGACATGTCTTATCAGGAAAAGAAAGCCGAAGGCGGGCAAGCGATTGTTTTCGGCATGTCCATCTTTTGCGTATTCCTGATTCTGGCTGCTCTCTACGAAAGTTGGTCTCTGCCTTTCAGTGTGCTTTTGTCTGTTCCTGTGGCTATTCTTGGGGCAAATGCTGGACTGCTAATGCGCAAGCTCGATAACAACGTGTTTGCTCAAATTGGGCTCGTTATGCTTATCGGGCTAACAGCCAAGAACGCGATTCTGATCGTCGAGTTCGCAATCTTGGAGAACAAGAAGGGCAAGGGGCTCATCGAAGCGGCACTCGAAGGGGCTCGGCTTCGCCTTCGGCCTATTTTGATGACATCTTTCGCATTCATTCTGGGCTGTGTTCCTCTTTGGACGGCGAAAGGCGCAGGCGCGATTGGCCGCAGAGTCTTGGGAAGCTCTGTCATCACCGGCATGACCGCAGCCACCGTCCTCGGCGTCTTCCTGGTGCCCGTATTGTATGTTGTGGTTGAACGCATTGCCGGGAAAGAGAAAAAGGAAGCCGCGGAAATTCCCGGGGCGGCTGCACTGCAGGAAGGACACGACTGATGCGAAAAATTGTCGCGGTCGCGCTTCTTCCACTCCTCTTCACGGGCTGCGCGGTTGGCCCTAAGTATGTACGCCCAGCAATCCAGCCACCCGCCACTTTCTATGCCGAACAGCAGGCAACGGCGAATTCCGCCGCGGATATGGCGTGGTGGGATCTGTTTAAGGACCCCGTTCTTCAGGGTCTCGTCCGCGAAGGGTTGAAGAACAACTATGATTTGCAGTTGGCGGTGGCGCGCGTCGAAGAGGAAAGAGCCCTCCTCGGCATAACTCGTTCGCAGTATTACCCGCAAGTGGGATACGGAGCGAGCATTTCGGGACAGCAGTCCCCCACAATTGCCAATCACACGTACTACTCGTACAGTTTCAGCACCATTTGGGAGATTGATCTGTTCGGGCGCATACGGAAACTGAATGAGGCGCAGCGCGCGGCCTATTTCTCCAGTGAGGAAGCCCGCCGGGATGTCCGGCTTTTGGTCTTATCGGACGTCGCCCGAGGGTACTTCCAGTTGCGCGCGCTCGATGAACAACTGGAAATTGCTCATCAAACGGTCAAAAGCTTTCAGGAAACTGTCGAACTGTTTCAACACAAATTTGAAGGTGGAGCAGCTTCGGGGCTTGAAGTTGCCCGCGCCCAAGCCGCGCTCTCAAACGTGGCGGCGGTAATCCCGGATTTCGAACGGCAGATTGTTGCTCAAGAGAATGCACTGGACTTGCTTCTTGGCCGCAATCCTGGCCCGATCGCGCGCGGCGCCGCGCTCGCCGATCAATACGACCCGCCGGACGTGCCTGCAGGTTTGCCGGCGACGCTGTTGGAACGGCGGCCTGATCTGCGTGAAACGGAGCAGAACTTGATTGCAGCCAACGCTAGAGTCGGCGTCGCCAAGGCCAATTTCTTCCCCACGATTTCTTTGACAGGCTTGCTAGGCGGTGTGAGTCCTCAGCTGTCTGAGCTCACAGCCTCCGGAAAAGCCTGGAGCCTTGCAGGAAACTTGGCGGGACCCATATTCACCGGAGGCCGCTTGAAGAACGAATATCGCGCCTCACTTGCCTTACGCGATCAAGCCAAAATCTCCTTCGAGAAAGCGGTTACGCAGGCTTTCGGTGAGGTTTCGACCTCTCTCTCCGCGCACCAGCAACTTGCCATTTCTTATCGTGAGCAGCTCAAATCAGTGGAGGCTTACCGCGAGTCAGTCCGGCTGGCTTTCAAACGGTACGACAGCGGACTTTCCAGTTATTTCGAAATTGTGGATTCTCAAATTCAACTGTATCCGGCGGAGAGCTCCTCGGTAACGTACGACCTCGGCCGCAAATTGGCGATGGTCGACCTCTATCGCGCGCTCGGCGGTGGGTGGAACCTCAGCGATTCGCAGTGGACCAGCACAAGTGCAGTACCAAGCTCTGGTCAAACTCCAACCCCCTGAGTTCTCCTCCACAAACCCTGCTTGGTGAAGCTAGTTCCTCCGGCGTCAAGCCGGGGAACATCGCAGGCGCGATCTATCAGACGGGCATACTTCTAGCGCAGAAGCTGTATGCCTTTGCTCTTTAAGACCAAGCCAAGTTTGAGCATCAAAAGACCGTTCAGATTGAGCCTCGAGATGTGCCAAACGAGCCTATTTCCCAAAAGAGAATGCACTCGCTTTCACGGAACTCAACTGGCGCACCGTCGTCGTGCAGCTTTATAAGGCTCTTGGTGGCGGCTGGAATCTGAAGGATCCAGACTGGGCCGGACCTGATTCCTAACGTCCAAATCGAATTGTCTTAGCGAGACCCACAACCATCCCTAAGAGGCACGGATTCCAGCTAAGCGGAATTCGTCCACTCATTCGATGCTGCGGTAGGTCCGCTTGTAGTAAGGAATGCTATATCTCGCAAACTTTTCTTTCGGGTAGAGCTCGAGGGAAATTTTGTGCGAACTGCGATCTCCTATGATTTCCTGTCGATTCTCTTTGGAACTTGGGTCACGAATCGGCTTGTACGTGAGAACGTATCGATATCGCACCGCTAGCCCAATCGTCCGAACGATACGCGGCAGATCTTCTTCAATCCGGGCGGTAAACACACCGCCTCCCGTCGCTTCCGCCAGAGCCTTCATATTGTGAGGACCGCGCCGTTCGGCGGGACCAATATAGTCGTCCGCTCCAACGACCATAGGAAACTTGGGAACCTGCGAGTTAGATCCCTTTCCCGCGGGGAATCTGTTTCGCTTCCTTTCTTGTGGAAGAAGGATGGAAGGGAGCTCAAATGAAGGCCCTGCCATGACAGCAAAAACCGGGACATCTGCCTCCTCCAAGAACCTTTTTGTTTCTGCTAGGTTGTAACGACTGTGATTGTCGCCGCCATCCGTGATTATGATCATGGCACGATGTTGATTTACCGCATCGTGTCGCGCTGTATTCACTCCCAACCAGATCCCGTCAAATAGAGCTGTACTCTCATTGGTTGGCGTCAGCAGTCCGGGCAGTCTGCGCTCAAGATCCTGCTGATCGCTCGTAAAGGGTACAAGCCGCCTCGACCTAGTGCCAATACCCAGCACCGAATACTCGTCGGAGTACTGATCTTGTCCTTCCAGTGGTTCGAGAAGCGAGAGGGCTGCTTCCTGCACGAAGGGAATCTTGCTCGTCATACTGGAACTCACGTCCGCAAGGATGACAAATGAAACCGGGACACGTTCCCGCTCAAAAAAGAGTATTTTCTGTTCAACGCCATCGTCGAAAAGTCGAAAATCGCTCTTCTTGAGACTAGTGGCAACTGCACCTGTATCATCGAAGATGATTACGGGCATTTGCACGAGTTCTACGTTTGCAACTATGCGTGCCTGCGCGTGTTCCTGCGCGTGTGCAACAGGAGCGCCCATCTCCCAAATCATCGCGCAAAGCACTAGAAGAAAAGTTGCTCCCCATTTGACCGTCATCGAACCCCCGAACCTTTGCAATTTTGAGGCTTTCTATACCTCTCTGCTCCGATTCTGTCAACAGCACAAGATTGGTCTCCCAAAAAGAAAATGCTCTGTCATCCTGATGCTGAAACCGTGAGTGCGCGAGGGATATAGTGAAACTCATGACGCACCGTTGTTTCACGCCGCCCTGTCACTTTTGGCAGTGCTTCTCACATTCCTTGACAGATACCGTGTTGGTGGTTGTGGAAGATCAGCGACTCCGTACTTAAGCAGCCTGAAGATTCCACCCTGAGTGAGGCGATTCGGTTGGTCGGTCAAGGTGATAGCGAGGCCTTTGCGTCGTTAACAATGCCATAAATCGGGGGCCAATCTAATGGCTACAAGAATTTGTAAATACAGAGTAGTTGAACTCAGCGAAAACTGGACAGGCACATCTGTTGAGAACTCGAAGGTTGCAATCCTGATGGGCACTGAGCTTCTTTCGAGCGAAGTTGCCGCATATACACCGAAGTGCAGGGACATAGTCGTCCACTTCGCTCCTGCGGAAAAGGCTCTTTCGCTAACCAGCTCTCGAACTGCGTCACCAAGCAGGGCATCGGAATCGTACCATTGTGCGCCCACACGACAGGAGGTCGATGCCTACGTACATTCTCTAGAGTTTGAGGTCATCCAAGAGGGCGTGCGCATGCGGAAGCGACGAGGGAAACAGCCGGGGGACCCAGAGCTACTCGCAGTCCGGCCCTCGAGCACTTCCGTTTTGTGTTGGTGCTTTGTAACTGCGTCGATTGCCTGCGTTTGGTGGCTGTCACAACTGTTCAAATGACCGTCGGACACAAACTTAACATGACAGATCGCGATCCCGAATAGGCGCGCGATCTCCTGGGCTTTCTGAGAGAGGCTGTGCTCCCCCGGTTGAGAGCTTGCAGACGGTAACCTTCCTGTTTCGGAACTCCCTGGACTCACCCTAACGCTGCTCCACAGGGCAAGTCGCGTGCGTTCCGATCCCGTTCCAACCGACGATCCCTGTGCTGTGCAGAACACAACCGCAAAAAGCAGAATTGAAACCTTGATTGTTATTTGCTCAGAATCGCAATTCTTGTGTGGCGAGAAAAGAAGAGCCCAGAAAAAGTCAGCCCTGTCCCTTCCCTAAAGACCTGACGATTTACGGATAGGCTCAGGAACTGTCAGAACTACCAGTGTCCATACTGGAACTAATCGTCTAGCCTTGAGCCGCATAGCGGGAGGTGATGCCTGAGTGGACGGCTCTCGCAATACCTCGAGGGGACACTGTGAAGTGCAGCGCAGCGATTTTCCTGTGGATTTCTCTCACAGCCTTTCCTTGTCCTGGATGGGCACAGGAAGGCACTGGAAATGATAACCCGTCGGTTACGACGAGCCTGGGAATGCCTCTAAGCGCGCCTTTAAATCCGATGCGCCAGCACTCAAGTTTGGGTTGGGGACTCAACACCAGCGTCGGCTACAACTTCGACCGGCGAAACGCGCTTATCGGCGAGTTCATGTGGAATGCGTTGTATCCAAACAACGAAACGCTCCAACCGATTCGCGCTGCACTGCAATCCCCAAACGTGAGTGGGCACGGCAACCTATATGCTTTTACCGCAAACTATCGATTGGAATTGCGAGGCAATGCATTCGGAATTTATTTCATAGGGGGTCCTGGATGGTATTACCGTACGGTATGGCTTTCGCAACCTGTTCCGACGGGCACAACGATTAGTTGTCTCCCGGCTTGGCTATGGTGGGGATACAACTGCGCTGATGGAATCGTAATCACCAATCTGACCCGTGTGCACTCGAATGCGGGTGCGCTCGGGTTTAATGGAGGAATTGGGTTCACCGTTAGGGTAGGGGAAGCCCCCTATAGAATGTACGTGGAATCGCGATATCACTTCGCACCTACAGGTAGTATCAGCACGAAATTGATTGCAGTTACCGTAGGCATTCGCTACTAACCACTTTCGGTAATTCACTCGAATAATTCATTCGGACCCCTAATGACCAAATGGATTACTCCGTTGGGCGGCTGCTGGTCAGCCGGAGTGTACTGTCAATAGTTACAGTTGACGGCCGGGGAGGGGGCTTTGCAGACTGTCAATCCCGCGCTGTTCATGCCGCTGCTGCGGTCGTCGCTAGTCCGCGGAACGGCGCGGTAAGTAGTCAACAGCGATTTCAGAACTAGCCCTTCTCCTGTTGCCATTGGAGCATTTATGAAGAAAAGGTCTGGTGCATTCCTGGTTCTTTCCCTACTGGTATTGGCGACGGCTTCAGCCGACGCTAAGAAAGAGACCGAGCGTGTAGAGAATGCCGGAATGGTGATGAAAGAGATTTTAAACATCCCGGATAACATCCCTCAAAGTCTCTTAGATAAGGCGGACTGTGTGGTGGTGCTGCCTTCGGTGTTGAAGGCGGCATTCGGTATTGGCGCTAACTATGGTCGCGGCGTGATGACATGCCGCCAGGGAGCCGAGTTCGAGGGTCACTGGGGTGCGCCGACCATGATGGCGCTCGAAGGAGCGAGCTTTGGATTCCAAATAGGGGGCCAGGCAACGGATTTTGTGCTGCTGCTTATGAATGATCGCAGTGCAAAAGGAGTCCTAAGCAGCAAAGTCAAACTCGGTGCCGATGCGTCCGCGGCAGCGGGTCCAAAGGGTCGAGATACTTCCGCGGCAACCGACGCCACGTTGCGAGCCGAAATCCTCAGCTACTCGCGAGCCCGAGGGGCGTTTGCTGGAGTTTCCCTTGAGGGTTCCACGCTCCGTCCAGATGGAAGTGCGAACAAGAACCTATATGGGAAAGAGATTTCCGCAGAGGACATTGTGATGAAAAGCGCGGTTCCCTCTCCGGCCTGCGCGAACCAACTCTTGAAGGCGCTGAATGCCCGGTCGCCGAAGAAATAAGTCTGGAGCGTAGCCGGTACTCGAAAATGGGCTGCACGCAGAATGAATAAATGTTCAGGATCGATATGCATATAGAGGGCACATCATTAGAAATGTACTTACTTTTATCAGTATTCATCGCAGGCGGGTCATTCATATCGCCCAACCTTGAATATTTACGTGCCTTATGTTGAACCGGATCAGTCCACCTTCAAGCTGGAGCGCATCGCGGACCCATATATCCCAAAGCAGGGTGGGTTCCAGGCATCTGCATCGATGCCGGATTTGCGGCAGCGCTAACGTACGGCGATCCCACAAGAGAAAGAGGATCGAAAGGCTCTTTTCGCGCCTGTTCTCGTTCCAGCCCTATCGGTGCGACGATTGTGATGGCCGTTTTTGGGATAGGCGGAATCGTTGACCAGCTCGCCGCGATTCGGGCACGTTCACAGGAACTTGATCCTCGGCTGTATCCAACAGTTCGCCCTTTCTATCTTGAGAATGTAGTCATGGAGAATTTCCACATCCGGACCAGTTTCGGGCTTCATCAGCAAAGTCTTGCCACTGTCCTTCAGTATGGTTCCCGACACATCCAATTTGTTTGATGATCGATCTTTAGTTGGCTTCAGATACCGCGGGTGCACGGTCAAGGCTGGCCGGTTCGTACGTTTCGGACTGTCACTATTGACAGTGGTTGTCTATAACATGAATTGGTTAATTCCTCCAAGTAGGAGTTCGGTTTCTGTAGAGAATTTCGAGGGAACACCCGGCTCGGCCTATCGGTGGGGCGGAGACAGCTCTGGTAGAGACCTCCAGCGCTCACCGGCGATAACCAGGAGTAAAAACATGAAGCTAAGTACTGTCATTCTCTCAGGGCTTGTTTTCTTACTCGGGAGTAGCACGCTGGCTCAAGATTATCCCAAGGTCGAAGTTCCCGTGTTTTACTCCTACATGCGATTCAATCCGGAGAACAGCAATGACCTTAGCGGGTTTTCACTGAATGGTGGCGGCGGTGGTATGACCCTGAACGTTAATCACTTTTTGGGAATCGGGGCCGAGTTCGCGGGCTACCAGAGTCTAACCAAAACGTTCGCCTTCCCGGCAACCGCCAATAGCCCTTGTCCAATAGGCTGCACTGTCATGGCAGACGCCGATCTGTTCACGTACAACGTTGGACCCATCTTCAAGTATCGATCCCCACACTTCGAGCCTTTCATAGAGGTCATGTTTGGTGGTGCGCATTCCAATACGTATCAGAACCTCTTGAAAGCCTGCCAAGCTGCTTGCACCACAACGAGCAATCCAAGCAACAACGCTTTTGATTTCATCATTGGTGGCGGATTTGATATCCCAGTCGGCAGACACATTGCGATCCGGCCCGCGCAGTTTGATTTTGTGCTGACCCGCTTCGGCAATGATTTCACTAAGGGCAATCAGAATCAGAGTAATTTTCGCTACAACGGCGGAATTGTCTTCCGATTCGGAGGCAGCTCCGCGCCCGTGCCGGTCAACCACACACCAGTTGCGTCCTGCTCCGCGAATCCGGTGCAAGTCGCTGCGGAATCTGGCGACAGCGTCCTGGTCCGGGCCGATGCGACCGATCCGGAAAACGACACTCTCAACTACATGTGGACAGCCAGCAGCGGCACCGTTGATGGCGCGGGGGCACAGGTCCGGTGGAATTACGCAGGTTTATCGCCGGCAACATACACCGTGACCGCGCGTGTGGACGATGGTCGCGGCGGCACAACAACTTGCAGCGCCGATATTCGATTGGAGCCCCGGCGCAACCGCCCGCCTACGATGAGCTGCTCCGCGCGTCCAAGCCCCGTGCATCCTGGCGACCGTGTGCACGTCGCCGCAACGGCAAGTGATCCAGACGGCGATTCACTGACGTATACGTGGAACGCGAATGGTGGGCAAATTGTAGGATCCGGCGCCGAGGTCGATCTCGATACTACGGGCGTAGCGCCTGCCCGCTATACCGTCACCGGTCGCGTCGACGATGGACGTGGTGGCGCCGCTGACTGTACTGCCGAGCTGAGCGTTGAGGCTGCTCCACCCCCGCCGGTGGAAGCCAGGCTGGCCATCCGGAGCATCTATTTCCCGACGGCCTTGCCTTCGACGGGCAAGTCGGATGTGGGGCTGGTGGAGAGTCAACAAAGAACCCTTATCTCCCTGGCCAGCGACTTCAAGGAATACCTGGCGAAGCGACCCGATGCCCGCCTCGTGCTCGAGGGTCACGCAGATCGCCGGGGCGCGCCGGAATACAATCAGGGCCTTTCCGAACGGCGTGTGGAACTCGCAAAACAGTTCCTGGTCAAGCTGGGCGTCCCAGAGACCAACCTCGAAGTTAAGGCACTTGGCGAAGAGCAGAACATGACACCGGAGCAGGTGAAACAATTGGTTGAGCAACATCCCAATCTGACGGAGGAACAGAAGAACAGAATCCTGAAGAACTTGCAGACGATTACATTTGCTCAGAATCGGCGAGTGGATATCACTTTGAGCAGTACCGGCCAACAATCTGTTCGGCAGTTCCCGTTCAATGCCGAAGATGCTTTAACGCTCATCAACCCCAAAGCACGAGCAAAGCCGGTGGCCAAGAAAAAAGCTGAGTGATCAATTCGAAACTTGGTGGTGGTGCCACGATTCGTGCTCTGGTGCCCCATTTAGCGGAAAAGCATCGTGCTACCGCGGCTTGGTGAGGTGAGGAAGGAAGATTTCACCGTCTACTGAATCTTTGAGTCATTATCGATTTTACTGAGAATCAACGGCGGTGTGCTCCGCGCAGATGCTTTGGAAACCGTGCTTGGCTTCCTCTCCCTGAAAGCTGCTCAACGCATACCCGCAGAGGATATCCACGCCGAAGGTTTTGCCTGCTTCGTCCCAGAGTTGTTCGAGCCGAATCGCGGCGTCCAGCTTACCTTCCGCCCACAAGAGAGGTGAACATTCTCCACAAGCCACAACGCGAGGATGCTCTCGCCTCGCCGCTTTTGCGGCTGCCCCAATGACACCACCCACAGCCACGAAAAATCGAGCCGCGTCAGGCATGTCATTGACCATGAATGTGGAAAGCGATTTGGCAACATCCAATTGGACGTATGTCCCCCGTTGAATGGCTGCATCAACATCCAAGCCCTGCGTCTTCAATCTCAACGCAAGAGCCTCCCGGTGCGACTCGGTAGCGACGACGATAGCCGCATCGCCGGCCTTTAGGGCAGCAGCAATAAAGCGAGTAAAGCCATCTAGAAGAAGCGTGTCATCAGAACAGAACAAAACCTCATGGCGGTGAGGGGCTTTCTCACCTAAGGTGTCGGTCAACTCGTAGCCTTTTAAGCTGCTGCTGACATATTGCTTGCCCCGAAGAACCGCACTCATAGCAGTCAGTAATTCGCTTTGGGCATCTGTCTTCCACACGTAACCCAGAGCGCCGGTGCTCAAAGCTGCCCGCACGATGTCGTGATCATTGTTCTGACTTAGGAAGACTATTTTGCAGCTGGGTGAGTGTTCTCGTATCCGCCGGGCGGCTTCGATTCCATTCAGTTTGGGGAGGCCGATATCCAGCAGAATTAAGTCCGGTTTCAGCTCTTCGGCTTTCTGAATGGCTTCTGGCCCATCCGCAGCCTCGCCTATGACTTGCCATTCTGACCGTTCCTGAAATAGCAAACGGGCTTGGCGTCGCCAACCTTCGTAATCATCAGCTATGAGAATGCGAATTGACCCCAACGCTTGCTCCACCACGTGAGCCTACTGCGCGAAATAGTCTCTTTTATCGTCCCGTTACGCAATAACACCCCCTGTGGAAATTAGTTGCGCAAGCCTCAAAGTACTTGCAATTGTTGACATCCCCCGAATCCGCAGACTGGAGCAGCCTGTCTCAGAGGACTCCGTGATGGATCAACTACTATCTCACGTCTTTGTGCTAGGCAAGTGGAAGCGTCAAGTGGGTGACGCTATCCGATTGGAAATTCACGGTACATCGGGAGAAGGACTGTTTCGTAGCCAGTGCTCTATCCAATTGAGCTCCGGGCGCGCGGTATAGAAATACTCACATAGCGGTGCGCCGCCCATCTACCGGCGGCGCCCCTCATTGAGAAAGAGGAGCGCGCGCCGCTCTTCCCGGAAATACCCCTTCTGCAAGCTGACCGTCCTTCAAAACAGCAACTCCGTTCACAAGCACGAACTGTATACCTTCCGAATACTTCAGCGGTTCATCGTACGTCGCCTTGTCGACGACGCACTGCGGATCGAAAACCGTGATGTCTGCATCGGCTCCCACACGAATCCGCCCTTTTTCCTTGAATGCTGGCGCCCTTTTCTCCAGCCGTTGTGCCGGCATCAACGTCATTTTGCGCAGCGCAGTCATCAGGTCCAGCGCCTTCTCCTCTCGCACATAGTGCCCAAGAACTCTCGAAAATGTGCCTTGTCCTCGTGGATGCACTTTCGGTCCCGTGATTGGCATGCCATCGCTCGCGACCATCACGATGGGATTCGCCACGGCTGCTCGCGCCGCCTCTTCCGGAATCGAGTGAATGATAGCGATTCCGCCCTTCTTTCGGTATTTCTCAAATGTTTCGGCCGTCAATCTCTCGCCCGTCTCCGCCCACTGCACGTCCTTATAGGTAATACCCATGCTCTCTTGCCAGCCAGAATCGAAGATCGCCGATTCCAGCGATGTGCTTCCCGCCGTGTACGGATAGCACTCCGTCGTTACATCCAGCCCGTGGCGTTGCGCACCCTCCACCATCGAGAGGAGCTCCGGAGTGAACTTCAGCCCCATGCTTGTAATGTGCACGACGTGCAGCGGGGCTCCAGTCGCGGCCGCCGCGGCAAGAACCTCTTCGAGCCCCGCAATTCCCGTCGCAGGCTCTCTCAATCCGGCATATCGTAAATGCACATGGACGGATGCGTGGTACCGCGCAGCAATCTCGAACATCTGAACAATTTCCCAGTGCGATGCTCGCGCCGTGTAATTCACTCCCATTCCTTCGGCGAGAGCCCCTTCCCGGAACCCTTTTTCCATGCCTGCCGTGATCTGCGCGAGTTCCTCGGGAGTTGACTCGCGGTGTGCCGCGTCGCCGGTAGGCAGAAAGGTGCCTGGATCGTTCATCACCTTCATGCGCACGTGTATGTGTCCAACGCTCACGCCGAAATTGATGAGCGACTTCCCTTCTCTCTGCGCATACCAGCCCGCTACGTCAGCGGTGCCAGCTTCGAGCTCCAAAGAGGTCGTGACCCCGTCGTGAGCCTGGAATTGATAATTTCTCGGCTCTTGCCCATGTTCATGCAAATCGATAAATCCCGGCGCAACGACGAGCCCGTTCGCATCCAGCGTCGCATTCCCTCTCAGCGGATTCGTGGAAATGGCCCGAATCTTGCCACCGCGAATCCCAACGTTCCGCACCGCGTCCAACCCGGATTCCGGGTCCATCACCCTCCCGTTTACTATGACAACGTCGTATTTATCTTCATCGGCGGCAAGTCCGGCCCCGACTCCACAAATTAGTGCGACCGCAATAACAACAATCGCGATTCCCGCTTTCCGCATTCTTCTAGCTGGCCACTGGCGCATTTTCTACCACCCTCTGCGGCGCTTAGTCTCTTTCCCCTGACGGCGTGTGTCAAAGGAAATTCTCAGGCGTTCAAGAAAGAGCGCGCCACAACCTCCATAAGTTCGTCGGTGAGGAGTTGATATCCCTGTATCTGCACTTGCCGGAAAATAAAAACCCCGGGTCGCTGGGGGGAGCGACCCGGGGTGGGGGTTACTGCTGAGGGGGGCCGGAGGAAACTCGAGAATTTCTTAGTTCACTTGGTGCACGGTCAACAGGCAAATCTTTCTTAGTTCTTCGTACGTAAAAAACGTCTCTTCCTCGTCTCCCGCGCACTCTTTGTGTCCCAGTCCAGACTCATGAGAGAGCCGGCAGAGTTCGTCTTCGGGTATTCCTAGCAGCAGCGCGGCCCGTCCCTGTGTCACGTACTTTGGCACTTGGCTATTCATCGTTCCTCCTCACGCTGGAAGCAACGCCATAGCATCTTGTTCAACGGCCAGGATCATTGCCTTGTAGATGTCCACATCCCAGCCTTCGCCGATCCTCATCCTGACGGTTTCATTACCGTCTTTCAGCAGCGTGCCCCGCAGCGGCACCTTGATGTCACCTAGGGCCACTTGCAGCACGACGGACTGTCCAACCCATGTTGCGTATCCACCGTCCATTGCCCCTCCTGCAACTGTTCAGGCCTCGCTGACGGGGATAGATTCGCTGAACGCACCACGGCGAACAATGGTACAGAGAGGGTACTAGCCTAGTAAGAAGGTACTGTTTGTTTTTCCCCCGAGAATTTCCTTCGATTTAGCGCGCAAGGTACGCCCGTACTGTTTTTTCAGGACCCCCGACCCATTGGGATTAAATGAGGTGGATGACATTCTGGGGGCATGACGCGCCCCAAGAACTCCTCCCTGAACGGTAGGCCAATGGCCTCGTCCGAAAGAGCAGGTCTCGGCTTGGCTCTAGGCGGCGGATTCTCTCGCGGGTTCGCGCATCTCGGTGTGCTGCAGGTTCTCGAGCAGAATCAAATCCCGGTCTCTTACATTGCTGGCACGAGCGTCGGCAGCATTCTCGGCGCGGCTTACGCCAGCGGTACTCCTCTCGCTCGCATCATTGCCACTTGCCGCACAATCCGTTTTCGCGATATCGCGCGCTGGCGTGTTTCCCGTTTGGGCCTGGCCAGCAACCACCGCTTGGGCGACCTCATCGAGCAAGTGTTCGAATCGCGGCGTTTCGAGGATCTCCAAATTCCAATGGCAGTAGTCGCGACGGACTTGGCTACCGGTGAACCGGTTGTTTTTACTCACGGAAATCTGTCGGAAGCTATCCGCGCGAGTTGCGCCTTCCCGGGATTGTTCGAACCCGTTCAAATTGGAACGCGTTGCCTGGCCGATGGCGGCCTGGTTGCTCCGGTTCCAACCCGCGCCGCGCGCGATCTTGGTGCCACACATGTAATCGGAATTTCCGTCGGTGTCGAAGACGGCAGACGTGGCGCCCCTACCAACATCTTTCAAGTCGTCTGCCGCGCCGTCAACGCCGCCCAGAAACATCAACTCGAAATATGGGAGCGTCACGCAGACTTGGTTCTCCGCCCTGACGTGCAATCTCTCGCGTGGGATGATTTCGACCGTGCCGACGAAGCCATTGACGCGGGTGCCGCAGCGGCCCGGCGCGCTCTTCCCCGCATACAAAAGCTGCTCAATCCTCCCCAGGATTCTCATTCCCAATTCCAGGCCCGGCTCGAGGTAGAAGCCCAAAGTTATCTTTGGTTGGCGGAGGCATCCCGATGATTCGCCTTGCTGTTTTGGGCGCCGCCTTAATCACGTCCGTCATTCTCTGGTATGAATGCGGAGAAGATATCGTCGTTTTCTGTTACCGTATTGGCTTGGGTGCTTTTACGACGCTGCGCTCTCACACGCTCGTCCCGGTGCCCGTTTCTCAAATATTTCGGTCGAGGAACCGCGCCGCTTGCTCGAATCCATCCTCCACTTTCTCCACTCGCTCTACAGCGCAGACGGACTTCGAGAGCTAATCCGCTCCGGAGGCGCTCCACTCGTTTGCACCATTGTTTTTATTGAAACAGGCTTTTTTGTCGGCTTCTTTCTTCCAGGTGACTCGCTTCTGATCACCGCAGGAATTTTCTCCTACGCCGGCGTCATTCCGCTTAAATGGCTTCTCCTCCCCGTCATGCTTTGCGCTATAGCCGGTGACCAGATCGGCTACTGGATTGGCCGCTCCGCTGGGGCTGCCCTTTATCGACGGGAAGATTCCCTCTTTTTTCGCCGCAGCCATCTCCAGCGCGCCCATGACTTCTACGAAAAATACGGTGGCCGTGCTGTGATTCTGGCCCGCTTTGTTCCCATCATTCGAACGTTCTGCCCGCCAGTCGCAGGCGCCGCAAAAATGCCCTATTCGCGTTATCTTCTCTTCGATGCAGTTGGCGGCATCTTCTGGGTTGCAGCCACGATCCTTGGCGGGTACTCGCTCGGCCATTTCATCCCCAATATCGGCAACTACATTCACTATGTCATTGCCGTCGTCATCATCCTTTCCATTCTTCCGCCCATTATCGGCGTGCTCCGCTCCAGAAGGGCTGCCAGTAACACCTCGAAGACTGCATTATTTAACCGACAGGCTAAATAAGCCCATGCCTCCCGCAAACCTCCGCGCCATTATCTTTGATATCGGCCGTGTCTTGGTTCGAGTTGACGTCGCACGTGCGATGCAAGGCCTGGCCTCGGGGAGTCCGCTATCACCATCCGAACTCTGGTCGGCCATCGAGAAAGATCCCCGTTGGTCCGACTGGCAGGAGGGTCGAATTGCACCCAGGGACTGGTATCTTCACCTGGCGAAGCGGCTTGGCGGTGGGCTCTCGTTTGAGCAGTTCACCGAAGTCTGGAATCGCGCTCTCGACCCCGTGCCGATTCACAACGACGCCTTTTTCGAGAAGCTGTCCAAACGGCACCGCCTAGCACTTCTCTCCAACACGGACCCCATCCACGTCCGCCATCTGGAGTCCACTTACAGTTTCTTCCCCTTCTTTCCCGCCCGCATCTATTCCTGCTCAGTGGGCGCCAGCAAACCCGATCCGCTGGTCTACCGTGCGGCCCTGCGCGCTGTTAAAGTCCGCGCCGAGGAAGCTCTTTACATTGATGACGTTGCAGCCTACGTGGAAGCCGCTCAGCGTCTCGGCATGTCGGGCATACAGTTTAAGTCTCCATCCCAGTTGACTTCTGACCTGAAGTCTCTTGGAGTGGAACTGCCTTGAGCTATCGGGAAGCGTAAGAAACTCCGGAATGAGAATTCTTTGCGTAAAGATTGCAAGGACTAGTACTGGCCTCTTCTACGAGCTGTTCCGCTCGATTGAAGCAACCCGCATCTATTCATCGATTTACGGGCATCTTCGCTCATTGCTCCCCCGCAATCATTTGGTTCAAGACTTGCTCCCTCCTTATTACGGGCCGATTAAGAGTTCAAATCGTTCGCCCACACTTAGGGTGAGGAGAAAAGACTTTATATGTCAGAGGAACACATCATCGAGACAAGAAATAGTTCGTGGCAGTTACCCGCGATCATCGTACTTGGTTTGGTCGCAATTGCTGGCTTGGGATTCGGTTGGAATGCCTCTTCAAAGCTTGATGCTACGCAGCAGGCAGTCACTGCGGAAGTCAAGACCGCTCAACAGTCTACGCAGCAGGACATGTCTTCTCTCAAGGACCGCATCGCGCAAGATGAGAAGGCCAATGCCGATCTGCAGGGTGATTTGAAGGTTGTCACCGACAAGCTCAAGATTACCCAAGGCCAGCTCAAGAAGGCGCGCCTTGAGTCCGCTAAGCTGAATGATGAGACGACTCAAAAGCTCACGGCTCTCGACACTTCCGTCCATACGGAACTGGCTACCAAGGCCGGCACCGAAGACGTTAAGAACGTCGACACCAAGGTCACTGCAGTAAGCACCGATCTGAATACCACCAAGGAAGACCTGAAGATGGCGAAGAGCGAGATGGGTACACTCATCGCTCGCAACCATGATGAAATTGACCAACTCCGCCGCCTCGGCGAGCGCGACTATGTCGAATTCACCATCGCTGGCAAAAACAAGCCCCAGAAGGTCGGCAACGTTACTGTCGAGCTTAAGGGTGTGAACCAGAAGAGGAACCAGGTCAATATCGCCATGGTCGTCGAGGACAAGCGCTTTGAAAAGAAGAACCGCGCCCTCAACGAGCCCATCTTCTTCTACATCTCCGGCACACATATTCCTGAAGAGATCGTGGTCAACAAGGTTGGCAAAGACCAGATCAGCGGCTACGTCAGCATTCCGAAGGCGAATGCGCAGCCGGCCAGCGCTTCCACCACTTCCGGAAAGTAAGCACACAACAACCTTCGGCCATTGTGGCCGAGGAGGCAATGAAGCGGGCAGGCCTTCCTGCCCGCTTTCTTTTTGAAGCCCCTTCTGAACTCTTTTTTTGTGGCCTGTCTCTGGTTTCTCCTGAATCTCCGCTAAGATGGAACCTCGCATTGCGGAGAACTGTTTGCATCAAACTTCCTTCATCCTGTACATCGCGGTCGACGACCTGATACCAGCCCTCGGCAACAGCGTCCCCGGTCTCGATGAGTTCACCGCCGCCCTCGATCACCGCGGCATTCCTGCCGTGTGGTTGACCAACCGCACTCGCCTCCAGATGGATAGTCCGCGCCGTAAACTAGCGCACACACATCCCTTCATTTCTGAAGACGGCTGCGGCGTCTTTCTGCCCGAAGACTACTTTCACTTGAGGCCGCAGTCCTCCACTTCACGCCCACGCGGGCTGGCCACCGTGCGCCTTGGCCGCTTCACTTGCTTGCCCATAGCCGAACCTCAGCCTGCGGCTTCCGACGCCCTGGAGTCCCTTGCCGAGGAAACCGGCCTGTCGGTAGTATCTCTGCGCTCTCTTCCACCGCGCGAGTTGGCACAGAACTCGGGATTACCTCCCCGTGAAGCCGAGCTGGTCCGTCAGCGTGACTTTGATGAACTCTTTTTCTTCGCCGGAGCCTCACGGCAGGACATCGAAAACTTCCAGACCATAGGGGGCAGCCGGAATATTCAGCTTCGCCAACGAGGCGTGCTTTGGTCCCTTGCCATCGGTGCGAGCGTTCGGCGCTGCATTGGCGAGCTTTCAAAACTCTATGACCGCGCGCTTCGCTCCCACGCTAGAAGCATTGCAATCGCTACGCCCAGTCAGGAAGACGGCCTGTTTGCGGCTTGCGATCGCGCGATTCTTTTGACTGGCGCAACTGACATTCGGCCCGATACCGCTCGCATCCAATCCCATCGGGTAATGGAACTACCACTCAGATTCCCGGACGCTTGGGAACAGGTTCTAGCGAGCCTCTCAGCCCGACGGCAGTGAATTTCGGAAGCAAACTGTCACTTATGCCCCTGCTTTTCCACACCGGTAGTATCGCTATGGCAAGAATTTTTCCTGGCTCACCACCCAAATCTCTTGTTTTCGCAATGATAGCAATTTGATCCGCGTGCGCTTTAGTGGCCCTTTGATTGCCCTTCTCTATGGGAGTAGACAGCACTCGTATACCTATCCGTCATCTCTGGTTTGCGAGTAGACTGGCAATTTAGCAGGCCGAGTACTAGGAGATTTAAGACTATGGCATGGCTCATTCGCAAGCTTCACATTCAGGCTTCTGAATCTTCCATGGGAGTTGTTCTGACGGTCTGCGTTATTACCATGGGCCTCATGTCCGTCGCCCTTCTTTGGCAGGCTCAGATCATCGCCAACCAGCGTGAAGCCATTCGGTGGCTCGAGACCCTCAAATTTGGTGGATAGTTTTCCTCGGCCAGCCCCCACTAATGCCAGGCGCGCGCCCCTCCGCCTGCCTGGCATCCCTTTTTATGACTCGTCCCCAAGCTCTCGGTTATTACTAGGCTCTTCCACGAAATCACCCGCGACTTTTCAATTCTCTTGTGGTTCAATAGTTCTACAGGGGATTCTTGATCCTTGGGAAAGATACCTTGAAGCGTACTTTGACTATTCTGGCGCTAGCTCTTGCGCCTGTCCTTTTTGCCTCTGCGCAAGAAACCGCCCCCCAAGCGCAGTCGGCTCTTCCTTCAACGGCCGCCAATAGCCACTCTCAATCTTCAAGTCCGGCGTCCTCGCATGACCGGCACCATCGCAGGCACCGCATGCGTCATCGCCGTCACCATCACACGACACCGCAACAATAACTATCAAAATCAAAAAGGGGAAGCTTGGCGGCTTCCCCTTTTTGGGCTAATTTGCTTTGTCGTCTCGGAAGCGCGCTAATTGCACGTATGTTTCGCGAGCGACTCGCACCGCGAGAGCGGTGTGCTTAGCTTTAGTTCAGCTCTAAGCCCGGTGGAGTCATGTCCCCTCCGGAGCTCCTTGAGCTCTCCTCTCTCATGTACTCCCTCTTTCTGGCATTTGCAAGCGAAGATTGTGCGAACACACAAATTCCATGGGGAGGCTGACTACTTCATTATTCTAGCGTCCTACTTGATGAAAAGGGTTTCTCGGAGCTGATCCCTGCTTACGAACGATTTCATCGTGCGGAATCTGTTGAACAGGTCTTGGATTTCGCGGTTCTGGTAAACCTTCTGCGCCGGACACAGCACGTTCGCGGCAATGATCTGAAGCGAGTTCGAATCCGCAATGCGGTACCGCTGAAATCCTTCTGGCTTTTTGCTGTGGAACAGTGCGAATACGATTCCACCGGGCCGGAGCAATTCGGTCAAATTCGAAATCACCTGCTTCGCCAGCGCCGGCTCCAGGTAATCAAGCAAATCCCAGACCAGCACGGCATCAAACGCCGCACGCGGGTATTGCAGGTTGGATTCGAGGAATCTCACCGCGCGCCCTGTCGGAGTCATATCCACGGCTTCAGAAACGACGCCGGCATCGTTTAGACGTGCTTCCTCTTCGCGCAGAAATTCCTTCCACTCCCGGAGAATATCTTCTGACGAAACGCGGAAGCCGCGCTCGATGAAAAAGCTCAGAGTCGTCTGCCAGGCCGGCCCAAGATCCAGCAGAGTTCCTCGCCCTAGCCCGTCAAGGTTCCACAAAAATTCTTTCAATCCATTCGAGATCCTGGTGGAACCCGGCACTTCCGGCGGTCTAGGCGAGCCCAGTGATGGGGCGGGGCCCACACTTCGCGTTCGTCCATTTTGGGGTATGGGGCGAGAAACCTCACGGCTTGTTCCAGTGCCAATCCCGATTCCGAGTTTATTCAGAAAGCTCATGGATCAATCCGCCGCCGTTCCAGAACTCATCGAAATCGCGCTGGACGATTTCCCTCCCGCTGACGATCCCGCGGCCGCGGCTTGGGCTTCTCCGGTCTTACTTTGCTGCTTACCCGCTTCAACTTTGCCCCGTAGCATCGCGCCGTCTTCAATTGCCAGACGGTCTGTCTGCACTTCGCCAGTCACCTGCCCGGTGCTCCACAGCTGCACTTTGTCGCGTCCAGAAACTTTTCCTTCCACTTTGCCGCGAACAATCACTTCTCGCGCGGTCACGTCCGCTCTCACCTGCCCGTTCGGCCCAATCGTCAAACTCCCGTTTGTAAGGCTGAGCTTGCCGTCCACCTGGCCGTCAACGAATAGATCCTCGCTCCCCGTGACTTCGCCTTTTATTCTGATTCCTTGACTGATGCATGCGGCGGCGTTCGAGGAAACTGGTATCGAGGTGGGCGTCTCGCGAGCGGGGGACGAATTCATGCTTGGGGCGTTTGTGGTACTCGCAGGGGTTGTGGAAATCTCGGGCACTCCCTGGGGTTTACCGTCTTCTTTTTTCCACATCTGACACCTCGACATCGAAAATTGGATTTTCGAAGCCGCCGATCGAGTGCTGGGAAGAACCGCGACTCAGAAGCGTGAACATAGTACAGGACTTAGCGGCTGTAAACAAGTATGCCCGGTAGCAAATCTTGCGTGTTTCCTGAAGCGCTACACCATACTTTGTGGTTTCAGGCTGGCTATACCCACTATGGCTTGTGATGGCCTACGAACCTCGACCATTCTCTCACCTTTCCGAATCTCTACCGCTATGACTGTGATTAGGAAGGTTAACTGTTTTTATAATTTCCACTTTTGCGCTCATCATTCTGAACTTCACTGGCTGGCTGTGAGATTGCAAATCTTCGGTGAAGTCCTAGTGGGAAGTTCGGTTGAGCTGCGCATCGTACATCCTTGCAATTCCTGATCGAACCACACTGCGCACGCCTTGCCGGTTCCGCAAAAGCAGCTTCAAAAATTGGGGTCCAGCCCCCTCAAGTGAGCAGCCGCCTGCTCCGGCAGCTCCGCATTAAAGTAAACTTCCTTAATACTGTACGATTTACTTCGTTTTTCCACGATCGGCAAAATTTCGATGTGCCAATGATAGTCTTCCGCAAGTGTCTTCCAATAGCCTGCCAGTTCGCCCTTCTTGCTCTTGGTGTTTGGCGCCGTGTGCACCACCAGGTGATAGGCCGTCGCCACTTTCTCCAATCGGCGCAGCACGCGCCCCAGCAGTGTTGCCAGTTGCTTGCGGTTGGAGCCCGGCCGCGGCTGTTCAAACAGGTGATTGTGGCTCCGGTGCATCACCCAAACTTCATAAGGCACGCGGGATGCATACGGGCATAGTGCGTAGTATTCTCCCTGGGCGTCCACGATCCGTTTTCCCTGCTTTTCCTCTTGCCGCACCACGTCGCAAAAAATGCAGCGCTCCTTGTCTTTAAACCAGTCATGTGAGGCGTGCAGCTCATATTTAATTCGCCGTGGCACGAAAATTGTCGCGGTCACTTCGGAATGCGCGTGTGGCCATTCTTCTCCAGCCATCACGCCATGATTCTTGAACACACTCACATACTTGAATCGAGCGTCTTTTTTCAAATCGGCGATTCGCGCCGCCCACACCCAGAGAACCCGCTCAATTTCCTCGTCTGTGAACTGCGTCATCCGTTTCTCATGGCTCGGCGTTTCCACCACGACCTCGTGCGCTCCGAGCGGCCCCATCTTGTCGTACATCCCCTCGGCCAGCCGCCCAGGATCTCCCTCCACCCGGTACAGCGGATCAGGATGCGGCACCACACGCACCTGCCAAGGACCTTCCGCGGGCCAATTCATGATGGGAGTCAGCTTTCCAATCCTTTCCGGTTCAAAAGGACACTCGGAAATGGATTCGCCGCCGACTTCCCTGTGACCTAATATGATCCAGCTTTGTGTGATGGGATCTTTTCGCAGTTCCATTCAGGTTTCTTCAGCAGATCTCGCGTCTGCCATCATTCACGGAGCAGACCCAGAGGTAACATCCTAGAAAATCGATTTGCGACGCTTGCACCAAGCGCTCTCGCATTTGCGTAGTTTGTTTCCCCCCTCCCCAATTGTCAAGCA